>Ga0187769_10000120_pt1 | contig 41401 bp, 31 predicted proteins | sample 0116_SJ02_MP02_1_FD_133140 | JGI IMG/M metagenome (GOLD analysis project Ga0187769, IMG submission 133140) | Tropical peat soil microbial communities from peatlands in Department of Meta, Colombia - 0116_SJ02_MP02_10_MG | ecosystem: Environmental > Terrestrial > Soil > Wetlands > Peat | place...
CATGGCGCTGAGCGGCTTCGGCCCGAGCTCGGTCGCGCCGACCATGGCGAGCGCCTTCCTTGCGGCCTCCCGTTCGGCCACCGGGTGAAGCCCGGGACCCCACGTCGACCCCGAGACTCCGAGGCGCACCAGCGCCTCCGCGGCCACGTGGGTGTCGTTGTCGATCGTGTGACGTTGAGGAACGTATCCGATCCGGCCGTTCCCCCGTCGGGGCGCCTCTCCGAAGACCCGGAGCGTCCCTCCCGCCGGGCGTTGCAGCCCCAGCAGCAACCGGAACAGCGTGGTCTTCCCGGAACCGTTCGGCCCGATGACGGCCACGAACTCGCCCCGCTCGACTTCGAAGGTGGCGTCCTGCCACACCATCCTCCGGCGGAATCCCACGTCGAGGCGTTCCGCCCGGATCGCGATTCCGTCGCCAACGGACGGCGCGATTCCGAGCTCCATCGTCCGTCCGACCCCCTAGCTCCCGAGGGCGTTGGCATTCAGCGCGTTCTGCAGTTCCAGGTACTGGGCGTTCATCCAGACCTGATACGTCACCGGCGGGTTGATCGGCTGGATGGTCTCCGTCACCCCGATGACCGTGACGTTGTTGGCCGCCGCGATGGCCTTCATGTTCTCGGCGATTGGCGTGAGCGTCTGCTCGTTGTAGACCATGACGCGCACCTTCCCGCTCTCGAGCTGGCACTCGAACTGCACGACGGACTGAGGCGGCGGGTCGTTCCCCTCCGCGATGGCCTCCATGAACGCCGGTGGGGAAATCAGGTCGAGGCCGGTGTAGTTGGCCAGATAGACGAAGATCGACTCCGTGGAGGCCACGATGGTCCCCGCGAACTGGGCGCGGATCTCGTTCGCCCGAGCGTAGAGCTGTCCCAGGGTCACGTTCATGGCCGCGTAGTTGGCCTGGAAGATGGAGGTGGCCGACGGCCGCAGCGAGACCAGGTCGGAGTACATCGCGGCGACCGTTCGGTTGACGTAGACGGGATTGTACCACATGTGGGGATTCCCGGAAACGATTCCGCCCCCCACGGTCACGCCGTTCAGGTCCCCGACGTTGAGGACGATCTGATTGGAGTTCCCGTCGGCCGCGATGAGGTCGAGGGCCCACTGGTCATACCCGACACCGTTCACGATGACGAAATCTGCACTCGCAATCGCTCGCGCGTCGGAGGTGTTGGCTTCGTACTCGTGCGGGTCGGCGTTCGGGTCGGTCACGATGCTGAGCACCGACGTCTGGTTCCCGCCTAGCTGGCTCACGAGGCTCCCCCAGAAGTTCTCGGCGGCCACGACCGGCAGTGGACTGGCCGAGGCGGGGCGAACCCGGTGCGGCACCAACCTGCCGGTGGGGGCCGAAGCGCCATGGCTGACGAGATGGGTCAGCGAGGCCGCCGAGCTGTTGCCGCTCGGTAGGCCGAGGGCGACGCCCGAGCAGGGGTTCGAAGGAGCGGAGCTGGTCACGTACTCCGCCACCCCCACCCCGGCGACCGCGATGACCGCGACCAGGGCGATGGTGTTCCGGGTCCACCTCTGCATCCGTCGGGCCCCTCTTCCAAGATTCGCAGCTAGTTCCTCGCGCTCGGCGAAGGACCATGGCACGGGGCGATCGGCTCGCCGTGGGGACACTCCTTCGGATGGCCTTCCGCCTCGCACAGCCGATTCACCGTCTGGTGCGAGAGAGCGAGGTCGACCTCGAGGGCGGCCGCGTGCGTGTCTTCAGCCGACAACCCCAGCCGTTGGAACAGGCTCTCGGCCACGCGGTGGTGCCGCTGGTACTCGGCGAGGCACGCCTCGCCCCGCGGCGTAAGGCGGCTCTTCCCGCGGTAGCGCGCGAGCAGGTGGAGCTCCTCGAGCGTGGTCAGGCGGTCCAGGGCGGATGGGGGTCGGATCCCAAGCTCTCGAGCCACGAAATTGAGGGAGGCGCCCTTCTCACCTGATTCCCCCCTCCGCACCGCGGCCAGCGCCTCCACCTGTCGGCGACTGAGTCGCTCCAGTACCTCCATGGCGAAGACACCTCATGCCCCTACATAAGAGACACCCTAATTTTTAGGTTGAACTCTAGTTCGATGAGCGATGACAAGGTGGGAGCCGACGCGACCGTCTCCTCCCGCCCCCGGGAGGGCGCGCGAGCGCCTGGATTTCACCTATTCCAGGGCCAGACAGAAGACCTGGGTACCGGCACCGACGAACAGCCTTCCCGGAGCGGCCGTGGGTGAGATGAAGTGGTCGACCGAGCCGAGCGGGAAGGAGAACACCGGCTGCCCCGACGAAACGTTGAACCCCATGAGGTCGGCAGTGGAGATGTTGACCGACCAGACGATGTTGCCGGTGACGATCGGCGAGCCGGCATCGAAGCCGGACGCCTGCCACGCGACGGTGAAGTTGGTCGCCCCGGCCACCACGTCGGCCAGGCCGTCTTGACACGGAACGAACACCGAGAGGCCGACGTGGGCCGTCCCCCCGTAAGCTCCCCCGCAGACGCTCGCGTTGGCGAGTTGACCGCCGATCCCTCCGAGCTCCGCCGCGGAGAGCAGGTACCCCACTCCCGCCTTTCCGACCTGGAAGACGTCGCCGTTCGGAAGGAGCGTCGGACCCAGCGAGCCCAGGTCGGTGTCGTACTCGTTCAGCTGCGCCCAGTCGGTCGGGGCGAAGTAGCCGAGCTCGGAGAGCGAAGGGGAGAGCTCGATGACGGAGTCCCCGTGGTCGAAGGTCGTGCTCGAGTCGCCGTTGCCCGTGGTGACGAACAGGTCCCCGTTCGCGGCCACCGACGCCCCCGAGGTGGCCCAGATGCCCCCCTCCCGATGCGTGGGCACCTGGTAGGAGATGAGTCCCCCCGAACCCGAGACCGGAGCCCCCACGACCCAGCCATGGTAGTCGCCGCAATCCCCGTAGAGGCCCCCGTAGACGACGTAGACATACCCGTTCGCCAGGGCGAGGGCGCCCCGTTCCTGCTCCACCAACGGGTTGGCCCCCGTCGGGTCGACCACTACCCGGGAGGTGACGGAGCCGTTCGCGACGTTGAGGCCGAAGAGGATGTGCTCTCCCGGCGTCACGAAGGCCACGGCGTAGAGGGTCCCCGTGCTGACGTCGATCACCGGGGTGCCCGTGATGCCGCTCGGGTCAATGTCCCCGCACGGGAGCGACGACCCGGGCATCGGGGTCCCGAGATGGGTGCGCCAAAGGACGGCCCCGTCCGTCGCGTTGATCGCGTAGACCGAATCGTCTTCCGTTGCCACGAACACCGAGCTGCCGCACACCAGCGGCTCCGCGTAGATCTGCCCGTCCAGACCGGTGGGTCCGGCCCACTCGGAACGGATGGACGAAATGGGAGCCATCGGTTCAGTGCCCGAGCGGAGGTTGTTCTGGTGGTAGGTCGTCCAGTTGCCCGAAGTGGCGTTCCCCGTCGAAGGACAGGACGCCGTGCCGGACGGAGCGGTCGGGGCAGAGGATGACGGGACCAGCTCGACGTACGACAGCGCTCCCGCCAACACGACGAGAACGATGACGACCACGAGAACGACCTTGTTTCGGTCCTTCACGTCCTTCGAGGGTAACTTAGGCCGGACTACGGATTAGACTTGGGTCGCGGAAGGGCCGTTGCCGAGTGGCCCGCCACCCGGCATTGGTTCGCCACTGCACCCGGCCTTCCTGCGTTACGTTTCCGAGTCTCGCCTGTGCGGCACCGCTTAGCCCTGCGCGAGCGTCCGCCGGAGCTTCTCGAACTCCGGGAGAAGGTCGGGACGGGCTCGGGGCAGGTCCATCTTCACGAGCTCGCTGAGCTTCTCCCGAGCCCCGTCGCGTTCACCGCGGCCCGAGCAGAGCTGGGCGAGTCGGAGGAGCACGTCGATTTCCTCCAATGTATGGTTTGTACCCCGCAGGAGCCGGTGCGCCTCGAGCAGGTCGGCCTCCGCCTGGTCTAGGTCGGAACGGTCCATCGCGATCTGGCCCCGGACCTTGAGGGAGACGCTCAGGCCGACGTGGTCTCCGATCTGGCCGAGGATGTCGCAGGCCTGACGGACCGCCTCCTCCGCCTCCCCGAGGCGGCCCTCCTCGCGGAGGAGCTCGGCGGTCTTGTAGAACGCCCAGCCGACCCGACGGGGGTCCTTGGCCTGGCGGCCGTACCGTATCGCTTCCGCGTACTGCCCGACCGCGTCCCGGCGGTCGGCCGGCGGGGAGCGGGGGTCGGCCAAGATGTCCCCCAAAAAGAGGTGAGCCTGAGCAGACTCGCGAACCGACCCCAGCCGATCCCGCTCCACGGTCACCTCGCGTGCTTCCTCGATCGCCTTGGCCGTCTCTCCCATCATCTCGAGAGACGCCACACGCCAGACCCGGGCCCGCAGGAGGAGGAGGGGGTTCCCGACCTTGCGCGCGAGCTCGACCTCTTCGGTGTGGTGAGCGAGCGCCTCGGGATACCGCCCGTCATAGTAGAGGACCATCCCGAGCTGGTGGTGGCCGCCCACCTGCACGACGAACTGGTCGTTCAGGTCCGGATTGTCCAGCACCTTCTGGGCGAGCTCCCCGGCTTCCGGTAGATCGCCCTGGTCGGTCAGGACCCGGGCTAGGAAGACCTCGAGCGTGGCGCGGTGGCCGGGCGAGAGGCGCGGATTCCCCTCGGCCCGTTCGAAGAACTCCCGAAGCATCGCCTCCGCCTCTTTGAGGACCCCCAGCTCTTCTGTGATGCGGGCCACCGCGAGCACGAGCTCCGCTTCCTCGTCGAAGTCCTCGGGGTTCAGGGCTCGATGGCTCTCGAGCGCGTGAGAGAGGTAGTCCCACGCCGCCTCGGGTGCGAGCGATCGTTCGGCGATCTCTGCGGCGAGGCGGTTGTAGCGCACTGACTTTTGGCCTTCTCGCCCGAGGTAGAAATGGTGGGCCAGGGTGTAGACCCGGGAGGGGTCGGCGGGACCGAGCGCCTCCAGGGCCGTTCCGGCCCGGAGGTGAAGGTACCGGCGCTGGCGCTCGGGAAGTGCGTTGTACGCCTCTTCGCGCAACCGGTCGTCCGGGAAGCCGAGGATCTCCCCCGGGCGTTCAAAGAGGAGGCCTCGCTCGACCAAGCGGTCCACCTCCTCGGCCAGACGCTCCTCCTCCCTCTCGCTCGCCCGCTGGAGGAGGGTAAACGGGAATTCGGGGCCAAGCACGGCGGCGAAGTCGAGGAGCTCCTGCTCCTCTTCCTGGAGCAGAGAATCCTCGGTGGTCGACCGCTCGCGACCCTCGACCGTGAGGGGGGTGCGAGGATGGAGTTGCTTCAGCAGGAACGGGTTTCCACCGGTTTCGGAGTACTGTCGTGCGACCTCCTCCGGCGTCAGCTCGCGCGTCGGGTCGCTCGTTCGCAGGAAGTCGGCGGTCTCGCTCGAGGTCATCGGCCGGAGGATCACGCGGTGCGCGCCGGTGGAGTTCTCGAACTTCTCCAGCGTCGCCCGGCCGGTCGAGGAGAGCGAAGGATTCGGGCGGGTGGTGGCCAGGACCCAGAGCGGTCGATTCCGCAGTTCCCGGACGAAGAACTCAACCGCGGTGAGCGACGACGGGTCGGCGCGGTAGATGTCCTCGAGCACCAGCACGGTGGGACCGTGGCGCGTGATCTCGAGGAAGCGGTCGGTGATCTCAGACAGGAGCTGGTCGCGGGAGGTCACCGCCCGCGGGTCGGCGCCGGCGAGAACCTCGACCAACCGTCCCTCGATCCCAACCGGGGCGGGGAAGGCCTCTTCCCCGAGACCGGGTACGAAGCCGATCAGCATCGGGCCACCGGCGAGGTGGGGGTCGTCGTCCGAACGGAGGAGCGGGTCGTCGCGGGCGCTCTCGATCGCCGATTGGAGGAGGGAGAACGGAGGGGGGTTGTCGTGGGCCGCCGCACGTCCGACCAGCATGCGGACTCCCCGCCCCCGGATCTCGCGGACCAGGTCGGCCACCAGGGTCGACTTCCCGACTCCTGCATCCCCGACGAGAAGGGTCACCTCGCCGGCTCCGGCCCGAACCTCCTCGAACCGTCGCCGGAGAGTTTCGAGAACCTCCGCGCGACCCGCGAACGAGCGATCCACTTCGGCTCCGCTCGTCATCGCGTTCGATAGAGAATGGTAGGTCCTGCTATTTACCTACGGGACACACCGCGGAAAACCTCGGTAATGAAGGTCGGCCGGTGCCGCGAGGCCCCGCCGCCGCTCTTCCGCCCGCGGCGGTCCTTGTTTTAGCTGCGCTCGAGCTTCCTCGGCGCGCCCATGGACGAGCGAGGCTCGACGCCCACGGCCCGGCTCTTCTTCGACCCGGGGTGCGGCCCGTGCCGACTGTTCGCCCGGGTCAGTGAATGGGCGAGTCGGTCACGCCTGCGCGCCGTTCCGTACGACGGGGACGAGGCCCGGCGCGAGCTCGGAGACCTGAGCGACGACGCCCGCTTCGCCTACGCCCACCTCGTCCACGACCGAGAGCGACGCTCGGGTGACGCGATCATGACCCCGCTGGTGGGGCTGACCGTGGGCCCCACGGGCGAGCGGGTCGTTGCACGGGTCCCCCCGCTGGACCGGGGATTGCGCTGGATGTACGGAGTCTTCTGGAACTACCGGAGGACCCGGGGCTGTGCGGCGCCGGGCCCCGGTGGTGCGGCCTGAAAACGACGCGGACCGGTCGACGGTCCGCCCTACGGTCTAATAGTCGGGGTGGCCTCCGAGCCGCGTGGCCGACACTTCTTCCCCGGTCGTGGTCGTCCGTGCCGGGTTGGACGACCTCGAAGCCATCGTCCCGCTGTTCGACGCGTACCGCCAGTTCTACAAGGAACGGAGCGACCCGAGGGCCGCCCGGGAGTTCCTGGCCGATCGGCTGAGGAAGGGAGAGTCGACCGTCTTTGTTGCACGAAGAGGTCGCGAGACCGTAGGGTTCATGCAGCTGTATCCCACGTTCTCGTCGAACGCGCTCCGCCCGCTCTGGATCCTGAACGACCTCTTCGTGGTACCCTCGGCGCGGCGTCGGGGCGTCGCGGCTCGCCTCCTGGACCGGGCGAAGCAGCTGGCGACCGAGACGGGCGCAGAGAGTGTCGTCCTCGAGACGGCCGTCGACAACCCGGCGCAGCGGCTCTACGAGGCCTGCGGGTGGAAGCTCGACCGGGAGTTCTTGCACTACGAGTGGCGGCCGCGCTGAAGACCGACCTGACCGGGGGCGGGAGCTGATTCAGCGCCGCCGCGGAGGACGGGTTCACCCTCGTGAAACCGGAGTTCGTCGCCGAAGGCGAGGGGCGCGACGGACTTCTTGTGGTGAGGGTACGCTCCTCGGACGGCCGACTTCGGGCGGAGCCAACACCCCCGGGACCCGCTCTCCGACCCATCGGCAGGTCGCGAAGGAGATTCGGGCGTCTTCGGCGGAGAGGACGCCCGCGACCGCCCCCACGGTCTCGGCGTAGAGCCTGAGCGCGCCCCGACAGCTTTCCTCGATGCTCGGCGCACCGAATCCGAAGGCCCGGCGCTGCGCGCGCCACCAGTTCCCGCCGACCTGGCGACCGATCCGCTCCCAGAACTCGTTCTCCGAGTCCCAGAACGTCCTCCGGTGGATCGCCATGACGAAGCCGAGCGCATCCACCAGGAGGTTCCGTTGCACGGCCGCGGTCTCCCGGCGGCCAGTGGCCAGGGCCCGGACGAGCTTCACCGCCTCCTCCCCCCAGCTCGCGGTCTGCCGGCTCACCCATCGGTCGCACTTCCGCGAGATCATTTCCCATCGAAAACGTCGGGCTTCCCGCTTCAGCCGCGCCGCGATTCCGTGCGGGTCGTAGAGCGGCACGGCGACCCGCCAACCCGGTACGCTTCCGCCGACTCGCGGAGGCTCGTAGAGCTTCCGACGTTCTTCGGCCTCGCTGGTCCGATGCACGGAGACCATGTAGGGATCCCTCCAGAGGACCACGGGCCCCAGGTGCCGGCCCAGGACCCAGAGGTCGAGGTCGGACCGACGATGGGCATCCCCCCGGGCCCAACTCCCGGCGAGGAGGACCGCGTCCGCCCCCTCCCGCGCGTACCCGTGGGCGAGTGCCCGCGCCATCGCCCGGGCACGTCGATAGTCGGCAGCCGTCGCGGGGGGATTGAGCGAGTGCCACCGGCCGTTCCCCGAGCCGCGGGTCGAGGACATCGCACGGGCCTACCCGTCGGGACGACCTTACGGCTTCGGAGAGCCGCAGTCGAGTGCAGCGACGGTTAAGCCCGCGGTGGCCAGTTCGGGAGCGGAGCGCAGGAGGCCGCATGGAGACGGAGATGGTGCGAGGCATCGGCGCCAACTACGTCGAGGAGGTCTCCAGCGAGACGCTCTATCGAACCCTCGCCGCCCTCGACAAGAAGGAGGACCGACGGAAGCTGCTCCTCGCGCTGGCCGGGTACGAACGAAAGCACGCTGAGCTGTGGGCCAACATCCTCCGGGAGCAGGGACTGCCACTACCCCCGGGGCGGGTGATCGCGAAGCACCGGCTGTTCCTTACGCTCGCGCGAATCTTCGGAGTCGGCAGCGTCCTCTCCACCATCCACCGGGACGAGGTGGACGGGATCAAGAAATACAACGCGCAGGCGCTCGCCTGGAAGGACCCGGCCGTCCAACGGGCCTTCCAGGAGATCCTGCCGGACGAGATCTCCCACGAGATCGACACGCTCGGTGAGGCGCGGGACGCGGCCCGCGAGGGGGGGACCCTCCGCAGCGCCGTCCTCGGTGCCAACGACGGGATCGGAAGTGTCCTTGCGCTGTCGGCCGGCGTCGCGGCGGCCACGGCCTCCGGCTTCGCGGTCCTGGTCGCGGGCGCTGCGGCCCTGGTCGCCGGGTCGATTTCGATGGCGGCGTCGAACTACGTCTCGGTGAAGGCCGAGGAAGAGATGTACGCCCGCATCCGCGCGCAGGAGCGGGGCGGTATCGCGGTCGACCGGGACGCGAAGGTCCGGCAGCTTCAGGCGACGTACGAACGGCGGGGCTTCACCCCCTCCGAAGCGGAGAGCATCGTCCGTCGGCTTTCGACCGACGACGAGGAGTTCACCCGGGCCCTCCTCTCCGAGCGGCACGGGATCGGCGAGGCGAGCTTCAGCAACCCCCTCCGTCTCGGGCTCATCACCGGCGCCGCGTTCCTCCTCGCGGGGGCGGTACCGCTCCTCCCGTTCCTTTTGATGTCCGAGGTGAACGCCATCCTCGCCGCGGTCGTCGCGAGCGCGATCGTCCTGTTCTGCACCGGGGTTTTCCGTTCGATGTCGACGCTCACCTCGCTCACCCGGGGCGGGCTCGAGATGCTGGGGATCGGTCTCGGCTCGGCGGCCCTGACCTACGGAATCGGCCTGGTCATCGCGGGAGCCGTCCACTAGACCGTGCCCCGGAGCTCACTCTGGGGTTCGTCGCGAGCGTACCCGGTCGGTCCTTCCCGCGAGTCGCTCCGTCCCCCGTCCGAGAGGCTCCCTTCCCCCAGAACTTCGCGAAAACGTCGACCGAATCCCACATCAAGAGTTCCGCGATAGGAGGTGGGGGTGCCGAGCCGATGCCCGTGGTCCGACGACCCACCCCATTCGCTGCCCCTCCGGCATCGCCGGATCGCCCCCGGCGGGCGACGGGGGGGAGTCCCCGGCGGCGAGGCCTACGGTTTCGCCCGGCCCTCGGCCTCGGGGTCCTGGTCGTGGTCGGTCTGATGACGGCGCCGACCGGGCTCACCGTCTCGCATCCGGGTCTCCCCGGGGCAGAGACCTCGACCCACCTCCTTGGCCCGGCGAGCTCACTCCCACCCGTGGCGCCGAGGACCACCTCGATCCTCCCGGCCAAGAACTTCTCCTGGAATCGAAGCTTCGCGTGGAGCCTCCTCTCCGACTCCGCGCCCGGGGGCCGAACCGGCGCCGGCTTCGCGGCCCCGGGCTCGGGCGAGGGGGTCCTCTTCGGGGGCGAGAGCGCGTCGGGCCTCGTCAACAGCACCCTCCTCTACAACGAAAGCGAGAACCAGTGGACTCCGGTGTCGCCTCCGGTCGGACCGACGCCTCGAAGCGACTTTGGCTTCTCGGCGGACACGGCGCAGGGGAACGCCCTCCTGTTCGGGGGGCTCGTGAACTCCTCGACCGGCGCCGTCTCCAACCAGACGTGGGAGTTCTCCCCCTCGACCGACCGATGGACGAACGTCTCCTCGACCTTCGGCCCGACACCGCGGTCGGACCCGGCGTTCGCGGTCGGCGACGGAGTCGCGCTCCTCTACGGAGGGCGGGCGCCGAACGCGAGCGGGGTCGGTGAGCTGGTCTACTACGACACCTGGGTGCTCAACCTCACGTCCCTCACCTGGACGCGAATCAACACGACCGGCCTCCCCACTCCCGGACCCCTCTACGGCGCCTCGCTCGTCTGGGACCCCGCCGGGGGGCGATTCCTGCTCTACGGAGGATGTTACCCCTGTTCCTCCGACGTGTGGGCGTTCTCCCCCGCGAACGGGACCTGGTCGCTGCTCCCCACCGTGGGCCCCGCCCCGCCGGGGCGGGTGGACGCCGTCTTCCGCTGGGACCCGATCCAGAGGGTCGACATCCTCTTCGGAGGAGAGAACAGCACGGGCACGCTCAACACCACCTTCCTCTTCGACCCCGCGACCGCCCTCTGGTCGCCCGTCTTCGCCCCGCAGGCCCCGGTCGGGCGAGCGGACGCCGCCGCTGATTTCCTCTCGACCGTCGGCAACGAGACGCTCCTCGTGACCGGGGGCACGGAGGCCGGCACCCTTCTCTCGGACACCTGGAGGTTCTCCCCCGTCTCGAACCTCACCATCTGGGTCGCCAACGCGTCTTCCCGCGCGAAGGTCTCCGACGCCTTCGTGGGAGTCGGAGCGGGCCCGATCCTTTCCACCAACTCGACCGGTGGCGTGAGCGTGAAAAGCGTCGTGGCGACGGAGACGACGATCAACGCGAGCGCTCCCGGGTTCGCCCCGCTCGTGAAGGACGTCTGGATCCCCTCCGCCTCCAACGTGACCGAATGGCTCAACCTCACTCCGCTCCCTCCGGCCGTGGCCGACGTGATCGTACGGGGGGTCGACGGACTCCCGATGCCGAACGTCTCGGTCAACATCGCCTTCGGGAACCTGAACCTGACGGCGTCCCCGCGGCTCACGAACCGTTCCGGGGTCGCCCTCTTCACGGGGGTCCCGTCCGGGGCGGGCGTCGTCGCCGCCTCGAAGCCCGGGTACCACAACGACCTCCAGAAGGTCGACTTCCCCTCGGGCCAGCTGGTCGAGGTGAACCTGACGATGGTCGCGCTCCTGCAAGTGAACATCCACACGGCGGGCCGTCTTCCGAACGGTACGCTCGCCTCCCTGCGGGGCGTTTCGGTGATGTTGGGGGGATCCAAGGTCGGTACGACCGACATCGAGGGGTGGGACAACTTCTCCACCCTCGAGATCAATCGGGTATCGGTCTGGGCCGGGGTCTATGGCTTCCTCCCGTCCCAGGGCAACATCACGATCAACTTCACCGGCGTCCGAACGGTCTACCTGACGCTGATCGCAGAGCCGTTCCCGATTCTCACGGTGGCGGTGCGGGGGCTGGTCGGCCCACCTGTCGACCTCCTGTTGAAGAACGCCCTCGTCAACATCACGAGCGTTTCGACGCCCCCGACCGGTCCCGTCCGCGAGAGCCTCCTCACGGGGACGGACGGAGAGGTGTCGCTGATCCTCGCCCCGGGGAACTACACGGTCGCCGCGTGGGCGAAGGGGTTCACCGAGAACGACTCGATCCGGGGGCTGTTCGCGGCGGTCTCCGCCACCATCAACCGTACGGTCGACCTGATCCCCCTGCCCCCCTCCTCCCTCCACGTCCTCGTTCGCAGCTCGGCGGGGAACCGGCCGACCATCTCGGGCGCCTCGGTGGTGATCAACTTCACCTCCCTCGACCTCGTGGACGGCGCCACGTTCCCCGCGATCCGGGCAATCAACACGTCGGCCCGCGGCTGGTCGAACTTCACCAACCTACCCGCGTCGCTCGTCCTCATCAACGGGTCGGCGCCGGGGTATTTCTCCAACCTGACCGCCCTCTACCTCGGGTGGGGGGAGAACTTCAGCCCGTTCGTACTCGAGCTGACCCCAGTGCCGCCCGCCTACACTGACCGACTCTCGATCCTCCCGGGGGGCAACGTGCTCCTGCCGCTCCTCGTGCTCCCCGGCGCGAGCCTTGCGGGGGCCCTCGTCTACCTGACGGTGCTGAGGAACCCGCCCCGGCGGGCGGCCCCCCGCGCCGCACCGTCGGCGTTCCCCGAGGGCCCGGTCGACCCCGAACGCCCGTAGGTCACGGGGGCGGGACGGAGGCGTCCGGCGCCGGGGGCGAGGGTCGGTCGGTCGAGGACTCGCCCGCCGCGGGGCCCTCGAAAAGGTCCCGGAACACCTCGGAGGTCGTCGGGGGCCGCGGTCGCGGGCGTCGCGGGAGCGGTAACCATTCGACCGCCCGGGGCCGGTCGGAGGCGAGGATCAAGAGAACGGCGACCGCGAGCGCCACCGCGGAGCCGACGAGGAGCGCCCAGCCGGAGGCCACCGTCGCGATGAGGAGGAAGACGCTCGCCGCGCCCGCGCCGTAGGCGACCGCGAGAAGCCCCGGCGGCCACGTGGTCGGCGAGGGCTCGCTCGGGGAGCGCTCGCGGAACACCGCCCGCTGGGCGGCCGAGAAGCCGTAGGGCCGGCGGAGGTCGCGGCTCACGGCCTTCTCGCGGGAGGGGCGGACGGCGATCGGGAGCGCGCGCTCGAGGCCGGTCTGCGGGCGGACGAGGTCGAGGAGGATCCCGAGGACGGAGAGGCCGATGAGGGAGGCGTAGACCCCGTCAAACAGGTCGTGGATCGGGAGCACGGTGAACCCGCTACCGTTCAGGAGCCCGATGAGGCCGGTGACCTGGCTCGCGTTGACCTGATAGAACGTGCTCGTGAAGGCCGGTCCGTTGATCGCGGAACCGCCGTTCACGAGGTGCTCCCGGGTCGCCAGCAGCACGACCCCCCAGGTGAGGGCGAACCCGAAGGCCGTCAGCCGTACCCCGAGCGACTCCTCCGACCGCCACGCGACCACCGCCGCGATGATCGGAACTCCGAGGAAGAGACCCGAGAGGAGCTCGTCCCCCACGCCGGTCGAGAGCCTGGGGTCGGTCGCCGTGGCGACGACCACGACCACGAGGACGACGAGGACCGCCGTGCGCGCGGCGCGGAGCGGGGCGTACGGGGACGCCGACAGCGCGGCGGCGAACCCGCACACCGCGAAGGCGGCCAGGACCGCGACCTCATCCCCCGGGAAGGCGGGGAGGAGGAGCGCCGCGACGTAGAGGAACGGCGCGAGCAGTAAGAGGAGCGTCCACGGGCGCACGCTCATGTTCCCTCCGGTCGAAGCCGTCGCCGGCCGTAGAGCAGGTTCACGGCATCGACGGCCCCCTCCCGGCCGAATCGCCCGACCGAGGCGCCGGCCCGCTCGAGCGATTCCACCGCCCGGGCCGTTCGCCGCGTCTCCGGTTCAGTGAGGAGGGTGAAGGCGGTCTCCTGGGCCGGCTCCGGGAGCGGGGGGAACATCCCGGCGAGCTCGGGGATCAGGATGTAGAGCCGGTGGCCCTCGTGTCGCAGCGCCCCGCAGGCCGCGGGGAGGCGGGTCAGTTCTCCGCCCAGCGAGGAGAAGACGAGGAGGCTGGTCGGTCGGTGCAACCGGGGGACGAGATAGGCGAGGGCAGACGCGAGGTCCGAGGGGGCGGAGGCGATCTGGGCCCCCGCGAGGGCCCGAGCGACCCGGAACTCGTGGGTCGACCCCCGGCCCGCCGGCTCGAACACGATGACCTCATCAGAGAACAGCACGACGCCGCTCCGGCCGCCCTCGTCGAAGCTCGCGCGGAGGGCGACGGTCGCCGCCTGGATCGACTTCTCGAGCGCGTCCTCGTAGCCGATCCCGATCGCCATCTCCTTCCCCACGTCGATGAGGACGAGGAGGTCCTGCTGGCTCTCCCGCTCATACTCCCGTACGTAGAGCCGCCCCTGGCCCGAACGCGTCCACGCGATGTGGCGGAGCTCGTCGTTCGGTTCGTAGTCGCGGAGGCCGCGGAACTCGGTGCCGGCCCCGCGGGCCGAGAGCCACGTCTGGCCGACGACCGTGCTCGGGAGCCGGTCCGGGTGTCCGATCTCCGGCGCGATCGGCACGGAGATCGCCTCGACCTGCCACGAGGAGTCCAGCGGGACCGTCTTGAACGCGAGTCCCAGGGTGTCGTGGGCGGTCACGATGGTGGGGCCGATGTCGTAGAGGCCGCGCATCTCCGGTGAGACGACGTAGGCGAGGGAGAGGGACTCCCCCGCGGCCCACCAGGTGAGCAGCCGGGGCTCTCCCTCGACCGGGGCGAGACGCGCCGGGTGGGAGTCGAACAGCTCGGCGTAGAAGCTCCCCGGGAGGAGGGAGGTCACCCGGACCGAGACGAGGCCGGCCCGACCGACGGCCACGAACGAACTGCACTCGACCCGCTCGACCGAGAACCCCTCGGGTCCGAACCCGAAGGTGGCGAGGGCGAAGCCCGTGAGCTCGGCAAGGACCAGCCCCAGGAGAAAGACGGCGACCACGAACACGAGGATGTTCGCCGCGTAGAATGCGAACAGAAAGACCGCCAACACGCCCGCGAGGGCGCCGGCGCCGCGCCCGGTGAGCGACATGCGGGTCGGACCGGGGGCCAAGGGCGCCTCCCTCCTCCTACCTCGGAACGTCCACGGCGTCCAAGTCCTGGCGGAGGATCTGGGAGAGAAGGGCGATGGTGCCGGTCGCTTCGCCGACCCCGAGCGACTGGCTCAACACTTCCGGCCGGACGATCACCCGGTGGTTGAACACGGTGAACGCGAGCTCCCGGACGTCGTCCGGGACGACGAACGTCCGTCCGTCGAGCAGGGCGGCGGCCTTCACGGCCATCAGGAACTGCACACTCGCCCGCGGGGACGCCCCCACGAGGAGCCGGTGGTCCTGCCGCGTTTGGCGCACGACGGCGGCGAGGTACCGGTAGACGTCGTCGTGGACGAAGACCTCCTTGCGGAGCGCCTGCAGGTGGGCGACGTCGGCGGGCGTGAGGACCGGGGCGACCTCCTGGGCGTCCAGGTTCTTCGCACGGGTCCGAAGGATTCGGACCTCTTCTTCGGTGGACGGGTAGCCCATGATGCCCCGGAACATGAACCGGTCGAGTTCGGCCTCGGGGAGCGGGTAGGTCCCTTCGTGCTCGATCGGGTTCTGGGTGGCGATCACCATGAACGGCCGGGCAAGCGGATGGCTCACCCCCTCGATCGTGACCTGGCGCTCCTGCATCGCCTCGAGAAGCGCCGACTGGACCTTCGGGGGCGCGCGGTTGATCTCGTCCGCCAGGATCACGTTCGCGAAGATCGGCCCGGGGCGGAACGTGAACGTCTGGTCCTTCGGTTGGAGGACCGTGCTTCCGAGGATGTCGGACGGGAGCATGTCCGGGGTGAACTGGATCCGTCGGAAGCTGAGCTTCAGGGTCTGGGAGAAGGCCCGAACGAGCTGCGTCTTCGCGAGGCCGGGCACTCCCTCGAGGAGGACGTGGCCCTCGGCGACCAGCGCGATCGTGAGCGCGCGGATGATGTCGACGTACCCGACGATCTCCTGCCCGATCGACTGGGTCAGCTGCCGGAACAGCTCGACCCCTCCGGGGCGGGACGGCGGTTCGGAGGGCGACGGGACCAGCGGACCGGGGACGGCCGACCCCTCGTCGCGGGTCACAACGCCTCCAGGACCGGCAACGCCTCGGCCACGTCGTGGACCGCCCGCTCGAAGTCTCGCTCCGCTCGCCGCTTCGCCCGTCGCTGAAGCCACGGCCAGCGGAGCTCGAGCCAGCTCGGGAGCTCCGCGCGGTAGGCCGAGCCGTACGCGCGCGAGAGCGAGCGGACGACCCGTCGCAGCGTGAGCGGCGGGGGGAGCTCGGTCTCCATGCTCGCCCGGTCGAGGTCGTGGCGGGAGTCGATCCCGACGTGGAGGTGCTCGTGGACGACCGTGGCGAGGCGCAGCCAGAGCGCGGAGAGGGCGAGGAAGTAGCGACCCTGTTCGAGCGCGACGTAGGCGACCGTGTCGGGCCGTTTGTTCCACCACTCGTGACCGGGGCGGGCGACCATCGAGGGGAGCGGCGCGGTCCGCGCGCGGACCCACCACCCGACCATGACCGCAAGAACGACCGCGAGCACCAGCGGGAGGTCGAAGGAGGGGTCGGTGAGGAAGGCGAGGAAGGCCGTTACCGCCGTCACGGATTCTTCTCCACGACCGAGAAGGTCGGAGGCGACGGTCCGGCGGCGCCCGGCCCGATCCTCGCCGGGAGGAACCGCCGGAGCGCGGTCTCGTGGTAGAGCGACCGAAGGAGGTCGGTCACGACCGGGAGCGGCACGTCGGACGACCCTCCGTATCGGACCGGTTCGAAGATTGCGTGGAGCTGGGGGAGGAGGACGGCGACGTAGCCCATGTCGGCGCGCAGGTACCTTCGGACGAACTCACGATGCGTCCACTGTTTCGGAAGGGTAAGGGCGAAGGCACGACGGACGTCCTCCTCCGCGGTCCGGTAGGCGACCAGCACCGCCTCGGTCGGCTTTCCGGCTCGGACGAGGGCCTCCACCTGGGCGACGATGGGAGGTACGGGGAGGGCGGCGGCGGACGCCGCCCCCTTGGGGTCCTGCGGCACAGCTTCGCGACCGGGCAACGATGCCTCGCTGGGGCACCCCCCATAGTCCGAGGGGGACAAATACTCGGTTCTGGGAATTTTTGGGGAGGAACCCCGAGGGAAAGCGTCGATCCGGCCGAGAACGAGGGACCGGAACGAGGCCGCCCCAAGGCACCGGGACGGGAGGGCTACGCCGGAACGGGCATCCGGTGAATCACTTCAGCGTCTCGCTGAGGCTCCGCCGGAGGTCCCGCGCGGGGCTGAGGAGAGCCAGCACGTCCGCCTCCATCGCCGGCTTTCCGTGGATCGCGAGGGAGGCGAGATTGAGGGCGACCCCGGGGCCGAGCATGAACCCCTGCCCGCACATCCCGATGCCGAGGAGGAGCCCCTCGACCCCGGGGGCCTTGCCGACGACCGGGTTCCCGTCGGGGGTCATCGGGTAGAGCCCGCGCCAGACCCGTCGTATCGTGAGGTTCTTCAGGCGCGGGATCAGGTTCACGAGGCGCGCGGCGACAATCGGCATGAACTCGAACGTGGACGTCCGGTTCTCTCCGGAGAACGGCACCTTCGGCGTGTAGCAGAAGATGATCTGGCCGTCCGCGTCCTGCCCGAAATAGAAGTTGATCGTCTTGCCTTCGGGCCCGGGGCGGAGGTCGACCACCAACGGGTCGAGGAACTGCTGCACCGGGGCCGAAATGCCCGCTTCGTGGCTGTCCGGAAGGATCGGGATGTCGAGCCCGGCCATCTGGCAGATGCGGCTCGCGTGCGCCCCCGCGGTGTTGATCACGATCGGCGCGTCGTATTCGCCGTGGTCGGTGGTCACTCCGGTGACGGTGTGGTCCTCCATCCGGAGCGCGGTCACCGATTCGCGGTACCGGTACTCCGCATGCCGCCGGACCGACTCGTTCGTGAACGACACGGCCGCCTTGAGCGGGCTCACCTGGCCGTCTTCGGGGGAGTAGGTGCCGCCGCGAAGCCCCTCGGGGTTGATCCCCGGGACCACCCGGCGGATCCCGACGTCGTCCATCCAGTCGATGTTGAGGTGGTAGGCGTGCTGGGTCGGGAGGAGCTTGTGGAGCGTCGACTCGACCTTCTCGTCGTACGCCGGAAAACAGTACCCGCCCTTCTTCCAGCCGATATCGGTCCCGGTCTGTTCCTTCCACTGCGAGAAGATCTCGAGGCTCTGCTGGCCGAGGCGGATCTTCGCGGGGTCGGAGTGGGTCGCGCGCACCCCACCGATCGCCGCCTTGTTCTGCCCCTGGCCGGACGAGGCGAGCTCGTCCAGGACGAGCACCCGGAGCCCCTCGCGGGCGAGGAAGTACGCGGTCGGGTTTCCGACCGACCCCGCACCGATGACGATGGCGTCAAACTGGGAATGCATCGTCGGCCTCGCGGAGGAACGCCCGGATCGGGACCTCCTGCGTGAACGGACGGTGGACCGGCGGGGTCACGCTGTGGGGGTCGATCCCGAGCTCGCGGAAGACGCGAAGGACGAGCTCGCCGCACGTCTTGCCGCCGCAGGGACCCATCCCGCTGCGGAGGGCCGCCTTGACCGCGTTCACGTCCCGAGTTCCCGTGGCCCGGATGTAGTCGACCACCTGGTGCTTCGTCACCCGCTCGCACCGACAGAGGATCGCGGCGTCGCCGTCCGCCGTCGGCAGGAGCCCGACGGGGACCAGCGGCTCGGGTTCGCGGATGCGTACCCCGGCCACCCGGTCCGCGTCGGCGACCGGGACCTCGAGCACCATCAGCCGCCGCCGGTTGAGCGCCTTTCCCGAGAGGATGCGCAGGACCTTCCCGGTCCCGACGGGTTCTCCCTCGGCGCCCGTGGTCGGTACCGTCTGGCCGGCCCGGACGAGTCCCTCGGGCATCTCCCATGGGACCGTCACTTTCACGGTCTCGCCGCGCGGGTCGTAGCGGCGGTCGACCATGGTGATCGCGAGGCCCGGGCAGATCGCGACGCACTTCAAGCACCCGACGCAGTCGCCGGTGAGCTTGGGACGGCCGAGGATGTTGCCCTCCGGGATCTCGATCGAGTCCTTCGGGCAGACCTCCGTACAGGGGTTGCAGGGAATCTCTTGCCCGCACCGGATGACCGGATAGACCGCGACCCCGGTCGGCACCGGGTAGGCTCCCTTCACGGGGCCCGGGTGGGCGGAGAGCTGGGAGGCCATCGTCTTCCATTCGTCCGGCACCTCGACCGGAATCCCCAGGTCCCGGAGAATCGACCGCGCGATGATCTTCCCGGAGAAGATCGCCGCGGAGGCCTCGGCGATCTCGCGGGCATCCCCGGCCGCGTAGACCTGGAGGCCGAGCCGGCGTCCTTCCTCGTAGAGCTCGTTCACGGAGGAGAGCCCGACCGCGACCAGCACGGTGTCCACGTCGAAGACGACCTCCGTCCCCGGGATCGGCCGGAAGCGCTCGTCGACCCGGGCCGCGACCACGCGTTCGACCTGCTCGGTGCCTTCCGCGCGCAGCACGGTGTGGGAGGTGTAGACCGGGACACCCAATCGGAGGATCTTGTCGCGGTGGACCTTGTAGCCGCCCACGTCGGGTAACATCTCGACGACCGCGACCACATCGATCCCGGCCTGGAGCGCCTGGTAGGCGACGATGAGCCCGACGTTGCCGGCGCCGACGATGAACAGACGCTTCGCGGGGACGATGAGGTCGCGGTTCACGAGCGTCTGGAACGCGCCGGCCCCGTAGACCCCGGGGAGGTCCGCGCCCGGGAACGCGAGCGCCTTCTCGCGGGCACCCGCGGCGACCAGCATCGCCTTCGGCTTCACCACCGTGAACCGACCCTGCTTCACGACCCCGACGACGCCGCCCTCGAACACGCCGACCACGGGCGAGTCGGTCCATACGTCGACCCCGGCCGCGGCCCGGGCCTGCTCCTCGAGATGCCGACCGATCTCGGTCCCGCGCTGGCCGGCGTAGCAGTCCCGGATCGACCCGAAGAAATTGTGGGTCTGGAGCGTGAGCTTCCCCCCGAGCGTCTGCTTGTCGTCGCAGAGGGTGACGTGGACACCGTGGGAAGCCACCTCGAGGGCCGCCGCCAGTCCGGCGGGCCCACCGCCGACGATGAGGAGGTCGGTCTCGACCTCCCGGAGGAGCGGGGTCGCTCGAACGGGCGCGTCGTCCGGCTCCAGCTCGGGGTGGCCGACGACCGACTTGACTCGCATTCCTTGGTGCACGGGGGTGAGGCAGGCTTTCACCGGGCGACCGTCCGCGACCACGAGGCACTGCGCGCACTGGCCGTTCGCACAGAAAATCCCCTGCGGAGAGCCGTCCTTCACGTGCCGACCGAAGATGTGGACCCCGTTCGCGAACAGCGCGGACGAGATCATCTCCGACCGTCGCGCGGTGAGGCGCCGCCCGTCGAACGTGAACTCGACCAGCTCCGGATGGGCGGGCACGTCGAGCACCGGATGCTGCTGAACGCGGTCGGACGCCATCGGCGGCTCCAACCCGTATTGAGGTCGGAGAGCCGTCTTTAACTCAGCATCAAGGGGAATTCACGAAATCGTTAGTTCTCCCCGGCCGTTCGTACCGACCATGAACTGGAACGTAGAGCGCCCGGTCAATGACGTCAACACCATCCGGTCGTACGCCCCGGGCTCCGCCGAGCGGCGAAAGCTCGAAGAGGAGATCGAGGCGATCCGCCGGACGACCGTCGAGATCCCACTCGTGATCGCGGGCCGGGAGGTCCGCACACGGACGGTCGTCGACGTACCCTGCCCCGACGACACGAAGACGGTCCTCGCGCGGGCGCACCTCGCGGGACCGGGCGAGCTCAAACAGGCCGTCGAGAGCGCGCTCGCGGCGCGCGCAACGTGGGCCGCGATGGACCCTTACCACCGGCTCGCCGTCTTCCAGAAGGCGGCGACGCTGCTCGCGGGTCCGCGTCGCACTCGGAACATCGCGGCGATCATGCTGAACCATTCGAAGAACCCCTACGAGGCGGAGATCGACCTCGCGGAGCTCGTGGACTTCTGGAACTTCAACGTCTACTTCGCCCGCCAGATCTACGACATCCAACCGAACCAGTACCCCGGGGAGACGAACCGCTTCGACTGGCGGCCGCTGGAGGGGTTTGTCCTCGCCGTCCCGCCGTTCAACTTCTACTCGATCGCCGGGAACCTCCCGACCGCCCCCGCGATGGTAGGGAACGTCGCGCTCTGGAAGCCGGCGCGTTCGGTCATCTTCTCGAACTACGAGATCTTCCGCGTCCTGGTCGAGGCGGGGCTCCCGGCCGGCGTGATCAACTTCGTCCCGTTCTCGAGCAAGGACGCGAACGTCCTCCTCGACCACGCCGACCTGGCGGGGATCCACTTCACGGGGAGCTACGACACCCTCGTGCACATCTGGAAGCGGGTCGGCCAGAACCTGGAGAAGTACCGCAACTTCCCACGGATCGTCGGGGAGACCGGCGGCAAGGACTTCATCGTGATGCACCCGTCCGCCGACCCGCGCGCGACCGGGATCAACCTCCTGCGCGGCGCCTTCGAGTACCAGGGCCAGAAGTGCTCGGCGTGCTCGCGGGCGTACATCCCCGAGAGCCGCTGGCCGGAGGTGGAGCGGTTCCTCAAGGAGGAGGTGCCGAAGGTCTCGACCGGACCGGTGCGCGAGATGAAGCACCTGATGGGCGCGATCATCGACGAGGCCGCGTTCACCAACATCCAGCAGTACCTCGACTACGCGAAGGCGCACCCGAAGGAGTACTCGTTCGTTGTCGGCGGCGGTACCGACCGCTCCAAGGGCTGGTTCGTCCAGCCGACCGTCCTCCGGACCACCGACCCCAAGGGGAAGCTGATCTCGGAGGAGATCTTCGGCCCGGTCCTCACCGTCTACGTCTACCCGGACGCGAAGTGGGAGGAGACGCTGGCCCTCTGCGACGCCACCTCCCCCTACGGACTCACCGGCGCGGTGTATGCCAAGGACGCGGCGGCGGTCACGGCGGCCGAGACGGCCCTCCGCTGGAGCGCGGGCAACTTCTACATCAACGACAAGCCGACGGGCGCGATCGTCGCCCGCCAGCCGTTCGGGGGGGCCCGCCGCTCGGGGACGAACGACAAGGCGGGGTCGATCCTCAACGTCCTCCGCTGGCTCTCCCCACGGAACATCAAGGAGACGGCGGTCCAACCGGACGACTGGCGACGGCCGTTCATGGGTTGAGCGACCCGCCCGGGAGGGCCGGCCCTGTGCCGTACCTCCCCTCGCCCGCCCGGAGCGTCGAGCTCGAATACGGGGCCGGCCGTCCGGTCCGCGGAGTGCCCTTCGAATGACCCTCCGGGTCCCGGTCGCCAAGAAGACGGAACGCTCGTTCGTCCGACCGCTCGGCTCCCGTGCCGAGGTCGTGGAGCTCGAGAGCGCGGTGTTGGCCGACAATCCGCTCCGGGATCCGGCGCGCCGTCGGGTCGCGGTGCTGAAGCCTCCCTCGGGGAAGACCGAAGGGTCGCCCTTGCTCCTCCTGCTTCCCGGTTACCTCGGCGCCGGCCCGAACGAAATGGCCCGTTCGGCGCCGTTCGAAGAGAACCTCTTCGAGCTGATCGACCGGCTCGAGCGCACCGGCGCGTGCGGCGAGGCGACCGTGCTCTCGCCGGACTGCACGACGGCGCTGGGCGGGAACCAGTACGTGAACTCCTCAGCGATGGGACGGTACGACGATTACCTCGTTAAGGAACTCCTGCCCTGGGCGAAGGAGCGGTACCGCACCGGCGCCCTCGGGGTCCTCGGCCAGTCGAGCGGTGGGTTCGGCGCCCTCCACCTGGCGTTCGAGCACCCCGGACTGTTCGAGGCCGTAGGGTCGAGCGCCGGGGACATGGGGTTCGAGTACTGCTACCTACCGGATTTCCCCAAGGCCTGCCGCGAGTACCAGCAGCGGGGGGGGCCCGAGGCGTTCCTCGCGAAGTTGTTCGAGGACCCGTCGGTGCTCAAGGGTCCGACGCACCCTTCCGGTGCGGCCCTCATCACCCTCGGGATGAGCGCGAGCTACTCCCCCGTCGACCGCGACCCCGGTGCCTTCGAGCTCCCGTTCGATTGGACGACCAGCGAACTCGACCTCCGGGTCTGGCAGCGGTGGAAGGCCTTCGACCCGGTCGTCCGGGCGTCCACGCCCGAGGGGGCCGCCGCCCTCCGGCGGTTGAAGCTCCTGATGGTCACCGGCTCGACCTCGGACGAATGGATGCTGGACGAGGGGGCCCGTTGGTTCGCATCGGTCGCGCGCCGCTCCGCTCTGCCGGTCGTGCACGAGGAGTTCGAGGGAGGACACTTCGTCCGGATTCCGCGGTTCACGGCCCTCTACACGAGAATGGTCCAAGTCCTCCGAAGCTCGCCGGGCGCGTCGACCGACCGCTCCGTCCGGGCGCAGTGACGGAGCTCCTGACTCCTCACGGCGTGGTCGGCCGCGGTCCGCGCTCCTTAAGAGCGGGAGTCGGTCGAACCCTCTGATGGCGACGCGGGCTCGGCCGCGGCCGCACCGCTCGCCCGCACGGCGAGCCGCCGTCGAGCGTCCTCGGGTCATGATCGAGGCCGAACGCTTCGTCCGACCCCCGGTCCTCCTCAACGAGGACCCGCATGCCCACATCGTCTGCCGCGTCTGCGGGCGGATCCAACCGATCGACCTCACGGAGCTCGACCGGCTGATGCTGACCCGCCTCGCCGAGGACCATCCCGAAGGCTGGTCGGTCGATGGCGTCGCCTACTCGCTGACCGGAGCGTGCCGACGCTGTCGCGAAGGGCCACCGGCGTAAGGCCCCGACCGTCGGCCGGGGAAGCGGCATGACAGGCTTCTTCACGGCGCCCCGCATCGCGTGGGGGACCGGGGCGATCGAGCAACTGAGCGGGCTCTCGGCCCGGAAGGCCGTGGTCGTGGTCGACCCGGCACTCGCTCCGCGGGATTTCCCGAAGCGGGTGGTCGAGGAGCTGAAGAAGTCCGAAACGAGCGTCGAGCTCCTGCCGGCCCCGGAGGTTCCAGACTCAACCCCGGGGGTCGAACGGCTCGCCGAACGGCTACGTGCCCACGGTCCGGATTGGATCGTCGCGGTGGGCGGAGGGCGAACGATCGACGGCGCGAAAGCCGCTCGGCTGCTCCTCGAGCGGCCCGGCGTGACGCTCGGCACCGTGACCCCCCTTCTCGACCTCCCCGACCCGTTCCGCGCCCGCCTCGCGGCCGTGCCGACCACGAGCGGCAGCGGCAGCGAGGCGAGCGGCACGGTCGACCTCTGGACCGCGGACGGAGTCCCCTTCGAGATCGCCCACCGCGCCCTCACCCCCGACTGGGCGCTGGTCGACCCTGCCTCCGCGGCGTCGCTCTCCGCGGAGCTCCTCCTGGACGGCGCTCTCGAGACGGCGGCCCAGGCGTTCGAAGCCTACCTCTCCGCGTGGTCGAACCCGTACTCGGACGCCCTCGCCGTGGACGCGTTCACGACCGTGCTGGCGCGGCTGCCGCACGCGCTCCGCTGGAGCGACGACCCCGACGCGAAGGCCGCCCTCCACTACGCCGCGACGGCCGCGGGCCTCTCGTCCTCCAACGCCCAGCGCGGGGTGGGGCACGCGCTCGCGCGGGCGCTCGTCCGGCCGACCGACCGGTCGTACGGACGCCTTCTCGGCCTTCTCCTTCCGCACCTGCTCGAATTCGACCGACCGTCCGCCCGCGAACGCATCGAGGCCCTCTCGGCGGCCACGAACCGCGAAGAGAACGGTTCGCGGGTCCCCCTCCCGAACCGGCTGGCTCGCCTGTATGACACGTTCCAGGTTCCCGGTACGCTCGCCGCCGCGGGGGTCGACCGGCCCCGCGTGGAGGCCGCACGCACCGCCATCGTGTCGAACGCCCTGCGGTCCCCGGCGGTCCTCGCGAACCCTCGCGTCCCCTCGGCCGCGGACCTCGAAGGATTGCTCGACCGCCTGTTGGGCGGGTAACGGATACCGCGCTCCGGTCGCGGCCGCGTTTCTACGCCGCCGACCGGCGAAGACGTGCCCTCCGGATTTTCCGTAAGCATCCGTAAATATTCGTAAGCCTCCGCGGCGACGTGGCGTCTTCTCCTGGTCCCTCCTTAGCGGAGCGGCCCGGATCCCCCGCCGCCTCTCGGCAGATCCTCAGCGCGCTCGATGGCGCGCGGGTCCAACGGTTCCACCTGCGGACGATCGTCGTCGCGGGGATGGGCTTCTTCACGGACGCCTACGACCTCTTCGTCATCTCGCTCGTCATCCCCATCCTGGTCGCGCTCGCCCCCGGCGGGGCCCTCTCCACGACCCAGATCGCTCTCCTCGGGTCCACCGCGCTGATGGGGGCGGCGATCGGCCAGATCCTGTTCGGCTGGCTCGGCGACCGCTTGGGCCGGCGGAAGGTCTACGGCCTCACGCTCACGGTGATGGCCATCGGCGCCGTCGGCAGCGCGCTCAGCCGACCGATCGGCGGATTGTCGACCATCACGGTGCTGATCCTCTGGCGGTTCGTCCTCGGCGTCGGAGTCGGAGGAGACTACCCGCTCAGCGCGACCATCATGAGCGAGTACTCGAACGTCCAGAGCCGCGGGCGGCTGATCGCGAGCGTCTTCGCGATGCAGGGATTCGGTCTCCTCGCCGGGGCCGGCGCGAGCCTGGCGGTCGTCTACGCGGTCCCGAACCTCGACATCGCCTGGCGGATCATCCTCGGGCTCGGAGCGCTGCCGGCCGTCCTCACCGTCTACTACCGGACTCGGATTCCTGAGACCCCGCGGTTCGACCTGGCGCAGGGGAAAGCGGGGGCCGCGGCGAAGACGGTCGGGTCGATCACCGGAACCCGGCTCGCGGCCTCCAGTACCCAGCGGACGGTCGGGGTCCCGCTCCGGCAGCTCCTGCGGAGCTACGGCCTCCTCGTGTTCGGCACCGCCGCGACGTGGTTCCTGCTCGATATCGCGTTCTACTCGACCAGCATCTTCAACCCGCTCATCCTGAAGCAGATCGGGTTCGCGAGCGCCGGCTCCTATCCGGCCTTAGAGCAGGTGCGACGGCTCGCCATCGGCAACGTGCTGATCGCGCTGTTCGCCTCGGTGCCGGGCTACTGGGCCGCGGTCGCGCTCATCGACCGGGTCGGACGGCGCCCGCTGCAGTACATCGGGTTCGGCGTGATGGCCTCGGCGTTCCTCTTCCTCTCGATCGGCTGGGGATCGCTCTCGACCGTCCTTCCGGCGTTCCTCGCGGTCTACGGGCTCACCTTCTTCTTCGCGAACTTCGGCCCGAACACGACCACGTTCGTCTACCCGAGCGAGGTGTTCCCGACGACGTTCCGCACGACCGGGCACGGGATCGCCGCCGCCGCGGGGAAGGTGGGCGCGGTGGTCGCGGTGTTCGCCTTCGCCAACCTCTACCACACGTGGGGACTGCCGTGGTTCTTCGGGCTCCTCGCCGGAGTCTCGTTCCTCGGGTTCGTGCTTACGCTTGCGCTCCTGCCCGAGACCTCGCAGCGCTCCCTCGAGGACGCCTCCGGCGAGGACGAGCTCGCGGTGCTCGTACGTCGCTTCTCCACCTACCTCCGGGCGCTCTCCTTGACGGCCCAGCAAGCCGCGGCCGGGCTCCGGGACCTGCTCGCCGACCCGGGAACGAACCGGGACGCGAAAGTCGCCCAGATCAAAGCGATCGAACATGACGCCGATGAGGAGGTCCACCGCGTCTATGTCGAGCTCAACAACCGTCGCTTGGACCCGGAGGTCCGGGCGGAGGTCGGTCACCTGTTGAGCGCGCTCGACGACATCATCGACGGGATTGAGTCGGTGGCTGCCCGCGTGAAGACCTACCGGCTCGACCGGCCGCGACCCGAGCTCGAGCGTTTCGCCGACATCGTGGTCGCGTGCGTCGACCGCGTCGGGGACGGTATTCTCGGCCTGGACGAGCTCTACCGCGGGGCGCCGGCGAGCTTGAACCGCGCGATCGTTGAGGTGAACCGGCTCGAGAACGAGGCGGACGACCTCCTGCGCGATCTCTTGGAGACGCTGTTCACCGAGAAGGACCCGGTCGAGATCCTGAAGTGGAAGGACTTCTACGAGCGGCTCGAGGTCATCACCGACCGCTGCGAGGACGTGACGGACGTCTTCCAGGACCTTGAGGTCCGCTACGCGCCCGGCCTCTGAGCGGCGGACTTGGGCGCTGTCTCGGCTGACGACTCGGCTCCGGGCGACTCGACCGCACGGTTGATCGCGATCTCGGCGAGGTCGCTCGCGTAGAAGGCGCTCCGCTCGAGGCTCTCGAGGACGTAGGCAAGTCCGACGGCGAGGCGCCCGCGCTTCGACGTGAGCTCGTGGAGGATCCGGTCGCGCTCCTGCGTCAGTTGCTTCGCGGTGTCGATCACGTCGTTCGCCTTCGCGATGTCCCGCGAGTCCAAGCAGTCGAGCGCGTCGCTCAGCCCCCGCGCCGCGCCGTCGGCCATCTTTTCGAGCGACCCCACGAGGCGCTCGGGCAGCGACTCCTTCCCCAGGATCGAGACGGTCCCCGCGATACGGACCGCGTGGTCGGCGATCCGCTCAAGAACGCGGGAGGCGAGCAGGTAGGTCGAACACTCGGGGAGCGTCAAGTCGAGGGTCGCGAGGATCCGCGCGTCCCGGAGCGCGCTCGTCACCTGTTTCTCGAGGAACCAGTGGAGCCGGTCGACCTCCCAGTCCCGCTCGACCACGTCCTTCGCGATCGACACGTCCCGGCCGCGGAACGCCGCCATCGCGTCCGTCTGCATCGCCCGGACCATCTGGTGCTCCCGCCGGATGATCGACGGGATCGGGAGCGGGTTCGCACCGACCACGTCCTGCAGGATCACCGCCTCGGCCGTTTCCTCGAGGATCTCGGGCCCGATCATCCGCTGCGCGAAGTTCCGCACGACCTCCCGGGTGTGCGCGTTCATCCGCCCCCGCGTGCGGACCTCGAGGAGCGGGTAGCCGGCGATGTACTCCGCGATCAGCCGGCGGAAGAGGTGCTCGTCGTCCGACTCGCTGGTGACGTCGACCACGCGCCGTTCCGACTCGGCGGGACCGGCCGATTCCGGAAAGACGGTGAGCGAGCCGTCCGCGCGCGGGGTGAAGAAGAGGACGTCCCCCGGCGACAGCCCTCGGGCGGTCACCCAGTTCTTCGGAAGGGAGATGATGTAGGTCGACCCGCCGGTCTTTTGGATGCGACGACCGTGGAAGCCTCCGCTCGCGCGCATACTCTAGAGAAAGGCGGACCGACAATTGTCTATATAGCCTCGGTTGGTCGGAACGGTCGAACCGGTCCCGCTCGGACAGCTACAGAGCCCGGGCGACCCTAAATATCCGCCGCGGGCGTGACGGCAGGTCTTCCGACATGGCTCACGGTCCGGCACGACGCTTCTTCTGGCGGGACCGGCCTCGGGAAGCACCGGAGGGAGCGACCGCTCTCGAGGCGCTCGCGCGCGACGGGCTTCCCGCGCTCGCGCGGTCGTACCGTTACCACCGGCCCCGCGGCCCGTTCTGTGGGGTCGGCTACTGCGCCGGCTGCCTCGTCCGCGTCAACGGGGTGCCCAACCAGCGCGCCTGCCGCCACGTCCTCGAGGAGGGCGACCGCATCCGCAACACGAACGGCTGGCCGTCGGCGCGCTTCGACCTGTTCGGGGTCATCGACCGCGTCTTTCCGAACGGCATCGACACGTTGCGGGGATTCCGCCGGCCGATGTTCCTCACCCCGCTCTACCAGCGGGTCATCCGCCGCCTCGCCGGCTACGGTCCGGTCCCGGCCGCTCCACCCACCGCGCTGTCGCCGCCGGCCCCCCTCTCCGTCGACCGGGACGTCGTGGTCATCGGTGCCGGTACGAGCGGCCGGGCGGCCGCTGCCCGGCTCGTAGCAAGGGGACTCCGCCCGCTCCTCGTCGACCGGGCTCTCCGGGTCCCTGAGGCCCCCGGGTCCGAGCTGCTCCCGCGAACGAACGTCACGTTCCTGCCGCCGCCGACGCCCGGGGCCGACCCCCGGTTCCAGCTGATCGGGTTCCAGGAACCGGACCGAGGTGTCGTGGTCCGAGCGCGCACGGTCGTGGTCGCGACCGGTGGGTACGACGCGGGGCTCCTGTTCGCCGACAATGACCGGCCCGGGATCTTCTCGGCCGAAGGGGCGCTCGCGATCAGCGCTTCGGACCGGTCCCGCGTCTTCCGGCGAGCTGTCCTGGTGGGAGGCGGCGAGCGGGCCGGCCAAATCCTCGACCGGCTCTCCGAGCGCGTTACCGCGGTGGTCACACCCGGCGAGATCCGTCCCGAGGTCGTGCGGGCGGCGTCGGACGCCGACATCCCGCTCTACCCGCGGACCCTCCTCCTCGGGACCCGAGGCACCGGGCGGGTACGCGGGGTCCATCTCCGGGCCCGGGGGAGTGGCCCCTCGTTCCGGCTCGGCTGCGACGCGGTCATCCTGGCCCATCGTCGCCTCCCGAATCCGCAGCTCCTCTTCCAGGCCGGCGCCCAGATGTCGTGGCGCTCGGGCACCGGCGCCTACTACCCGGTCCTCGACTCGACGCTCTCCACCACCGTCGCCCGCCTCTACGCGGTCGGCACGGTCGCGGGCGTGCTGTCGGAGTCGGCGGCCGTGAGCGGGGTCCGGGCCGCGGACGCTCTCGCCGGCGACCCCTCTCCGGCCTCTGAGCTCCCCCGCGTCGCCGAGAGCGGGCCGCACGAGCTGGACGGCTACTATCGGGAGCTCAAGCCGTGGCTCCGCTCCGGCCGCCCGGTCGTCTGTCCCTGCGAGGACGTCCTCCTTCGCGACGTCGAAGCGGCCCACGAGCGCGGGTACCTCGGAGTCGAGGTGGTGAAGCGGTACACCGGGCTCGGCACCGGCCTCTGCCAGGGCCGCTACTGCCTCCCGGACGCGCTCCTCCTGCTCGCGATCCTCGAGGGTCGCCCTCCCTCGGAGGTCGGGTTCATGACGCAGCGCCCGCCGGTCGTCGCGACGCCGCTCGAGGCGCTCGCCGCGATCGAAGAGCTCGTGGCGGCGGAGGCGAGCCCATGACGTTCCTGCGTTCGTCCTACTCCACCGCGATCGTGGGCGGTGGGATCCTCGGCCTCTTCACCGCCTACCGCCTCGCGCGAGCCGGCGCGGGGCCGACCCTGGTCCTCGACCGCGGATTCCTCTCGAGCGGCGGCGCCGGCCGCAACGGGGGCGGGGTCCGCCAGCAGTGGGAGACCCGCTCGACCGTCCGTCTCGCCCGCGAGTCCGTCGAAGAGTTCCGCCGGTTCGGGCTCGAGTTCGGGTTCAACATCTGGTTCCGACAGGGAGGCTACCTCTTCCTCGCGCGCACGCCGGAGGAGCTCGCGCGGTTGCGCGCGGTCCACGAGGTCGTCCGCGCCGAGGGGCTGCCCTCGGAGATGCTCACGGCCGACGGGGTCGCGCGCCATCTCCCCGGGGTCGCGGCGGGCGCCTCGGTCGGGGGCTCCTACCTGGCGTCCGACGGGATGCTGTATCCGTTCCCCGTCGTCTGGGGGCTCTTCGAGGCGGTCCGCTCGCTCGGGGTGGAGGTCGCGCTCGGCGTCGACGTCCGCGGCGTCACCCGGCGAGACGGGCGCGTCGCCGGGGTCGACACCTCGCAGGGCCCGGTCCGAGCGGCCGCGGTCGTGAACGCCGCCGGAGGCTGGTCGGGGGACTTCTCCCGGGCCGCGGGTCTCGAGGTCCCGAACGTGGCGACCCGCCACGAGATCCTCGCGACCGAGCCGATGAAGCCGTTCCTCGACCCGATGGTGGTCCGGCCGTCGGACGGCCTCTACTTCAGCCAGACGATGCGGGGCGAGCTGGTCGGCGGGCTCACGGTGCCGCACCCGACCGGGACCCGGCACGGGGTGCCGAGCTCGGCCCGCTTCCTCACGACCATGTCGACCGCGCTGGTCGGCCTCCTGCCGGCCCTCGCGCGCATCCGCGTCCTTCGCTCGTGGACCGGCTTCTACGACGACACGCCGGACGGGTTCCCGGTGATCGGGCCCGACCCGCGACTTCCCGGGTTCTTCCACGCGAACGGCTTCGGGGGTCACGGGCTGATGCTGGCGCCGGCGGCCTCCCGCCGGATCGCGGCGGCGGTCCTCGGGTCGCCGGTCGACCTCGACCCCGCGGAGTTCTCCATCGAGCGGTTCCTTCGGCCGCGGGCGCCCGCGTCGGTCGAGCGACTGCAGCTCGGGTGATCCGCGCGGGTCCGCTACCGTATTGACCCCGCCTCCCGCTCGGCCCGCCGTGATCGGCCAGTTTCCCTGGGACCCTTTTCCGCCCGGCGAACCCGACCCGAAGGGACCCGACCCGGTCCATGTGACCGCCTACCGCGCCGCGGTCACGGGGGCGGACGCCTACCGGTCGGTCCGGCTCGCGCTCCGCCGGGACTCCGGGGTGCTCCGCATCGGCAACCGCTTCGTCCCGGACGGTCGCTTCCGGGAGGTCGCGTTCGTCGCGCTCGGGCACGCGGCGAACTCGATGGCGCTCGCCGCCCTCCACGTCTTCGGCGACCGGCTGACCCAGGGGTACCTCGCGGGGCCCGAGGCCGTGACGTCCGAGCTCCCGTTCCGCGGCGTCCACGTCGCGCCGGGCTGGGGAGGCGCCGGGAACGCGGCGAGCGTCATCACGGCCGCCTCCGAGATCGCGGCCAGCCTTCGGGAATCGGACCTGCTCCTGCTCCTCCTCTCCCCGGGGGCGCTGCGCTCTCTGCTCCTTCCCCCGCCGGGGTTCACCGCCGAGGAGTTTAGCGACTGGCTCGCCCGCTCCCACGCGAGCGGCGCCTCCGGCCGCGAGGTCGGGCTCCTCGCCCGCACCCTCGGCTCGGGGGCGGTGGGGGGACGGTTCCTCGCGGGCGAGACGAGGGGGGAGGTCGCGACGTTCCTCGTCGACCGCGGCGACGGCGCGACCCTCCTCGGCGGCGGCCCGACGCATCCGTTGCGGGCGGAGGAACGGGTCGAAGCACGGGCGATCGCGGCCCGCGTCGGTACGTGGTCGTCCCTGCCGTCCGCCGAACGGGAGTCGCTGGCCCCCGGGTCCGACTTCCCGGCGGTGTCCCGTTGGGGGGCGTCCCGGCCGGTCCTGGTCGCGACCCCCTCGGACGCCCTGCGGGCGGTCGCCGACCGGCTGTTCGAGAAGGGCTGGACGGTTCGGCTCGCCTCCCTCGACCTTCGGGAGCGGCCGACCGAGGGGGCGATGCGGTTCCTCGAACGCAGCGAGGAGCTGATCCGAGCCGAGGGGCTCACGGTCGACAGCCGGACGAAGGGGGTCGCCACCGTCGCGATGACGACCCTCGACCTCCCGGAGGGCCCGGACGAGGGGCCGGCGTTCCAGGAGTTCCTCGTTCGGGTCCGCGACGGGATCCTCCGGCGCGAGATGAGCGTCGGCCTGTTCCGGACCTCGGGGATGGTCGGGGCGAAGGAGTACCCCGGCGGGGCCGTCGTCGGCGCACCGACCGACCCCGAAGCGAGGGTCCCCCCCGGCCGCGCGCGGGCCGTCGGGATGCGCTCCGGGATCACGGACGTGGGCGTCCTCGTGACGGGGGTCTGCCCGACCCCGGTCGCGAAGAAGGGCCGCGCGGCCCGCTGACGCCGCCCACCGAGCGTTCGATCCCGTTCAGGTCCGCGCGCGGTCGGCCGAGCCCGAGGTACGCTCCTCCGGCCGCTCGAAGTGCCGTTTGAGCGCCATGTACTCCGCGAAGGAGATCTGGCGCCGGGCCCGCACGGCCCCGGCTTGCTTGAGCGTCGTGATCTCGTAGGTGCGGAGGAGCTCCTCCACCGGCCGCCCCGACTGGGAAGGGATCGCGGCGAGCGGGACCACCGCGAGCGGCGGCAAGCTCGGCATCTCGATCGGACGGGCGGGCGAGGGTCGAGCGGGTTCGCCGCGCGCGAGGTGCTCGGCGAGACGGGCGTGTTCGGCCGACGAGATCTCCCCCTCCTCGCGAAGGAGGTCGATCAGCTCCCGCTGTCGAGGGTGGTATGCTTCGATGAGCTCGGGGAGGTCGCGGTCGCTCCGCGCGATCGGGAGGGCAGCGATCATCGGGCCGATGAGTCCGTCCAAGTCGGCCCGAAGCTGGTCCAACGCCTTCGAAAGCTCCTGAGGGGTGGGACCCGAATCGTCCGCGCCGGCCTCGAAGCGGGCCGTGAGCCGGACGACTCCTCCCGCCGCGCCGTTCGGGGCGAGGGGTCGCTCGACCGAGAGCTCGAAGTCGCGTCGGCGAAGCACCACGGGCCGGAAGGGACGGCGTCGGAGAAAACGTACTCCCGGCGTTCTGAGGGGCGGCGAACTCCGGGGGCCCGCGATTGATTACCGATATTCACCTACTTTCATGTAGTAACTATAATAAGGGGTCCGTGCGTAGGGCATCTGACCCGACCATGGAGCCCGAGCGACCCCGACACTCCAGCCCCTCGTCCGCCCACGGTGCGGACGAGTGCGACAGCCCGAACGGCCGGACCCTCTGCCCCGTCCTCGCCGCCGTGGGCGTCATCGGCACGGAGTGGCGCCTCGCGATCGTTCACCGACTCCTCGAGGGACCCCAGCGGTTCAGCGAGATCCTGAAGTCGAACCCGCGGCTCAACGCGAAGACCCTGAGCGCGACCCTGAAGTTCCTCGAGAACCAGGGGGTCGTCCAGCGCACGGTCGTGTCGACCCGACCGTTCTCGGTCGTCTACTCCCTGACGGAGATGGGACTCGGCCTCTCCCCGGCCGCCCGCGAGCTCCGCCTCTGGGGGGAGCGGTGGCTCCTCCCGCGGCAGGCGGCCGCCTCGGCGGCGCGTACGAGCGCCGCGCGCCGGCCCCCCGTCATCCAGGGCGAGCTCCCGAGGGTGGTCCTCGCCGAGGGAGACCACCGAGGAAAGCGGTAGGTCGGAACGCTGTTCGGCGGAGCGTTTCGCCGCCTCCCCGTTCCCGCCTCTTATACCGCGGAGACCGAGTAGTCCGTGCAACCACCCCAGGAAGGGTCCCTTCAGATCGCCCCAAGGGGGCCGCACCGTGCCCCGGGCGTGCGAGGGACCTTTCCGTCCCTTTTCCATCGTTCAGTTTTCACTCCGAGGCTCGGCCGCCTAACCTGCGACCGGATCGTTCGGGCGTATTCGATGAACGGCCTTGCGTCGCCCCCACGGTGGCTACCCCCCTCGGTCCGATCGACCGACCTTCGGTTCCTACCGTCCCCGACGCTCTGTGCCGCGCCCGCCGGCCCGGTGACGGCGAGGGATCCCAGGGTCCTGACGGCCCTCCGGTCCCCGGCCGACTTGCCGGCGCCAACCGCCTAGTGTCCGGCGCCGCCTCGAGAGACCCGGGGGTCTTTCGCGGCCGCCCCCCGCGAGCGTACGCCCGGCCGGACCGGCCGGTGTCGTCGGCGTGCGGTGGGTGCGCGTCGGCGTAGACGTCTTCCCGGCCACGGCCGGACCCCCCGCTACCGGGGCTCGCGGTGGTCCGACCGCGGGCGCGGGCTCCCGGTCGGCGGGACGGGACCTTCCCGGGTCCTCGCTCGCCTCTCGCAATCGAACGCCTTCCGGCCGCCGGCCCGCCGGTGGGAGGGAGGGAGTCGAAGAGAAGATTGAACGCGATCCGCGTCGCGGAAGAATCTACCCAACCCGTTCCCCGAACGAACCCTGGTTTCCGGTCGCTCTCGGGTCGACGGCCGGTCGGAGAGGTACGCCTCCCCCTCGGCGGACCCTACCGGCCCCGCGCCCGGCTCTACCGTCTCTCGGACGGGAGGTTGCTCTGGTGCGTCCGCCTGTGGGAGGTCGACCGACCCGTGCTCCGGGTCGTCTCGACCGCGACCCTCCTCCGCTTTGCCCGGGGGAATCGGTTGCCGGCCCTCGAGGCCGAGGTCGAGGCCCTGGTCGAGCGGGCGCTCCGAGGGAAGGGGACGTGAGAACCGAGGAGCCCCGGGCCCTCCGCGTGGTCGAAGGTCCACTGGCGCGACGGGAGTGGTACCGGCGGCTCGCCCGCTTGCTTACCGCAGCCCCGGCGACCGCCTCCGCCGTGCTCGAATGGTGCGGGGAGCGCCCGGTCCCGTGGGTGGTCGTCCGCCCCGCCTCGCTCCTCGAGGCCATCGAAGCCCCGGGAGTACTCTCGGGCTTCGCTCTCGAGCGACCGGCCGCGGTGCCGAGCGCGCCGCGACCTCCGACCGGTTGGCACGTCTGCTACGGCCTCCTCTGGCCCACGGCGCCCGACCTCTCGCGCGACGGGTCGGGTCTGGACGCCTGCCCGGCGGAGCCGATCGATGGCGCGGACACTTGGATCGGAGGGCAAACGTTCTGGGCGCCCGCGACGCGGGGGAGGCTCCGGGTCGCCGCCCGGTTCGCCGTCGCCGCTCCGACCGGTCCCGAGGCCGGCCGTCGGCGGGAAGTCGTGGGGGCCCGCCTCGCCTCGGTCTGGGGAGCCACCGTCGGAACGCCCTTCGATGTCGCCCGGCCACCCTGCGGTACGGGGGCCGACTGGCGACGGGGGTCGGGCCACCGGCTCCCTTCGGGTGCCTGGGTCGCCCGGGAGGCCGAGCGGGTGGCGCTCCTGGCGGAGCCCGTTTCCCCTCCTCGGTCCCCCCGGCCGTTCGACGGACCCGGGCACGGGATCGTCTTCGGCTCGTCCGGCGCCGGCAAGACGACGTTCCTCGCCGGGCTCCTCGTCGCCTCGGTCGACCGCGGGGACTCCGTGGTCGTCATCGACCTCCACGGCGACCTCACGCCCGCCGTGGTCGACGGCCTCTCCCCGGAGGGGCGGAGGCGGGTCGTGGCGATGGACGTCACCGACCGGCCCGTACCGGGCGTTGCCGCGCTCTCCGACCGGCTCCCGGACGACCGCGCGGTCGCCCACCTGGTCGCCGCGCTGAAACGGCTCAGCCCCGACGGGAGCGAGCTCCACTGGGGGTTCCGTCTCGAGCGGATCTTCGACTCGTTCGCGCGGCTCGCGCTCGAGGGCGGGGGCTCGCTGCTCGACGTCTACGCGCTCCTCACCGACGCGGCTCGTCGTGACTCGGCCCGGCTCGCGACCCGACGGCCCGACCTCGCCCGGTTCCTCGAGGAGCTGGAGCCGATCGTCCGACGGACGCCGGATTTCCTCTGGCCGGCGGCGACACGGCTGTCGAAGGTCGTCCTCCTCCCGGCGCTCGCCGAGCTCCTCTCGCCCGCCGACGGAGGCGTGCCGGTCGAGGAGCTCCTCGAGGCCGGCCGGTCGCTCCTCGTTCGTCTCCCGTTCGCCGCGATCGGACCCGAAGCGGCGTCGTTCGCGGGCACGCTCGTGCTCGCCCGCACCTACCTCGGGGTCGCCGCGGCTCGCTCCCGCCGCTCCCTCGACCGGCCCATCCTCTTCGTGCTGGACGAGGTGCAGTCCTTCGCCCCCCGGCTCGTGTCGGAGCTGTTCGCTGAGAGCCGAAAGTTCGGCGTGCGCCTCATCGCCGCGACCCAGTTCCCGGAGCGGCTCGCCCCCGAGCTCAAGTCCGCCACCATCGCCTCGGTCGCGCACGTCGCGAGCTTCCGCGTCCCGCCCGCCTCGGCCTCGCTCGTCGGGGCCTGGCTCGGCCTTCTCGCCCCGATCGCCGACCAATGGCTGCCGGTCCTGCCGACCGGGCACGCCGTCGTTCGGGACCCCGAAATGGGGTCCCTCCGGTCGGTCCGAGTTGAGCCACCGCCAGCCGGCGGTCGAGGAGGCTCGCCGTGGCCCGCCGCGCTCGTCCGAACGCGCGAAGAGTTTGGCACCGTCCCGCTCCTCGAGTCCGGGCCGGGGGACGAGAACGTCGCTCGTCTCCTGCTGACGGTCTTCGCCGCGGACGAGCAGGGCTCCCCGGCGCGCCCGGAGACCTTGCTCGCCAAGGTCCGGGAGGTCACCGGCGCCGCCGGGGATGCAGCGGACCTCCTCGAGCGGCTCCCGCTCTCCGAGCGCCACGGGTGGGTCGTGCGGTCCCCTTCCGGCCTCCACCTCACGCTCGCGGGGGAGCGGGAGCTCGGCCTTCGCGCTCCGAGCGGTGCGACCCGCGAGAGCAGCGAGCACCGCGCGCTCCTCGCCGCCGCGTTCCGCATCCTCGCCCGCCGCGGAGCGCTCCCCGAGGTCGTTCGCCAAGGGCGGTTCGACACGACCCTTCCCGACGGTCTCCTCCGTCAGCTGCGCCCGCTCCCGAACGGGACCCCTCCTGTCGAGGTCGCCCGAGCGCTCGATGCGGCGCGGTCGACCTGGGCGTGGCGCTTCTTCGGAGGGCGGGACGTCCATCTCGAGGCGGAGGTCTCGGGGGCCCTGCGGCCCGAGCGGATCCGCCGGGGGCTCGCGAAGGCGCGCGCCCGGGGGGCCTACGTCCTGTTCCTCGTGTCGGACGCTGCACGGTCGCGTCGGGTCTCTGCGACCCTCCGCGCGGCCGGCGCCGGCCGGGACGTCGCGCAGGTCTGGACCCTCCCCGTGTTCGGGCGCCCACCCACGGTCTCGCCCGGCCCAGGGTGACCCTTTGAGCGCGCCCGTCGTCCGGGAGGCGTGCGCGCCTTCGTCGCGGTCGCGGCCGCAGCGGAAGCTCCCGACGGGAGCAGTGGACCGGCCCCGGAACACCTTACGCTCCGCTTCCTCGGCGAACTCCCCGAGGAGCTGCTGCCCGCGGTCCTCGAGGGACTCACACCGGTCGCGGCGCGCATCGCCCCGTTCGACTTCGACCTCGAGGGGGTCGGCGCCTTCCCCTCCCCCCGTGACCCGCGCGTCGTCTGGGTCGGGGTGACGATGGGCCGCGAGCAGCTGGTCGAGCTGGCTCATCAGGTCTCGGAAGCGCTCCGGCCGATCGTCGGGAGCCCGGACCGCTCCGAGTTCATCCCGCACCTGACCCTCTTCCGCGTCCGGGGGCCCGGCGACCGGACCCGGGCCCGCGACCTCTTGGAGGGGCGCGCGCCGCCGCCAACCCCTCGACGCGTCCCGGTCCGGGAGTTCCTGCTGAAGGAGAGCCGCCTCGGACGCGGCGGCGCGGTTCACCGTACGGTTGCCCGTTTCCCGTTGACCGGGGGCGGGGCGGAGGGCGTTACCCGGTCGATGCCCGGGCCCGGTCCGTGACCAGCCGCCGCCAGAGGTAGAGCGTCGCGTAACTGCCCCATCCCGGGTACGAACGGTCGGCCCACGCTCGGGCCCTCTCCTCGGGGGCGCTCCGCGGAATCTTCGCGTACTCCTCGAGCGCCACCCGGATCCCGAGGTCGCCGGCGACGAAGACGTCCCGGCGGCCGGTCCCTCGGAGGAGGGCGTTCTCCGCCGTCCACCGGCCGACACCGTAGAGGGAGGTCAGGGCGGTGCGGGCGGCGTCGAGCTCCGCCCGGGCGAGCGAGGCTTCTCGGGGCGGCCGAGCGCCCGTCCACCGGGCCAGTTCGACCAGCGCCCGGGACTTGGCTCGGCTCATGCCCAGGGCGCGGAGGCCGGCGACGTCCAACCGAAGGACCGACGACGGACGGGGGGCCGAGGGAACGTCCACCGACCCGGCCCGGACCCACGCGCCGGTCCTCTCGATCAGGCGACGCTTGAGCGCGTTCGCCGACGCGACCGAGAGCTGCTGGCCGACGATCGAGTGGAGGAGGGCCTCGAAGAGGTGAGCGTCCCGAGGGAGCCGGAGCCCGCGAAACTGTCGCTCCGTGCCACGGAGCACCGGTTCGCGACGCGTGAGCGCGTAGAACCGCTCGACCGGATGGTCGAGGGAGAACAGCGCACGCACCGCGGCCCGCGCTTCGACCGGTCCGGCCCCCCAGGCGACCACCTTCCAGCGCCCGCCGTCCGGCTCCACACCGACCACCCACGGCCGCTCGGGCGAGCCCCACGCGCGCAGGAGGCGCCGACCGTCCCGGACGAACGCCATCGAGCGGGAGGAGTACTCGAGCTGTGCCCACTCGGCGGAGAGCGAGGCGAGACGGGGCGGCGTCACCGCGGTGGTCGTCGGCGCGTCCACGGAGCCGACCATGCCCGAGGGGTCAAGAGCCCGTCGCGTCGATCATCGTTCAGTTCCGGCGGCGCGAGGGAATGGCTTAACAGGCCCCCCGTGCTACGCCCTCTCCCGGCTCGGGTCGGGGAGACGGGACGTGCGTGTCGGCCCTCCGCACCTCGTGGGGAGCTCCCGGGTTCGGTGTGGTGGTCGTTGTCGTGGTCGGGCTGCTCACGGCCGTCGCTCCGGCGCCGGTCGCCGCCGCTTCGCCCGGCGCCTCCTTCCACTCGGGTCCTTGCCCGGGTTCGGGTGTCCCGACCGTCTACAACGGCACGCTCAGGACCGAGGGGGGCCCGGCGCCCTCCAGCGTCACCGGGCACGTCCCGCTCCGCGCCGACTTCCAGACCTGGACCTCGTGGTATGAGGAGCCGGGCGACCACCTGCTCTCCCAGTACTGCGCTCCCCTGAACGTCACCTCGACCACGACCTCCGACGGGTCGTTCACCGCCGAACTGTTCCTGCCCTCGTCGAACTGCTCCGCTCCCGGGGTCACGCTGTGCGCGGTCGACCAGGGGTTCTACGGGCCGGTCCAGATCGCGCCGACCAGCCGCGCGCCGACCGGCTACCTTCTCTCGTCCAAGCTCTCGGGCACCTGGGCGGTGCTCGAATGGGTGGCGGAGCTGACCTCGGTCGCGCTCACCCCGTCCTCTTCCACGGTGACGGTCTCGTCGGGCGATCCCTCGACGTTCGTCGCGACCCCCGAGATGGCGAACGGCTCCACGTCGCCGCTCTCCCCCGACTTCCGCTGGGGGTTGAACGGCACCGGCTGGTCGATGGTCGGGTCGAACGACTCCAATCGGACGGTCGTGGAGGCGGCACCGGGCGCGACGCCCGGGACCCTAAATGTCCGGGCGAGCGACGTGCTCGGCTCGGTCACGCTCACGACCCCGATGACGACGGTCGGACTCATCGCCGTCAGCACCTCGGTCGGCAGCGGAGAGCTCAACCGAACGACCCTGGACGCCGGCGGCACGGTCGCCGCCCGGGTCACTGCGGTCGGGGCCGCCGGGTACGGCTACCGCGCGACGTTCGCCCCGGGCCTCGGGTTCGCGGCGGTCGGGGCCGCCTGCTCGAGCTCCCCGGGAAGCGCGGGCCTCGCCGAGGTCGTCTGCGGCGCGAACCTCTCCTACCCCTCCCCCGGGACCGCCCAGCCGTCGGTGAACGTGACGAACGGCTTCTCTTCCGCGACCTGGACGTTCGCCGAGGTCGAGGTCGAGCCTCCGCCGGCGCTGTCGGTGACTCCCACCGTGCCGGAGGGGTACGCCGGTCAACCGCTCGCCGTCGCGGTCACGGTAGCCTCCGGCTCGGGGGTCGCACCGTTCTCGGAAGCGTGCCTCCTGCCCGGGGACGGCGGGCTCCTCTGCTCGAGCGCGCCGGGGCCGACCTGGACGTTCCGCCCGACGTACCCCTCGGCCGGCAACTTCACCGCCGAGGCATGGGCGGTGGACGCCGACCAGGTCAACCGCTCGGTCACCTTCTCCGTGACGGTCGTCGCCCCGCTCGGGGTCGGGTCGATCGGACTCTCCCCCTCCGCTCCGGCGGCCGGGAACTCGGTCACCGTCACGGCCTCCCTCGCGGGGGGCGTGCTCCCGCTCCGCTTCTGGTGGAACGTCACGGGTTCGAGCGGGGCCGCCGGCACCGGGGTCGCCCGGGCGGACGGACCGGTCGCGTTCACGTTCGTGCCGTCGGGGGCCGGGCCGGTCGAGGTGTCGCTCGCGGCGGTCGATGCCCTGGGGACGGTCGCGGAGCGCTCGACCATGACCCGGGTCGCTCCGGCCCCCGCGGCCCGGCTCCTCGCCGTGGTCGCATCGCCCGCAGCGCCGGTCGTGGTCGGCACCGCCGTCCCGGTCGAGTGGGAGGCGGTCGACCTCACGGGCGCCCTCGTTCCCGGTTTCGCCGCCGGCGCCGAGGTGGGGCTGTCGAACGCGAACGGCAGCCCGATGGCCGGCTGGGTGAACTCCTCCGGCGTCGGGCCGCTCTCCGCAATCGGCGGCGGCTGGTTCGGCGTCCCGGCGGAGGCCTGGGTCGGGGGCAGCCTTCGGCTCACGGTCGAGCCGGCGGAGGCCGGCGTCCTCTGGGTCGAGCTCGCCGGGTCGTCCCTTCCCGGCGGGCCGAGCCGCTACCCGATCGACGTGACGCCGGACCTCGACCACGTGGTCCTCTACGCTCCCGACGTGGTCCATCCCGGGCTCCGCTCGAACTCGACCTTCTGGCACGCGATGGACCGCTACGGCGACCCCGTCGCCGGCGCGCAGGTCGCGCTCGAGATCCAATCGCCGGACGGCGTCTGGGTCTTCTTGCGGACGGTCGAGCCGCTCGGGGACGGGACGACGGGCCTCTGGGTCAACTACACCGTTCCGGTCGGTGGGGCCGTCACGGTCACCGTCCGCGACCACGCGGGCGAGGTCCTCCTCGGCCCCCTCGCGGTCCCCGCGGCCGGTGGAGCGGCTCCCCCTGACCCGCTCCTCCTCGCGCTCGCCGTGGCCGCGCCGGTGGGCGTCGCCGGAGCGGCCCTCTCGGTCATGCTCCGCGGGCGACGGCGGACCGGCCCCGCGGACTCCGAGGCGGAGCTCGCGCGGCTCGCCGAGGGTGAGTCGCGGGTGGTCGAGCTCCTCCGTCGGGCCGGGGCGCTGGACCTCCCCGGTCTCGAGGCGGCGTGGGAAACGGCGCCGGTGCCGCCCGAGCTCGCCGACTGGGTCGCGTCGCTGGTCGCCGACGGCACCCTCACCGCGACGGTCGGACCGGACCGGGTCGCCCGGTTCTGCCTCGCGCGCCGGCCGACCTCGCGCGATGAGGTGACGGTCGACCCGGCCGTGTTCGATGCCGCGCTCGCCCGCCGGGCGGCGGAGACGACCGAGACGGGCGAGGCGCCGACCTAGGTCAGGACGGGTCGCGGCCGACCAGGTCGTAGTAGCGGTAGGCCGCCTCGCCGGC
>Ga0187769_10000121_pt1 | contig 41256 bp, 39 predicted proteins | sample 0116_SJ02_MP02_1_FD_133140 | JGI IMG/M metagenome (GOLD analysis project Ga0187769, IMG submission 133140) | Tropical peat soil microbial communities from peatlands in Department of Meta, Colombia - 0116_SJ02_MP02_10_MG | ecosystem: Environmental > Terrestrial > Soil > Wetlands > Peat | place...
CGACGCCCACCATCGTTGAGGCTGGCTGCGCATTGATGAAATCGCGAAGATCGTTGAGGTTGTTTCCGATGGAGGTGTCGCAGGTATCGTCAATAAGCACGAACAGTTGTAGTGCGGCATTGTCGTCGCGGGCCGGGATGATGCTGGCCACTTTGAGCATATTCTTGCCTTGGCTCACCTGCACGTTTGCGGCAGTCAGAACGGGAACTTCATTGTTCTCGTTTGGAGCCTCGGCCGTAATGACTAGATGAACCTGCGTTGTCACTGGAGCCGGTGTTGTTTGCGAATGGACGACCGGCATGCTCAGCACGAAACAAATACCACCAACGAGGACAGGGATTGCCGTTCGCTTGATTTTCATTGGCTCCTCTCAAATTTGCGCGAGTCCTCGAGAGCTCCTTAGAATCGGCTCGAATTTGAAGCCGATTGCAACGGCCCGAGTAGACTTCGTGGATGACGCCGCACGAAAGGCAACGGTGCACGCCAACGCAACGCGATCGGAACAGGAGTGCGACCGTCACGCGGGCCCTCCGTGGAGGCTTCGGAATCTATCTCGTTTAGCTTGTCTTCTACGTCAGCCGCATCGGAATAGGCATCGGTATCTTCGCAGGATTCTCCACTCTGCACTTCGTCCTCCACATCATCCAAATCATCCTTGGCTTCTGTGACTAAGTCCTGGATGTTGTCGAGCTTCCCTTTCAATTCAGCATTCTCACTTTCCAGCCTCTGAATACGAGAGTGCTGCGCGGCAACCGCTCCGCCGTAACCTGCGAATCCTGACACAACAACCAGCAAAACACCGACCGAGATTAGCGCTTTGTTCATATTGAAATCCACCAAAAGCCCCGCTTTGCGAATACGAATTGCGTTGAACTTACTTCTCAACCTCTATGTCTTTCGATTTCTTGCTTCGGTTTTCGACTACTTGTTAACTCTCGTCGCCTTTTGTTGTTGCGCTCTCTCTTTGCGGACAAAATGAACGTACGCGCCGACGCTCAGGAAATTGACCAAAACCGCAATCACATTCCATACGATGACCGGTCGCGAAGCAATCAACAGACCGTAGTAAACCCACAGGATCTGAAAGACACCCATGATTGCCGCCATTGTTGGCTTCATACCCGCACTGGACCGACGCTTGAGCATTGCGACTAAGTCCGGCACAGCCGCAAAGGTCGTTCCGAAACCAGCCACAAGGCCAAGGATCTCGGACCGCGTAAGGTGGGGGACAAGCAGACTCTGCGTGTCGCGTGGAACCAGGTCCTGACAACCATAGAGCGTGATCAGGTTTAGAAGAACGATAGCGGTCGTCGTTCTGCTGGATCGGCCCATACTTTTCGGTCTTGGAAGCAGCCCACCGCCGGAGTAGGTGGCTTTTCAGAATGCTGCGGACTAACAAGGGGGTGATACTGTCAGGAATACCAGGTGTCCGCTTTGAAAGATTGTGGATTGATGGAGGACAGGTGTACATTCTCGGTCAGCCGGGAGGCTGCGAAACGCCACTCCGGTTTTCAGGTAGCGGCAGGGAGGCTAGCCATGGGATTCCTCGCGTGGATCGTGGTTGGATTGATTGCGGGTTGGCTCGCGGGCCAGGTTATGAAGGGCGGCGGCTACGGGATACTGGTAGACATCATTCTCGGCATCCTCGGCGGCCTTCTGGGCGGCTGGATCTTCGGGCTCTTAGGGATCTGGCACGGCGGCGGAATGATTGGTTCTATCATCGTAGCGTTTATTGGCGCCGTCATTTTGGTTTGGATTACTCGCCTGCTGAAGAAGGCATAAGACAGACATTTAATGAAGCAGCAGCGCACTGAGCAGCAGCCACAGCAACGCGCTGCCTGCTCGGATGTCCGATAAAGCTCGGGCCTTCATGAGCACAGGCGAATTGCGACCTGTCGAAGCTCGTTCGGTTTTAGCGGTGCCCTCACGAACTGAAACAAGCCCAAAGCCGTGGACCGAACGAACGTGCACGGTGTACTCTATCGAGACGCTGAACGGAAGCGCGCAGACCGATTTCGAGTGGAGGGGATCACCAAATGGCAAACGGTCATGCAGATTCTGGAAGGAGACAATTCCTTCGAAGCGTTCTTTCTAGTGCCGTCGTTGGGGTCGTGGCACAAGCCGGAATCGAGCTCGCTGGCGCTCGAAGGCTTGGTGCTCAAACCAATCTGAGTCCCGACACAGCTCTCCAAGAATTGCTCGCTGGCAACCTGCGTTTCGCCGCCAATCAGCTGACGTCGATTGATCACGACCTCACCGTTTTGAAAGAGAAAACGGTGGATAAACAAGAGCCTTTTGCCGCGGTGCTTTCCTGTGCTGACTCTCGCGTACCGGTGGAACTGATTTTCGACCAAACCATCGGCCACATCTTTGTCACGCGAGTGGCCGGCAACATTGCGACACCAGAGATTATTGCCAGCCTGGAATATGGTGTGGCTGTCCTCGGAGTCAAGACTCTTCTGGTGTTGGGCCATAGCAGCTGTGGGGCCGTCAAGGCGGCTATGAAAGCCGACGGCGTCCCCGGACAAATCAGTGCCCTGTATGCTCCACTTCGACAGGCCGTCGAACAGTCCGGCGGGAATGTCGACAAAGCTATCGAAGCCAATGCGAAGATTCAGGCCGAATTGCTGCGAAGTTCCTCCACTGTCATCCGAGATGCGGTAAAAGCCGCCAAACTGAACGTGGAAGCCGGTGTGTACAACCTCGCGACTGGCAAAGTGACCTTGAGCTAAGCACTCAAGTCCCGATCAACGCAGCAAACTGCCTCAATGCGCTTTCTGCAAGGTATCGTTGTACGAATGCCGGGCCCATCCTAGATAGTGCAGATTCCTGCGATTCGCCTCGTCCAATGCTTCCAGCATCATGGGCAACAATTCATTGTAGTCCCGTGTCCGCAGAGCGATCACCATCTTCGCTACCTGGCTGTCACCCAAACCGTCATAAGCCAGACCCAAGAACTTCTCGCTAGAAACCTTGACCTTCTCGCTCTTTTTCTCAACGCTGTCTCCATCGTTGGGGCTGCTTACCTCATACATCATCAGCGTAAGTCGAGGCAATGCCGACAAAAGCATCCGGCGTTCCTCCAGGCTGCCTTTTAGAAGCTTGTTCTGAATGTCAGCATTCACTGTCAATCCGGCCGGCTCTGCTAGACTGAGCACCGCGCGATACGCTTGTACTAGACCCGGCAAGAACCGCAGGTTCCCCAGCCCTTTGTTCTCCGGTCGCTGTTGCGGCTCAATATCCAAATGAAGCCCGTCGAATCGCTCCTGGGGATGGCTCTGATTGAACTGCAGGATCTTCTGGGCATGCTCGAGTAGTTTTTCCAGAGGTGCGCCTCCCTCGTCGGCATTTTCACTCGAGAACAATGCCTCGACTCGAATGTTCCCCCGGTGGAGAACATCAATCATGCGGACCATGCTGCTTTCCGTCATCAACTGGTCGTGTTCCGATACTGAAACATATACCTCGTTGATTGCTTCCCTCCGGCAGAAATCCCGCAACGAGTCGGTGCTCTGTGTAGTTTCCAAAACCATGGGGCCCTTCCAGACCCAGAGTCCGTGTATCGGCACGCCCTGTTGCGGAGCAGGGAGAAGGACGAGCGAGAGTATCCACACGAAAGTGACGCACCGGAGCATGCTGGGATTTAGGATCATAGGAGTCGTGGTGGACGGTATGGAGATAGCCGTCTCAGTCCCTCTGAACACGCGCGCGTCGTACGTCTCTTGCTGTCATTGGTTCGACAATCTGCCACTGGAGGGCCCCTCGAGTTTACAGCGAAACGAAAAGGGCAGGCCTTCCTAGGCAAATCCGATCATGGTTCGATTTCGTCGCCAGAACAGGTTAAAATGCCGCCCATGTCGACACGGACCTTCCAGATCACGGGGCGTGCGGGCGCAAACGCGAGTGCGCATATTCTGTGCGTGACCGGTCCCATCACGCATTCCACGGCGCCCGCATTGCAGGAAGCGGTGAGAGCTGCCGCTGCCTCAACGCGCTTGATTATTGATTTAAGCGAAGTTCCGTCGGTCGATTCCATGGCCATCGGTGCTCTGGTCCGTGCCTACGTTTTTTGCAACAAATCGGGCCGGAAACTGATGCTCGTTGGGATGAATCACCGCGTCAGAAATGTGTTGCAGCTGACGGGCGTAGACTCGCTGTTCGACACCTACGCGACTATCGCGGAAGCAGAATCCGCACTCGGTTGATCGACACCGATCCTCTCAGTTCGCGTGAAGCTTGTCGATTTTAGCAGCGAGGATGAAGTCGCTTTCCGTGAGGCCGTTGATGGCGTGTGTCCAGGTCGTGATTTCCGCTTTGCCCCAGGCAAGGAAAATGTCGGGATGATGCCCCTGCTCTTCCGCCAGATTTCCCACCTTGTTCACAAACGCGAGCGCCTGGCGAAAATCAGGAAACTTGAAGGCGCGCGTGATGTGATGGCTGTTCATCACCTTCCACTCGGGCACCTCGTTCGATAGTGCTTCAAGCTCCTTCCCAGCGAGGGGCGGAACTCCGCCTCGGCACGGAACGCAAGTCTTGTTGGCGAGATCGGTCATAAAAGGTGCCTCCTCAACTCCGCCACGAATTGTACCGGAACCGGCCGAGCCGAGTCACCGTGGTTTCGAGCACGATTTCTGCTATTCTCTTCGGCTCTAAAATAAATTTTTGCTCGACCGAGGAACATGAATGCCCTACCGCGACGAGCAGAAGGAGATCGAAGCCGAAGCGCAGAAAGCCCCGGATGTCCTTGGCCAGATAATAGGCCCACTGATTGGTCGCCTGCGTCTGCAGCAGCAATTGCTCGGTATGTGCGCGGTGGCTGAGCAGCGACAAAGCCGCAACAAGTACGGCCAGTATCGCCATGGGCATGTAACTCTTGGATTTCGTCTGGCGCCCGACTTCCTTCTGGTACTTTTCCTTCATTGGCCTCGATTTCTTTCGAGTTCTGCAAGGTGAGGACGGGAGTTTCATCTAGGAACAGCTCGTAGGTGTGCCGTCCAAGACGAAGTGAAGACCGAGCGACAACGGGCGAACCGTTTCGATCTGGGTGAAGTGGTGCTCGAAGCCGCGCTGGTGATCTGCTCGATCACACTGCCGAAACGATTCTTTTGGGGTTTGGGGTCGGTGTTCGGACTGGTAGGACTTGTGATCGGCGCCGCCGGTCTATTGATCCGCTGAGGGGCGATCGGAATCAGCGCCGGCCGGGTGTGGCCGCATGGGCTTCGACATATTCGCGAACGTAGTCGCCGAATAGGCCTTCCAGCTTGTGTGCGATGGGACCGGGCGCCGCTGCGATTTTGTTCCCGTTGACCTCACTCACGGAAATCACACCGCGATTGGTAGAAGAGATCAGTACTTCATCGGCCGTGTAAAGATCTTCGGGGTACAGCGTGTGCTCAGCGACGGGCACGCCCGCCGGGGGGCCGATTTCCAGTACAACGCTGCGCGTGATGCCTTCCAAACATCCTGAGGCGAGCGGAGGTGTGGTGACGTGGCCTCCGTGAACGCAGAAGATATTCGCGGCGGTGCACTCGGCGACCTCGCCGCGCTCGTTGAGCAGAACGACTTCGTCATAGCCGGCCTGCTGCACGGCGGAGAGATTCCACACGTTCTCGAGCCAGGACGTGACTTTGACTCCCGCAAGTGGGGAGGCCGCATGACGCCCATGTTCGCGTAGGGCCAAGCGCGCCGGTTCGCGATAAGGCGGCAGTCCAGCCGAGCAGATCAGAAGATCGACCACAGGAAAATCTTCGCCGCTTTGCCAGTGACCGAACCGGTTGTGAACGATATAGATCCGGGCGCAACCTTCGCGCACTCGGTTGGCAGCTAATACCTCGTTCAGCTGGCCTCGCACCGTTTCCGGATCGAACGGAAAAGGGCACCGTGTCTTCTCGGCATCGCGTGCAAGACGCTTCCAGTGTCGCTCAAAGGCGAACGGTGTCCCCTCGGTGATGCGCATGGTCGTGAACAGTCCCCAGCCACAAAGCAGGCCCGACTGACCAGGCGACAGACGCACGTCCTCGACTGGCTCGATCCGCTGGTTATGAAAGACGAAGCGATGGATCATTGCATCTTCTCAACACAATTTTACCCTAGAAGAGATCGCTCGAGCGAACTCCCATCGCGTGGGGTCGAAAAGCGGCGCGACGAAAGAGAATCGCTGACCGCCGAGCTTATTGCTGGGCGGGAGTCTGCTGCTGCTGTTGTTTTGCCATGTCCGCCTTTGCGGCGTCGGCGGTCACGTTCGCTGCCGGCTTCTGATAACGGGTCAGATAGGGCATGAAAGGCGTGATCTCGAATGGCATTTTCTCCCGCGGGGAAAGCAGCGCGACAGGCTTCGTCTTGAGCAGCTCGACCTTATCGGTCCACGGATCCAGTTTCACGCGACCCCCGATCGGCAAGGCCGCGATCTGGTCCACCTTATCGGGCTGCAACGAGGGTCCCGCACTCGCAAGATTCGAACCCAGCTCGACACTATTGCCAAGACGGGGATTGATGAGAGCGGGGAGCTGCTTCGATTCGGTGCTCAGTTGCTTCAAAAACAGGGAGGCATTGGCAAGCTTGTCTTTATAGGGAGAGTTCTTCAGCAGTTCGGCTGCCTTTTGGTTCGCTGCTTGAATATCGGAAGCACTGTCTTTGAAAGAGAAGTGGCTCAACGCTTCGACCGTGGAAACGTTGGTCATGTCGTTGAAGCCCCATTGATCGGTCGTCGGCTTGGTGACAATGATTTGGCCGAGCTCCTGCGCCAGCATCGCGGCCAGGCTGGCTTCATCGGGAAGGACGTCGACTAAGCCGCGACTCATCACGATGGTGTGTCCGATCGTAAATGATTCGAGCGTGGTGGTCAGCAACACGCGGCAACGAATTTCTGGCTGAATGTCCAGGTTGTTCGTGACTTCCAGATTGTTGACCACCGTCTCGAGCACCTTGTCGACTTCATTCGTGGGCGCAAGCAAACCGGTCCGCTGCAGCCGATCGACGACATTGATTTCGGCCTGATGCTGCCATTCGCGTTCCGCCTCGATCGGAGAGCGGTCAACCGGTGCGGCATTTTGCTCCTGAATGGCGTCAGGCGATTCAATCGTCAGCTGGCTGAATTCCTGTTCGCGCCCAGCGCCCGTCAGGTTATAACCCCACAGACGGGTCTGCGCCCTGAAGTGAATCTGATTGCCCATAAAGTCCTTCAGATCGGATTCCTGACTGAAGATAAAGGCGGGCAACCACAAACCGGGCTGGACATTCTCCCGCCAGCTGTCGAAGTGCAAGTTGAAGCCGTTGAGCCCGGCCAGCGGTGTGTACACGCCATTAAAGCGAACGATTGTGTATCCCTGGTCTTCGGCCCAGATGCGGCCCTTGAAACGACCTTTACCGGACTTTGGCAGGGGCTGTATATCAAAGACAAGGCAGCGAACCTCACCGAGAAACTCCCGACCCACATAGTCGAACTGATAATGCTGACGGTCGAAGTCGGTCGTGTCCAGATAGATCATCTGGAGAAACCCCTCCGGAACATAGGAGGACTCAAAGAAGCCCGCCACGTGAGAAAGCGGATTGAGCATGTCCAACTTGCCCTTCTTTTTGCCAAGCATGGAGGTGTCGACCACGCCCTTGGAAAGGTTTGCCTGTCCGAGGAAGTAGTGGTCGCGTACCGGGATCGAGCCCAAATCCTTATCGGGCTTCATGTCCTGAATATAGGTTTCGACGATCGGGTTGTATCGCCGAATCGTGGAGTTCTGATCGTGTTCTCGGGCGATGATGCGATCAATCGCCTGATTCACTGTCGTGACGGGAACGGAACCCCCGGTCTGCGGTTGAGCCTGCGGCTGAGTTTGATCGACTTGCTGCGTTTGGGCGCTCACGATCCCCGCAAGAGCGCCTGTCAGCAGGATCGACACTGCGACATTCTTCCACGCACCCATTGCCTTCCCCTTTCAGTACGCGAGCTCGAACGTGATGTGTGCAATGGCGGGAGAATCAACCGGCTGCCCGTCTTGCTGAGCGGGCCGGAAACGAATCTGGCGCGCCGCTGCTTCCGCGGACTCGTCAAGACCGTAACCCAAACCTCGAACGATGCGGAGCACTTCGACTTGGCCCGACGCAGTGAACACGACCTGCACCAGCACGTCCCCCTCGATCTTCTTGGCACGAGCCTCGTCTGTATAAGCAGGCTTCGGCACGGACAGAATCTCCACCGGTTTTGTGTTGGAGGCTTGAGCCGTCTGCTTGACTTTAGGTGTGTCGGCTGCCTTCACGTCAAACAGTCCTTGCTGCACGGCACCATGGCCTCCACCGCCCGGGCTGCCCGTTGCCACACCATTGCCAAAACCCGCGCTCGCTACCACTCCCCGGGCACCCTTCGCTCCTCCGGTCCCGTTGCCATTGCCCGGGCCCTGCGGCATATCGTAACCACCCAGCTGTACGATGTTCGGATTTCGATCGGTCTTGCCATTCGTTGGAACGCCATTGGGATCGCCGAAGCCGCCTGTTTGAACTGCCTCGCGTGGCTTTTTCAGTGTAGGTAACGCCGAACTGCCCATAGTCGGAGTCGGATCCGGAAACGCCTTGGCAACCTCGGTCATATCGGGAGCCTGAACCTTGCGCACGGTTGGCTTCACCACGGGCGACGTGATGACAGGATTATATATCTTCGGCTTGGGCACCTCGACAACTTCCGGTTTGGGTGGCTCCGGTGGTTTGATGACCTCTTTCTTGACGACCGGCTTGGGCGGCGGCTGGGGCTTCCAGGCTTCAATCACAGGCGCTTCCAGTGGCGTGACCCAGTAATGCTGCACCGCCTCAAATTTCTGTGGCATGAACAGAGGCAGCAGAACCAAGGCGGTCAGCGCGAAGCATTCCAGACCGAGACCAATGCTGAATAGTCCCCAGCGTTGTTTCCCCTCAGGCAGTAACGATTCTTTGAAGACGGGTCGATTCTTTGGCGGCACCATCAGAGTTTCACCCCGGAGTCCCTCGGCGGTTGGAATCGTGCGCGTACACAGATAGCGCACGCTACCTTAGTACTAGAACAGATAGCGGGCTGGGATGATATAGATCCCGCGTACCATTCTACCGCCTGTAGTGCTGAAAGCGATAACCCAACAAATTGGGCCTGCCTGCCCCAGGCGAGGGCTTGAACCGCAGTGTAATCAACCCAAGGGCGGGCGATTGGTTGCGGCCACGGTTCGGGATTTCCTGGGGTCCAAGGAGCGCGATGGCTAGAAAATCGCGCTCCTCTACTTAACCCGAGCTACTGCGACTCGATTACAACGTATCTCGTGACTCCTTGACTGTTCACCAGCAGTAACACCGATCCTTTTCCTGCGGCAGACACGGCTTGCCGGAACTGTTCGATGCTGGCCACTGGCTTATGGTTGACTTCCTGTATAACATCTCCACGCTGCAAGCTGCTGGCGGCCGGGCTGGCTGGGTCGACCGACATAACCACCACGCCGCGCGTTCCCGGTGACAGCTGCAACTGCTCGGCAATATCGGGAGTAAGCGGTTGCACTTCCACTCCCTCCAAACCGCTGCCTCCATTTTCTTCCGAGCCGGCTTTTTCTGCCTTCTCCGGAAGCTCGCCGAGAGCTACGCTCACGTCTTGAGTCTTGCCGTCGCGGGAAATCTGTAATTTGATCGTAGTCCCCGGTGCCGTCTCAGAAACGCGGAGTCTCAGGTCGTTGGCCGAAGTTACGGCCTGGCCGTTCATCGTCACAATCACGTCGCCCCGCTTCAGGCCAGCACGCGCGGCCGGCGTGTCGGGCTCTACCTCTCCTATCAGTGCACCGGACGGCTGAGAGAGGCCGAACTGCTTTGCAAGGGCTGGTGTGACGTCTTGTGGAACGAGCCCCAGATAGCCGCGCACGACTTTGCCATGAGAGACAATCTGGTCCATCACTGCCCGCGCCATGTTAATCGGAATGGCGAAACCGATGCCCTGATTGCCGCCGCCATTCTCGGCAAGAATGGCAGTGTTAATTCCGATCAAATTGCCATGGAGATCGATCATGGCTCCACCGGAATTTCCGGGATTGATCGCTGCATCGGTCTGAATGAAGTCTTCGTAGTCCTCAATACCTAGGGCGCCGCGACCGGTGGCGCTCACGATTCCCATGGTAGCAGTGCTGGTCAGGCCGAACGGCTCACCGATCGCGAAGACGACGTCGCCGACCTGGAGTTTCGACGAATCCCCGATCGGCAGCGCAGGCAGATCCGTGGCGTTGATTTTCAGAACGGCAACATCGGTCTTGGCGTCGGTTCCGATGATCTTGGCTTGAAATTCCCGTTTGTCGCTCAGATCCACCTTAACGTCAGTCGCACCATCAATCACGTGATTGTTTGTGAGGATCATGCCGTCCGGGGTCACAATCACGCCCGAACCGAGGCTATGCTCGCGCTCTGAGCGAGGCTCGTTTCCGAACTGATCTCCGAAGAACTGCCGAAACATCGGGTCGTTGAAGAACGGGAGCTGACCTCGCTGCTTTACGACTTTCGATGTGTGGATATTTACAACGGTCGGCAGCGCCGGCTTCAGTACAGAAGCAAATCCATTGGTGAAATTCCCGAGCGGTACAGGCTCCGCGTTGCGCGCCAGCCTCAAATCGAGCCTCGATGCACCAAAAACCTCGTGGCCCGACCAATCTTTCAACTGCAGTGCCAGTACGCCTCCGCCGATCAGCGCCGTCACGAGGACTAGAATCGCCACCCAGCGAGGAATGTGTAGATAACTGCTTTTCATGGCTGTCTTTCTCCCTTTGACACCAAAAGGCTCTGTCGGCCTTGGGCGTATCAGTGCGTTAGACGTAATACCGCAAAATTTGTATCCCTTCTCTAAACCTGCGAGGTAATTGCGGAGCGGGTCACGAGGGGGCCTGACCTTGCTACCCGACGCTCCTTTATTTATTATAAGCCCATTTCAGCCTAGGCGACTGTTTTGCGATTTCGACTAAAACCTAGGAAAGGCGAACCTGAAGACGCAATGCAAAAACCCCGCGCCATTGCGGGTTGCTTCCAACTCTCTCTTTGGTTCCGTTGTATAATCCGCGACCGAACTTGGGGAGTCGTTCAGCGATCGCAAGCGTGAGCCGCGCACGAATCCTTCGTGGCGTGGCCGGGGGGCGCGCATGAGATTTCTAGTAATAGCATGGCTCGCCGGATGGCTGTTCGTTCCGGCGGTGTCCGCGCAACAATCGTGTGAAAGTTTGGCGTTGCTCCGCATCGAGAATGTAACGATCACCCTAGCGAGATCGATCCACACGCCTCCCGATTTCGACGTGCCCACGACCGGCGGACGCTTCGGCACTCCCGCTGGTCTGAAGGTTTCTACCTCTTTTTGCCGCGTCGCTGGTTTCTCGGCCCCCACGAGCGATTCCCATATCAGCTTCGAAGTTTGGCTGCCCATCCCCGAGAATTGGAATGGGAAATACATCGGCATCGGAAATCCTGGATTCATTGGCTCAATCAGCTATGCCGGACTCAGTCGCGAAGTCGCCCGCGGATCGGCCGTCGCATCCACCGACACAGGCCATTTGGACGTGAACGCAACCAGCGAAGCGCCCGACGCCTGGGCCATGGGTCACCCGGAAAAAGTGGCTGACTGGGGGCACCGTGCAGTCCATGAAACCGCCCTCGCCGCGAAAGCGCTTCTTCGCGCCTATTACGGCAAGCCTGAGAAATTTTCCTTTTGGAGCAGTTGCCACGAGGGCGGCAACCAGGCGCTGACCGAAGCCGAGAAGTATCCAACCGACTATGACGGTATTGCCGCGGGTGATCCAGCCTACTACATCACTCATCTTCAGGCCGCCTCAGAATACATCACCTGGGTATCGCTTAAGGATGGAGTGAAAGCGCCCGGCTATATTCCTCCGGCCAAGTACCCTGTGATTCACCGTGCGGCGTTGGATGCGTGCGACAAACTCGATGGGGTTCGCGACAACGTGATCGAAGATCCCACGCGCTGCCACTTCGATCCGGAATCCATCCGCTGCCCCGGCAAAGCCGACTACGCCTCCTGCCTCACCGGGCCGCAGGTCGAAACTGCTAAGCGGATTTATGCCGGGCCGAAATTCTCCGACGGCCAGCAGATCTATCCTGGCTTCGATCCGGGCAGCGAGCTTGGCTGGGGATTGATGTCGGCGGGCCCCGAACCGCTTAGCATCAGCACCGGCTTTTTCAAGGCGATCGTGTTCGAAAATCCGAACTGGGATTTCCGCACCTTTGACGTCGATCGCGACACACGTTTGGCGGATCGGAAGGTAGGGGCGCTCGTCAATTCGATCGATGCGGACCTAAAACCGTTTAAGGACCATGGTGGCAAATTGCTGATCTACCAGTCTTGGGACGAAGCGATTATTCCTCCCCGCAGCATGATCGATTACTACCGACAGATTCTGGCGACAATGGGAGGAGTTAACCAGACCAGCGACTTCGTTCGCCTTTTCATGGTCCCGGGCATGGGGATGTGCCCCGGCTTCGGCACGGGCGACAATGGAGCGTTCGACGCGCTCGATGTGATTGAGAACTGGCGCGAGGCCGGTGTTGCGCCGGACAGAATCATCACGTCTCATCGCGTCGCCGGCACCGTCGATAAAACGCATCCAGCATGTCCCTACCCGCAGGCTGCCATCTATGACGGGAAAGGCGACGCACTTGACGCCGCCAGTTTCCGCTGCGGAAATCCCAATTGGTGAGCCTCACGGAAGGCCGAGGCTGCCGAAGGCACGTGGGTAGGTGAGGATACCCCATGGGGTCTGGAATCCGCCGATCACCTTGATGGGCTGATACGAATTCGCGTCGATCACGTAGACGTTATTCGAGCGCCCACACGCCAGCAGTAGCTTCGAATCGTCCGGTGTGAATGTGAAGTGCCAACAACGCTGTCCGATGGGAGTTTCGGCGACGAGTTGAAGTGAGTCCGCCAGATACACCTGGAGCTTTCGCGCCGTGGCTGCTGCCACGAAAATTCTTTTGCCCGAGCGATCGAAAGCGAGGCCGTAAGGCTTCGCTGCCGTCATAGCCATTTTCCCTACGTGGAAGTCCCGATCGAGCAAAAGCAGCGTACCCGAGCCCTCCATCGTGACCGCGTAGGAATCTCCCGCGGGCGACCGTTTCACGCCGCGAGGACGCTTGCCATACATCGACAGATCCAAGCTTTTGACAAGTTGGCCGGTGCCGGTGTTGAAGATGCCGATGTTGTCCTGCGCTTCGTTGGCGACGATCAGCAAAGTCCCGTCGGCGGAAAATTCAAGGCCCTCAGTCTCCTTACCCGCCGTGAACACGGTCCCGCGCGACCAATCCGGAACGCTGAACGACACAATCTCGGATGGCTTCTCGTTCTCCTCTTCCTGTTCTTCACCCGGTGGCCCACCGGCAGAGCCCGGCTCGAAGGAAGTAAACAGCCACCTTCCCGTCGGAAGCATCTTGATGAATTCCGGGTTGTCGCCTAGCGGAATCCGGCGTATCAGATCGAGCCTGAGCCCGCGCGTATCAAATACGGTCATGTCAGCGGAGTCCTTATTCGCTGTGACCAGGTATCTTCCATCGAACGTCAGGCCCAATCCCCTTGGCGCCACGTCGTTCGGATGGACGCGCTTCACCACCGCCAAGCGATTCAGATCGATGACGGATAGGCCCCCATCTTCTTCCGTCACATAGGCGACGTTATTGGGAATCCTGGTGAACCACAGATACAGAAGTGCACCCCCCAGGACAAGGGCAATCCCTCCCCCTACCGCAACCTTGCGCACAATCGTTTGCCTCGCTCTCGATCAGGAGTCTGGTCGGTTGGCGGATTGAGGGAGTCCGAAACCTAACGCGCGCCGGAAGGTTCTTCTATGATTGCTGTTTGCCATCCTCGAACGCGCCGCTCACTCCCTCCGTGTCACATCATTGTGCTGAGCTTAGCCGTCACCCAACCCGTTCCCTTTTTCACTTCCAGCTTATCTACCAAGATCGAACCGTTCCTGAGCTTGCCTGTGACGCGAATCGTCTGCCCCACGAATTCCGCGATATCCGGCGAGGCTACCAGCAGCACAAAAAACTTCTTGTCCGGCATCACGATCCCCGCAGGTCGGCCCATCTTGAGGCAGGCAGTGCCGCAGCTTTTCATGTCCATGTGGTCGTTGCCGGTTTGGGTGTTATCAGTCAGATAGCATGACGCATCGACGAGCGACCCCGTCCAAACCTGATTCTGCTCGGCGTGCCCGACCGATGGCGTGCCCGCCAAGAGCGCGCACAGCACAACAATGGAAGTAATTTTCATTGTAAGCTCCTCGACTCCGCACGTCCCGCGTCGGCCATTCGCGATTCTACACCGCCCTGAGAGCACATTCGACCGCTCGATTTTACGAAAGCACCGTCCCCCGCTCGAACGGGCGGAGTCGATGCCTAGCAGCTCGGAGCACCGTTCAAATACGCCGGAAGTTCAGCCAAGCTGTCGAGCAGGATGTCGGGCGGATGCATGCGCAGGCCTTCGGTTCCGAGGCCGTAACTCACGCCGCAGACCCATGTTCCCGCGTTCCGCGCCGTCCGCACGTCCACCTCTGAATCGCCGATCATCATCGCTTCGAGCGGTCGGACGGCCAAGTCGCGCAGCAACACGTTGACTCCTTCCGGATCGGGCTTCTTGGTTCGAAAACTGTTGCCGCCGTAGACATATCGAAAGCAGCGCGCGATTCCCAGCCCATCGAGAATCCCTTGACTGAACCGCACCGGTTTGTTCGTAAGCACCGCCATGGGATGGCCTTTCAGCATCTCCAGGCCTTCCCGCACACCGGGGTAGGTGACCGTGTTGTCAAGCATGTGGGCGCGATAATAGGACAAAAAGTAGTGGAGTCCTTGTTCGACCTCTTGATCAGTAGCTCCCGACCCCAGCGCACGACGCACGAGCATGGGAGCGCCGTCGCCGACGTAGCCGTAGATTCTCTGGTGCTCGAGCGGCTCTCGACCCGTGTACGTCAGTGTCGCATTCACGGCGAGTGCCAGGTCGAGCTTCGAGTCAATCAACGTTCCGTCAAGATCGAAGATGAGCGCTCGCACGCTTTGAAATGTTCGGGTCGAATGCTTCACATGTCACTCGCTTTTCACCACTTCCCCGAGGCTCTTTCATTTTAAGCGGCGGAAGGTCCCTTCCGCTTACGATTTTTGCGCTTGCGCCGGCCACTGTTACAATGATGGGTCTCCGCGGCATCCACAACTTCACGCCGAGGCTCCATGGCTGAAATCCAACCGTTTCGCGCACTTCGCTACGACACACACCGTGTGACTCCCGAGGGCGTGCTCACGCAGCCCTACGACAAAATCACCGCCGTGATGCAGGATCGCTACTACGCCCTGAGTCCCTACAATCTGATAGCTGTTGAAAAGGGGCGCGTCCTTCCGGACGACACGGCAGAAAACAATGTCTACACGCGCGCGGCGAGCAAGGTCAACGAGTGGATGACCGCAAAAATCCTGGTCGAGGATGCCGCGCCAGCCGTCTATATCTACTCCGAAGAGTTCTTCGTTCCGGGCACCCGCACCCACCGCGTGCGAAGCGGCTTCGTCGCGCTCCTTCGCGTGGAGGACTACGAGAAAGGCGTGGTCTTCCGGCACGAGTACACTCTTGCGGGTCCGAAAGCCGACCGCATCGAGCTGTTGCGTCACACGGGGGTTCAGACGGGACAACTTTTTCTGCTCTACGACGATCCTGCTCGCCAAATCGACGCCTGGCTTGACGAAGCCGCCGCCGAGGCTCCCGCCGTTGAACTGCAAGACGAATTTCGTGTGACCCACCGCCTTTGGCCTGTCACCAATACCCGTTTCATCCAACGAATTCAGAAGGCCATGGCGAGCCAAAAGATCGTCATAGCCGACGGCCATCATCGCTACGAAACCGCGCTCGCCTTTCGCAACGAGTGCCGCGCGCGCCGAGGCCGGTTCGATCCGCTGGCTGGGTCAGAATTTGCCATGGCCACGTTCGTCAATGCCCAGTCCCAAGGCCTCACCATTCTGGCCACCCATCGACTCGTTTCGCACCTCCCGGAGTTTACTTTTGAAGGTTTTCGGCGAAAGCTCACTCCGTTTTTCGATTGGTACTCCTATCCGTTCGCCCATCCGGAAGAGCGCCGAGTGGCCTATGACGAATTCCGCAGAGATTTCGAAAAGCTGAACGAAAACCGCCGGACCATTGGCGTCTACCCCCGCGCTCCTCTGCCAGGTACGAACGTGTTTTATTTGTTTGTGCTGAAGAGAGGAATTGATCTTGCCGATTACCTTCCCCATGTTTCCGAGATGCAGCGCGGGCTCGACGTTGTTCTGCTGCATCGCTTGGTTCTGGAAAAGGGGTTGGGAATCACTGCGGAAGCGATCGCAGCGGAAAAAAATGTCGGCTACGAACGCGAAATGGATGCGGCGATCGCCGCCGTTGACTGCGGCGATGCCCAAGTTGCATTTCTGCTCAATCCCGTCCGCGTCGAGCAGGTGATCGATATTGCACTGGGTGGCGACGTGCTCCCGCAAAAGTCAACCGACTTCTACCCCAAGCTTTTGAGCGGCCTCGCCATCTATCGCGTGGAGGGACAAATCACGGGCTAAAGAAAGAAGGAACAGCCTGCTTTGCGCAAGTCTCGGAAACTGCTCGGCTCCGTCGCTTGAGAACTACTTGGCGAAGCTCTGAATCGCCGCGGTTTCGTTGTCGTAGGTGTCAAAAACGGTCATTAGCTTCGTCACCTGCAACACTTCTTTGAACTTCGCACCAAGGTTCACGAGCTTCAGCAGCGCGCCCTGTGAACGAGCGCTATGGAACGTAGCGACCAGCGTGCCCAAACCAGCGCTGTCGATGTAGCTGACGTTTGCTAAGTTCAGGAGAATTTTCTTCTTGCCGGCCGCCAACAGACTCTTCACGGTCTCGCGGAACGCGTTGCTCTCCTCGCCCAAGACGATACGCCCTTCGATATCCAGCACGGCCACTCCACTGACATCCCGTTCCGTCATTCGCAGTGCCACGTTCGCGCCTCCTAGATTCTTCCAATCATTGCAAGCTGTTGCTTTTGAGAAAGCAGCCCGCAGGCTGCGTGTGCCGTTTCGTTACTTGATGGATCCCTTAGTAAAAGTCCGAGCAGGACATGTAGTAGCCGCAGTCCGGACAGATCAGCTTGCAGCTTCGCGTCCCTAGACGCGCCGAGCAGCGCGGGCAGTAACCGATCGCCAAGCCATCCTCATCACCCATGTCCTTTGCCGCCGCGCTTGTCGATCGCGCCGTTTCGACCTGCGCCGTGCCAGCGTCCGGCTGTTCCATGTCGACCCCTGGCTGCCTCTCGGAGCGTTCGTTTATAGCACATCCGGCCTATTGGGCAAAGCAAACGACGGGCCGCGAGAACGACTCGCTCTCGCTGCAACCTTCGACAGTATCGGGGCGTCTCATAGGAAAGCGGAGGTGCTCCGATGACCAGGCATCGAGTTTGGATTTCCGCGGCGGTTTTGGCTCTCTGCTCTGTGAACGTCACTCTGGCACAACGAGCAGTCGCTCCGCGAGTCTCCCCAGTCCGCGCACATGCGGTCCCCCCGCGTCTTACGATGGCCCCTCGAATGAGCGGCAAAAGTGCACCGACGTCGTCCTACAGCCGATCCACCGTTTCCGCGAACAATCTGTTCGGAACCGGCTTCGGTGTGTTCAGCTCGTTTCCCGGTCAAGCATTTAACTTCGGCGCTCAGGATTGGGCCATCAAGGCAGCTATCGACCCAGCCACGCAATGGCGGTTGTTCGAGGCGCAGAAGCTCTTTCGCAATTTCGGATTCGGCGCTCCTGGTTTCTACTTGTTGGATGGTGGTGCTTATTATTACCCCGCCGGACCCTCTGAGACCGAGCAAGCCCCGCAGGAGCAGAGCCCTCCTGCAGAAACGGAGACCGCTGCGCGAGAGCAAGCCGAACAGCCTCCGCCGGCCGAATCGGCGCCTCTGGAGGATGTGGGCCAATTCATCTTGGCGCTGCGCAATGGAAGCCGAGTCGAAGCGGTCGGGTTCACACGCGCCAACGACCACATCATCTACGTGACGGCCGATGGTTTCCGCCGTAGCCTCGCACTTTCTGATCTGGATCCTCAAGCAACCATCCAAATCAACGAAGAGCGTGGCACGCCGCTGGAAATTTCGCTGTAGAAAATCCCGCGCTACCGCCACCGGAAGACAAGCGCCGCGCCGATCACCGCAAAGACTCCCGCGTAGAAAAATCCCGCCGCCGGACCCACCGTCGACCAAAGCGCGCCGACTACCACGCTTGAGACCAGATCGCCGATTCCGTTCGCCGTTGCCAGCACGCCGAAGCCCGAGCCACGCACCTCTCTCGGCAACAGCTCCGTGGCGGCGGACTTCTCAAGCGACTGCTGAAAGGCTCCATGAACTCCGGCCAGTCCGAACAGAGTGGCGAGTAGAGGGATTGTCGGCCGCCCCACGATAAAGCCCGCGTAGGTGGCTGCACTAACGAGATAGCCCATGGCAAGCAGCCCCCGCTTGTTGCGGCGGTCTCCGAGCGCGCCGGCCGGATACGATACCGCCGCGTTGACTACGTTGTAGAAGGTGTACAGCGCCAGCGAGACGGTCGCCGCGCGAGTTGCGCCCAGGCGCGGTGTAAGAATCTGGCTCGCGCGCAAAATGAAGAGTGTGGGCGCGAAATCTCCGATCCCGTGCGCAAAAACCCCGGTGAGAAAATGCCAGAACGATTTCGGAAGTTGCGCGAATGCGAGGCGCTTCTGGTAGCGGTCGTCGGAGGGCAGGGCGTGGTGCTCTGCGAGTTGCTTGGGTGCGAGAATGGCAAATGCGATGGCGGCGGCAGCCCCTGGCACCAGCGTCCAGCGCAGCACCGCGCGCGCGCCGAACGCACCCAGCAGCGCCGTTGCCGACAAAGGTCCGAGCACCGCACCAACCGTGTCCATGGCGCGCTCGAAGCCGAAGGCGCGCCCCTGCTGCTCAGGCCTCACGCTGTCGGCGAGCAGCGTGTCGCGCGATGGCCCGCGTGCACCCCGCCCCATCCAGCCGAGTGCACGCATCCAGAGTAGGAAAGGCCAGCCCTTAGCGAACGCGTAGGCAAACGTCGTGATCGCTGTCGCCAAATAGCCGATGATGCCGACGGGCTTCCTCCATCGCGGGCGGTCGGCGATGAGTCCGCCCGCAAGTTTCGCGAAACTCGAGAAGCCGTCGGACACGCCTTCGATCAAGCCCAGCGCGACGGCGGGCGCACCCATGCTGAAAAGAAATGTGGGCAGAATGGCTGTCGCCGCCTCATGTCCCCAGTCCGAAAAAAGGCTCGCTAGGCCAATTCCGAGAACACCGCGCGTCAACCAGCGTTCCGAGGCCGTAGACGATCGAAGCGTTTTGCTCATGAGCGACACCGCGGCACCATGGTAGGCATCGCGTTTCGTCCGCGCAACCGCGCTGCCACACGGTAGAATCGCGGCTATGCGAGCGGTTATTCAGCGGGTCAGCCGTGCCCGGGTCGTTGTCGAAGATAAGGTAGCAGGTCAAATCGGTCCGGGCCTCGCTGTGCTCGTGGCCGTCGGGCGCAATGATGGGCCCGATACGGCTGCGTCGTTGGCGGAGAAAATCGTCCACCTTCGTATCTTCAACGACGAGCATGGCAAGATGAATCGCTCTGTCTCCGATACCGGAGGTGCCATCCTGGCTGTGTCGCAATTCACGCTCTACGGCGACGCGCGTGCCCAGCGCCGGCCAAGCTTTTTGGGAGCGGCCGGGCCTGAGAAAGGTAAGGCGCTCTATGAGGAGTTTGTGCGTGCTCTAAAGGCGTTTGGCGTGACTGTGGAAACAGGCGTCTTCCAAGCGCACATGTCCGTTGAGATTGTGAATGACGGGCCGGTCACCATCCTGCTCGACTCCGATAAGCTGTTCTGAACTGCTACTCGCTTGCCACGCTCGGTCTACTGTCCTACGCTTCTATCGGTAGGTCGACATGCGCGAGATCGACAGAATCCTCGATCAGATGGATCGCGCGTTTTCCGGAGAGGCCTGGCACGGGCCTTCGCTGATGGCCACGCTCGAGGGCCTTTCTGCCGAAGACGCATCGAAGCACACCGTCCGGGGGGCGCATTCGATTTGGGAACTTGTCCACCATCTAGGATCCTGGAATGCGATTGTGTTGCACCGTCTAAGAGGCGAAGACGTTGAAGTGACAGCCGAGCGCGATTGGCCCCCCGTTTGGGAGGTGAGCGAAACGGCGTGGCAGCGCGCTGTCGAAAATTTGACAGAAAGTCACCTGCGCCTCCGCAACTTCGCTGCGAGCATCGAGGACGACCAGTTAGACAGAAAAGACCAAAAGACCACTGGAGCCAGCACCTCGCGCTATGTCGTGCTGCATGGCTTGATTCAACACACTCTCTATCACGCCGGACAAATCGCCATTCTCAGGAAGGCTCTTGGCTGAAGGAGTCATCTTCGACTTGCTCGCCTGGCCGTCGAACGCTCCCGCCAGAATTGTGTACCTTGTGGTGATGGCATGCTGGCTCGCCTTTGCCGGAATCGCGGTCTTGGGCAAGCGGGGCGCGGCCCTTGGCGCGCAACGCCGCGATCGCAAATCCCTGGTGGGGATGCTGCTACAAGGTGCGGCCTACGCCATCTGTTTCGGGGCGTTTCGGCGGCGTTTCTCCCCGATCTTGCCCATGTCGAAGACCGGCGAAGCGATCTTGGGAGCGCTTACCATCGCGCTCGCGCTCGTTTCCACGTGGTTCTGCTATGCTGCCGCGCGTGCACTCGGCAAACAGTGGGCGCTCGTGGCGCGAGTGATCGAAGGCCACGAACTGATTCGCCGAGGCCCGTACGCGATTGTCCGCAATCCGATCTATCTCGCGATGTTTGGAATGCTGATCGTCTCAGGGCTGGCTGTCAGCCGCTGGCAGGCGCTGATTCCCGCGATCGCCGTGTATTTGATCGGCACTGCCATTCGCATTCACAGCGAAGAAACGCTTCTCAGAGCCATCTTCGGAGCCCAGTTTGAGGAATACGCGCGACGAGTCCCCGCCTTCTTGCCTCGGGTCTAGGAAGGAAGTAGCGGGTTTCAGCCTCCCGGGCTCACGTCGGGCAGTGCGTAACCTGCGCAGAATCCTGCGCGTCTCACGGTGTTTATTGGTAGTATGCTGCGCGGCTTGGGGGAGAGGGGACTCGATTCATGCTCTTGAGATGGATGAGGAAATCGCTTGGCGCCCTAATCTTGGTGGCGCTCCTGGCTACAGCCAGCCAGGCACAGTTCGCCGCGGGTGATTGGCCGTTCTATCGGCACGATGTCGAAGGTACGGGGTATTCCGTACTGAAGCAGATCAACGCGGCCAACGTCTCGACGCTCGTGCAATCATGGACCTTTACATTGTCGGAACGCGGCGGCCTGGAAGTGACTCCCATTGCGGTGGAGGGCGTGGTGTACCTGCCCGGTACGGGCAAGGTCTATGCGCTGGATGGCGCCTCGGGCAAAGAGATCTGGCACTATGATGTCCAGATGGCGCCGACCCGCGGCGTTGCCTACTGGCCTGGCGATAAAGATCATCCTCCTCGCATCATCTTCACGACGTTCAACCGAAAACTGATGGCGCTCGACGCCGCCACGGGCAAAGTTATCCCAACCTTTGGTAAAAACGGCGTGGTCGACATGGAGGTCGGTTACAACGGCGTGCCCACCATCTACAAGAATCTAGTTTTTTTGGGCGCGAGCGTGGGCGAGTTGCCCGTCGGCCCGCCCGGTGATTCGCGCGCCTACGACGCGATCACAGGCAACTTGATCTGGGATTTCCACACCGTTCCGCAGCCTGGTGAGGTGGGTCACGATTCCTGGCTCGACCAGGGCTGGAAGGGTCGCTCGGGAACAAACGTGTGGGGCTGGTACATGACGGTCGATCCGAAGACCAACACGCTGTTTATGCCCATTGGCGGTCCCTCGCCCAACTACTACGGTGGAGATCGCCCCGGCAACAATCTGTTCGGCAATTCCATTGTTGCGGTGGACGGCGATACCGGCAAGCTGAAATGGTATTTTCAAACGATCCACCATGATTTGTGGGATCAAGATCTGCCGCCGGGCCCCGCCCTGGTCGACATTAAACAGAAGGGGAAAGAAATTCCTGCGCTGGTCGCGATTGGGAAAACCGGCCTGATGTTTATTCTAAACCGTGATACCGGCAAGCCGGTATTTGGCGTCGAGGAGCGCCCGGTTCCGAAGGGCGACGTGCCCGGCGAGTGGTATTCACCGACACAGCCGTTTCCCTTGAAACCGCCGCCACTGGCTCGCATGAGTTATAAAGCGGACGACATCGTCACAGCCGATGACACAACTCCGGAGCACGCCAAGGCCTGTCAGGATCTGCTCGCAAAAAGTGGCGGAAGCCTCTATAACGCCGGCCCTTTTACCGCCTGGCTCTACCATGAAGACGGCACGCCACCCAAGACAACGATCCAATTCCCCGGTGGTACCGGCGGGACCAATTGGGGCGGCACCGCCGTCGATCCGACCAATGGCTACGTTTTCGTGCAAACGCACGATATGTCGCTGATGGGCTGGATTGAGAAGAAAAAATCGGGGGGCAATTATGGCCGCGGCACGGAAGGTTCGACGCAGCAGTACGACCGTGCCAGCGTCGATGGCCCCGGCCCCTATTTCGGTTTCAGCGCGGTCGTGAAGGACGCCAGCGGCCACCCGCTCGGAAACTGGCCCTGCCAGAAACCGCCGTGGGGAAAGCTGTACGCGATCAACGCCAACACCGGCGACATTGCCTGGCAATCCGTGATCGGGATCACCGAAGGTCTGCCCGCAAGTAAGCAAAATACGGGCGGCGGTGGCAGCGCCGGACCGATCGCCACGGCGGGCGGCCTCGTGTTCATCGGAGCAAACCCAGATAATCGCTTCCGCGCCATCGATTCCAAAACCGGCAAGGAGCTTTGGGTCGTTAAGCTCGGCAAAAACGCCAACGCGAACCCGATGACGTATCAAGCGAAAGACGGTAAACAATACGTCGCCATCGTCGCCGTCGATTCCGTTTACGTCTTCGCGCTACCCTGAACGAATTCGAGCGCAACAGGGCGAGCCGGCCTTCGGTCCGCCCACTCTCTCAATCCGCTCGTCCATTTTGGCCGTTGACCCGAGCGGCTGGATTTAGCGAGACTAGAACCTTGCAAGCGGTCACCTCGTGAGGAAAAGAAAATGAGTGTGGAGGAAAACGTCGGCGAGCTGCTGCCGCCCGATCGACTGATGCTGACGCCGGGGCCCTCCTGCGTGGATCCGCGCATATACCGGGCCATGGCCGCACCGATCGTGGGCCACATGGATCCGTGGTTCATCAAGATGATGGATGACGTGCAAGTGCTGCTGCGGCGTGTCTTCCAGACGCAGAATCATCTGACCTTTCCCATCTCGGCCTCTGGTTCGGGCGGCATCGAGGCGGCGGTCATGAACCCACTCGATGCGGGCGATGAATGCATCGTGTGCGTGAATGGTGCTTTTTCTGAGCGTATGGCCATTATCGCCGAGCGCATTCCTGCCAACGTGATTCGCGTGGAGGTTCCCTACGGGCGCACGGTCGATCCGGCAGAGGTTCTGCGCGCGGGCAAGGGCAGGAAGATCAAGTTCGTAGGGCTCGCGCACGGCGAGACGTCGTCCGGGGTCGTGCAGCCGCTGGCGGACTACCGCCGAGTTGCCGATGAGCTGGGCGCGTTGCTTGTGGTGGACGCGGTGGCAAGCCTTGCGGGCGTTCCACTCGACGTGGACGGCGAGGGAATCGATATTTGTTTCAGCGGTTCGCAAAAAGCGCTGAGTGCCCCGCCGGGAATGGCGCCGATCACCGTCAGCAAGCGAGCGGAAGAAGCAATCGGGTCGCGACGGGAGCCGGTCAGAAGCTGGTACTTTGATTTGACGACGGCGATGAATTATTGGGGCAAGGACCGCCTCTATCACCACACGCCACCCATTACGCTGATTTATGCCATGCGCGAAGCGCTACGCGCCGTGCTCGAAGAAGGGCTAAAGGCGCGCTGGGAACGTCATCGCATGAATCAGCAGGCACTCGTCAGAGGACTGGAGGCCATGGGGCTGGAGCTTTTCGTTTCCAATCCGGCGGATCGTCTGGTCACCGTAACAGCCGTGAACATTCCTCCGGGAATCGAGGACGCGGCTGTGCGCAAACAACTCCTCGATGAATTCAATATCGAAATCGCAGGTGGGCTGGGTCCGCTGAAGGGCAAAATTTGGCGCATCGGACTCATGGGGTATTCGTGCCAGAAGACAAACGTGCTGATTTTCCTGGCGGCTTTGGAAAAAACGCTCTCCGATCTGCGTTTTCGGCTCCCGGCCGGAGCGGCGACGGCGGCTGCGCTTCAAAGCTACCAGCAGACCAGCCAGCCCGCGCTGGCGGGCTCTAGGAAATAGGCCCCTTTATGGCGAAGGCGGCACCGTATCCAACGATTCCCAACGCGGGGGCGATGAGCGAATTTATCGGCGCGTTCGACGTGCCGTCGAAGGTGACCGATTTTGTCTACCACTGTAGTTTTTCGCATTGCTGGAACGCCATCGCCACGCGCCACAGCGACACCATGGATTGCAAATTTTTCGTGGACGGAAAGGGCGTCGTGCTCGGGCTGGCGTATACCGCCTTCGTAACGTTTCGCGAGCGTTCGGGTCGTAACCTGAGCGATCGCGAAGCGAGTTACGTCGCCGCTGAGTATCTTCGCGAGCGGCTGGAACAAGAAGATGAGCACTCGCTTTACGATGTTTCCCAACCCGACGTTTTGCGCATCATAGAAAAACTCAAAATCCACTAACTCGCCGGGATCCATGCCCCCGGCTGTGACCTTAGTTCTGTGAGCGCCGCCATCGCAACAGCCAGCCGTCATCGCGCACACTTTCTTGTTCCAGCTGGCGAGTCCAGGCTCCCAGGAGGTTCGAGCGATTCAGATAGCCCACCATCTTGTCGGGATCACTGCGGCGAACAACCGGAAGCCGGCCCACATCGTGCCGCAGCATGCGGTGGAGCGCATCTTCGAGCGGCTCGTCCGTATAGGCCACAATGGGTTTCTGGGAGCCAGCTTGGGAAACGGTGATCTCTCCTTTGGGATTGCTTTCCAGCGCACGCAGCAAATCCCCCTGGGTGACGATTCCTGTGAGTTTGCCGTCTTTGGCAACAACCGGAAGACCGTCGCGAAGGTCGAGAGGAGGATTCGGTCCCTTCGAACTCTCCGCCAGTTCCGCGATGGTCATGTCCTCAGCCAAAGCTGGCACGGTTTGGTTCATGATCTCGCCGACAGAGACCGTGTGGAACACGCCCGCTTCGTACTCGCCAGGAACGCGCAGGCCACGGCGTGCGAGCTTCTCCGTCATGATGGAAGTTGGCAGGTAGCGGAGCGCGATCAGATCCGCGATGACCGAAGCAAGCATCAGCGGCAGAACCGCGTTGTAGTCGCGCGTGATCTCAAAGGCGAACACGATGAACGCGAATGTGGCGCGCGATGCGGCCCCAAAAACGGCGGCCATGGCGACCAGAGCGTACGCTCCGGGCGAAAGGTGCGCGGCCGGGAATATGCGATTGATGCTGATGGCGACGACGCCACCGAGCGCCGCGCTTGACATGAACATGGGCGCAAGCAATCCCCCCGAGGTTCCCGATCCTAGCGAGACAACCAGCGCAATCGTCTTGAAGACCGCAATCAGAATCAACAGTTTCAGGGCGAGATGGTTGTTGAGGATGTCGGAAATCGTGTCGTAGCCGACGCCGAGGACTCGCGGGATGAAAAAGCCGATCACGCCGAGCCCCAGCGCGCCGATCGCTGGATGCCACAGATCATCGATGGGCAGCAGATCGAAGAGGTCTTCGACCCAATAGAGCAGTCGGGTGAACCCAATCGCGGCGACGCCAGAAATGATGCCGAGCAGCACGTAAAACGGCAGTCCGTGAATCGGGTCGAAATCCACATTGCCCATCCCAAACATAGACCGCTGACCGAGTAGTAGGGCGCGAACGCTGGTTGCGAACGTTGTGGAGATCACCAGGGGTATGAACGAGCGCGCACGAAATTCAAACAGCAGTAACTCGATCGAGAGGATCACCCCGGCGATGGGTGTGTTGAATGTCGCCGCCATTCCGGCGCCTGCCCCGCACGCCAGCAGCACCTTTCGCTCGGCGGCGGTGGTTGAAACCAATTGACCTACCAGCGAGCCGAATGCGCCGCCCGTTTGAATAATAGGACCTTCCGCGCCGAATGGACCTCCGGTACCGATGGCGATCGCCGCGGACAAGGGCTTTAAGATCGCCACGCGTGCCTCGATCCGGCTGCGGCTTGTCAGGACCGCTTCCATCGCTTCCGGAATGCCGTGGCCCTTGATCTTCGGCGAGCCGTATTTCGCCATCAAGCCAACCAGGAGGCCTCCGATCACCGGTGTGACGATGATCCACGGGCCAAGCAAAGTGTTTTCGGGGCTTCGGAAATGAAACGACCACTGGTGATAGTAGGCAAGATTGGTGAATAGCCCGATGAGGTCGTAGAGAAGATAGGCGATGATTCCGGCGAGAATTCCGACAAGCGCAGCAAGAATCGACATCCACCCGATCCGATACCGCGCAGGCGTCACAGAGGGGAGCGTGCTTGTTCCCTCAAGCGTCGATCGAGTCTGAGATTTCAAGCAGATCCCTCCCGAATGAACTCTGGCCTATCGCAACCGGTGCGTCCTTGCTCGCTTGTGGTCTTGAAGCGCCCGCTTGTGCCTGAGTACGGATTGAAGCGCCCGAAGCAGCCGTGGCCCCGCGGTTCGCAGTTCGTCGCGATGCGAAACGGAAAGCATTCGGAGAAGCTTGTCGGCACGACGCGTCAGGCGAAGATCCACTTTGCGGGCGTCGCCCTCACTCGGCGAGCGGCGAATCCAACCTTTCAATTCCAGACGATCGATGAGCTCAACCGCCGTGTGGTGACGGATTTGCAGGCGCTCGGCCAGCGCGCCCACCGTGGTCTCGAGCCCCGCTCGACGTCCCTTGATGGCAAGTAGCGCCTGATGTTGCTGCGACTCGACGCCGGCCGCGCGCGCAGCCTTTTCGCTGAAATTCAGAAAACGGCGGATTTCATAGCGTAAGTCGGCGAGCGACTGGTAATCGATCGTTTCTCGGAACTGTACACTCACTTAAGCAAGTATATCGTATAGCGATAGATTGACGAAACTGATGGGTCAGATGTGTTTCGCTTTTGGGAGCGAGTCGGTGTCGGTCCCAGGACGCCGATCAGGACTGGTCTCCCTTTTTCGAGCGGGATCGAGCTCGAAGATTCGCCGTCCCAACCGCCCGGCCTCAGCTAGAAGCAGTTTGTGTCCACGCTTTGAAAACGTAGCCAAATCGAGGGGGTTGGCCCTTACGCAACCGTCCTGTGGCCTTATTGAAAGGCCCTTACCCCTATGCTAAATTGAAAAATTGACCCCCTGTGAGCGCGATCCACGACAAATCCGTCGCTGCTGCCAAGCCCAAGATTTCGCGCGTCGAGGTGTATTGGCACACCGTCAAGTATCGCACCGTCATTCTCTATGCGGTGGTTATTACCGCCATCGTGTTCGCCTCGACCTACTTGGTGTTCCCGGACCAATCCTCCAAATTGCTCAACGCGATCTCGGACGCGATCGGGCGTCCCGATCCAGGAGTGGCCGCAACGCTTTCCGCGCGGCAAGCGCGCTTTGTCAACCTCGACGGCCGAGTCCAGGTGAAAAAGGCCAATTCCGTGCAGTGGGTGAATGCGGACTACCAAATCACGCTCGACAAGGGTGACCTGATCCAAACGGGCACGGACGGGATGGCGCGCATCGCTTTTGCCGATGGAACCACCTACACGGTGAAGGGCGATACCTACGTAACCGTAGAGGAAAATTTTGTAGGCCAGGATCATCCTACCCAGGTTGCCGTGCACATGACCTCCGGGCAGGTCGATCTGAGGACCGGGGCGTGGCCCGTTCCCGGCTCCAAGGCTGAAGTCTCCTTTGAGAATGCGGTGGCGTCGGCGCGCGCCAACAGCAGCATGGCCGTGCGCAGCAATCCAGAAACGAACGAGCAGCAGGTCACCGTCGATTCCGGAAGCGCGGAACTGGACCGGGGCAACGAGCACGTCGACATCGGTGCCTTCGAAAGGGCCACGATTCCTGCTGGCGGGGGAGCCATCGTGAAGACACAGGTCCTGGCGCCTCCCGAATTGGTCGAGCCGCTCAATTTGCAGCCGATCATCGTGGCCGATCCCAAGCACGATCCGGTCCATTTTTCCTGGAAGCCGTCTCCGATGGCCAAGTTCTATGATTTCCAGGCCAGCACCACGACGATGTTCAGTCACATTGTCACGGAGCGAAAGACCGCCGAGACCAGTGTGGACATCACGGGACTCAATCCCGGCGACTATTTCTGGCGCGTGAGTGCCATCGACGAGAACAACGCGACGAGCGAACAGAGCGATCCCTATAAGTTCACACTGGTGGCGCAGGGCAAAGAGCAGGAAATGCTGCTCGAGGTCGACGGCACGAGGTTGCACGGGGATGTGATTGAAGTCATGGGGCGCACCGAGCCCGGCGCGGCCCTGATCATCAACGGCGAGGAGGTCGCCGACATCAAGTCGGATGGGACCTTCCGCTATTTCACGCCGGTGATGACGCGTGGCAGCCACGAAATCGTGATCACCGGGCAAAACCGGCGCGGGGGCACAGCCATCAAGCGGGTGGAAGTGGTGATCCCTTAGCAGTGCAGTAGGAGCGGAGGCGTCACGGGGTTTGGGCGGCGCCGTCATCGAACTCAGGGGGAAGCGGGTTGTGAACAAAAACGGCTACAACATGAGGTCGGTCTTTAGCCTTCTTTCATCCGATCTGGCTATCGACCTCGGCACAGCAAATACTCTCGTTTTCGCGCGCGTCAAGGGCATTGTCGTCAATGAGCCTTCGATCGTTGCCATCAACAAGAACAATGGAGAAGTCGTCGCTGTCGGCCGCGAGGCCAAGGAAATGTTGGGTCGCACGCCTGGAAACGTGGTGGCCATCAAACCGATGAAGGACGGAGTGATCGCCGACTTCAAGGTGACCGAAAAGATGCTCACCTACTTCATCCAGAAGGCCCACAACCGTCGCGTGCTGGTCCATCCGCGCATCGTCATCGGCGTTCCCAGCGAAATCACGCCGGTGGAAAAGCGCGCCGTGCAGGATTCTGCCTATCGCGCGCGCGCCAGCGAAGTCTATCTCGTCGAGCAAGCGATGGCTGCTGCCATCGGCGCAGGCCTGCCGATTGAAGAGCCTTCAGGCAACATGGTCGTGGACATCGGCGGTGGCACGACGGACATCGCCGTCATCTCCATGAGTGGCATCGTGTACTCCCGTTCGGTGCGCGTCGCCGGCAATGAGATGGACGAGTCCGTCATGCATTACCTCAAGCGCAAATACAACCTGCTGGTGGGCGAACGCACGGCCGAGCAAATCAAAATCGAAATCGGTTCCGCCTATCCGCTGGAAAAGCCCATGACGCTTGAGGTCAAGGGTCGCAACTTGATTGAGGGAGTACCGCGCACCGTCACCATTGATGACAGCGAAATCCGAGAAGCGCTCTCGGAGAACATTTCGACCATTGTCAACGCCATTCGCGTTGCTCTCGAGCGCACGCCGCCCGAGCTTTCGGCCGATATTAGCGATCGCGGAATCGTTCTGACCGGCGGCGGCGCACTCATCAAGAATCTCGACAAGCGCATCCGCGAAGAGACGGGATTGCCGGTCTCGATTGCCGACGATCCGCTCGCGTCGGTCGTGCTCGGAACCGGAAAAATGCTGAGCGATTTCAAGCTCTTGCGTACCGTTTCGATCGATTGAAATGCTGTGACCGCTTTACCTAGGCCTGCGGCCGCAAACTAACCATGGTCGATACCGTCATCTCGCGCCATCGTCCGCTTGCCGTGCTGGCTGCTGCAGTGCTAGCACAGGTTTTGCTGCTGGCGTTTCAAATTAAGCGCGACCATGACGTCCGGCTGATCCGGTATTGGGCGGCGGAGGTGGTGACACCTTTTGAGCGCTTCGGCACTTGGTGCCTGTCGAAGGTGGGCGGTGTGTGGACCGGCTACATCGCCTTGCGCGGCGCGCATGAGGAAAATGCCCGCTTGCACGCCGAACTCGCACGATTGCAGCTGCGGAATCGTGCACTCGAAAGTCAGGCTCTCGAAGCGCAGCGCCTCGGTGTGCTCCTGAATTTTCACGACGCTCACACCGAAGCACCTATGCTCGCCGCTCAAGTGATCGGCGCGAGCGCCGATCCCGCCTCTCACACCCTGGTGCTGAACCGCGGCGAACGCGATCGCATTCGTCGCAACATGGGCGTCATAACGCCCGAGGGTGTCGTCGGCAAAATCGTCGAGGTCTTTCCCACCACGTCGCAAGTGCTGCTGATGAGTGATAAGGATTCCGGCGTCGGCGCCCTTCTAGCGGACACACGCACGCATGGCGTGGTCAAAGGCAGCGGAGATCCCGATCCGCGAATGGACTACGTCGTGAACGATGAAAAGATCCACCCCGGCGAAATGATTCTGACCTCTGGGGAAGATCGCATCTTTCCGAAGGGCCTTTTAATCGGTACGGTCCTATCGGCCCGTGATGGCAATCCGTTTCAGATCATTCGGGTTCAACCGGCCGCACGTCTGGATCGGCTCGAAGACGTCCTCGTTCTGCTTTCGCTGCAGGATTTGTCTCCGAAGAAGATTGACGACTCAACCGGTTCCGCTCAGCCATCGGGCATCGTCGAAACGGGGGCCCTCGCCGCACCCCTTCCGCCTCAAGCGCCGGTGAAAACAGATGTGCCGGCCAATCCTCATCGAGCGTCTGCCGAAGCGCCGCCCACACCGCGCAACTGATATGTCCTACATGCTCAATCCCGGAGCGCAGTCTGAGGCCAATATCGAGGTCCACAAGTATTACGGCGGCACCGTGGTTGCCGTCTGTTTCCTGGCGCTCATCTTACAGGCTTTTCTTCACAAGTTCGGACACTGGGCGGAACTGGTCGACCTGCCGTTGCTGGTTACCATCTACTTTGGGGTGAGCCGGCGCAATCCCATCAGCGGGTTGCTGCTCGGTGCGGCGGTGGGAATTGTCCAGGACGGGCTGAGCCACGACAATCCGATCGGTTTATTCGGAATCGCCAACACTCTGGTGGGATACCTGGCATCGTCGGTGGGCGCACGCATCGATACCGAACATCCCGCCAGCCGCTTTGGCCTGATCTTTCTCTTCTTCCACTTCCACCAAATCGTGCTGGCCACGACTGAACGGGTTTTGCTAAATCATGCGGCGCGCGTCTTCACATTCCCGCTTCTTTGGAACTCGCTCGCGACGGCGGCCTTCGGCGTGGTTCTGTTCGCGCTCCTAGACCGCCTCCGCCGCCCCTCGTAGGCGCTAACGAGTAACCACCGATTGGGAAGCTGCGCTGGGCGCCTCCTGCTCGGACTTCGGCTGGACGCGCAGCACCAGCACAGGGCAGGTGGCCAGCTTCACAACCTTTTCCGTCACTGAGCCGAAGGCCAGCTTGTGCCAGCCCGTCATTCCATGCGTGGCGATCACAATCAGATCCGCATGATTGTGCTCGGCCATTCGTAGGACTTCCATTCCGACATCATTGGCGATTCCGACTTCTGTCCTCACCCGAATGCCCTTCTTCGCGAGATCCTGCGCGAGCGTTTGGAGGCTCCGCTCTGCCTCCTTGCGCAACTCGGCTTCATATTCCGCTTCCCGAAAAATGGTCCCGGGCGACGGTAGTTTCGGGATCGCCGGAACCGCGTGCACAAGCAAAAGCTCCGCCCCGAGCCGCGAAGCATATTCGGCTGCAACCCGTACCGATGCGTGCGAATGCTCGCTGAAATCGACTGGTGCCAGAATCAGCTTGGGAAGTCCCATGAGGTCTCCTTAAACCGTTTACTTAGTCATGCTCCGGAACGCCCAGAACAGAAACGCCGATAGACAAATCGAAGCAGGCAGCGTGAGAATCCAGGCCATCGCGAGATTCCTCACCGTCCCCCACTGCAGGCCGGAGCGGTTTGCCACCATTGTTCCCGCGACGCCGGAGGAAAGCACGTGCGTCGTACTCACGGGCAGGCCGAACCAGTCGGCTGCGCCGATCGTCGCCATCGCCGTGATTTCCGCCGCGGCTCCCTGCCCGTAGGTTAGGTGATCCTTCCCGATCTTCTCGCCGACGGTGACGACGATCCTTTTCCATCCGATCATTGTTCCCATCCCGAGCGCCAGCGCCACGGCCACCTTCACCCATCCCGGAATGAACTTGGTGGCTTTGTCGACGTGCGACTTGTAATTCTTCAAGATGGCGGCGTCGGCCGTAGAAAATTTCGGATTCCCCGACTTTTGCATCAATCGGAGCGCCTCGCTGACCGCATACATATCGTTGCGGAAGTTGCGGACTCGCTCCTGCGGTACCAGCTTCAGTTGCTTGTCCAGCGCCATTTCGGTGCCGATCCCGTTGACGAGTTCCCTAAGTGCGAGCATCGTGTTCGGCGTGAACTGCCGCGTTCGAATGTAGTCGGTCACCTCTTCGCGCGAATCACCGATCACGGCGCCCGGCGTAATGTAACGGCTCAGCATCCCAGCCGTCTGCTGGGAGACAGCCACGAAGTCCTGCGTCTGCTGCGGCGTCACGGCATGGTTGACCGCATACGCCGTAGGCACCGTACCGATCAGGATCAGCATGATCAAACCCATACCCTTTTGTCCGTCGTTTGATCCATGCGCGAAACTCACACCTGTGCACGTCAAAACCAGCAAACCGCGAATCCAGAAGGGGGGTGGTTCCGTTCCTTGAGGGGCTTCGTAGAGCGCCTGGTTGGGAATCAAAGCCTTGCAGAGCAGCAAGAGCAGGGCCGCTACGGCGAAACCGATCAGCGGGGAAAACAGCAGGGACTTGCCGATATTCGTCGCTTGCGTCCAATCGACTCCACTCGTTCCCGTTCTTACGGACATCAATTGGTTCGCGATTCCTACCCCGATCACCGAACCCACAAGCGTGTGGGAGCTCGACGCGGGGAGCCCAAAATACCAGGTGCCTAGATTCCAGAGAATGGCCGCCACCAGCAGCGCAAAGACCATCGCGAATCCGGCGCTGCTTCCCACTTGCAGGATGAGCTCTACCGGAAGCAGCGAAATGATTCCGAACGCTACGGCTCCGCTCGAGACCAGCACACCGAGGAAGTTCCACAGTCCCGACCACACGACGGCCAGATGCGGCTCGAGAGAGTGCGTGTAGATCACCGTCGCCACGGCGTTGGCGGTATCGTGGAATCCGTTGACAAACTCGAAGGCCAGCGCCGTCAGCAGTGCGATTCCCAACAGCACAAACGCCAGAGCGCTCGAATGGGTTCCATAGAGATCGGAAATGAGCTGGTTTGCCGCGTAGACGAATCCCGCGAGCATGGCCAACGCAAAGATGGCCACCCCAACCTTGCCCGCTTTGCTGGTTTGCGAGCCCAGCTTCGCTTCCAAAACGCTTTCTGCTCCCGTCGCTGTGGCCATGCGGATCTCCCTAGAATTAAAGATGGGACGAGGAGTAAGCCCCGGTTTGGGTACTCCCGTCTTTGTCGTTGCCAGTGAAGGGGCGACCCTACCGATCCCTCGTTACAGCTGTGTGACTGCCAGATGAAAGATGCGCACCGGTGGGGAATCCCTCGAATTCTTCGCCAGGGTTTCGCCTGGCCGAAAGTCGGCACAAGCACGTTGATTAGAACGACATGGCAGCTTGCGCCGACCTGAACCAGGTGATAGCTTGAACAGCCGAGACATGGCAGGAGTCCTCTCGACATTACACTGAACGTGTGCGAGGTTCCCGCCCCAGACGGGCCTGCCTGCCGCGCAGGAGTTTCGTTGGCACCCTGGAATGTGATCGACCAAAAGATCCCGCAAGGGAGACTTGCGCTCTTCTCGTATGTCTCGGCGGCACTCGTTATTCTTCTCCTGGTGGGTTTCTGGAAATTGCAGGTCGTACAGTCGGAGCACTACGCGGACCTTGCGGACAAAAACGGTATCCGCCCGATTGCCATCATCGCTCCGCGCGGAGCCATGCTCGATCGTGAGGGTCGGGTCTTGGTCGATAGCTATCCCTCCTTCAGTATTCTCTTGATGCGAGACAACCCCAAGCTACTGGAACGAAGCCTGTCGCAAATCGAAGAGGGCCTTGGGATTGCCAAAGAGGACCTGCAGCAGCAGCTGGAGGCAGCAAGGTTTGAGCCGAAGTTTCTTCCCTTAGTCGTCAAGCCGGAAGCAAGCGAAGCGGATATCGAATTTGTCGACTCACATCGCGCCGATCTCCCCGTTCTCGAATTGGAGATGGTTCAGCGCCGTCGCTACCCGCTCGGGGAAATACTTGCGAACACGATCGGCTACGTCGGTGAAGTTTCACCGCAAGAGCTTGAAAGGAACCCTGACCGCTATAAGCCCGGCGACATCGTGGGCAAAGCCGGTCTTGAGCGGGAGTATAACGACCAGATCGTTGGCACCGACGGTATGAAACGCGTCGTGGTCAATAGCGTGGGCAAGGTCATTCGCACGCTTGAGAACATTGACGCCATTCCCGGCAAGCCCATTCAACTGACCATCGATGAAGATTTGCAGAGGATTGCCGATACCGACATGGCCGATAAGCAGGGCGCCGTCGTCGCCATGGACGGCCATACCGGCGAAATCCTTGCCATGGTGAGCCGCCCCACATTCGATCCCAATGATTTTGCTGTCCGTATTCCTGCCCAGGAGTGGGCTGCACTGAATGGCGATCCGAACACTCCCTTGCTGAATCGCGCGATCCAGGCACAGCTGGCGCCTGGTTCAACCTTCAAGATCATCATGGCAACGGCTATGCTGGAGTCCAAAGCGCTTCCTGCCGATTTCACGGCCTACTGCCCCGGAGAAGCTGTTTTCTACGGGCGTGTCTTTCATTGCTGGCAGGCGAAGGGCCACGGTTCGGTGGATCTCCACAGCGGCATCGTGCATTCCTGCGACGTCTTCTTCTATAACGTGGGACAACGGCTGGGTATTGAAAAGATCGCCTACTATGCCAGCGGTCTGGGCCTCGGCCGTCGTACAGGGATCGATCTTCCCGGTGAGGAGCCCGGACTGATGCCCTCAGAGGAATGGGTCCAACGCGTCTATCACCACAAATGGTACGCGGGTGAAACGATCTCGGTCGCGATCGGCCAAGGAGCCATCACGGTTACACCGATTCAACTGGCTCGCGCCTACAATGCAGTCGCCAGTGGAGGCCTGCTGGTTCAGCCACACCTGCTGAAAAATCTTACCGACGCTAAGAACGAGCGTTTCCCGCTTTCCGATGACACCGTCGAAGAGGTCACCCAAGGAATGTACGGCGTGATCAATGAAGGCGGTGGCACCGGCTATGCCCTCCGGCTGCAGAACGTCGAGTTCTCAGGCAAGTCCGGAACGGCGCAACTGATGAGTTACCAAGCGGGAAGCAGAGTGGGAGGTCGAGCCGGAAAACTCACCAATGGTTGGTTCGTCGGTTACGCGCCGCGGCGCAATCCCGACATCGTCGTGGCGGCCGTCGTGCAGGGCTCGACCGAGCACGGCGGCACGACCGCTGGACCTGTCGTCCGCGATATCGTGAAAGCCTATTACGACAAAAAGAATGGCCACTTCGTCCAGCCCTCCACGGCGGAGAACATCCCACCCTCCCGAGTGGTCCCTGTGGTGGATCCGGAGGCAGAGGCGCAAACCCGATGAAGGACCAGCCGCGCGTTCAGGATTTCGATTGGCCGCTACTGGGCATCGTAGGCGTGATTAGCCTGCTCGGTGTTCTCGAGATCTACTCCTCCACGCACGCCAGTGCCATGGCCGGCATGCACTGGAAGCAGCTCATGTGGATCGGGATCGGCGTCGTCGGAATGTTTGTGATCTCCCGCATCGATTACCACACGCTTTTGGATCAGGCTCCGGTGCTCTATCTGGTCGGGATTGCGGGCCTTCTCGTCGTCCTGGTGGTGGGCTACTCCCGCCTCGGTGCCAAACGATGGATTTCGCTGGGCGGCCAGACTTTGCAAGTGTCAGAACTGATGAAGTTGATTATAATTATAGTGCTGGCGCGCTACTTCAACGAAGTGCGCACGGATCGCTTAACGCTGGTGGATCTGGCCAAGGTCGCTGCCTTGACCCTGATTCCCGTCGGTTTGATCCTGAAGCAGCCTGACCTGGGAACCGCGATGGTTTTGGTACCCGTCGCCCTCGTGGGGGCGTTCTTTGCCGGCATTGAATGGAAGCATCTAGCGGTCGGCTTGTTGCTGATCGCGCTGCTGGTCCCGCTTGCATGGAACATGCGGCGTCACTTGAAGCCCTACCAGCAGCAACGGATTGAGACCTTCCTTCACCCCGAGCAGGACCAGCGCGGCGCCGGCTATCAAATTCTGCAGTCGGAAATCGCCGTGGGGTCTGGAGGGTTTTGGGGAAAGGGCTTTGGCAAGGGCAGCCAGAATCAGTTGGGTTTTGTGCCCGTCCGTTACTCGGATTTTATCCTGGCGGCGCTGGCTGAAGAGCAAGGTTTTATCGGTGTTTGCGTTGTTTTGTTGTTGTATTTGGGCTTGATTCTGCGGCTGGTGGATAACGCGCAGAAGGCGAAGGACCGCGCGGGGATGTATGTCGTTATGGGAGTCACCGCGATTCTGGGCTTCCACGTTTTGGTCAACGCTTCCATGGTGATTGGTTACGTGCCGGTCACCGGCATTCCGCTGCCGCTAATGAGCTACGGAGGGTCGGCAACGGCCTTTGTGTTCTTGGCTTTGGGGTTGGTGATGAACGTACGCATGAGGCGGTTCGTCAACTGATCCCATAATCTTTGACCGCTTCCCGGCTCGGCCGGAGCGATGAATCAGAATTGAGGAAGGGACGCATCGAGTGAGGAAAGTGAACCGAAACCCTTTCCGGGACGGCCAATCCTGGCGCGTGCAAGGCCTAGCCTACCGCGCCTCGGCGCAGGTTCGCGCCGCTCGCGCGAACAGAGAGATTTGCGCCGCCGCCCTCCGATGCGCCCCAAGGAGTCTAAATGTCGAAGGAAATGGTTATTTCGGCGAACCCGCACGAGACGCGGGTCGCCATTTTGGAAGAAGGTCAGCTTTGTGAGTACTACGTTGAGAGGGAAAAAGAGTTTGCTTTAGTTGGAAGCATCTACAAAGGGCGCGTAACACGCGTGCTGCCAGGCATGCAGTCGGCCTTTGTAGACATCGGCCTGGACGGCGACGCCTTCCTCTACGTTAGCGATTTCCTCGAAGGGGTCGAAGAATTCGAGCCCATGGTAGCAACCGTCGAGGAAAAGGTTAAGAAAATGCAGGAGGAAGGGGGATCGGTATTTGCCGACTCGGGAGCGGCGCCGGCCGTCGAGCCACCCGATGTCGAATCGACACCTTCTTCCGCTGTTCCGATCAGTGAATTGCCTGGTGAAGTGGTGGCTTTACCGACTTCCGCGCCCCCACTCAGTCCTGCTAACCCCCCGCACAATCGCCCGCACTTTGACACTCGGGGCCGGCATGGACACAGCCGTGACTTTGGCCGGCGTGGGCGCCGAGGCCGATCGGGCCGAGGCGGCCGCGGGGACCGTCGCTACGGCCGTGAATTGCCTCCCTCGAAGTACGCTTCCCACCGCCCCTACGAGGGTGGAGCGACGGAACCGAGTGGTGAAGCGCAGATCTCCACGATTCTTCCCGGGGAGCATCTGGCTAGGTTCCGCGCGCCCGGGGAAGCAACGCTCTCAACGCAGGCAGCTGAGTCGGGGGTCGCCGCGGCGCCGCCGGTTGAAACGCGCGAGTCGGTCCACGAAGTGCGCGTAGCAGAACCGAGTCGCGGCTATTCCTCGGGACTTGAGCCTCTGCCAGGCGAAACGCTCTCCAAATGGCAACATCCCGAGCACCGATCCGAGGTCGCGGCACATGCCGAGCCAGCACCCAAGGTAACTCCGTCAGAGCATCTGGTTGCCCACGATGAGCCTGAACCCGTGCACGCGGCCGAATCTCAGCCCGAGCCGTTGACGATCGCGCCCGATCTTGCGCTGGCGTCGGAAACGACGGAAGCCGAAAACCACGACCTTACCGAGGAGGAGGCCAACACTATTGCCGAGCAGGTCGCCGAGGCGCAGAGCGAAGAGGCGGCGCGGCAGGCCGCCGCCCGAGCCTTCGGCCGAGAAGAGGGTGAGGAGCCTGAGACGGACGCCGAAGAGGGAGAGGAAGAGGCCGAAGGCACGATCCTAGCCGCCTCTGCCTCGGAACTGACCGAGGAGCCTCCCATCACCGAGCAGCTGCGAGCCGCAGAAGAAGAGGCCGAGGCGGAGGATCAATCCGAGGCTGAGGCTGCCGCCGAGGAAGTACTTGAGTCGCTCGAAGAGACCGAACAGGCGTTGGAAATGGGAGCCGGAATCACACCGGTTCATGAGGATTTGCCGGTACCAGACGCCAGTCCGATTGCGCGACCCCCGGAGACTTGGCAGGCGCGCGTGCGCGACGATTTTCGTTCTCGCATGCAGCATCCCGCTCGTCGCCAAGGCCGCGATCGTGGGCGCCGTCCGCACCGTGGCGGTCACTACCGCCCCCAGCCGCGCCGGCCGCAGCTGATCTCTGAGCTTTTGAAACAGGGCCAGGAAATCATCGTGCAGATCGCCAAGGAACCGCTTGGCAAGAAGGGCGCGCGCATCACCAGCCACGTGGCGTTGCCGGGCCGCTCGCTCGTCTACATGCCTACGCTCGACCACACCGGCGTGTCGCGGAAGATCGCTTCCGCCGAAGAGCGTTCGCGCCTGCGCCATCTCGTCAATGAAGCAAAAGGCAGCGCCGGAGGGGGGTTCATCGTGCGCACGGCCGCCGGTTCGGCATCGCCCGAAGAGGTGCGCGCCGACGCCGAGTTTCTTACACGCACGTGGGCCGAGATCAAAAGCCGCGCCGAGCAGCGCAAGGCGCCTTCTCTGTTGCATCGCGATCTGAATCTGGTTGAGCGCATGTTGCGCGACCACATCAATACGGATTACACGGCCGTTTGGGTTGATACCGAGGACGAGTACACCAAAGTCGTCGACTTCATGAATCGCTTTCAGCCGGCGCTCGTCAATCGCGTAAAGCTGTACACCAAGGACACGCCGATCTTCGAGGAGTTTGGCATCCAGCAGGAAATCGACAAGGGGCTGCGCCCGAAGGTTTGGCTCAAATCCGGCGGCTATATCGTCATCAACCATACCGAAGCTCTGGTGGCCATCGACGTCAACACCGGAAAATTCGTCGGCAAGGGCTCGACGCGGCTGGAAGACACGATCGTCCGGACAAACCTCGAGGCGGTAAAGGAAATCGTACGTCAGATGCGCCTGCGCGATCTCGGCGGAATCATCATCATCGATTTCATCGATATGGAGGAAAGGCGCAACCGCGAAAAGGTCATGGCCGCTCTTGAGGAGGCACTGAAGGCCGATCGCGCGCCCTCCAAAATGCTGCGCTTCAATGAGTTCGGCTTGATTGCCATCACGCGCAAGCGCACCAAGCAGGCACTGGAACGAACACTTTGCCAGCCCTGTCCCTACTGCACGGGGTCAGGTATGGTGAAATCGGTACCGACGCTTTGCTACGAAATTCAGACCGAGGCGCGCAAAATGGCGCCGGAGATCGACTCGGCCAGCCTCACCCTGCGCGTTCATCCAGAGATCGGCAAGGCGCTCAAGACGCGCGAATCCTCCCTCGTCGAAGAGCTCGAACGCTGGACAAAAAAGAGTGTCATCATCCAGGCCGATCCTGCGCTGCACTGGGAGCAATACGACATCTACTAGCCGCGGACGTAGGCAGAAACGGATCTTCGGCCATTTCCTCCCCTCGGATTCCGAGAAGTAGGTGGTTCTCCGCTCCCTCTGGTAGTGTAGTGGCGCGTTTCTTATGGCCACAGTCCGACGATCCGGCGTGCCCGTCCAGGAAGGCACGGTGACCATCAGCTCGCGCGGCGCCGATCGCCTGCGCTCGGGACACCTCTGGGTCTATCGTAGCGATGTGGCGGCGGTCGATGCCGAGGGTGGGGCTGTCGTCCGATTGAAGGACGAAAGAGGGCGATTTCAGGGCCGCGCGTTTTACAGCGACAAATCGCAAATCGCAGTTCGCCTTCTTACACGCGATGACGTGACGGTGGACCGCACCTTTTTCGCCGCGCGGCTCGCGCAGGCCCATGCCTATCGCAAGCTCGTTGTCGAAAACTCCGAAGCCTACCGAGTCGTCTACAGCGAAGGCGACCTCCTGCCATCGTTGATTGTCGATCGCTATGGCGACTATCTGGTTCTGCAGACCCTCAGCCAAGCGACGGAGCGGCTGAAATCTCTTCTGGTCGAGATCCTGGTCGAAATGTTTTCGCCGAAGGGGATTATCGAGCGCAACGATCCCAGGGTGCGGCAACTCGAAGGCCTCGATCAGCGCGTCGGCGTGCTTTACGGCGATGTACCCGCCGAGATTCTGGCGAAGCAGAACGGCGTCATTTTTGAACAGCGTCTGGCGAAAGGGCAGAAGACCGGCTCATTTCTCGACCAGCGAGAAAACCACTGGGTCGCACGTCGGTACACGTCTGGGAAGGTGCTCGACTGCTTTTGCTACGAAGGTGGTTTCGCTCTGACCGTGGCAGACAAGGCGAGTCAGGTCGAGGGAATCGATATCGCTCCGGCGGCCATTCAGGCGGCGGAAAAAAACCGCGAACTGAATCACATAGGCAACGCCCGCTTCCGCGAACAAAACGCCTTCGACCTGCTGCGGGACTACGACCGACAGGGTCGGCAGTTCCAGATGGTTATTCTCGACCCTCCGGCCTTTGCGAAGAATCGCGATAGTCTGCCGGCCGCTTGTCGCGGGTATAAAGAGATCAACCTGCGCGCCCTAAAACTGCTCGAGCCGGGGGGATTTCTGGTTACCTGCTCGTGCTCCTACCATATTTCCGAGGCCCTCTTCCTTGAGATCCTCGCCGAGGCGGCCAATGACGCAGGCAAAAAGACTGCCGTAATAGAAAGAAGGACGCAGGCTCAAGACCATCCAATCCTGCTTACCATGGCGGAAACTCACTACCTCAAGTGCCTGATACTAAAGACATTAATATAGAACTACAGGCTTCGGGGGATAGCTTAACAGATGCCCTTACATTGTACTTGACACAGATACGCTCATATTTTATGCTTGCAGTGCGCTGATATAGCGCAAGACATCCTAGGAGGATATGAACGTGAGCGCGATTACACGCAGAGACCCCTTCCTGAGCCTGGCCAA
>Ga0187769_10000122_pt1 | contig 41116 bp, 38 predicted proteins | sample 0116_SJ02_MP02_1_FD_133140 | JGI IMG/M metagenome (GOLD analysis project Ga0187769, IMG submission 133140) | Tropical peat soil microbial communities from peatlands in Department of Meta, Colombia - 0116_SJ02_MP02_10_MG | ecosystem: Environmental > Terrestrial > Soil > Wetlands > Peat | place...
ACGCCGCAGGCGCGGATGCTTTCCGGATGGAGTTCGTCTTCTTGACCAGACGTGGACCGCGTGCCCTAAAACATTCAGCCGCGCGGCGAAGCAAGACCTCCAACTCGCGGTCGGAGGTCTTCATTTTCAGGGTCGCGACCTTGCGTTTCGATGCCATGGCCCCCTCCCACCCCCAGGAGTACATAGATAGGCCCTTGCAATCGCAGGCAGCCTAGTACCGGCGGCCCCCAGTGTCAAGGAATTTCCATTGCGCCACGGGAGGGGGTGCCGGGGGCCGCACAAGCAAACACAATCGACTGGCCTGAGTGGACAGAGCGTTGCGCGAATTCACCTCGAGGGTGGATGCACATTCCCGATTTTTCTGGAATTGCTCCGACCTTTTGGGTGTATAGTATGCGCGGGTGCCACCTCCGCACCCACACCGCTGCGCCAGCGGCAATCCCCACGATACGGGGGATCAACGGAAGCAACGCTCGGGCATTTCCTGCAGCGTTGAACCGGAAACCGACCCATCGCGAAAGCCGACTTCTCTCTTTCGCTTCGGGCCTACTCCTTGCGGAAGCAAACGCCCTTCCGCACGGGACACAGGAGGAATCCATGAAGGCCTTTGTGGCAGTTTGCGCCGTCGTTTCACTCGCGCTATTTCTGACACCGACCGCTCATGCGCAGGCGAATCAGATCATTCCAGGCACGCAGGTGCGTCTCACGCTCTTGAACGGTTTGAGCACGAGCGTCGCGCATGACGGAGACCCGTTCGTGGCGGTGGTGGCCGAGCCCGTTTTCGTAGGTACGGAGCTCGTGTTGCCTGCCGGCGCGAAAGTTCACGGCACGATTTCGAGCGTCACGCGCCCTAAGATGTTCTCGATGTTCCGAGGCGGCGCCTCAATGAACATCCAATTCACTTCGATCGAAGTCGAGAGCAGGATTTTCCCCGCCCGGATGAGCATCCTTTCGATCTACAGCGGCGGAGCGCAGGCAGGCAAACAACGGAATGATCTGCGGACGGTCGAAGGCGAAGTCGTCGAGCAGAAGCACGATGTGAAGAGTGACGTCGAGGATGTAGGGATCGGCACGGGAGGCGGCGCAGGTGTCGGTGTAATTTTCAGCCATGTCCTCCGCGGCACGCTCATCGGTCTCCTCGGCAGCAGCGCCTACATAACCGCGAAGAAGGGGAAAGAAGTCGAATTGCCGGCGCAGACGGGAATGTTGGTGCGCATGGATTCGACGCTTTCACTGCCCGACTCGCTGCTCCACAACGCGGCGTACACAACCAGCGGCAACTAGATTCTGACCATCCAACGGGGCGCTCGTTTCCTGGCCGAGCGCCCTAGGCGCCTGCTTTGGCTGTTGCAGCGCGCTTATCAGAACGCTTCAGAAACCGATAAAGGCTCGTGCGTCCGATACCGAGAACCTGCGCCGCCCGGACACGGTTGTTGTTGCAGTTTTCAAGCACTCGCTGAATGTGAATCTTGCGCACCTCATCAAGCGGCAGGGGCTTCCAGCCATCCTCGCCCCCCGCGATCTGCAACTGCGGTTTCTGCAGGTGTTCGGGCAAGTCGCCAACGTCGATAAAATCCGCAGTCGCCGTGATCGCGGCGCTGGAAATCGCGTTCTCCAGCTCTCGAATGTTGCCGGGCCAGCTATGCCGCAACATCGCGATCTGCGCGCGGCGCGTTAGCCCCTGCAATGGCTTCCCGTACGCTTCGCTGTATTTCTTCAAGAAAGACTGTACGAGAAGCGGAATGTCCTCGGGCCGCTCACTGAGACCCGGGACCCGGATTTCGATGCTGCTGAACCGGTAGAAGAGATCTTCGCGAAACCGGCCCGCAAGGACTTCCGCTCGCAGATCTCGATTCGTCGCCGCGATGATGCGCACGTTTACATTCTTCACTTCGGGCGAGCCGACGCGCTGAATTTCTCGATTCTGAATCACGCGCACGAGCTTGGCCTGCATGGGCAGCGACATCTCGCCGATTTCGTCCAGAAAAACCGTGCCTCCGTTCGCATACTCGAACAGCCCCGGCCGCGTGTCCGTGGCGCCCGTGAAAGATCCGCGAATGTGCCCAAAGAGCTGGCTTTCAAGCAGCGTATCCACAAGCGCCGAACAGTTGCAGACAGCAAAACGCTCACGGGCGACAGGGCTCAGTTGGTGCAGCGCCCGCGCGACAAGCTCCTTGCCCGCGCCTGTCGGTCCAGTGATCAGGACGTTCGTGTAGTGCCGCGAGATTTTTCTTGCCATGTCGAAGACGTCGAGCATGGCCGGGCTCTTTCCTACGATTCCCTGAAACTGCCGGCTCGGAAAGAGCCTCTCTTCCAGATCGCGCGTCTGGGCCCGCGCCAGGAAAACCTCCGCGAGATCGTCGAGGGTTCTTTCGAGGCGTTGGAAGTCGAGCGGCTTGCACAGGTAGTCGCACGCGCCGCGGCGGATCGCCTCGACCGCCGAATCCACCGAGTAATTTCCAGTCATCAGGATCACGTACATGCCGGGGTTGAGCTGCAAGGACTTTTCGAGGAATTTCAGGCCGTCCATTTCCGGCATCTTGATGTCGGAAATCACAACGCGGCAGCCGCCCAATCGCACCTTCTGTAGCGCTTCGTCGGGCTCCGTCGTGCCCACGCAATGGAAGCCTGACTTTTCGAGCCGCTCCGTGAACATTTCGACCTGGCTGGGGTCATCGTCGAGGACGCAGATAGATACCTTCTGCCGCGCTGAAGCAACGGCATCACTTTCGGCCAGGGTTTTCATGTGGACGCATTCAGGCACGACGTGTGCCAGAGAGGTCAAACCAGCGCAACGGGAGGAGGGTTGGGCTGCGGCCTGCGCGAGAGATCCTACGCAATTGCCCTAACATCCCCAATTTCCGCGTGTTACTCCAAACTGACAGATTGCCACCCAGATTTGAGCAGATTTCGAGCGTCGATGTGGCACGCGCACTGAAACGCTGCCGCGTACCGAACCGGAACCGAAGTGTCAAAGCGGAACGCCCGTGCACGGCTCATGCAGCACCAGTGGCGCATGTTTTGCCGCTCGATCCGCGTCTTTTCGCGGGACGCACGGATCCAGCCGAGCAAGCCGCGCGCGTGTCATGCCACGAGCGTCTTTCTTCACAACCAGCGCCTTGTACGCAATCGGGAAACTGTCCGGCCTTGCAAAGGGCTGCAGCAGCCGGATGAACACGACAGAGCCTTCTCTGAGAGCGTTACACAAGCGGACTTCACGCTGTTCTCCCTGACACCAGTCTACGATCGTCTTTTCAACGAAGAAATTCTCGAATGCGTCCCATCCAGAGACTTCAACTCGATAGCTGCTTGTGCTCAACGCCGGAACTTCCATACGCTTCTCCCTAGTATTTCTCCTGCGATAAGTGCAAAACAAATGCCAACGTTTTCATGTTTCTTCCCATTCAAACGCAAAGGCTTGCCTGCCGCTTTCAACTTCTGCGATCGTGCAAATCTGTTCCTCTTCAAATCGATGTGCACTCTTGAAACACTTCTCGAAACAACGCGCGGGTAGCGAATCATCCCAAGGCGCATCGTGTCGTCAGCTTTCGCGTCCCTGGTCGCTGTGTTAGACTCGCGCCAGCGGTCGCGAAAGGAATTTTCGCGGATCGCACATCGGTGGAACTTCGGGCTCTGTGCAACGAGACCCCGTAAACCCCGCCAGGCCCGGAAGGGAGCAACGGTAGCGGATCAGCTTCGTGTGCCGCGGAGTACCCGAAGTTCCTTCAATTCGTTGTTGGATTCTGGAGGGCGCTTTTCTACTGAGGGTGAATTAGCAGCAGGGCACGCGTCACGGATCACGAGTTACGAATCACGGGGTTCAAGTGACCTACAAAGTCATCGCGCGAAAGTATCGCCCGCAGACGTTCTCTGAGATCGTCGGGCAGCAGCACGTTACACGGACGCTTGCCAATGCGATTCAGTCGAACCGCGTCGCACACGCCTACATTTTCTCCGGCGTTCGCGGCGTGGGAAAAACAACCACGGCGCGAATCCTAGCGAAAGCGCTGAACTGCGCGAAAGGTCCGACCGCCGAGCCGGACAACAGCTGCGATTCCTGCCGTGAGATTTCCGCCGGGACTTCGCTCGACGTTCTCGAAATCGACGCCGCCTCGAATCGCGGTATTGATCAGATTCGCGAGCTCCGCGAAATGGTCCGCTACGCGCCCGCCGCGAGCCGCTACAAGATCGTCATCCTTGACGAGGCGCATCAACTCACCGACGAGGCCTCGAACGCGCTGCTGAAAACCCTCGAAGAACCGCCGGAGCGCGTTGTGTTCATCCTCGCCACAACCCGCGCCGAAGATCTGGTTGAGACGATCAAATCGCGCGCACAGCTATTTCAGTTTCGCTCGCTCACCTTTCGCGAGATTGCGGGCGAAATCGAACGCATCGCAAAGGAAGAGAAGCTCAAGGTCGATTCGGGATCCGTCGCCGTCCTCGCGCGCGCAGCCGAAGGTAGCCTGCGCGACGGCCTCTCGCTCCTCGAGCAGGCCATCGCCTACTGCGGCGACACGATCTCCGACGCGCAGGTGCGCGAACTTCTTGGCGTCGTCGCGGAAAGCGTGCTTGATGAGCTCATCGAAGCAGTAGCCGCCCAATCGGCGGAACGCGCGCTCAGCCTCGTCCATCGCCTCCTCGCCGACGGCCAGAATCTCCAATACTTCTGCCGTGAAGCCATTCGTCACGTTCGCAATCTTTTGGTCGCGCGCGTCTGCGGAGCGGATTCCGATCTCGTCGCTGCGCCGACAGACGAACGCGCACGTCTTTCCGGACAAGCCGCGAGATTCAGCGAAGAGGATCTCACGCGGTTCTTCAATATCCTCATGGAAACGGACGACGACCTTCGCCGCAAGCCCGATCCGCGTCTGCATCTCGAACTTGGATTGCTTCGGCTGATCAATGCGCAGCGCCTCGCGCCGCTCGAGGAAGTCCTGGGAGAACTCCGCGGCGAACACAAGCCCGCGCGCGCCGCACATACCGCTTCCGCTCCGCCGCCGCATGCACCGCAGGCACAATCGGTTTCCGTCTCTTCATCGAGCGCCGCTGCAGCGCGCATGGCCCCCGAACCGAATCCACAAGCTGCGCCGGCAACGCCGCCTGTGCGCGCCGCATCACAAACACCGATTCCCGCGTCGCCTCCACGAATCGTCGCGCGCGCCGCGGAAGAAGTAACGGGCGGGCTTGCTTCCGCGCAAGTAGACGCGATCAAGTCCGCGCTGCAAGGACAAAAGTTTTTGTGGTCCATGGTCGAACACGCGACGCGCTGGGAAATCGAAGGCGGCGAGTTGCGGCTTTTCTTTCCGACGGAGAGCCGCGCGCTCGCAGAAATGTTGCAGGCTCGCGACCCGATGGAGCGATTGCGCACAGTCTTGAATCAAGTCGTAGGCCAGCCGCTGCGCGTCTGTGTTAAACTCGATTCTGCTCGGGCAGCGGGGCGCGGCTCGGAGCTGGGCGCGCGCTTCGAAGAAGATCCGATCGTGAAGGCCATGCTGCAAAGGTTCGGCGGCCGGATCTCAAAGGTGAAAGGCCCGGGCGAGGAATAGTACATGGAAGTAAAGGCTCTTCAACAAATGCTCGCGCAGTTCCGGCAGGTGCAGGAGAAGCTCGAGAAGCAGATTGACGAGCTAAGCGTCGAAGCCTCCGCCGGCGGCGGCATGGTGTCCGTGAAGATGAACGGACAGAAGCAGCTCACCGAAGTCCGCATCGAGCCGGAAGTCTTCAAGAGCAAGGATCAGGAAATGCTGCAGGAATTGGTTCTCGCTGCCGTGAATGAAGCCACTCGCCGCGTGGATGAAGAGCTATCGAAGCAGTTGAAGGACGTCACCGGCGTCCCCGGAATCATGGGCCTGAAAATCCCCGGCCTGTTCTAGGCGTCTCCCCTACTCGCACCCCTGCTCCGCCACTGTCATTGAATTCGTGTGCACGAAAGAAAAACGGCGGAGCCGAAGCTCCGCCCTCTTCTTGAAATCTAGCTCAAGCGATTACTGTTGCGGACGCGGCGGCGGCCCCATCTGGAAGCCGGGCTGATGGTGGAACAATCCGATCAGCACGGTGCCGGTGAGAACGTGGCCTTCCATGGCTTTCTGCACGTCGTTGCGGCTTGCGCCCTTCTGCAAATCGAGCTTGGTATCGAGCGCGAAGAGCTCGAACGTGTAGTGGTGCACCGGTCCCGCGGGCGCGCACGGACCGAAGAACATTGGCTGGCCCGTGATGTTCGCGGCCTGAACGCCGACCGTTGAATCCGCCTTCACGCCCTCGGGAAGCGAAGTCGCGTCGCCGGGAATATTGAAAATCATCCAGTGGGTTATGTCGTCGAGCGACTTGCGCGCATGTGCGTCCGGATCATGGAGCAAAAGGACGAAGCTCTGTGTGCCGGCCGGAGGATTCACCCACGCGAGCGGCGGCGAAGTCATGTTGGCCGGTTGCGTCATCGTTTTCCCGTCGGGCGAGCACGTGTACTTGTCCGGAATCGTGCCCCCGTCGGTGAACGCCGTACTGGTGAGCTGGAGCGGCGGCCCCATCATCGGACGCCCGCCTCCTCCCCCGCCCTGCGCGGCTGCGGGGATCACCCCCACGGCCAGCACCAACGCCAAAATTGTGAAAAGTCCCAGAATCTTCATTCGCATTCTCATTCCTCCCGTTTCCCCAGTGGGGACGATCCCGTCCTCTCTTGAAATGGCCCGGTTGAAAGGCGACCGATTGTATCTCGCTGCGAACGGCGCATGCAACGAAACTGCTGCGAAGTTGGACGGCGCACCCGCGAATCACGTTTCACGTCTGGCGAAGACCGCGGGACATCTGCAATAATCCTTCGTGGGACGATTCTCATGCCCGATTTCGCTCCTTCCATCGCCCGACTGATTGACGAATTGAAGCGCCTGCCCGGCATCGGGCAGAAGACGGCGCAGCGGCTGGCCTTCTACCTGCTGCGCGTGGACCGCGGACAGGCGCTCGCGCTCTCCGACGCCATCCGCGAAGCCAAGGAGAAAGTCCGCGAATGCTCCGTCTGCAACAACATCACCGACACCGATCCATGCCACTTCTGCACTAGCCCGACGCGCAACCGCTCGCAGATTTGTGTTGTCGAAGAAGCGACCAACATTCAGGCCGTCGAAAAGACGCGCCAGTTCAATGGGCTGTATCACGTGCTGGGCGGAGCGCTCTCGCCCTTGCAAGGCGTCGGACCGGATCAGCTGCGAATCAAGAGCTTGATCGAACGGCTCAAGGGCGGAACGGTCGAAGAAATCATCATCGCGACGAACCCAACTGCGGAAGGCGAAGCAACAGCCGTCTATCTTTCAAAGCTGATCAAGCCCCTTGGTGTTCGCGTCACGCGGATCGCGATGGGCATCCCTGTCGGCTCCGACCTCGAATATGCCGACGAAGTCACCATGCTCAAGGCTATGGAAGGCCGCCGCGACCTTTAGTAGCGCCGGCGTCTCGCCGGGCTCCTTCGTTTTCCCCACATCTTCCCGTAGGTCTCATACCAGATTGTGTTCTCCGCAGCAGGCACCAGCCACATCTTGCGTGCATTCGCCCGACGCCTTGCTTCGGTCATTGGTCATCCCCCATCGAGTTTCGGAGGGTCGCATTCCGGAAGACGGCGATAAGCCCGCTAAATGCAAAGAGACGAGATGGCATTACTTGATTCGAAGGGGCGCGCGGCGTATACAAGTTCAACGAGCGACAGGAGACGTCCGATGGCCTCGATCGAAAAGTACATGGCGCAGTACGATCATGAGCACACGAACGCATGGAACAAGGTCCTTCACGGGATTGGAATCCCCATAATCATCGCCGGAATCATACTCGCGGTGCTGACGTTCTGGCGTCTTGGCTTGGCGCTCTTCGTCGGCGGATGGATCTTGTTGTTCGCCGGACACAGGATCGAAGGGAACAAGCCGGCGTTCTTTCAGGGAGTGATTTACTTCCTCATCGGGCCGATCTGGATCGCGAAAGAGATCAAGGACGCTCTAGTCCGCAAGCCTCAATCGAAAGCAACTCCGTAGGAAATTCTCTGCAGAACGTGGTCTCTCTCGGTGGGCCAACTAAGAAACCGCAACTAATCCGTGTGGAATCGGTTGAATGTCGATCTGCTTGAAGGAGCAACGTTGAAGCGCTTACCGTCGAACAAGAATTCGATCTTGTAGGTCTTTACTGAGGCGGGCAGCTTCCCGGATTTCGCAGCGGTGCTCGCCTGCGAGCACTTTACCTCTCCGAGCGTCGCAGTGATTGTCAGTCCCGGTATCTGGCCGGACTGCCCATGCGAAACCTCGATGTCCTTCACGCTGGATTCCTGCGCTACCTGGTCAGGATCGTCGCCGCACATACCGGTCGTGTCCCTGACGGCAATCAACTGAGTGGTGGTGGCCTTCCCATCGGAGCGGAAAGCTGCCGTGAAAACGGTTTCAGTGCTTTCTCCCTGGCCGCTCCACCCACCCCGGCAGACGAGATAATCGCGGCCATCCGATAGGGCGAACTTGTGACATTCATCGGTGACCAAACCCTTCTCGTACGTCACGAGGCGGAGCTGGCCAGACTCCACGACGAACATGAAGCTCCCGCCGAAATTGTTCGCGTGCGAGTCACATCCTGTGCCGTCCAAAAGTAGGTTGTCGCCGTCGGCGGAAGTGAAATGTCCGGGAGTCTCGGCGTACATCTCCCACTCTGGGCCGTTCACCCCTTGGAAATCCGTTCCCTTCGGACATGTGCGGCATCCGGATGCCCTGCCATCCTTTGAGCGCGTAATATCGCCCGAGGGGCAGATTAGGTCCACGGCGGCCTCGATGTCGGATTGCCGCACTCCGGCGCTTGCGGTGTTGAATTTGGGCCCGGAGGCGTTCTGAGGGAAACAGAGGCCCGCGAGCAGCAGGCTAGTCAACGTCATGCCAGTGACAGCTATGGCCTTATGAAAGTTCCATTCTGTGCGCGGAGCGAAGCTCATGATTGCCCGCGATTATAGCTTTGGAAGCCTCCAGTGGCGAGGCGCGACAGGTCACATTTGCTGGGCTCCATATCACCACTATTCACCAATCACGCACATCCTTTTGGGGGCGCTCGACCCGCTCCATACGCGGTGCTACGCTTAGAAATTGCTCCCGGAGGAGCCGTTGAGCGAGCAGCTCGCATCGAACGATCCGGGCCTGCAGAAGCGCCGCAGTACGCGCATTGTCCAGGCCGTACCCATCTCGGTGACGGGTGTGGACGCGCTCGGACAGCCCTTCAAAGAGCGCACCACGACGGTCATGGTCAACTGCCACGGGGCAAAGTACCAGTCGAAGCACTACGTCCCGAAGAATTCCACGGTCACGCTGGAAATACCCCGCCCCGAGCCGGACATACCACCGCGCAAGGTGCAGGGGCGCGTCATCTGGGTGCAAAGGCCGCGCACGGTGCGCGAGCTCTTCCAGATCGCTCTGGAATTCGACACCCCTGGCAACGTATGGGGCATCGCGTTCCCTCCTGAAGATTGGTTCCCTTGCCCGGAAGATCAAGGCTCGGTAATCCCCGCGCCGTCGCAGTCCGGCGGGGCGATCGAGATTGACGTCACGGCCATCCCGCATACGCCTTCTGCGGCCGCTCCCCCACCACCTGTGCCTGAACAACACGCTGAAGCGGCGCCGGAAGCGACTGCAGAGGGCAAGATTCACGTCGTCCCGTCTGCGCCAGCGCCCGCCGCGGCTTCGGCCGAAGCGCAGGCCGTCGTCGCGCGCCAGATGGCAAAGATGGTCGCGGACGCCAAGGAGACGCTCGACAAGTCGCTGCGCCGTGAAGCGCAGACGGCGATCAACGACGAGATGACCGTCGTGCGCCAGCAGCTCGACGCGCAACTCCACGACGCGGTCGAGCGAGCGATCAAATCCTCGATGGAGCGCGTCACGGAATCCGAAACGCGCAAGGTCGTGCAGCAGGCGGCTAACCGCACGAATGAACTTGTCGAAGAAGCGCGCAGGACCACCGAAGCAAGTATCGGGCAGCTCGATGCGAAGGTCCGGCAGGCTGTGGAACAAGCCGTGAGCGGTGCGGCAGAGCGCGCCGCAAAGGAAGCCGCCGAGCAGACAGCAGCGCTGAACCTCCAACAGGCCGTTGAAGCGACCATTGACCGGATCATCTCCGAGCGCGAGGCGGCGTCGCCGTCATTGGGAATTCTCTCGTCGCCCGAGGCGGCTCAGCAGCACCTCGACCAGTGGAAGAAGAGTCTCGAAGAGACCGCGCAGGGCGTGCGCGATCGCACACTCGAACAGGCCACCCAGGCCGCGGACGAGGCGGGGCAGCGCTGGCAGGAGCAGTTCGATGCAGCGGTGACGGGTGCATCGCAAAAGATCGGGCATCAGCTGGAAGAGGTTTCAAAGGCGGCTCTGGCGCAGGCCGAGGCGGATATCAGCGCGCGCAGCGTGAACTTGCGCGCGTCGCTCGACGAAGTGGTGGCTGGCGCGGAGGCGAGGATTCAATCGCTCGGCGCCGGTCTTGAGCAGGAACGCGCGAAGGCGGACGCAACCAGAGAGCAGATTCAGGAAGCGGCGCGGACGACGCTCGAAAACACGCGGCAGCGGCTGAACGAAATGCTGGCCGAGCAGCAGGAGGAGATCGCGCGCAAGGCCGATCGCGTGGTCGCCGAGCGTGTGGAACAGATCGCACCTGTGCTCGAAAACGCCGCGCAGAGCGTGGTCGATCGCTTCTCTGGCGAGCTGAATCAGAAGCTCGCGCCGGGAATCGCCGAGGCGCAAAAGGCGATCTCCGACCTCGCAGGCGTCAGTGAGCAAGCCGCACAAGTCCAGGCGCGCGTCCACGACACGGTCAAGGAAGCCTCCGAGCGCGCGTTCAGCGAATCACTGGAGAAGGCACGGCAAGAAAGCGCGAAGCTGCCGGCGGAGCTCGAGCAGCAGATGCGCGCGACGCTCTCCAAAGCCGAAGAGGAGCTCGATCAGAAGGCCACCGAAGCGCAGCACACGACCTACGAAGAGCTTTCAAAGGCCGCGGACTGGTATCAGAAGAAGGCGCAGACCACGATGCAATCGACGATGGAGCGCTCTGTCGAGCAATCCACCGCGACGTTGCGTGACCGCGCGGCGGAGATTTCGAGCCTCGTGGCTTCGGAGCTCGATCACTACCGGCGCAGCTATCTCGAGCACAGCCAGGCGCAAATTGAGGAAGCCGCGAAGGAAGTCATCGACCGCGAGCGCGGCAAGCTGAACGAATCGGCCAGCGCCGCGGGCGCGAGCTTCTCCGATCAAGTGCAGCGCGTGGCGGGCGAATCGCTGCGGCGGTTCGAAGAAGCTTCGCGGCAGGCGCTAGAAAAGGCGCGCTCGGACATGGAGTACAACCGCGAAGGCTCGCTCACGGATTTCCAGAAGAGACTCGACGACCAGATGGCCGCGGGTATCGAAGAGGCGCGCCTGCATTTGCAATCCCAGCTCGGCCCGCTGGTGGAGAAGTGGGAAGAGCAGCGCGTGGCTCAACAGCGGGACTGGATGGAGCAGCTGAAGAAGTCTACGGACGAATCCATCGAGCAGTATAAGGCGCGGTTGGAGAATGCGTCGAACTCATGGCTGCTCGCTTCGGCGACTACCCTTGGGCAACATTCTCAGGCGGTGCTCGACACGCTCGCCAAGTCGGCTGAAAAGCGCATCCGCGAGACGTGCAGCGACGTCCTCGCAGGCATGGGCGACACGATCAAGGAGCGCCTGCTGGGGATCTCCGGCAAATTCGGCGCCGAGGATGACGACGAAGAGGCTCCCCCCAAGAAAAAGTAACCTTCCTTTCGGGATTCTCCGCACCAACCCAAATTTCTGCTTAGGCTGCCCACCCCGGTATAATGGCCCGCATGTCGAATCATTCGTACATGAGCGTCTGGTTTCAGAGCTTTCCGGAGGAGCACATCCTCGAGCGGTTGGGAGCTTTCCTCGGAACGGTCCCGTTTTCAGCGGCGAAGCCGGGGTTCACATACCTGACCGTTCGCGCCGTAGATGCGTCGGAGACCCCGGTCCTGGAGCAGGACCTCCGCTCACTGCCTCCGGACGCCTCGGGAATCATCGAAATCGCCCGGGACCACCATCACAGCGACTGCTCGTACGAAATTCGTTGCTTTTGGGATCTCACCGTCTTCGATGCCCCCACGGGCAAGTGGAAGGTCGAGCCGCAGCCCCTCGAAATCGTATGCTATGGCGAGGATTACGACGCCGGAATCTATCAGGAAGAGGGACACATCCAGGTAAACCTGGGATTTGAACACCTCTTTACCGGGCACGCGGGCTTGCTGGGCATCCGCAGGAATGGACGGGCCGCCGCTGAAAGCCCCGAGGAAGCAAGATTCCTGGAGGCGATGGCGTGGCCCGAGAACCTCGAGAGATATCAGGAGAAGACGCGGGAGAATATCCGCAAACTGTTCGATTGGGTGCAACGGACCGAGAAGGCGCTACCGGTCGAACGGGTGCGGCTGAGGTCGGAAGGCGAGGAGAATTTGGAGATTCGTCTGGAGGAGATCCTGGCTGCCCGTTAGCAGCTCGCTCCGATGGAATCAAAGTGCCCTGGAAAGCATTATAGGGATTTGAGCGGGGCGGGCGTAAAGGTCCCGGATGAGCTGTACCCTTTGAACCTGTCCCGCTCATCCCGTATTCAAATTCAGGCCGCCTGCGTCTAAGATTCATATTCATTCATGAGTGCCATAGCACAGCCTGTGTCCACGTCTGCCGCGAGGCCTGCGCGCAAACCCTCCGGATGGGAAAACCTGAAGCCGCTTCTCCCCTACGTCAAGAAGTACAAAGGCATGGTCGCGGCAGGGCTCGTTGCACTCGCCTTGACGGGGCTGGTCGGTGCGCTCCCGCAACTGATCATCGGCACAATCACAGATCTTCTCCAGAAATCGCCGCAGCCACTCTCAACGCTAACCGGTGCGGCACGCGCAGCTGTTCATCCTCTCTTCGCGTTCTATATGCCTTTGAGCCGCCATGCCCTGGGCATGTATTGCATCATTCTGGTGAGCGTCATGCTCGTGAAGGGATTCTTCTCCTTTTGGACGCGCTGGATTTTGATCGGCATTTCGCGAGAAATCGAATACGACCTGCGGAACGACCTGCTCGCCCGGCTTCTCCACCTCGACCCGGAATTCTACGTTCGCAACCGCACGGGGGACCTGATGTCGCGTGCGACGAACGACCTGAACGCTGTCCGCATGGTCCTTGGCCCCGGAATCATGTACACGGCAACGACAATCGCCACCAGTGTCCTAGCTGTGTATTTCATGGCCAAGCTTTCTGCCGCTCTTACGCTCTGGGTGCTGTTGCCAGTGCCTCTCGTGGTGATTTCCGTGTGGTATTTCGGTCAAGTGATCCATAGGCTGTCCGAGCAAATCCAAGCCGCTCTGGGCGTGTTGTCCACTCGAGCCCAAGAGAACCTTACGGGCATGCGGGTGGTCCGCGCGTATGTACAGGAAAAGCATGAAATTGATTCGTTCGACCGCGCGAACCGAGATTACGTAGATCGCAACATCAAGTTGATCGGAACGTGGAGCCTCTTTTTTCCGGCGCTTGCTGGATTGATTGGTCTGACGATCATGATTCTCCTCGGCCGCGGCGGCGTAGCGGTTATCGATCACCGCGTCTCACTCGGGACATTCTTGGCTTTCTATTCATTCCTGATTCAACTCGTTTTCCCGATGATAGCGATCGGCTTCGTGACGAATATCTTCCAGCGCGGCGCGGCATCCATGGGCAGACTGAGTTTCATCCTCAATGCGGAACCGAACATAAAGGATGTCGTGCCCGCGCACGGCAACGGCGATGCCGCTGCGGCCCGCGACTCGAGCATCCGAGGTGAGATCGAATTCCGACACCTTTCCTTCACCTATCCACCAGGGCCGACAGGCGCGCCGAACCCGGAGATCCTCCACGACATCAACCTGCGGATTCCCCCCGGCTCGACTCTCGCGATTGTCGGACCAACGGGGAGCGGCAAGTCCACGCTTGCGTCGCTCATTGCACGCCTGTGGGGAGCCCCTCCGGGGACACTTCTCATCGATGGCCGCTCAATTGAAGAATTCCCTCTTGAGACGCTGCGGCGCGAAATCGGCTATGTTCCGCAAGATACATTTCTCTTCAGTGAGACAATTCGCGAGAACATCGCCTTCGGCCTAGAGGACTCTATTGAAGAGCAAATTCTAGAAGCCGCCGAAGTCGCTAGCATTTCGGGGGAAATTCTGAGCTTCCCAAACCGCTTCGAAACGATGGTCGGGGAGCGCGGCATCACGCTTTCCGGGGGGCAGAAGCAGAGGACGGCGCTGGCGCGCGCCATCGTCCGCCAACCAAAGATTCTTGTCTTGGACGATTCCCTTTCCAGCGTGGATACGGACACCGAGGAGCGAATCCTCCGTCGGTTGGGCGACATAATGCGCCAGCGAACCACGGTTCTTATTGCGCACCGGATTTCAACCGTCAGAAACGCCGATCAAATTGCAGTCATGCGCGAGGGACGCGTGATCGAGCGCGGGACTCATGAGGAATTGCTTGCCTTGGGCGGTTACTACGCTGATCTCCATCGGAAGCAATTGCTCGAAGAAGAGTTGGAACGCGAATGAGCGATTTCCGCGAAGAAGAAAAGCTCGGAAAGCTCTACGACACCCAGATCACACACCGCCTAGCGAAGTATCTGTGGCCCTACCGTTGGCAGGTCGTATTAGCCATATCGATGACCCTAGGCGTCGCTCTAATGGGGAGCCTAGGGCCGTTCCTGTTTCACCTTGCCGTGGATCACTATATCGTTCCCGGATGGCTGCACTCAATCTCGAGAAACATAGCGATTGCGGGTCTTGCATGGCTCGTGTTCGCGTATCTGGTTTCACTGCTTGCGAACTTCGGCCTGCAATATGCCCAGGTAAGGATCATGCAGTCGGTCGGGCAGAAGACCATGTACGACTTGCGCAAGGAGATATTCGAGCATCTCCAACGTCTGCCGATGAGCTTCTTCGACCGGAGTCCAATCGGGCGGCTCGTCACAAGATGCACGACGGATGTGGACGCCCTGAACGACCTCTTCGCCTCAGGGGTCGTAGCCATGTTGAACGACTTTGTGCAATTGTTCGGCTTGGCGATATTCCTGTTGGCCTGGCACCCTCTCCTCGCACTCGCCACTCTTTCGCCGCTTCCTTTCATGATCCTCCTGACGTACTTCTTCAGGAACCGCGTTCGGGACGCAAACCGCGGCATCCGGACTGCCATCGCGCGAATCAACGGATTCCTGCAGGAACACATCAGCGGCATATCCGTGGTGCAGCTCTTTAACCGCGAGGCGAAATCGAAGAGGCAATTCGCCGAGCTGAACCGCATTCATATGGAGGCGTACAAGGACGCGATTGACGCCTTTTCCTTCTTCTTCCCAGGAGTGGAGTTTCTCAGCATGGCAGGGATCGCGCTCCTTTTTTGGGCCGCTGGGGTGCGCGTAGTCGCCGGGACGATTCCGGTGGGTGTTCTTATCTCGTTTATGATGTATGCCCAAAGCTTCTTCCGCCCCATTCAGGATCTGAGCGAAAAGTTCAACATCCTACAAACGGCAATGGCAGCTTCCGAACGCATCTTTAAGCTGCTTGATGAGCCGGTGACGATTGCTTCCGCCCGGGAAACCAAGAAGCTTGCAGCCCCACGCGGGGAAATCGAATTTCGCAATGTGTGGTTCGCCTATCATGGCGGCGCGACGCCGAAGGATGAAGATTGGGTGCTGCGCGATGTTTCCTTCCGCGTCGAGCCGGGGCAAACTCTTGCGATCGTCGGCCACACCGGCGCCGGTAAGACGACGATCATTCAGCTCCTGCTGCGCTTCTACGACATTCAGCGCGGGCAGATTCTGCTCGATGGTGTGGACATCCGCGAGATGGACTTGCAGGATCTGCGGCTGATGTTCGGCATCGTGCTTCAGGATCCGTTCTTGTTTACCGGGACACTCGAATCGAATGTCAGGCTAGGGACGGAGCGGGTCAGCCACGAAGCAGCCGAAAGCGCGCTCAAGGAGGTCGGCCTCGGGCCATTCGTCGAGTCGCTAGCCAAGGGCATGGACACTCCTGTGACGGAGCGCGGCGGCACGCTCTCGGTCGGCCAGCGCCAGCTCGTCAGTTTCGCACGCGCTCTGGCGCACGACCCGCGGTTCCTGATCCTCGACGAGGCGACCTCAAGCGTGGATACGAAAACAGAGCTGATGATCCGCGAGGCGCTTGACCGGCTGCTCACCGGACGCACGGCCGTGGTCATCGCGCACCGGCTGAGCACCATCCAGCACGCGAATCGCATCCTCGTGATGCACAAAGGCCGTCTGCGCGAGCAGGGTTCGCATCAGGAGCTTCTGGCACTGCGCGGAATTTACTATCGCCTGTACCAGCTGCAGTACAAGGAACAGGAGATCGAAGTTCCACTTTCCGATGCCGCGCCGTCGGGATTCTCGCAGCCAATGCCGGCCGATGACTGACGCCGCAGCGGGCGTGCAGCAGGAGACCGGAACGCGCGCATGACGCCACCTCAAGTCCTTCTCTCCGCAGGCGAAGCATCGTCGGACATGTACGCAGCGCAGCTTGCGGCCGCCCTTCGCAAACGCACGGGCGCCACGTTCTTCGGAATGGGCGGGCCGCGCATGGCCGAAGCAGGCGTCGAATTGATTGCTGACTACCATGAAGTCGCGGTTGTCGGAATTACCGAGGTGCTGCACAAGATCCCCTCCGTCATCCGTGTGCAGAATCGGCTCGCACGTGAAGCGGCGCGGCGCAAGGCTGCGCTTGCCATCCTCGTCGATTCCCCGGGAACGCATCTGGGAGTTGCGCGCCGTCTGAAGCGCCGCAGGATTCCGGTGGGATATTTTATCGGCCCCCAGATCTGGGCCTGGCGCGCGGGGCGCGCGCGAATCGTTAAGCGCCGCGTCAAGCGCATGGTCGTGATCTTCCCCTTCGAAGCGAAGATCTATCGGGATGCGGGCGTGCCCGTTGATTTCGTCGGGCATCCGTTGGTGGACGTCGTCCGCCCGACGATGACCCGCGCGGAGTTTGCCGCTCGCCACGGGCTCGACCCGAATCGCCGAATCGTCGCCCTGCTGCCGGGAAGCCGCAAAAGCGAGATCGCGCGGCACTATCCGACCCTCCTCGAAGCCTGCGAACGCATCGTGCAGGAGAGCAAGCCTCCGGGGAACGTGCAATTCGTCCATGTGGCCGCCCCGGGACTTGGCCCTGAGCTTTTCGAAGCCTACGGCGCGCGGCCGGGGCTGTACATCAAGCGCGTCGAAGGCGCGGCATACGACGCGCTCGCCGCGGCCGATTGCGCCATCGTTGCGAGCGGCACGGCGACAATCGAAGCGGCGCTGCTCGGAACGCCGATGGTCGTGATCTATCGCGTGGCCCCGTTTACGGCAGCTATCGTTCGGCGAATGATCCGTACCCCGTTCATCAGCATGGTAAACCTCGTGGCAGGACGTTGCGTCGTGCCGGAGCTAGTTCAGGAGCGGTTCACTGTCGCCGCCGTCGCGGCGGAGGTTCGCCGGTTGCTCGAATCGCTCGCCGCGCGCGAGGAGATGAAGGCCGGCCTCAGCGAGGTTCGCGCAAAGCTCGGAAGCGGAGGCGCCATCGAGAGGGCCGCGGACATCTTCGCAAAAATGCTGGTCGATTCCCGCGGCGGGCAACTATGACAGCTTATCTGGTATCTTACCTACTCGGTAGGCAAAGGTCCTTTTCCAGCGAGGAATCGCGCTTGCTCAAGATCTCCCGGAATATTATCGCCACAACGTGTCTCTTGCTTGGCGCTGCATCGGCGCGGGCGCAGGTTCCTCGCGCATTTCCATTCCATGCGACAAGTTACGACGTGGAAGTGATGCTCCATCCGGAAGATCAGACGATCACTGCTCTGGCCAAGGTCACCATCATGACCGACCAGGTCTCGCGAACAGTCCTCGTGGAGCTGCATCCCGACCTGCGCGTCAACTCGGTGAAAACGTCGGATGGGCAAGCGCTCACTTTCGGGCGTGACAACAGCTCGCCGCTCTTGTTGAGCGTCGGCCTTCCCACGACAGCCACTCCGGGGAAGCAGTTCACGCTCACGTTCGACTACGCTGGCCCTGTTTCCAGCGAGGACGACAGCCCGACAAGGGGCCTGCGCTTCGCATCGGTGGACAAGACTTCGGCATATCTGCTCCTTCCAGCGCGGTGGTTCCCGCTGACGAATTTCCCCTCGAACCGCTACACGGGCACGTTTCGCCTCATCGTGCCGAACACCTTTGCTGTGACCGGCACCGGCAAAGCCGACGCGCCCACCATGCTTCCGGGCGTGGGCAATGCGCAGTCGCAGGCATCGTATGTTTTTCACTGCGATCAGCCGGGACCGGTGGGATCCTTCGTCGCGGGGGCGCTGCAGCTGACCCCGACATCGGCAGAAGGCTATCAGTTCTCCATCTACACGCCGCCCTACCAGGCCTCGTCCGCCAGTTCCTACGGTGGTCCGCTTGCGCAGATGATGGGCTATTTTGCCGATACATTTGGGCCCCTCGGCCTCCCCCCGAATCTCACGATTGCGCAGATGCCTGATGGCTCTCTGGACGGCTACTCTGCTCCAGGTCTCTTGCTCGTGAGTGCCCGCATGTGGGGAGCGAAGCCGAACACGCGCCTGCTTTCGAGGCTTGCGGCGGGACAGTGGTGGGGCAATCAGGTGCTGCCCGCGAGCCAGGCGGATTCGTGGGTCACCGGAGGAATGTCGCGCTATGCCGAGGGGCTCTACGCCGAGCAATCAGAAGGGGTCGCGGGCCTCAATAAGGCGCTCGAGGATTTCGCAGTTGGCGCGCTAATGTATGAGGACACAACGCCGATCGCGCAGGCCGATCATCTGGGATTGTATTCCGACGAGTACCGCTCCGTTGTGGATGACAAAGGCGCCATGGTTTTTCACATGCTTCGCGCGGAGCTGGGCGATGATGCGTTCACTTCCCTCTTGCGCGATTTCTACAGGCAGCACGCGGGAAAGTCCGCGACCATTGACGAATTAGAGACGCTGGCAGCGCAGAAGGTCCGGCCGCCGAAGAGCGGCGATCCGCCCGTCAACCTGACCTCCTTCTTCGCGCAGTGGCTGAACTCAACGGGCGTGCCGGAATTCACTCTCGATTACACGGTGTACCGCACGCCTAGAGGATTTCAGATCATCGGAAAGCTTCACCAGGATCTGGATACTTTCCGCATGCCCGTCGAAGTCAAGGTCGAGACGGAAGGCAATCCCGAGTTCAAGAAGATTCTGGCAACAGGCACGACGACGCAATTCTCAATCGAAACGTTCGGCAGGCCGAAACCGAACGGAATCACGATCGATCCCAACAACAATCTGCTGAAATCCAGTCCCAAGCTTCGGGTCCGCGCCATCGTTGCGCACGGAGAGACTTTGGCTCAATCCGGCAGATTCTACGAGGCGCTCCAGCAATACCAGAAGGCACTCGACGTCCAGCCAACGAATTCGCTCGCGCACTTTCGGATGGGTGAGGCGCTGTTCTACCAGAAGAACTATCAGGCCGCGGCAAACGCCTTCCGCGCTGCGCTTGGCGGAGATGCGGACCCGAAATGGACGGAAGTCTGGTGCCACATCTACATCGGGAAGGTTTACGACCTGCTTGGCCAGCGCGAGCGCGCCGTAAACGAATACAGCCTCGCGCAGCACACCAACGACAACACTGCCGGCGCGCAGCAGGAAGCCGCGAGATATATGCAGAAGCCCTACACGGGGGAGAACGCCCCCGCCCCAGCGGGATCGAGCGGCGGGAGCACCACGCAGCCCCCGGCGCCCGCCAGCAACTCAAATTCCGACAAAGAGCCGGTCCTCAAGAGGCGCACGGAAAGCAACTAGACGTTCCTTGCGCGCCACATATCAGGTCTTCACGCGCTAATTCGCTTCGGGTTTGCCTTTGGTTTGGAGCTCACGGAACGCTTCCTCGAAGGTTTCGCGGGCCTCGTCGTCGAACAGCACAAAATAGATCTTCTCGAGCGATGTCTTGCCTTCGAGGTGTCGGGCTGCCTCGTGCAGCATGATCTCGGCGCATTCGCGGAGAGGAAATCCGGCGATGCCTGTGCCCACGGCAGGAAACGCGATGGATTTCAACCCATGCTGCGCGGCGATTCGCAGGGAATGAGCGGTCGAACTGCGGAGAGCATGTGCCGACGTTCGCCCCCCAAGCTGCATGCTCGCGGCATGAATGACATGGCGGGCTTTCAGGTTTCCGCCTGACGTGATCGCTGCCCCGCCGACGGGAATCGTGCCGATGTCGTTGCACTCGGCTTGAATCTTCGAGCCGCCTTTGCGCCGGATGGCCCCCGCAACGCCCCCGCCCAACTGCAAATCGTTGTTGGCGGCGTTCACGATTGCATCGCAGTCCATCTCGGTGAGATCGCCCTGGCGGATTTCGATCCGAGAGATGAGATTCGCGGGAAGGGTCATCGCTCAGCGCCACCACCCCTACAGACGGGCGATTCCGTTTTCGTCGAAACCAACGACGACGCGGCCACCGGCCACGATCACCGGACTGCGGATCAGGTTTGGTTCCTTGGCCATCATATGGATTGCTTCCCGGCGTGACGGTGGATTCTCCCCCATCTTCTTCTTGCGGAAGAGCTCGCTGCGCGTGTTCAGGAACTCTGTGTAGTCGCGGCGGCCGATGAGCTTCTCGAGTTCCGCCGCGCTCAATCGTTCCTTTGCGAGATCGCGGAAATAGAGCTGAAACCCGCGGCGCTCCATGAATTTTCGAGCCTTCCGGCACGTCGTGCAGGTCGGCTTCTGCAAGAATTGAACTTTCTTCCCCTTCTTGGCCCGGCCGGCCGGCTTCCCTTTTGCCTTCGTAGCGCTCATTTCGTCGATCCTCCTCAGGATGGCGGAAAATCAGAATACGTTTTGGTCTCTACAATATCCCGGCGGGCATCAATGTCCACGGAACTTCGGCTGCCGCTTTTCAACGAACGCGGCCAAGCCTTCGGCGCAATCTTCCGAAAGAAAACAGTGGAGCTGGAGCCGGTTTTCTTCGTCAATGGCACGCTCGAGTTCTCGGTGCGCTTCGCTAATCATCGTGCGCTTCACGTCGCGGTGGGCCAGCGGCGGCCCTGCGGCCATCTGCTCCGCCAGCTTCCGCGTCTCTTCCTCGAACTGGCCGTGCGGATAGACGCGGTGAACCATGCCGATCCGGCAGGCTTCCGCCGCGGAAAGCGCCTCCGACGTGTAGAACAGCTCCGACGCGCGCGATAGCCCCACGAGCCGGGGCAAGAAAAAGGTCGCTCCGAGATCCGGATACAACCCGAGTTCCGCGAACGCCTGTTTGAACATGGCGCGCTCGGAAGCGATCCTGAGATCGCACGCGAGAGCGAGACTCATTCCGCCGCCCGCCGCCGGGCCGTTCACAGCTGCTATCACGAGTTTCGGCATTGTCGCGATCGCAAGACACATCTCCTTGCCCACGTCGAGCAATTCCTGAAACTCATGGATGGCGCGGCGGGCCCTGGCGTCCATGAAGAAATTCACGTCGCCGCCCGAGCAAAAGCCGCGCCCCGCTCCCGTAAGCACCACGGCTCGAATGGAACGGTCTTCGCCTGCGCGGAGAAGCGCATGGACAAGTTCCCTGCTCATCTCCACATTGAGCGCGTTCAGTTTCTCCGGGCGGTTCAGGCGCAGCGTCATGACCGCGCCAGAGCGCTCTTCGAGCACGGTTGGGCTCGCGGCTTGTTGGGCGGCTCCCATAATCCTTAGTCCTTCAGATTCTTCAGCAAGGCGGCGAGTTTCTTGAAGTATCTCTTCTTGACGCTGGCGCTCGTTCCCGCATTCTGCGCGCTCGTGGACGGCAGAACAAAGACGTGCGCGCCGTAAAGCCGTTCTTTTTGCAAACCGAGCTTGCACGGACGGCCGGTGAATTTTTCGAAGACCATCTTGCCGTTGAACGCGATCACGCGGGGCCGCAGGTCTTCGAGCTTTTGCGCCAGCAGCACGCGGCCCTCGGCGAATTCCTGACGTTCGATCTCTTCGACGCCGCGCGTCGGCCGCTTGACGAGATCGGTCATACCGATGCCGAACTCGAGGATGCGCCGGTCGTCCTGATAGCCTAGCGGCTCGGGAATCACGCCCGATTCGTACATCATCGGCCAGAACTGATTGCCCCGCCCCGCGTAATAGTGCCCCACGCGCGCCGACCGGTCGCCGGGATTGGCGCCCACGAGGATCATCTTCATTCCCTTGCGGAGATAGTCAGGCAGAGTCCGCATGAAGTCTCTTCAGGTCCCTAGATTGGTTCGTGACTGCTCGGGTGAACAGCGCGTTTCGATCCCCGCGCGCCGCTTATGATAATACATTCCGGAGGGCGAGTCCGCGAAAGCTGTGCTACCCTTTCGTATGGAAAAATCCATCATGGGTTCCCCGAAACTCGACCCCGTGCAATCGCAGCCATTGCCTTCGCGCGTGGTAAAGGACGACGAGCCCGTTCTGGTCGCCGCCGCAAAGGCCGGGGAGGTGTCGGCCTTTGAGACGCTGGTGGACCGCTACGAGCGGAAGATCTTCCGCCTCACCCAGAACATCACGCAGAACAAGGAAGACGCCGAAGACGCCATGCAGGAGGCGTTTCTAAAGGCGTATGAGCACCTGCAGGAATTCGAGGGGAGTTCGCGCTTTTACACGTGGCTGGTCCGGATCGCTGTGAACCAGGCGCTGATGAAACTTCGCAGGCGGCGCGCGAATATCGTCTCGCTCGACGAGGAAATCGACACCGGCGAGGACATGATGCCCCGCGAAGTGGTGGACTGGGGCCCTTCCCCTGCGGACCGCTACGCGCAGGCTGAAATGGCAGGGATTCTTTCGAAGGTAATCGGGGAGCTTGACCCGCAGTTTCGCACCGTTTTCCAGTTGCGCGACATCGAAGAATTATCGACCGAGGAGACGGCCGCAGCGTTGGGCCTTACTGTGCCCGCCGTGAAGTCCAGGTTGCTGCGGGCGCGGCTGAAGCTCCGCGAGCAATTGAACGCGTATTTCCGGCGAGGGGGCAACCAGTGAAGTGCAAGAAAATCATTAACGAGCTGGCAGATTACTTGGACGAGGCGCTCGACCCGGCGCTTCGCGCTTCGATCGAGCAGCATCTCGAGAAGTGCACGGATTGCCGGCTGATGGTGGATACCACGAAGCACACGATCCAGATCTTCTGCAACTCCGAGCCTGCTCCTCTCCCGCAGGACACGCGCCAGCGGCTGCACGAAGCGCTCGAAAAGAAGCTGCGCAAGGCCCGAGCGTAGGACGGCTATAGCTCGGCAGCACCCGCCTCTTTCTGCCACATGGGAACTTCGCGGCCCATCCTTCGTTCCTTCGCCGTTTCGTACACCCTGCCGGCCACCACGATGTCTTCAATCGCGAGCCCGTTCGATTTGAATAGCGTGATCTGATCGCGGCTCGTCCGGCCCGGGACCTTTCCGGCAACGATATCCGCCAGCTCTCGCACCGATGCCCAGCGCGAGAGGTCGTCGCCAAAGCCCTGTATCAGGTCGCCCGCCTCGACCTTGGACTGCTCGACGGAATCGGCCGCAATCACATCCGCCCGGCGGACTGCCTCAGAATCCAGCTCCCGCTTCTGCGCGAAGTTCACACCGATAGCGTTGATGTGCGCGCCGCGCTCGATCCATCTCCCGTCAAGAACTGGTTCTTTGGATGTCGTCGACGTGATGACGATATCGGCGCCACGCACGGCTTCCTCTGCGGACACGGCAGCCGTCACGGGAACACCAAGTTTCGTAGACATCTCCTTGCTGAACTGTTCTCGACGGACTGGGTCGCGGCCGAACGCGCGGATGCGTTCGAGTCTTCGCACGCCGCAGACTGCTTCCAGCTGCGTCCGCGCTTGAAGTCCTGTGCCAATGATCGCCACTGTGCAAGCATCATCCCGCGCCATGAACTTGGTTGCGATTCCACTCGCCGCGCCCGTGCGCATCTGGCCGAGATAATCCGCTTCGATCAGTGCGGCAAGCTCCCCGGATTGCGCGTTAAACAGCGGCACGACGAAGCGCGCGCCCTCGCGCGAAATCGAATAGATCTTCAAGCCGACGTACCCGCCGGTCGCGTCCGCCGCCGCCATGTAGTTCAGTATCGCTTTTCCGGGAAACTGCAGCCGCCGCCGCGAATGATTGATCGCCGAGCCGTCCGCAAGCCGCTGAAATGACTCCTCGACCAGTTCGAGAGTCAGCGGCATCGTCAAAATGGCTTTCACGTCTGCTTCGGTGAGCAGTAATGGCACGGGAATGGCTTTCTCCTGCTGGAATCTTGCGAAAAGGAAAGTATCAGAAATTGATGCGATAGCGAAGAACGCGCGCTTCGGGCACGTCAAGAACGAGGAGCTCCTGTCGCGGGCTGATAGCCAGCGAGGGCGCGGCGCGCTTGGTCTGGCCTAGGTTCGGAGCAAGATCAACGTCGAGCTTCGGTTTTCCTTCAAGCGACCAGACGTGCAGCATCGATCCGTCCACGTCCATCGCAAAGATGCCGTTGCGGGAGACGGCAAGCTTGTCGGTCAGCCTTCGGCGCACGCCATCCGAGCTCGCAGGGATTTCCGATTCGAATCGCTCATCGGACGTGAACCGCAAGATACGATTACCTTCAGTATCCACGACGAGCAGGTCGCCATCCGGCGCCATGGCGATACTCTCGGCACGTACGGGATCGCCGTTTGCATGAGGCGTCGGCGCCCAAATCCGCAATCGGCGGAACCGTGATGTAAAGTCCGAGATTTTATCAGCTTGCGTATCGAGGACGTGGATCGCGCCGTCCTCGCCGACCGCGATTCCCATGGCATTCTCGATGTTCGGCCGCTGGAGTACGCGGATTTGCCGGTAGTGGTCGCCATTGGGGAAATAGATGAACACGCTTCCACGGCCGGAATCGCTCACGTAAATCGCGCCGCCGCTGTCAACCGTGATCGCCTGCGGATTCTTCAGCCCAATCTCTTGAAAAGCGAGGAGCGGCGTCCCCTCAGGATCGAATTTTTCGATGAAGCGGCTTCCGGCATCGGCGATATAGGCGTTGCCGACGCTGTCGGTGGCGATGCACATAGGCTCGTCGAGTTGGCCGGGACCCTCGCCTCGCACGCCCCAGGAGCTGATGAACGTAACCGAGGGCGGGGTGGCAACCTGCGAATCCGCGTTCATTTCGTCACGCGAGCAACATGCGAGCAAAATGGCAAACAGGACGGCAACCGCCGGCACGGACGCGCGAATTTTATTAACCATGGCTCTGCCCCGCCGGAGATGCGCCCGATTCCTTTACGCGCCTCACGACTGTCTGGTGCATCCGGTATGTCCGCTGCTGGGCCGCTCCATGACTCGAGTCTTCGAATGTGAACGTGGCATCGCCGCCCGGCAACTGCGTCAGCTTCAGCGGCAGCTTGCCGCAGAGATTGCCCTCGACGTACGCGGTCTCGTACCGTTGCCCCTGTTTGCCCCACGTGAACACGCGCAGCATTGTGAAATCGCACGCCTGGCCTTCAGGGCCATGGATTCCGGCAACGAGGTACTGCGCTTTCGAGCCGCCTGCCGCATCGGGCACGCGATTTAATTCAAACCACGCGACGATGCGCATCCCTGCCGAGCTCGCGTAGTCCGGCAGCGGCGCCGGGACATCAAGCTCAACGAAACGCCCGATGAGCCATCCCGAAACAGTCGCGCCCGGACCGCCCTGATCTGTAAGGTGCGCGCGCACGAGCCACCAGTCTTCTTTCTTCGCTTCCGGCGGCGCACCCGAGGCCGACTCATCTGCCGCCGCAACAGGTGCAGGCGCTGCTGCCGCGGGCACGTCGAGCGGCTGCCGCGCGTAAAACTCGACTGGAACGCCTTTGCTCAACTGGCGAATGCGCGCGGCGTCCCTGCCGGGCTCCAGGTGCAAATTACTGAGAACTTTCGTGTGGCCGCGCGCTTCCACGGGCGCGGCCGCGGTTTCGGCTTCGAGATCCTGCGCCTTCCGCCAGTAGTCGGCGGAGAGCAGATCGCTCTGGCTGGTCCAACCGATCGCCCCGGCTGCCGTTCGCACTTTCACCTGCTCGCCGGACCGCTCCAGCACATCTAATCGGTCGCCGTAGTTCAACGTTGCCACCGGCTCGCGCACCTGTGCGGTCGTGTTCCACAGGATCACGTCGCGATTGGCTGCGTACGCCGCTGCGACCGGGCGCTTGGAATGGTGAAAATGCAGGTAGGCGGCAAAAGACACCACGAGCACGACCACAAATCCCAGCAGCATCTTTCGCATGAGGGCTGCCCCAAAAGGAATTCTACACCATCGAGATTACGGCTCTCTGCCACTCGAATGGAAAAAACGCCTCGTGTGTCGCAAGAGATGCGGGGCCGATCTGCTACAATCCGCCGTGGCCGGCGCGCGTCCGCGCAGTCATGGCCGGGAGAATCCGAATGCAGAGCCTCGAAAAACTGAAGCCGCTTGCGCTGCTGCTCCTGCGTGCGGCGCTGGGCGTCATTTTCATGTACAACGGCTATCCGAAGCTGTTCGGCCACACGCGAGAGAGCATGCAGGCGTTCGTCCACATGGGCTTCCCTTCCTACTTCGCCTACATCGCGGGCGTCTTGGAGCTTTTCGGCGGAGGGCTTTTGATCGCGGGCCTGTTTACGCGCGTGGCGGGGCTGTTGCTGGCCGTCGAGATGGGAATCGCCGCCGTTCAGGTCGGCAAGATCATTTCCGCGCCGCGCAGCGTCATCAACTACCAGCTGCCGCTCACACTGGCCGCCGGAGCTTTTGTATTGGCGGCGTTAGGTGGTGGACTAATCTCCCTCGACCAGATCTTCTTTCCGGAAGGGCGATCCTCTCCTCGCAAGTCGAAGGCTAAAGACTAGGTTCTGTTGCCTTGGACTGCGGTGCTAGGCTGGCTGCGCCGTATGCGGAGGCGCCGGAGGCGGAGCGGCCGGAATCGGCATCGGCGCGAGAGGCATGACAATCCAGGCTACAAAATAACCAACGAACGCAGGCACAACCGGAACCGGCATCAGCACCAACAGCACCCAGATAATCCTCACAATCGTCGAATCAACGTCGAAATACTCCGCGATCCCGCCGCACACTCCGGCAATCTTGCTGTCCACGGACGAGCGCATCAGGCGCTTGGTCGGATAGGGCACGGAAGGCGCCGCAGGAGGAGGCGGCGGAGGAGGCGCAGTTGCGCTCTGCCTCGCTCCGCAGAAGTAGCAGAAATTCGAATGGTCCGCGATTTCCCTGCTGCAGCTTCCGCAATTCATGGCTCAACCCTCCGCGCGAGCCTCGTCCCCCCGCCCTCCTACCATAGGTACGACCGCTGCCCTCGAAATGTTTCCCACCGGGGTCTAGTAAGCAGCGAGCTCGCGGACGGCGCGAACGATGTCATGCGTTTGCGGCAGGATGGCGTTCTCGAGCTTGGGGTGATAGGCGCAGAACGTATCCTGCGCCGCAACGCGCCGCACGGGAGCGTCAAGGTCGTCAAACAGCTCATCCGCAATGCGCGCGGCGATTTCTGCGCCGTATCCCCACGAGCGTGTGTCTTCGTAAGCAACGATTGCGCGGTTCGTCTTGGAGACGCTCGCGGCAATCGCTTCCCAGTCGTAGGGATTCAGCGTCCTGAGATCGAGAATCTCCACGGAAACTCCGTCGCGCACGAGCTCCGCAGCAGCCAGCTCCGCGCGATGCACCACCGCGCCGTACGTGATGATGCTGACGTCCGTCCCCTCGCGGGCGACGCGCGCCTTGCCGAACGGGATCGTAAAATCCACGCCGGGGTAGGGCGAGCGATTGTACGGCTGCCGATAGAGGTGCTTGTGCTCGAGAAACAGCACAGGATCATCCGCGCGAATCGCCGTCCGCAGCAGCCCACAAAGATCGAGCGCAGTCGATGGCATCACCACGCGCAGGCCCGGAACGTGCGTGAACATCACCTCTCCCGATTGACTGTGATAAATCCCGCCGCCGCTCAGATAGCCACCCGTCGCCACGCGCACCACCACCGGGCACTTGAAATGCCCCGCGGAACGCCAGCGCACCAGCGCCAATTCATCGCGAAGCTGCATCATTGCCGGCCAGATGTAATCCAAGAACTGGATCTCCGCCACCGGCTTCAGGCCGCGAATCGCCATCCCGATGGCCCGCCCGACGATCCCTGCTTCCGCAATCGGCGTGTTGAAGACGCGCGCGGAACCATATCGCCGCTGCAAACCCGTAGTCGCCTTGAAGACCCCGCCCTTCCCTTTCACATGCGTGAGGTTTTCTTCGCGGCTGCAGTCGGCGACGTCCTCGCCCATGACGACGATCCGCTCATCGCGCGCCATCTCGTCCGCAAGCGTGGTGGAAACCATCTCGACCATCGTCTTCTGATGGCCGTTCAGTTTCGGCGTCGCTTCGAACTGCTTCGCCGTGGGATCGACCTCGGCGGAGTACACAAAGTCGTGAAGCGAATCCACCGAGGGGAGCTCTGCGCCAAGCGCGCGGTCCGTCGCCTCGAGAACCTCGCGCTCCACTTCGGTTTCGAGCGCCTCGATTTCGCTTTCCTCCAGGATGCCCTCGCGCACGAGGAACAGCCCGAACTTGGGCACTGGATCGCGGTGCGCTTCCGCCTCACGGTCAGCGGGCGTCTTGTAAAGCTTTTCGTCGTCAGAAAGCGAATGTGAATACGGCCGAATCACATGTGCATGGACAAGCGCAGGCCCGCGCCGCGCGCGGCAGTGCGCCACAGCCCGGGTGAGCGACGCGTAGCTTTCGAGCGCGTCGGTGCCGTCGCACTCCTCTATGTGGAGAGACGGAAAGTGGCCCACCAGCTTGGAAATGCTCCCTCCCGCCGTCTGGAATTCGATGGGCACGGAAATCGCGTACCCGTTGTCCTCGATCAGAAACAGCACCGGCAGCCGGCCTAGGCAGGCGGCGTTCAGCGCCTCGTAGAATTCTCCTTCGCTGGTCGAGCCGTCTCCGCCGGAAACGTACGTAATCTCATCGCGGTGGTGGCTCACCGTCTCGCCGAGTGGGGCCTTGCGCGCCTGATCCACAGCCTTCGGAAATTTTTCGTAGTAGAGCGACGCCTCCGTCGCGCCAACCGCGTGCAGGTATTGCATGCCCGTGGCCGACGCACCGGGCACGATGTTGAGCCGGCGATTCCCCCAGTGCGACGGCATCTGCCGCCCCGCCGATGAAGGATCGTCCTTCGAGCCCACTGCCTGGAGGAGCATGTCGTAGGGCGTTATGCCCAATGACAGCGCCAGCGCGCGGTCGCGATAATAGGGAAAGAACCAGTCGTACCCCGGCTTCAGCAGCAGACCCGCGGCGACCAAAACCGCCTCGTGCCCCGCCCCGCTGATTTGAAAGAAGATTTTGTTCTGACGCTTGAGCTGGATTTCGCGGTCATCCAGCCGCCGCGAGAGAAACATCGTCCGATAGATGCGGATCAACGTATCTCGGTCGAGGCCGTGGTATTTCGTTGCGTCGAATCGGGAGGTTTTGGCCTTCACCTGAGAGGCCATTCGCCATGCCTCCGAAGGGAGGTTTACCGGCTGGCTGCTGTTCGGCCCATTATATCCGAATTACGCTACACGCAAGCCAAAGATGGCGCAGAGTCGCGCCGTCTCACAAACGGTCCGCGTCCGGGCGCGGCTTTTCACCCTGAGCGCAGCCGAAGGGCAGCCGCGAGAGATTCTCCAAACCCCAGGAGGACGTACCAACACTCGCGCCATTCACGACACGTATCTAATCCAGCGAATCAAACAGCTCCGACGTCTTCGCGAAATTATCGTCGCCGGAACGAATCGTCTCACCCTTGGCTGATTTGAACGGCTCTTCGCTTGGAATGCGGTCGAGCCACCGCTGATGCGACAGCTTTTCGTGATCGGAAAATGCCAGCCGAACCAGCAATCGAACGCGCGCCGGCGCGTCCGCTTTTTCCCCTTCCTTCTCGGATTTCGATCCCGCCTTCTGCTTGCTCGCCTTTGCTTCCTCCGCGGCAGGAGCAGCGGCTTCCTCGCGTTCGAACTTCAGGAGCATCTTGTTGCCGAGACGGAACGCCTGCTTCCACCCGTCAATCTTGTGCCGCGCCTGCTGCGCCGCCTCTTCGTTCGTGCCGAAATCGAAAACCAGTATGGATTGAGCCATGAATCCTCTATATCGGCCCGGGCGTAAGCCTGTCAAGCTTCACGTATGGGTCTGCGAGTTGACGGCTCGATGCATTCGTGTTACTCACGGGGCATTCGAGTTTCGCACGTGGGCGCGCGCATCGGTGTGGGGGAATGATGAAGACCAAGAGAATGGGCTTCCTCGTCGCCTTTGCAACGGCGTGTCTCGTTTCGCTTGCGCCTGCGGCTTCAGCGCACCACTCATTCGGCGCGGAATACGATTTCAAGAAGCCTGTCACGCTGCACGGCATCGTCGTCAAGTGGGAGATGATAAATCCGCACAGCTATATCACTCTGGATGTGAAAAATGACGACGGCACCGTCACGCGCTGGAGCGTCCAGGCCGGCGCGCCCAGCTTCCTCTACCGCAACGGCTGGCGCAAGGATTCGATCAAGCCGGGCGACGAATTGACGATCAGCGGATACATGGCCAAGGACGGCTCGCACAACGCGTTTGGGGCGCAGGTGAGACTGCCCGACGGCCGGCGCGTTCTCGGAGGACCCCTCATAGGCGGCACTACCTTGGACTCGCCCGATTCTCCCGTGCCTGCCAAGAAACCGAACCAGTAGGGGCTCGCGATTATGAGGAACGGAATCATTCTCGCAACTGGCCTGGCATTCGTGCTGATCGCACCTCCGTCGGCCCTTGCTCAAACGTCGCAGCAATCTTCGCCCGCTGCCGCCACCAGTCCGTCGCGCAAGATACCCCGGCTCGCCAGCGGCCGCCCCAACCTACAGGGCCTTTGGCACAACGAAGTCGGGGCTGCCGCGTTGCGACAGGCCGGGCTTGGCGACATTCACAGCCCGGGAACGCCCCTCCCCTTTCCCTACTTTCCCGTCACAGACAAGATCAGGGAATATCGGCTTGAACACGATCCCTATCACGATCCGGAAGCGCATTGCCACGTGCCCGGCGTCCCTCGAGTAATCGAGCAACCCTCGAGCATCATGCCCTTCCAAATCATCCAGGATGAAAACTACCTCACCATCCTGTTCGAATATGTGCACGACGTCCGCATCATCCCCGAAGACGGCAGCGCCCACCCCAAGCATTACTGGGCGTGGGATGGAGATTCACGCGGCCACTGGGAGAAGGACACGTTCGTCGTGGATGTCGCCAATTTCAACGGCAGGACGTGGCTCGACATGGACGCGAACTTTGTTGACGAAAACGAGCACGTCGTAGAAACGTACAAGATGGTTGACCCTGACACAATCCTTTACACCGCTACTGTCGAAGATCCCACCGTCTTCACTCGCCCCTGGACGATGCATCTCACTCTCAAGCGCAATCCTGCGAAGGACCGCATCGTCTATTACGACTGCCACGAGGGCGAACGCGACGTCGAGCACTACACGCGCTCCGAAGGCAATCCCGCGAGCAAACATGAGTAGATGCGCCCTAACTTCGGCGGTGATTGCGGCGGCTCTCGCCCTTGGAGCCCCTCGTGCGACGGGCCAGAGCACCGCGAAAAACGCAGCGCCGTTCACCACTCCCCGACTTTCGGACGGCACGCCTGACTTCCGCGGCATCTGGCACGTGCGCGGCGCCGCGCACATCAATATCGAAGGGCACGCGGCAGACAGAAATACCACGGCGGAAAGGAGCTTCATCTTCGATCCGCCGGACGGCAAGATTCCCTACCTCCCCGACGCGCTCAAGCAGCGCGATGAGAACTACAAGAACCGCGCGACCGCCGACCCCGCCGCGAATTGTTACCAGGCCGGCGTGCCAAGGGCCGTGTACCTGCCCACGCCCTTTCAGATCGTCCAAAGTCCCGGGAATCTCGCAATCGTCTACACGGACAATCACGCCTATCGAATCGTCTATCCATCCACGATCCCTCATGACGAAGGAATCGAGTTCTTCATGGGCGATTCACGCGGCCATTGGGAAGGAGACACGCTCGTCGTGGACGTCATCAGCCTGGGCGATCAGACCTGGCTCGACGAAGCCGGAAACTTTCACAGCGACCAGCTCCATGTCGTCGAGCGCTACACCCTCATTGACTCCAACACGATGAAATACGAAGCCACCCTGGATGACGCGAAGGTGTACTCACGGCCGTGGAGCATTCGATTGCTCCTCGATCGAGACAAGCACCCCGCCGCGCGCATCGTCGAGGACGAATGTCTCGAAGGCCCCGACGGCCTCTGGCATCACCTCTCCCCTTACGATTCCCGCGCGCTCCTCCGCCACAACTACGAAGCCGAACTCGCCGCCGACGCCGGAAAGAACCAGGCCAGCGAAGACAAGCCGTAGCAGCGTACACTTCTTCTCCGCGAGGCTGGTCAGGGTTTCGCAGCCTCATTCGAAGCGGCGGTGTTCAGCATGGCGCCCGCCGGGAGGGACAATGCAGAAGCGCAAGCTCGGGAAAAGCAATTTGGAAGTCTCGGCCATAGGGCTCGGCTGCATGGGAATGAGTTTCGGCTTCGGCCCCGCTGCCGACAAGCAGGAGATGATCGCACTGATCCGGAAGGCCGTCGAACGCGGCGTTACATTCTTCGATACCGCCGAAGTCTACGGTCCTTTCGTAAACGAAGAGCTTGTGGGCGAAGCCCTCTCTCCGTTCCGCGGGCAGGTCGTGATAGCCACAAAGTTCGGCTTCGACCTCGATCCCAACGCCCGCGAAGCTCGGCCGGGTTCGGTCGGCCTGAATAGCCGCCCGGAGCACATCAAGCAAGGCGCCGAAGCCTCGCTCAAGCGGCTCAAGGTCGAGACAATCGACCTGCTCTACCAGCACCGCGTCGACCCGAACGTTCCGATCGAAGACGTCGCCGGAGCGGTCAAAGACCTCATTCGTGCAGGCAAGGTAAAGCACTTCGGCCTATCGGAGGCTGGAGCGAACACAATCCGCCGCGCCCATGCCGTCCAGCCGGTAACCGCCCTTCAAAGCGAATACTCGCTTTGGTTCAGGGAACCTGAGCAGGAAGTGCTTCCGACCCTCGAAGAACTCGGAATCGGGTTCGTTCCCTTCAGTCCTCTTGGCAAAGGATTCTTAACGGGCAAGATCGACGAGAATACGAAGTTCTCGAGCACCGACTTCCGGAACATCGTTCCTCGCTTTGCGCCGGAAGCCCGAAAAGCGAATCAGGCTTTCGTTGATCTGCTCAGCAAAGTCGCGGAACGCAAGAAGGCGACGCCCGCTCAAATCGCCCTCGCTTGGCTGCTTGCGCAGAAGCCCTGGATCGTTCCAATCCCGGGCACAACCAAGATGGCGCGCCTCGAAGAAAACCTCGGCGCGGCTGCCGTCAATCTCACTTCCGACGATCTCCGTGAGATTGATAGCGCCTCCTCACAGATCAAGGCGCAGGGGGCGCGCTACCCTGAAAGGCTACAGCAAATGACCGGCCGGTGACGGACCAGCACGGCACACAGGAGTCAAGAACAGGGGCCGAAACGTATCGGCCCCGCCTCAGCCCTGTCAGGCCGGACCTCGGCAAGCGCGGACGGCATCTGCAACTTCCTCTCGTCAGAAATCCCGCGCGCCCTTCCGTCACAAACGCGAAGCCAAGCAGGTGCTACCTACCCGGTCGAGCGAACTCATCCGTTAACTGCTGGTGTGGTATCATCCGGCAGCACTGTGATGTCGAGGAGTGAATCCGCCCGAACGAGAAGGACTGGCCCACGCGGCCTGCACTCGTGAGGAAGAATATGAGGATTCTGAAGGTCATTCTCCCACCCCTGGTGGCGATTGCGATCACCGCGGCCTTGGTAATCGGCCAAACTACCCCAGCACCCCGACTGACGGACCTGTTTTCTCCCGATGAAGCGAAGAAGGCAGGACTCGCCAAGCTCAGTCCAGATGAGATCGCGGCCCTGAACGCCGCCATTTTCCGCGTCCTGGTTCAGATGAACACGGTGTCCAAGCACTCGGCTAGTGGCCCGTCAACGGATGAGGAGGGCGGGGACGTCGACCTCTTTGACTCACAAGGGCGAGCGGTCGCGTACATTGCCGAGGACAGTGATCAGACAATCTACTTGTGGTCGGGGAAGCCGGTGGCCTATCTGGACGAGGATAGTGTGTACGGATTCAACGGCAAGCACCTCGGCTGGCTCAAAGGCGGAGCGATCTACGATCACGACGGCAATCTCGTGGCAGCAATCGCAGATAGGTTCGCTCAACCCGTAAGCATTCCTCCCCCCAAGAGCTTCAAGCAATTCCGCCCGTTCAAGGCGTTCAAGGAATTCAAACCCTTCAAGCCCTTCTTCACGACGAGTTGGTCCGACATACCCGCCCGAGTCTTCTTCCTGGCCGGTACCGGCGGCTAGCGCGCGTGGGCGTCTAGCCCGATTACTCGGCTGAGGAGGGACTCAACGGTCAAAAACTGGTGTGGTATTCTCCAGCGTTTAGATGTCGACCTGTAAATCCACCCGAACTCGAAATGTCGGGCCACCTGCCACGACTAGGACTCGATCCTCTTCCCCTCCCCGAGGTCAATCTCAGAATTTCGACGCTCCCCTAACATGAATAGGAGGATTCCAGTCGCGGTGATCGCTGTCGTATCCGAAGCTCTGGCCAACAGATACACCCACGCTGAGATTAACCAATTCATGGAAGCTGCTGGCATCGAGATGGCAATTCCTCCCGAAGGAAATAGTCAAGTAAAAACCCGGGCATGGCTGAACCACGTGAATGAATCCATGCCTGATCCGCTTGGCACTCTAGCCCAAGTAATTACCGAACTAATGGAAGTCAGACCCGGCCATGAATGGGAAACTGCCGAGGACCCGAACAAAGAAAAAGTGGATCGGATACTCGGCAGATACAAGCTCACATATGTGACAGGGGGGCATATCGTCACAACCGGGGCAACAACGGTAAGCAAAACCGTCCAAGACATCATCAAGGCGCGAGATTTGTCGGGCTTGCAGACTGAATTTGATCGAATCTATCAAAACGTGGAGTCCGACCCTGCTGCCACCGTAACCGCTTCTTGTGCCCTGTTGGAATCACTGTTCAAGACATACATCGAAGAGGAGCGTCTTGAGATGCCTTCGGACCAGTCGTTAAAGCCGCTCTGGAAAGTGGTGCGAAAGAGTCTGGGATTTGACCCCGCCTTAGTGGAAGATGAAGATCTGAAGACCATCCTCAGTGGACTCGCCGCGGTCGTCGAAGGCACGGGTTCATTGCGAACACACAAAGGCTCGGCTCACGGACGCACCAAGAAATCCTATATGGTGAAGCCACGCCACGCAAGACTCGCGGCTCACGCTGCATTTACGCTGGCCGGCTTTGTCCTAGAGTCCTGGGAACACAAGATTCAGTCCAAGGGGACGTAGTCACGTGGCTACACGGTTCCTAGAATCGTGTCCGTTTGACGCCGACGGGAGGTAGGGTGCCGTTCCCGCCTCGAGGAACAACGAAGACTACGAGAGCCTGCTTCCCTCCAGCCGCGATGACATCCGATGTCCCCCTATTGCGCTGCGGCCCCTGCCCATAACTTACTGGGCGCCGAATGTCCCCGACACGACCTCCAACTCAGGCCTTGCGTGACGCGAGGCCCCATGTTAGCCTCAGCGAACAAAAGGCGAAGCTCGGTTCGCGGGCGGGAGCCTGAGCACTTCGACCGGGAGGGCGCATGGCGGCACCTACGCAGGGCTTGGCAGTCAAATCGAGATCGACGCTCGATACGGTGCAGGAGGTGCTGGGAACGCTTGCGGCGCGCTACCACGCCGATGAGGTCCTCACCTCCATCAAGCACATTCCCGCGCGCGAGGCGCAGTTCCAGCCGATGCCCGCGTGGGTGCGTCCGGAACTTGCCGCGGCCTACCGCGCCAAGGGCATCGAGCAGCTCTACTCGCATCAGGCCATTGCCGCGGAGCTTGCGCGCGACGGGAAAGACTTCGTCGTTGTGACGCCCACCGCGTCCGGCAAGACGCTTTGCTACAACCTGCCCATCCTGAACTCCGTTCTTGAGAACACCGACACGCGCGCGCTCTACCTCTTCCCCACCAAGGCGCTCGCGCAGGATCAGCTCGCCGAGCTGCACGACCTCGCGACGCGCGTCCAAGACTCCTTCGGTGTCTTCACCTACGACGGCGACACTCCCGGCGACGCGCGCAAAGCCATCCGCGAGCGCGGCCATGTGATTCTGACGAACCCCGACATGCTCCACACGGGCATTCTCCCGCACCACACGCGCTGGACGCGCCTCTTCGAAAACCTGCGCTACATCGTGATAGACGAGCTGCACACCTACCGCGGCGTGTTTGGCAGCCATCTCGCTAATGTCCTGCGGCGTCTCGCGCGGATCGCGAAATTCTACGGCTCGCAGCCCCAGTTCATCTGCTGCTCTGCAACCATTGCAAATCCCGGCGAGCTTGCCGGCCAGTTGATCGAGCGCCCGGTGGACGTGGTCGAAGAGAACGGCGCGCCAGCCGCCGAAAAGCTCTTCGTCTTCTACAACCCGCCGATGGTGAACCGCAATCTCGGCATCCGCCGCAGCTACCTGAATGAGAGCACGCGCGTCGCCAAGGAGCTTCTGGCGCGAAAGCTGCAGACCATTGTTTTCGCCAACAGCCGCCTGCACACGGAAGTCCTGCTCACGTACCTACAGCAGGCCAATCCGCCGCAGCCGGGCGCGCCGGAGCCGATCCGCGGCTATCGCGGCGGCTACCTGCCCGGTGAGCGTCGCGAAATTGAACGCGGATTGCGCGACGGGCGCGTGCGCGGCGTCGTTGCGACCAACGCGCTGGAACTGGGAATTGATATCGGCTCGCTCGATGCCTGCGTGATGGCGGGCTATGCCGGCTCGATTGCCTCTACATGGCAGCGCGCCGGCCGTGCAGGCCGCCGCAGCGGAACTTCCTGCGCGGTGCTCGTCGCGTCATCCGCGCCGCTTGACCAGTTCATCGTCCAGCATCCGGACTATTTCTTCGGGCGCTCCCCCGAGCACGCCTACGTTCAGCCGGACAATCTCGAAATCCTCGTGAACCATTTGAAGTGCGCCGCGTTCGAGCTACCCATCGGCCCCGAAGAGAAATTCGGTGGCGTGGATGTGCCGGCGCTTTGTGAGCGCCTCGCGGAGGCCGGTTTCTTGCATCGCAGCGGAGGCAATTGGCACTGGGTGCAGGAAGCGTATCCCGCCGATACCGTGAGCCTGCGCTCCGTAACCTCCGACAATTTCGTCATCATCAACACCGCAGCGGACAACAACGGCGGACCGGAAGTGATCGGCGAAGTGGACTTTTCCTCCGCGCTCACGACGGTTCATCCGAAAGCGATCTACCTGCACCAGGGCCAGCAGTATCACGTTGAGAATTTGGATTTCGACGAGCGCAAGGCCTACGTCAAGCCCGTGGACGTGGATTACTACACCGACGCTATTCGCTACACACAAGTCCGCGTCCTCGAAATCGCCGCCGAAGACCGCATCGCGGCCCGTGCCCGCCGTGGCGGGAACGCAGCGCGCGCGCACGGCGACGTGCTGGTGCGATCGCAAGTGGTCGGATTCAAGAAGATAAAATTCTTCACGAATGAAAATGTCGGAGACGGAAAGCTGGAATTGCCGGAGAACGAAATGCACACGACGGCGTTTTGGATCACGCTCGAGCGGGCGCTGCTCGAATCGCTGCCTTTTGCTCTATCTGATAGACAGAGCGGGATTTACGGCCTGCTCCACGCGCTCGAATCGATGGCGACGCTGCTCCTGATGTGTGACCGGCGCGACCTGGGAACGGCTGTTGGCGAGAGGCCTCCGAGCCCGGGCGTCAACGCGGATTGGCTCCAGTATGAAGCGAATAATCCCTTCGATGTGGTGACATTTTTTGAGCCAAATTTGTACCTTTACGACGCTTATCCGGGCGGAATTGGCTTTAGTGAGCCACTTTATCGTGTCCATGATTTGCTGCTGCAGCGGATGCGCGAGCTGATTGCGGCGTGCCCATGCGACAAGGGATGCCCGTCGTGCGTTGGCCCGGCCGGTGAAAAAAGCGAGCGAACGAAGGAAGCGGCACTCGCCATCCTGAACCATCTCTGCGCATGAAGACAGCCGACAAATTCGCGCGCATCGCGGCGTTGCGGCCCGCCCGGAGAGGCAGGAACGCGGACACAGAGGAAACCGTGCGCGGGATTGCGCCGGACATTCCCGAGGGCGCACCGCGATTGGCGGAAATCCTTGGCGCGTCGCTGCGGAGCAACCGCTTTGGCGAGCATCTAGGATTGCGGCGATGGTTCTCAGAGGCAGTCGGCAGCGAAGCGCCTGCTTCGGAGTTCGATTGCGCGGCGGTCAGGCTGCTCGCTCCAGACGCGCCCGACTTTGTGGCCGATCCGCGAGAGTGGCTTTTTCTGGACACTGAAACAACCGGGCTGGCGGGCGGCTCGGGCACATACGCATTCCTCGTCGGCATCGCGTGGTGGGATGCGGGCGGCCTTGAGGTGGAGCAGTTCTTCATGCGCGACCACAGCGAGGAGCACTCGCTGCTGGTGGCGCTCGCGGAGCGGATCGCGGAAAGGCGCGTGCTGGTCACGTTCAATGGCAAATCGTTCGACTGGCCTCTGCTCGAAACGCGCTACCGCATGACGCGCGCAATCAAGCTCCCCGTCCTGCACGCACATCTCGATTTTCTTCATCCCGCGCGGAATTTATGGCGCCTGCGGCTGGGGTCCGTGCGGCTTGCGGAACTCGAGCGCCACGTTCTCGGATGGAACCGCGGAGCGGACATCATGTCGGAGCTGATCCCACAGATCTATTTCGATTTTCTGCGCGGCGGGCCGCCGGAGCCACTTGTGCCCATCTTTCATCACAATCAGATGGACCTGCGCGGGCTTGCGGGGCTGGCGAGCAGGGTGGTTTCGTTGCTTGCGGCGCCAGAGATGCACGGACGCGACGCCCTCGAGCTCTTCGGCGTATCGCGCATCTGCGAACGCCGCGGGGAGATGACCCGCGCGCGAAGTTTGTATGAGCGCTCGATTGCGTCGGAGCTGCCTGCGGAAACGGATCGCGCGGCGCGGCGATCGCTTGCGATACTCGCCAAACGGGCGGGAGATTTCGATCTGGCGCGCGAGCTTTGGGAGGGCATGGCCGGGAATTCGCGCGAAGGTTTTGAAGCCTACGAGCAGCTGGCCATCTATTACGAGCGGCGTGCACGCGAGCCGCATCGCGCTGCGACAGTGGCGCGCCAGGCGCTTGCCGAGCTTCGAAAGGCAAACCGTCTCGGCACGATCGCTCCGCATGCGTACCGCCAGCGCCGAGAGCAGTTTGAACGGCGTCTCGCTCGTTTGGATCGAAAGACCGGGCGCAGCCTGCTCGACGCATCCGAATCGAGGGCGAGCACTACGCAGTGAGCGGACGTTCGATGCCGATGTGGGTGGAGCTATGCTGGAAGACGCGGGCGCCACGGAGGGGTGAAGCGTCGAGTATGGCTTGGAGCTCCTGCATCGTGTACGCCGAGCGGACAGAATCCTTGTAAAGGCGGAGCATTTCGCCGGTGTAGTTGCGTCCGTGCCAGCGAACGTGCAGGGGGAACTTCAAGCGGCCGGGACGGCGAAGATCGCGCAGCAGGACCGCTCCCACCGGCTTGACGAGGCGGGCCATTTCCGCGAGCAGGTTTTGCGGCTCGGCGAGATGGTGCAGCACGGAGTTGCACATCACGAGGTCGAAGCTGCCCGGCTGAAATGCGAGATGGTTCCCGTCCGCCAGTTGAAATGCGACGCGCCCGGCGAGTTCCCCGCCGGCGGAATCAAGATTCGTTTGCGCCTGCGCGATCATACCGGGCGAGCGGTCCACGCCGACGAACTTCCATCTCGTGAGCTTGCGCGCGAGCTTGATGACGATTTGTCCCGGGCCCGTGCCGATGTCGAGAGCGCGGCCGCGCTCGCGTCCTCCGAGGAGCCGCAGCGCGTGTTCGACAAATGTGGCGTCAATTCCTTCGAGATGGGCCTGCGCGGCGGCAGAGGAATAGGCTTTGACTTCCGCGGAGTCTTCCATTACTTCAGGTTCTGGAACGCGGGGAAGGTCGAAGAGCCCCATGCGCCGGAGTTTAGTTTATGCCCCGACCCGCGGCTAAGGGAATTTGCGCAATCGAGGGGGATGCGGCGTCGCCGGGGCCGGGCGCGGGAGCCCAGCCGACGGCGCGATTGATTGCGTCGTAGGTTTCGCGCGAGGCGCCCTCGACCGTCAGGCACTCGAGCGCGACGCAGTGCAGGAAAACGCCGCCGCTGTCGGTCTGAAATTGGAAGAAGTTGGGGCGCCGAAAGAGTTCTTTGCGGTCGGCATGTTTCAACTCGAGGGCTTCGCTGTACTGGCCGAAGAATCGGTCGGCGTCCTCAGAGGTTTCGAGCGCCAGCAGGAAGACCAGTGCGGTCTCTTTCGTCCTCGTATTCTCGAAGACAGCGTAACGGTCTCCATCCCACGCGGGCGAGAGATCGTCGGCGCGCTCCTTGCCGAGAAACTGCTTCAAAATTTCGTCGAGCGAGAACTCGCCTGCGACATTCTCCTCAAGAAGTTTCCAATCCGATGGGACGAGTCCCTTCCACTCCGGCAGCTTGACCAACTGCGGCCCGACGCCTTTGAAATAGAAATCGGGGTGGATAATCTGCTGCGTTGAAACCGGCGGATTTTCGAACAGCAGGTGCAGATCGCGCCAGCCCGAGTGCGCCTTCAGGAACTGCTGCGAGAAGACCGTCCCCGCGAGATAGGGGAATAGGAGGCCGTCGCGGATGATCATCGGCGCTTTCGACAGTTTCGGATCCTTGTCCATCTCGGAAACGGCGCCAGCGCGCATGAGGAGCGCGATGTCGGGCAGCTCGCGGACGCCGACGTGCTGTTCGCGCAGCGCGTAGTCCACCATTGCGGCGAGCGCGCTGCCTTCGCTGACGGCCTGGCGCGCAAGCTCCGCATCATCATTGGGGCGGGCGGCCTTGATCCACGGGTCAATGTGGAAGGATTGATCCTCGAGGGCATGGGTCAGCTCGTGCGACATGACATCACGCTGCTCCTCGGGCGGAATCCAATCGGCGATGTAAAACTCCTTCGCCTTCGCAT
>Ga0187769_10000123_pt1 | contig 41029 bp, 41 predicted proteins | sample 0116_SJ02_MP02_1_FD_133140 | JGI IMG/M metagenome (GOLD analysis project Ga0187769, IMG submission 133140) | Tropical peat soil microbial communities from peatlands in Department of Meta, Colombia - 0116_SJ02_MP02_10_MG | ecosystem: Environmental > Terrestrial > Soil > Wetlands > Peat | place...
ATCCTTCCAGATAGGCGCCCCTCGTTGGGAAGGGGTGTCCCGCGGCCGGAGATACGGAACTGGAACGATGACGTCAAGTCAGAGGTCAGAGGTCAGAGCTCAGAGGTCAGAGGTCAGAGGTCAAAGGTCAGAGAGGTCAGAGGTCAAAGGTCAGAGAGGTCAGAGGTCAGAGGTCAGAGGTCAGAGGTCACAGGTCAGAGGTCTGATCTCCGACATCTGACCTCTGATATCCGACCTCAGAACTTCACGCCGGCGCCGACCCGGGCATTGATGACAGAGACGTCGATATTCGCGATCGGCGAGAACAGGATGTACTCGAACTCGCCGCGCAGAAAAAAATTCGGCGTCAGGGCGCAATCGAGTCCGACGCCGACCGAGCCGCCACAGAGCGTGACCCCGTTCCCCGCCGAGCTGTTGGTAAAATCGTAGTTGACGCAGGTCGGGACCGTGGGATCGCAGGGCAAAGTGAAGGGTGAGGCGGAATTCTGCTGCCCGAACACTTCCGTCGTCACCGCATAGTTGGCACGTCCGACGACGAAGCCGACGAAGCCGTAGGGCAGGAAATTGCCCAGCACATACCCTGCGCGCGCCCGCAGCGAGGCGTAGTCCGTCAAATCCAGCATGCCGGTGCCGGTGATGGTGACGCTGTAGGCGTTGCCGCCGGCCGACACGACACGCGAGATCGGCGAATTGGCCGCGGTGGTGACGAAGTTGGTGTGGGTGTAATTGCCCTCAACACCGATGATCAGGTCCTGCCATTGGCTGTTGTAGCCGACAAAGCCGCCGAAGCCGGTGGTGTGTGATCGTCGGCCTTGCCGAGTACCGGCCATTGCGATGGGTGCTGTTGGCTCTCCAGCACCAGCTCGCGCAGGCTGAAGGCCAAGAGCGGTTGGGTCGCACGCGAAAAATCGGTCTCGGCATCGCCATAGCTCAACTGACCGCCGGCGTAGAAGCCGCTCCAGCGGGTGAACGTCGCCGGTCCGACCGGCACCTGCGAGCCGCGCAGCACGTCGAAATCGTCGGCTAGGGCCGGCGGCGCGAACGCCAGCACCAACAGCGCAGAGATCACCCAACGCATCGACCAGTCCTCACACTGCCGGGCGCAACGCGCCGCCAATAGGGTGATCATCGGGCATTAACCTTAATGGAGGGTTAGCTTGCGGCTGTGCCGGCGGATAACGCCGCGTTGGCCAAATAAAAACGGCGCGGTCGCCCGCGCCGTTTTACCCCCTTGCCCCCAGCCGCGAAGCGTCAGCCGCGGCTCATCAGCGGGACTGGAACCACCTCGGGCTGCAGCAGCCAGCGTAGCCCGATGCGGAAATCCTGCGAGGTGATGTCTCTGAGCGTGTAGAAAGCGCCCGGGCAATTGGGTGTGTTCTGACACGCGACCACGGCCGTCTGCGGCGAGCCGAGGCTGAGGAAACGGTAGTTGAAGTCGACCTTGAAGTTGTTGGTGACGTTGTAGGTGAGACCGGCCTGAACGTTCCAGGCGAGGTCCGTGCTCCAGGAATCGTTCTGAGCGAAGCCGAAGCCGACCGTGCCGTTGGAGATGATGCCGTTGTCCTGCACGCCGGTGATGTGATTGAAGGCACCGCCGACGCCGGCGCCGATATAGGGCGTTATGCACCACCAGGTGCCGAGGTCGACATAGGCGTTGGCCATGACCACGGCCGCCGAATAGTTCCCGGAATTGACGTCGAAGCAGATACCGACGCCGGTGCAGAAGTCGGTATAGCTGCCGGTCGCCTTGAACATCGCTTTGGTGCGATATTCACCGGTCACGTCGACACGGAACCAGTTGTTGAACTCGTACCCGATGCCGAAGCCCAAGATGGTGGTGTCCTGGATGTCCTTCTGGACGATCTGCCAGCTCGGCGGCCACACGAACGCGGGATTCGTCTGCGAATGATCGAATTGGGTGAAGTCGAGCACGCCGACGCCGACGTCGCCGCGCAAATACCAGCCGCTCGCGACCGGCACGACTTGCGGCTGATAGGGCATGGGCGGTGGCCCGAGATCGGCGGCGCGAGCCGACGTGCCGATCAAGGCGATGGCACCGATTAAGGTGAGAGATCTGACGCTGACCATAGCTTCGTCCTTTCCTCGGCAGGGGCGTACCGGAACGCGGCCCTCCGTCGTTGATCGGAGCGAAGATTGGCAGCAAATGTTTAAATGGGTCTTAACCTTAACTCTTAACCGTGCTTGTTAACGACCGCGGGTTGCGCCGGCGCAGCGGCTGACGTTTCGAAGCGGCAGCAGCGGTGCCGGGTCTTTGCGCGGCGCGCCAGCGTCGCTTCGTTAGGCTCTCGTAAATCCATTGCGGCGTCGCCCCGCGCAGCGGCGAGGCAATCAGTCGTGAGCCTCGTCAAGCTCGCCGATATGGTGCTGGGCGTAGAGCTGCAGCCCAAGCTTGGCGACCAGGTCGAGCTGGGTTTCGAGGAAGTCGATGTGCTCCTCCTCGTCATGCATCAGCGCTTCGAACAGATCGCGCGACACGTAATCCTTGACCGCATGGCAATGGGTGGCGGCTTCCTCGTAGAGCGCCCGCGCCGACAGTTCGGCGGCGAGATCGCAGTCGAGCACCTCCTTGACGTTCTGGCCGATATGCAACGGGTCGAGCACCTGCATGTTCGGGAAGCCGTCGAGAAAAATGATGCGCTCGACCAGCTTGTCGGCGTGCTCCATCTCCTCGATCGATTCCTTGCGCCATTGCTTGGCGAGCGCCTTGTAGCCCCAATTGTCGAGCAGGCGGTAATGCAGCCAGTACTGATTGACCGCGGTCAGTTCGTGCCGCAACGCCTTGTTGAGATACTCGATGACTCCCGGCTCGCCTCTCATGGTGGTGCTCCTGCGAAGGGCGCGGTCGAGGGGCCCTCATCGCATTGCTTACAACAATTTTAAGCGCGATGTGAATGCCTGGACTGCGTCCGCACGGGCGCGCGGTGTCGTCGGCAATCGGGAAAGGGATTCAGGAGGCGTCGCCGCCGGCCCGGCAACAGACCTCGGCCCCGGCAAGGGCTTCGTCCATGATCCGCCGGATGGTGCGCGCGCAGCGCCCGCATTGCGCGCTGCAGCCGAGGCAATGATAGACCTCGCCCGCGGTGCGCGGTGCCGCGCCGTGATCCACGAGCGTGGAACGGACATCGTGATCGGAGAACACGTTACAGGAACACACGATCATCGTTGGGAGCGCCCGGCGGCAAAGATGGTAGGATCTGAAACTACCCGTATCGCACGGAGAATAGGACTGTAAAGCAGAAATTTCTGTTTATAGATGTTCTAATCTTTGCGCCGCGGTGTGCTCGCTCCGACGCTTCCGTTTCCAAAGGATTTGATTTTCCCGTTGGTCGATGGCGGCGGGCGGTGCAGCCGCCGACGCGGCGTCGCGGTCAGAAAAAATTCAGGCGTCGGCGCGAGATTGTCGGGTCCGCCTCGAACCGGCGATACTGTCGCAAACGCGATGACCTCAGTTCAGGGCCCGCCCGGTTGCTCGATAATCCGATAGTGCTGGCGTTTTTCGCCGCTTTCGTGTTCGGCCTGGCGCTGGTGCTGACCCAGTTCGGCTTGCGCCACGCCTTGCCTAGCCACGGCGCCTTGGTGAGCATTCCGACCTCGACCATTCTGCTTTGGCTCCTCGCGCCGTTTCTTCTCGCTTGGCGCGATTTCGACCCGCGCGCCGTCGGCATTTTCGCCGGGGTCGGCCTGCTGTTTCCCGCGATCGTGACCTTGCTGACGTTCGAGGCCAATCGGCGGATGGGGCCGAGCATGTCGGGGGCGCTCAGCAATCTGACGCCGATTTTTGCGGTGGTCCCGGCCGCGCTGTTCCTCGGCGAGGTGCCGCGAGCGCTGCAGTCGCTCGGGATTGCCACGATCGTTGCTGGCGTCGTGACGCTGTCGATCGACCGGCGTTGGCTCGGCGTGCCGTGGTCGTACTGGGCGGCGGCGCTGCCGCTCGGCGCAGCGGCGGTCCGCGGGGTCACCCATCCGATCACCAAACTCGGCCTGGCGTTATGGCCAAGCCCGTTCGCGGCGACGCTGATCGGCTACACGATGTCCGGCCTCATGGTCGCGTGCGTGGCGTGGGCGCGCGGCGGCTGGCCGGCCAAATATCCGCCCGCCGCGCTCGCCTGGTTCGCATGCGTCGGGACCTGCAATGTCCTTGGCGTGCTCGCGCTCTATGCGGCGCTGGCGCGCGGGCCGGTGATCCTGGTGTCGCCGCTCGTTGCCACCTATCCGCTGGTCACGCTCGCCTTCAGCGCGATCTTGTTTCACTCGACGCGGATCAGCGTCGCCCTCCTCGCCGGAGTGGCGCTGACCGTCGTCGGCGTGATCCTGCTCGTCGCTGCCTGAGCGATCGGCTTCACGCCGTGGCCCGCTCCTCTGTATCCTCGACGCGACGGCGCCGGCGCGCGCGCAGCCGGCAGATGCGCGAGGGGATGTAACAGAGGTCGTCGAGAAAACCGATCAGGCGCTGGCCGCGCGCCAGCGCGCGGTCGAGCGCCGCCATGGTGCGCGCCAGCCCCGGGTCCTCGTCGCGAACCCAGGTGCGCAGCACCGAGGCGAACAGCACGGCGAGGCCCTGCGCGCGCACGACGCCGCGCGGGCCCGAGGCGCTGATCCCGGCCGCAGTCAGCATCCATTGCTGCGAGCGCACCGCAAGGCCATTGAGCGCGACCGTGAGCGGCGGGTCGCGGCGGGCCGAGCGCAGCAGCGAACGCACCGCCTCGCGGTGCGGCGCCAGCACCTCGAGGCGGCGCATCAGCACGTCGAACAGGCGCTCGCGTTCGGGCTCCTCGGCCATGTCGCTTATGTCGGCGGCAAGCACGGCGCGGTCGGTCGCTTTCATATGGGCGGCGAGGATCGCGAGCGTCGAGGAAAATTCCTGGCGCAGCGCGGCGAGCGATACACCGGCGCGCGCGGCGACGTCAGCGAAGCCGATCGCCTCGAACGGTTTGTCGGCGAGCAGCGTCAACAGGGCGGCGACGATCTTGTCGCGCTCGGTCGTCAGGGCGGCAGGCCCCGGTGTCGATTTCGCGCGCGACTTACGTGCGGGTCTGCGGGCCATGATCTTTACTCCTCAGATCTTGCTCCTCAGATCTTACTCCTCAACGGACAGAAGCGGACAGACGTTCCGTCTTCAATCTAAGCCCGCACGCCGTGCCTTCCAAGCGGCGGCCCTTAGCCCGCAAGCTCGCGCGAGCGGCGCGTCGCGGCCGTGATCGCCGCGCGCATGAGCGGCACGAGGCCGTCCTGGCCCATCAGCACCGCCAGCGCCGCCGCGGTGGTGCCGCCGGGCGAGGTGACGTTTTCGCGCAGCGTCGCAGCATCGAGGGCCGAGCGATGCAGCAGTTCGCCGGAACCGGCGACGGTTTCGCGCGCGAGCTGTTCCGCCAGCCGCGGCGGCAGCCCGGCGGCTATGCCGGCCTGCGCCAGCGCCTCGGCGAGAAGGAAGACATAGGCTGGTCCCGACCCCGACACCGCCGTCACCGCGTCCATCAGCCGCTCATCATCGATCCATTCGACCGCGCCGGTCGCGCCGAGAAGCCGGTGAGCGAGGTCGCGCTGCGCATCGCTCGCGCCGAGTGCCGCCGCGACGGTAATGCCGCGGCCGATCGCCGCCGGTGTATTCGGCATGGCGCGCACCAGCGCGCAACGCAGCGCCAACGCGCCGGAAAGAAACTGCAGCGTCCGACCGGCCATGATCGACACCATGAGCGTCGCAGGGCCGATCATCGGTGCGAGCGTGGGCAGCACCTCGCCGGCGAGTTGCGGCTTGATGGCAACGACGATCGCGGTGGCGTTGGCAAGCGTGGGCAATGGCGGATTGAGCCGGACGCCGCGGCCGGCAAGCGCCGCGATCTGCGGCGAGGGCTCCGGCTCGAGCACTACGGCGTTCTCGGCGTCAAGGCCGGAGCGCAGCCAGCCTTCGATCAGGGCGCTTCCCATCTTGCCGGCGCCGACCAGCACCAGGGTGCCTGATAAATCGCGCAAGTCCCCGGTCTCGTTTGGTGAAGATTTATCTGCAGCGCTCATCGCGGTAAGCCCTTGTTCATCGAGGGCATCTAATCAAAACTCACTGGCCCCGTCATGGCCGGGCATAGCCGTTCGAAGAACGGCGTCGCTTCGCTCGCCTATGTCCGGGCCATCCACGTCTTTAGTTTTGGCGCTGCCGCTTAAGACGTGGATGCCCGGCGCAAGGGCCGGGCATGACGACTCGATCCAAGGATATCAAATCCGAGTTCGCAACCGCTCACGCCTCGCCGGAGGTCTCGAACATCGCCGAGTCCATCGCATCGCGGGCGGACTTGCCGGCCCAGACCACGAACTGAAACGCCGGGTAATAGCGCTCGCAGGAGTCAAGGCCGCTACCGAGCACCGCTTCGCACTGCCGGCTCGATGCCGCGACCCCGCCGGCGAGAACGAGCGCGTGGCGGAACATCACCACGCCGTTCTGCATCCAGACGTCGAAATGTCCGATCCACAGCTGCTCGTTGATCAGCGCGATGAGCTGCAGCACGTCGGCGAGCCGCGGCTCCGGCACCTTCATGTCGAAGGCGCAGGCGAGATGCAGCGCCTCGATGTCGTTCATCCAGGTGAACGACACCTGATAGTTGGTCCAGCGGCCGGTGACGACGAGCGCGATCTCGTCTTCGCCGCTGCGTTCGAACGGCCAGTCATTGCCGGCCGCCATCCGCTCGACCACGTCGAGCGGATTGTTGGATTGCTTCCGCGTGATCTCGATAAGAGACATGCCGCCTCCACACCCCCCTAGAGTGGAAATGCGCACACCACTCTTACCGCACAAAATCGGGCTGCGATTTGACGCGGCGCCCCGAATCAGCCTCCGCGCGCACTCAAAACGGCCCGATTCCTTGGATTTTGAGCCGCCGAACCGGGCCCGCCACGGCCGCAGGCCGCACTCATGAAGTGATTTGCGGTCGCCGCACAAGTAGGAACGGCGGAAGTCCACAAGCCAGACTGCGACAAGTTGACTCGGGCTGGCGCGGGGAGCCGACGCCGACGGGTTAGTCGAAAAACAGGCTGGAGACCGACTGCTCGGCGGCAGTACGACTGATGGCTTCCCCGATCAGGGTCGCGATCGACAACACCCGGATGTTGGGGGAGGCGGTGACCGCTTCGGTCGGCTGGATCGAGTCGGTAATCACCAGCTCCTTGAGATTCGATTTGTTGATGCGGGCGACGGCGCCGCCGGACAAGACGCCGTGGCTGATGTAGCCGTAAACCGCCTCGGCGCCCTTCTCCAGCAAGGCGTCGGCGGCGTTGAGCAGCGTGCCGGCGGAATCGACGATGTCGTCGACCAGAACGCAGACGCGGCCGTCGACTTCGCCGATCACGTTCGCCACCTCCGACTCGCCCGGCCGCTCCCGGCGTTTGTCGACGATGGCAAGCGGCGCGTTGATCCGCTTGGCGATTCCGCGCGCGCGCACCACGCCGCCGACATCGGGGGAGACCACGATCAGGTCGTCGAGGTCGAAGCGCTGCTTGATGTCGCGCACCATCACCGGGGCGGCAAACAGATTATCGGTGGGGATATCGAAGAAGCCCTGGATCTGGCCGGCGTGCAGGTCGAGCGTAAGCACGCGGTCGACGCCGGCGCGGGTGATCAAGTTGGCGACCAGCTTCGCGGAGATTGGCGTGCGCGGCCCGGGTTTGCGGTCCTGCCGGGCATAGCCGAAATAGGGGATCACCGCCGTGATGCGCTGCGCCGAGGCGCGACGCAGCGCGTCGATGATGATCAGCAATTCCATCAGGTGGTCGTTGGCCGGGTAGGACGTCGACTGGATCACGAACACGTCGGCGCCGCGCACGTTCTCCTGGATCTCGACGAAGATCTCCATGTCGGCGAAGCGGCGGACCAGCGCCTTGGTCAGGGGGATGCCGATATAGGTGCCGATGCCCTGCGCCAGCGTGGGGCTGGAATTGCCGGCGACGAGCTTGATTGCTCCGTTATTGCCCGCCATTCCACTCTCCTGCGCGTCTTGGCGCTGGGAGCATGATCCGAAAGGTGGAGGCGATCATGCTCGACAAAAGCAGGGACCTGATACAAGCCGCTCGTTGGGCTGGCAACATGAATCCGGGCTCGGCCCCGGAGGTTTTCCCCTGCAGTCTCAAGGGATTCGGAAGGGCAAGCCGCAAATGGCGGATAGTCACTAGCGGGCGGCGTTAACCCTGTTTACCGCCTGGGCGCTTGGCGCTCGGCCGCTACGCCAGCGCGATCGCGTTGACGTGGCGGCCATAGTCGGCTTCGGCACGGTGGGTCGCGCGACGGAAGCTGAAGAAGCGCGCCGGGTCGGCATAGGTGCACAGATCGAGGTCCTCGACGTGGCGGATGCCGGCTCGCTTGAGCCGCGCGACGATATAGCCGGCAAGATCGAACAGGGCATGGCCCGAGCGCGCGGCGGGGACGAAGAAGCGGACATCTGCGGGATCCGCGGCGGCGAAGCCCGCGATCAGATCGGGGCCGACCTCGTAGTTTGGTTGCCGGATCATCGGGCCGAGCGCAGCGCGGATTTGCGCGCGCTCGGCGCCGAGCCGCTCCATCGCCTCGACCGTCGCCTCGGCGACGCCGGCGAGCGCCCCGCGCCAGCCGGCATGCGCTGCGCCGATGACGCCGGCCCGCGGCTCGGCGAACAGGATCGGCCCGCAATCGGCCGTAGTCACGCCGACCGCAAGCGCGCGCGCTCGGGTGACGATGGCATCGGCGCGCGGCCGACTTTCCACCGTCCACGGCGTCTCCGCGATGACAACCTGCGGCGAATGGACCTGATAAGCGGTAAGCAGGCGGGAAGGCGCGACCGCGAGCGCCGCCGCCATGCGGGCGCGATTGTCGGCGACATGCGCAAAGCTGTCGCTCGAGCCGATGCCGCCATTGAGGCTAGCATAGAGGCCGGTCGAGACGCCGCCCTGCCGCGTGAAGAAGGCGTGGCGGACGCCGTCAAGCGCGAGCGTGTTTGCTTCGATGATCGCGGTTTCGATCGTCATCATGCCAGCGCCACGAATCCGGGAAGCGGGTCGAGCTTGCGGTCGGCGATCGCAAGCGCCTTGAACAATTCGCCCATGCCGCCCTCTCCAGGCTCGGTCAGGCGCGTGAACGCCAGCTCGATCGCGGCCGCCGCTTCGCCGCTCGCCCGCGCCTTCAGTCGTTCCGCCCGTTCAGTGATGCCGAGATTGAACAGGAGGTCGCGCTGCGGCAACGGGCCGTGGCACCGCGCACCGATCGATTCCGCGCCGTGCGCCAGCGCCTCGAAGTCGACATGCGCGGTGAGGTCGACCTGTCCGGGCGCCGCCAACGGATCGGCGAAGGAGTGAGCGCCTACCGCCTGCAGTGTGTCGCCAAGTCCGCTTTTGCCGTGGCCGTAGTCGATGATCAAAGCGGCCCCGCCGCTGCGCACCCGCTGTCCGAGCTCGAGCGCGATCGAGTCGGGGCGCCATTCGAAGATCGCGTCTTCCGGCGCCTGCCGCACCGCGGGCGGCAGCGTCGCTTCGAACAGGCGCAACGGATCGGGCCCGACGTCGAACGTCAGCTTGCCGCCGGCGTCGATGCCGACAACGCGCTGGTGCCAGCCGTCGTCGCGCTTGACCGCCTGATGCACCGGCAGCGCATCGATGAACTCGTTGGCGACGATGATGTTTGGGCCGCCGGGCACGTCCGCGAGCGCGGTGTGCCACGCGGTCTGCAGGCCGAAGCCTTGCAGCCGTTCTCGCTGCAGCTCCTGCAATCTCGGGCTCACTTCGATCAGGTGCAGCACGACGGCGTCGTAAAAATCCTTGACTACGCGCACCGCGCGCAATGCGTCGGCCATCATGGTCCCGCGCCCGGGGCCGAGCTCGACGATGCGCACATCGGCCGGCGCGCCCATCCGCCGCCAGACTGCGGCCATCCATACGCCGATCAGCTCACCGAACATCTGGCTCACTTCGGGCGCGGTGATGAAATCGCCGTCAGCGCCAAGCGGGTCGCGGGTAACGTAATAGCCGTATTGCGGATGGGTGAGGCAGATCCGCATGTATTCGGCAACCGGCATCGGGCCGGCAGCGGCGATCAAGCGGCGGATCTCACTCTCGAGCGGCGAGCGTTCGTCAGCCATTTTTGCTGATCGGTGGGCGTGCGAACGCGTAGGCGATAAAGGCGAAGCCGGCGAGAATGAGCGGGATGCAGAGCAGCATGCCCATGGTCAACCCGCCCCACAGAAAGCCGAGCTGCGCGTCGGGCTCGCGGAACAATTCGCAGAAGATGCGGGCGTCGCCATAGCCGAGCATGAACGCCCCGGTGACAAGGCCGGGCCGCTTGAGCGCGCCAAAGCGGACCAGCACGCCGAGGACGAGGAGAAGCACGAGGCCCTCGAGGAAGGCTTCGTAGAGCTGACTGGGATGGCGGGGCAAAGGCCCGGCGTTCGGAAAGATCATCGCCCACGGCACGTCCGTTGGCCGGCCCCATAATTCGCCGTTGATGAAATTGGCGAGTCGGCCGAGCAGGAGACCAATGGGAGCCACCGCCGTGGTGACGTCGCCGAGCGACAGGATCGGGATGCGGCGGCGCCAGCCGAACAGCATGATGGCGACGAGGCAGCCGGCGAAGCCGCCATGAAACGACATGCCGCCTTTCCACAGCTCGAAAATTTCCGAGGGGTGAGCGGCGAAATGCGAGAAATTATAGAACAGCACGTAGCCGATGCGGCCGCCGAGAATGATCCCGAGCGTGACCCAGACGATGAAGTCATCGAAATCGACGACGGTGAGCGGCGCCGCGCCGCCCCACAACCGCGGCGAGGCGATGATCGCCCGCGCATAGAACCAGCCGGCGATGATGCCGACGATATAGGCGAGCGCGTACCAGCGCACCGCTACCGGTCCGATGTGCAGGAGCACGGGATCGATCCGCGGAAATGGAATGACCGGGAGGACCAGCGGGACGAGCATCATCGACTTCCAGGGACCGCCGGGCCTCACGTCCCGGATCGAGATGGACATTCGGGCGGCCGCCTTCCGGCAGCCCAATTGCCCTTGCGGCCGCGCCGCACCATCGCCATTGTCTGCAAGCATAGCAAGCGGGCTCGGCGGCAAGCATCCGCCGATCGGGTTCGGAGGCGGTCATGGTGCAGACGACGAACCGGTTCTTCGATGAGGTCGCGCGGCTGATGAACGACGCGGCTGGCGTGGCGCAAGGGGTGCGGCGCGAGTTCGAGACGCTGTTCCGGGCCCAGGCGGAACGCATCCTGCGCGACCTCGATGTGGTTCAGCGCGAGGAGTTCGAAGCGGTCAAGGACATGGCGCGGCTCGCCCGCGAGGAGAATGAGGCGCTCAAGGCCCGTATCGCGGCGCTGGAAGCGACGCTGGCGAAATCGACCGCCTCGGGCAGTACCTCCGAGACCACCAGTCCGTTCGCCTGAACGCCGCGGCGCTCCGGGCGCGACACGGCTCACGCCGCTCTGTCGCTGCGGCGTCGTTTCTTGTCTTTCAGGGACCGCGCCGTTATAGAAGGCGCGGCCGCGGCTCCAGCACCCCTGGAGGCTGCCGCGGAATGGCCTTTACGGGACAGCACTCAACAAAAAGCGCTCAACAACACGACAGCGCTGAGGACAAGGACGACATCATGGCGACCGTCAATCTGATCAAGGCGGCCGCGCGTTCACGGGCCGGCAAGGGGGCCGCCCGGGCAGAGCGCCGCGCCGGCCGCGTACCTGGTATCATCTACGGCGACGGCAAGCCGCCGATGCCGATCTCGCTGGATTATGCCGATTTGCGCCAGCGTATTTATGCCGGGCATTTCCTGACCACCATCCATGACGTCGAGGTCGAAGGCGTAAAGCACCGCGTCATCCCGCGCGACTTCCAGCTCGATGCGGTGCACGATCTGCCGCTGCATGTCGACTTCATGCGGCTCGGCGAGAATGCGACGATCCGCGTCAACATCCCGATCCACGTCAAGAACGCCGACCAGTCGCCGGGCGTCAAGCGCGGCGGTACGGTGTCGATCGTGACCCACGCCCTCGAGGTACGCTGCCGAGCCGACGCCATTCCCAAGGCCATCGAGGTCGACGTCAGCAGCCTCGAAATCAACTATTCGAAGCACTTGAGCGACATCACCTTGCCGGAGGGCGTGCGCGTCGTCACCGGCCGCGACATCACGCTGGTCACCGTCGTGCCGCCGTCGGGCTATGCGGAAGAGATGAAGGCGGCGGCGGAAGCTGCGGCTGCTGCCGCTGCGGCGGCCGCTGCGGCAGCGGCCGCCGGCACGCCGGCCGAGGGTGCTGCGGCGGCTCCAGGTGCTGCTCCGGGCGCCGCGCCTGCGGCAGCGCCGGGCGCGGCTGCGGCGCCTGCCGCCGCCCCGGCCCAGAAGAAGTGAGGCTCTTCCGCCGCGCTTTTTCGGGACGAAACCGATGCTGCTCCTGGTGGGCTTGGGAAATCCGGGAGCGCGCCATGTCGGCAACCGGCACAATATCGGCTTCGTCGTGCTCCAGGCGATCGCGCAGCGGCACGGCATCGGGCCGTGGCGTCGGCGCTTTCAGGGCGTGGCATGTGAGGGACCGCTCGGCGGGGAACGCGCGCTGCTGCTCCTTCCCGGCACCTACATGAATGAATCCGGCCGCGCCGTTGCCGAGGCGGCGCACTTCTACAAGCTGCCGCCGGCTGACATCACGGTCGTTCATGACGAGATCGACTTGCCGCCCGGCAAGGTGAGGGTGAAGGTCGGCGGCGGGATCGCCGGTCACAATGGGCTGCGCTCGATCACCGAGCACATCGGCAACGACTATCGGCGCGTGCGCGTCGGCGTCGGCCATCCCGGCAACAAGGACCTGGTGCAGCACTACGTGCTCAGCGACTTCGCCAAGAGCGAGCGTCCCTGGGTCGAGGCGCTGACCGGCATCATCGCCGACAACGCCGATCTCATCGCGCGCGGCGAGGACGCAACCTTCCAGAACAAGGTGCATCTCGCGATGGCGGCGAAAGGTCTCGGCGAAACCGAACCGGATGCCCCCGCGTGACGGGTGTGCTGGCGGTCGACGATCTCCATATCCGATTTTCGTGAAGGTGCGTTGACCGTTGCTCCGGCCAAGATGGCTGTCTCCGGTGGCGATTGCCGCTTGGGCAGCGCGCCGCGGTTTCTCTTTGGGTCGCGGTGGTCTATGCCCTGGGAAATGTCGGCGGGCTTGACCATATCGGCCGCAACCGCGAGCCGGATCGGCTCCGCGCTGGGGTGAGATAATCTTCCATGGGCTTCAAATGCGGCATCGTCGGCCTGCCGAATGTCGGCAAGTCGACGCTGTTTAATGCGCTGACCGAGACCGCCGCGGCACAAGCGGCGAATTATCCGTTCTGCACCGTCGAGCCGAATGTCGGCGAGGTGGGGGTGCCGGATCCGCGGCTCGACGCGCTCGCGGCGCTGGCGAAGTCGGCGGCGATCGTGCCGACGCGGCTTACTTTCGTCGACATCGCCGGTCTCGTCCGCGGCGCCTCGAAAGGCGAGGGGCTCGGCAACCAATTCCTCGGCAATATCCGCGAGGTCGACGCCATCGTCCACGTGGTGCGTTGCTTCGAGGACACCGAGGTGACCCACGTCGAGGGCCGCGTCGATCCGGTCGCCGATATCGAAACCGTCGAGACCGAATTGATGCTGGCCGATCTGGAGAGTTTGGAGCGCCGCCTCGACGCGCTCGAGCGGAAGGCCCGCGGCACCGACCGCGACGCCAAGGAGGCGAAGGAGACGCTCGGCCTCCTCGATCGCGCACTGGCACTGCTGCGCGAAGGCAGGCCGGCGCGGGCGACCGAGCGCACGGCAGAGGAGGAAAAAGCCTTCCACATGCTCGGCCTCCTGACCGCGCTTCCTGTCCTCTATGTCTGCAATGTCGATGAAGCCTCCGCCGCCGGCGGCAACGCGTTCGCGCGCCAGGTCGAGGCCAGGGCGGCGCAAGAAGGCGCCGCCTCGATCGTCATCTCTGCCAAGATCGAATCGGAGATTGCCGTCCTTTCCCGGGAGGAGCGCAGCGATTATCTCGCCGCCGTCGGCCTCAAAGAGGCCGGCCTCGACCGCCTGATCCGGGCGGGTTACGCCTTGCTCGACCTGGTGACCTTCTTTACCGCCGGTCCGAAAGAGGCGCGTGCCTGGACGGTGACCCGGGGTACCAAGGCGCCGCAGGCCGCCGGCGTGATCCATTCCGATTTCGAGCGGGGTTTCGTTCGCGCCGAGACGATCGCTTATGACGACTACGTCGCCTGCGGCGGCGAAACGGGCGCGCGCGACGCGGGCAAAATGCGGCTCGAAGGCAGGGACTATGTGGTGCAGGACGGCGACGTCATGCACTTTCGCTTCGCGACGTAGCTGTCAGGTATCAGGCAGCAGGTGTCAGGCAGCAGGTGTCAGGCAGCAGGCATCAGCTATCAGCTATCAGGCATCAGCTATCAGGCAGGCCGGGTATCGCGAAACCGAAATCCCGAGTTCTTGATCCCTGATCCCTGCTTACTGATCCCTGATTCCTGACTACTGATTCCTGAATCCCGATCCCTGATTCCTGATCGCGCCGAGATGCTCATTGATGCGGAAGACGATCAGCACGAATTCGGCGATGATGCGGGCAACGACGACGCCCATGCAGGCGCCGAGCAGGCTGGCGATGAGCGAAATCATACCGAGGAAGGGATTGTACGCCATGCTGGCGAGCGAAGAGAGCGCGCCAGCCAGCCCAAGCAAGATGGAAATGGCCACAGCGAGCCAATAGAACACCTTGATCACCGTGGGGGTGACAAACCTCTCCCACTGGAACAAGTCGCTGATGCCGAACATGCTTGGTCCTGTGGCTGGAACAACAGCGCGCCGGCGCGCCGAAGCCGGGCTCTTTGAGAATCGAGAATCCCCACGGAGAGAGTGCACCCCGCAACCCCAGCGGTCAATCGAGGGGCCTTCGGCACGCTAGTCGCGCAGGCCTCGCCCTGGGTGCGCAGGACCCGCGCCAAGCATGGCTCCGCCACGGAGCGGCGGCGTCATTTTCACGGCAGCGGAACCGCGGCGAGCAAAGGGCGCTCGGGAGCCCCGGCGGCAGGAACGCGACGGCGCCGCAGCGCGTTGGCAAATTGGGCGCGGTTGGTGATCGATCCCGTCGCCGGCATCGCCATGCAAGATCCCGCGGTGGCCTTGGGCTACCAACCGCCACGCATGCCGGCGGTTCTGCGGCGCGGGTGGCCACCGGAATTGGAAGGAGCCATGCGCGACCGAGCCGTTTTTCGCCTGACCCCGATCATTCTCGCTACGGTCACGCTGATTTCTGTCGTCGGCGGCGGGATCGCCGCCGCGCAGTCGAGCAGCGTCGAGGAGCCGGTGAACCCCGATGGCGCAACGCAAAAGCTCGAATTGACGCCGGCGCAGCGCAGCGCGATCTATCAAGCGGTCAGCAAGGACAAGTCGAAAGTAGCGCCGAGCCGGTTTTCTGCCGTGGTCGGGACTGAAGTTCCGCCTATGATCGAACTCTACACGCTGCCCGATGACATCCTCGCCACCAACCCGGGCATCAAGCTGTACAAATACACGATGGTGCAGGATCAGGTCGTGATCGTCGATCCGACCAATATGCGCGCGGTCGCCGTGATCGGCAAACGGAGCCCGTAGCAATTCCACCATCGCCCGCTGACCTTCGAGGCACGCTTCGCTCGGATGACGGGCGCTCGCCGGGCTTCGCCTTATTGCCGCGCGTTGTTCGCCCCTGCCACTACGGCCTTGGGCAGCATGTCGAGATAGGGGCCCATGAAAAACGCCTCGCCGGCGCCGTCGCCATAGTACCGATCATAGGCATCGATCATCGCGCGCACCGACGTAAGGCAAGACGGCATCGAATCGACGATGAGGTCGCCAAGCTGAACAGCCGGTCGGGCGTAGCGTGGATCGGCGATCACCGCGCGCACGATGCATTCGGTCGCCGAGCGCACCAGCGGCTCGGTGGCCGCGGCCCGTTCGTGCGCCGAGGGGACGGATTTAGCGGTCGAATCGGTCAGCGGATCGGTCGCCACGGCGATGACGAGCGCCGTGCCCAGAAGCGGTGCCAGTATCATGTGACCTTCCTCACCAGTGAGGGAGCCATAACCGGCAACGTCGCCGCCGGTCAACGCTCGATTTGCCGCAAGCTTGCGCCGCGCTTGCGGTTCCGCGCGGCGGGCGTGCTATAAATGCGGCGAATTCACGGAGCATGGTCATGATTTTGCCGACAGCGCTCGCGCTTGGCGCCCAGTTGATTCTCACGGCCGCCGACAGTGTTCCCGATCTCAACGTTGAGCAGGTGTGCGAGGGCATCGCCGAACAGGGCGGCGTCACCTTCCGCGACCCGGCCATCGCCCAGGAGAAGAAGAATTGCGTCGACAGCGAACAGGCGATCCGCCAGGAATTGGTCAAGCAATGGTCGAGTTTCTCGGGCCCGGACAAGACCTCGTGCGTCAACGAATCGAAGATGGGCGGAGAATCAAGTTATACCGAGTTGCTCACCTGCCTGGAGATGGCGCGCGACGTGCGCGCCATGCACAAGGAGGAGCAAGGCATCGCTTCAACGCCCTCTGGCGCCGCCAAGCCGAAGCGCTAACGCGCCGCGCGCGCTGGCCTGTCGCGGCGCCGCTGCGGCTTGGGTGAGGCGCCTGGCGGCGATCCGAAGCGATTGCGCTCTACCGGCGCGTCGGGAACAGCGAGGCCGGGAAGTCGGCGGCGTAGCGGGGGGCCCTCTCGCGCGGCCGATAATCCGGTCGCGGATTTGGATCGGGCTCGACCGCCGCGCGATAGAGATACCAGGAGGCGTGGCCAAGCACCGGCATCACCACGGCGAGGCCGAGGAAGCACGGGATCGAGCCGGCCACCAGCAGCGCGGCGACGATCAGGCCCCACAATGCCATCGTTCCCGGATTGGTGGCGACGACGCGGATCGAGGTGAGCAGCGCCGTCGGCGCGCCGACGTCGCGGTCGAGAAGGAGCGGAAAGGACACCGCGCTGATGGTCAGCACGAGCGCGGCAAACAGGAAGCCGATGCCGGTACCGAACATGATCAAACGCCAGCCCGCCGAGGTGTCAAACACCGCGGACACGAATTGCCGGATCGATTCCGGCGGCTTGTAGCCGAAATTGGCGATGTAGATCGCCTCGGCGACGACGAGCCAGAGCAGAAAGATCGCCATCAACAGCAAGCCGAGCGCAACGATTGCGCCGAACGACGGCGAGTGCAGCACGTCGAAAACATGGCGCGGCGAGGAGTCGAGCCCCGCTTCGCGCCGCCGGCTCAATTCGTAGAGCCCCATCGCGGCCAGCGGGCCGACCAGGGCAAAGCCAGCTGCGATCGGGAAAGCGAGCGGCAGCATCGAGTTTCCGAGCGTCAGCGAAACGAGGAGAATGCCGAGCAGCGGATAGATCACGCAGAGAAAGACGGCGTGGCTCGGCATCGCGACGAAGTCGTCGACCCCGCGCCCGAGCGCACGAAAGAGATCGCCGGGCGCAATCCGGCGCACCACCGGAACAGCCGTTGTCGTGCTCGCGCCGAACAGGATGTGTGCCTCCCTGAGCCATCAGGCCCGGGCGGCGCCGCGGTCGAGGCCGCAAGGCGCGCGCCCCGAATTCAACTCATGCCATCATGACAAGACCGCGGTCATGATGCTACGGCCAACGCCGCCGGCGCGCGGTTGTTCTCTTCACAATGCGGTGTTCTGGCGCGGCGCGGTTCTTTGCGCTGTGCGCCGCGGCAGACGCGAAGGCCGCTATTGCTGCAGTTCTGCAAGCGCCGCATCGGTGAACACGCAGTCGATACAATTTGCAACTGATTGAGCTTGCGTGCGCGCGGCGGCTATCGCCGAAACGGCCGGGGCACCGCGGTTGCGACCGCGACGGCCAATATCGTGCCGTCGGCGTCGCGTAAGGCTCCCTGCATCGCCACGCTCGATGCGCTAAAGCGCAACACCTCGCCGCGCACCAAGACGCGCGCGAATGGCGTCGGCCGCAGATAGGTGATGGTCATCTGCAACGTCGGCACGATCACTGCGAACCGCCTGGCAATGCAGGCCGCGACCGACATCGCGTCATCGAGCATCGCGCAGACGAAGCCGCCCTGGACCGATCCGGCGGGATTGGCAAATTCCGGCCGCGGCGTGAACGCGACTTCGGCCCAACCATTCTCAACCGAGAAATCGATCAGTTCGAAGCCGAGATGCCGGCCGCTCGGCGGCTGCTTGGCGGGGTCGCGCAGGATCGCGCGGATTTCGTCGTCGCTTAGCTCCATGCGCCGCGCCCAGGCGTTGGTGTCTGCTGCATCGAGGATCGAGAGTCGGCAGGCCGTGCTAGTAGCCGACCAGGATCTCGCTGACCTTGGGGTTGACCGCGCGCATGGCCGGATCGTCGGACGCGAATTCCTTGTCGGCCGGCAACGCACCGAGCGCGTCCGTTGTCGCCTTCGGGTCGGCGCGGAAGCTCACGCCGAGTCGGCATCCGCCGGGCGGCGCCGCCAAGGCGCCGCCGTTCCAGTCGCTCCCCGCGGCGACGTTGTCTTTGTTGAAGCCCAAAAGCTTGAACGGCTTGTGATTGAGTTTCTCCACCTCGGCGAGCGTGAGGCCGAGGCGCAGATTGCCGGGCGCGGTCCAGGTCGACTGGCCGTTGATCACGATCAGATGGGTGTCGCTGCGGCTCTCCTGCTTGGTCCACCACACTTCAAGCCGCCGTTTCGGGTCCTTGGCGAACAGCACGCTCGCCATCGTCGTATTGCCGGGGCCGGCGTCGACCTGGGCAAAGTCGACGTTCTTGGTCTCGAACACCATGGCGAGCTTGAGGTGGCTCGAGTTCTTTCCGAACACGCCGCTGCAGGCGATGGAGTGCACGTCGCGGCCGGCGGGTTTTGCTGCCGCCCCGGAGGGCGGGGCCGCGGTGGCGGCCTCGGTCGCGTGCGTCGTCGCCGGCTTGCGGGCGGGGGCGCTCGGCTCGGCCACCGCGCCTGGCATCGGCTGCCGCACCTGTGAGGGCGCCAGCTGATCGTTGGCATCGATGTTGGGATCGACCTGGACCGTCGGCTCCAGCGGTTTGGGTTTCTTTCGCGCCGGCTTCGCCGGCTGCTGCGGGGTTACGATCACCGGCGCCGCATTGTCGTCGTCGTCCTTCATGATCGAAGGCTGCGCCGGGTTCGACTGCTGAGCCGGCAGCGAGCCGGGCAGCCCGGCCACAGTGAACGCAATCAAGGCCGTGCCGATCCACCGCCCACCCATGTCCCGCGCCTCCGTATGCCCTGTTTCAACTAATAATATAGCATAGCGGGCGACGCGTAACCGCGCCTGTTGTCCGTTGCGCACAAAGGGCGCGACGCGGCACCAAGACGCAGGGACGAGCCGACCGGTCGGTCCGGAATTGGAGAGCGCGATGCTGACGGGAACCTACCGCTATCCCCGCGCCGACGGCATTGTCTTCGGTACGCCCTGGGAGGAAGCGCTGCGCGCCGAAGTCGAGCGTATCGGCGCGCACAAGGCGTTCGTCATCGTCAGCGGCTCGCTGCGCGACGCGATGCCGCTTGAAGCCGGCCTTAACGCCGCGCTCGGCGACCGCTGCGCCGGCATCTTCCATGGCATTCGCGCGCACTCGCCGCGCGACGACGTGGCCCGGGCGGCCGTCGCCGCGCGCGATGCCGGCGCCGATCTGCTCGTCGCCATCGGCGGCGGCTCGGTTATCGATGCGGCCAAGGTCGCGCAATTGTGCCTCGACCGCGAGGTGTTCGCGGCGTCCGGCTTCGACGCGTTGCGCGGCCGGCGTGCCGCGGCCGCCGCGACCAGGCCGCTCGCCATCCGCGTCGTCGCCGTGCCGACGACGTTGTCCGGCGCCGAGTTCACGGCGCTCGCCGGCGTGAGCGATCTCGCCCGCAACGTCAAGGAAGGCTACACCCACCCTGACCTCGCGCCGCGCGCGGTCATCCTCGATCCGCGGATCACGGTGCACACCCCCGCCGAGCTCTGGCTCTCGACCGGGATCAGGGCGGTCGACCACGCGGTCGAGGATTTGTGCTCGATCAACAGCCAGCCGCTCGCCGACGCCGCCTCGATCCATGCGCTCAAGCTCCTTAGCGCCGCTCTGCGCCGGACCAAGAAAAAATCCGGCGATCTCGACGCCCGCCTCGACAGCATGATCGGCGCCTGGCTCTCGCTCATCGGCACCCAGGGCGGCGTGCAGAAGGGCGCCAGTCACGCCATCGGCCATGTGCTCGGCGGCTCTGCCGGCGTCCCGCATGGTCTAACCTCCTGCGTGATGCTGCCGCACGTGCTGCGCTGGAATAAATCCGTCAATGCCGAGCGGCAGAAGCTCGTCAGCGCGGCGCTCGGCGAGCCGGGAGCGGAGGCGGCCGATCTGGTGGCGCGGCTCATCGCCGATCTCGGCCTGCCGCACACGTTGCGCGCGGTGAAAGTGCCGCGCAAGCAATTGCGCGAGATCGCGGAGCTGACCATGCACGATCCCTGGACGGCGACCAACCCGCGCAAGGTCGCCGGTCCGGACGATGTCTTGCAGATCCTGGAGATGGCCTGGTAGCCGGCAGTCGCTGCCGCCGCGCCGGCCGCGCCGCGCTAAACCAAGAACTGGAATGCGCCGTTGCGGCGCACGATATGGCCGGCCGACGGCCCGCCGAAATGCGTGCCGAGGACGCGGATCGGTTCATCGCAATAGCGCTCGACGAAGCTCCGCCGCGTCTCGCACCCCATCGCCGCGTCGGTATCGAAGGCGCAAACCCATTCCGGATGCGCGATCTGAATCGGGTGATGCATGACGTCGCCGGTGATCACCGCCTCCTCGCCACGCGAGGCAATGCGCACGCTGGCGTGGCCGGGGGTGTGGCCCGGCGTCGGCTCGAGCCAGACTTCGGAGGTGAGCCGGTGGGTCGGCTCGACAAGCTTGGCAAGCCCGGCGTCGACCACCGGCCGCACCGAATCCTCGATCTGCACCGCCATCTCGCTCGGGCCGGTATAGTGCGACCAGTGATCCCACTCGCGCGCGCACATCAGATAACGCGATCTCGGAAAGGTCGGCACCCAGCGTTGCCCGGAGAGCGTGGTGTTCCAGCCGACGTGATCGACATGCAGATGCGTGCACAGCACGATGTCGATCGTCTCCGGCGTGGCGCCGGCTTTGGCGATGTCGGCCAGGAAGGGAAGATCGAGATTGTCGAAATCCTTGAAGCGTGAGCGCGGCTTGTGATTGCCGACGCAGGTATCGACCAGGATCTTGCGGCCTTCCGATTCGACGAGCCAGGCGTGGACGCTAAGCAAAAGCCGTCCGGTCTCATCGATGAAGGGAGAGAGCCATTCGCCCTCGCGCTTGGCTTGATCGCGCGTGAACTGCGGCAGCACCATCGGCTTGCCGGTCGCCATCGCGAGTTCCTGCAGCCGGGTGACGCGAACGTCGCCGATCTTCCAGGTGAGCATCGTGTGCCTCACGAGCATTGAGATTGTGTGACAGTGTGCTGCGCCGGCGCAGTTTCCACATTCAGTCACTTCGCGTTCGCATCGCTGTAACACGACAACCGCAACATCGCGATCCCTCGCCTTCAACGCGAGCACGCCAACGGGGAATTGCGATGCAGCACAAACCAGCGACCAAAACCGATCGTGCGTTCTTACAATTAGGATTGACAGTCATAGTCCTGTCGGCTGGCCTTGCGAGTACTTCGGCGGCTGTTGCCGATGATGCCGATTTCGAGCCCGGCAATCTGCTGCTCAGCCGTGTGGTTTACGACAACAATCCCAACAACGTCACGGTCGGACAGACGCTGCCGCCAAACTGCGTGACCGGCTGTGTGAAGGCGAAGTTCGACGGCACTTATCCGACCGTCTTCAACAATGCGCCGATCGACGGCAGCTTCGGCATCACCTCCAAGATCATCCTCGACCAGCTCACGCCGTTCGGCGAACGCATCAGCTCGCTCGAGGTGCCCAACAGCTCGCAGCCCGGCGTTAATTCGAACTCGGATCAGATGGTCGGCAGCTTCTCGTCCAAATCCGAGGTCGCCCTCAACCTTTCCGCCGACCACGAATTCGTGACGTTCATGGGCTACCTCGCCCCGATCGATACGCTCGACGTCTCCAATTCCAACACGCCGTTCGTATTCGATTCGACAAACCCAGTGCCATCGAGCTTCTACCGCCTCGTCGCGCAGGTCGATCGGCACGGGCACTTTCGCTTTACCAAGACCGATGCCTATACCGGCAATAACGGCCGAGCCGCGATCTTGAACGATAGCGGCGGCAAGAGCGTTGTCTACACGTCCGGCAACGCCGGCAATGGCGGCAACCCGCAGCCGTTCGGCGTCATCGTCGGCGCCGGCTTGCAAATCCTCACCCCATCGAACCAGCCGCTACACGCGCAACCGGATCCGGGCCAGCCGACGCCGGTCGGCAGCTTCAACATCACCGAGCTCGGCGACGCAGCGGACAAGATCGGCAAGGACACCAATTTCCGCGGCCTCACCGTCTTCAACAACGTCCTCTATACGACGAAAGGGAGCGGCGGGAACGGCGTCAACACCGTCTATTTCGTCGATACCACCGGCTCCAACAGCAGCGGCAATCCCAACCAGTGCCCGAACGGGACCGGCCTGCCGGCGTCGTCGGCGACGCTGCCGGTGACGCCGATCGCCTTTAGCGCGGCCAACGTGCCGACCAAGGGCGTCTTTCCCTACAATATGTGCATCTTGAAAGGCTTCCCGACGGCGCTGAAAAGCACGACATCGTTTCCGTTCGGCGTATGGTTCGCCAACGCCAAGACGCTCTACGTCGCCGATGAGGGTAACGGCACGGCGACGTTCAGCGGCGGAACCTTCACCGCTGCTGCGGCCCAGACCACGGCGGGGCTGCAGAAATGGGTGTTCGACTCGACCCTCGGCGAGTGGAAACTGGCCTACGTGCTGACCGCCGGGCTCAATCTCGGCACGCCGTACACCGTGACCGGCTATCCGACCGGCACCAACGCGGCAACAGGCCTGCCCTGGTCGCCGGCGACAGACGGGCTGCGCAACCTCACCGGCCACGTCAATCACGATGGCAGCGTCACCATCTGGGCGATCACCTCGACGGTAAGCGGGAGCGGCGACCAGGGCGCCGATCCGAACAAGCTTGTCGCGATCATCGACAAGCTCGAGGCGACGAGCCTGCCCGCGGGCGAAACTTTCGTGACGCTGCGCACCGCACGCTTTGCCGAAGTGCTGCGCGGCGTCTCGTTCACGCCTGGCACTGGCCGCGACGACGATGACGGGCGGCACGCCGACAACGAGCATTTCGGCGACGACCACTGAGAACGTCTCGACAAAACGCATCATGCTCGACCGAAGAGTTAGGGCGACAATCGCTTCAACAAGAAGCTATTGCGCTCTAAGCGCGAAAGAGGTCCTCGACCGCGCGGCGCGCTTGGTCGATTGCCGAGTCGGTGTAGGCGGCGGCGCCGGCGTCGGAGTTGGCGATCGCGATCCGGCCGAAGCGTGCGCGGCCGATCTCGTGCGGGGCGGCTCCTTCCGGCCAATCCGGATCGAATAGCGGGTTGTATTCGTAGGCGTAGCCGTGCGGCCAGCGGTTGACGGTGATGGCGGTGATGTCGCGTTCCGCGTTAAAACCGCCGGGACCGAGGATGCGGCCAAGCTGTGCGCGAATCTCGCGCTCGTAGGTGGCGAAGCTGGTATTCAGAATCTCCAGATGTCCGGCGCGGTGCTGATCGCGCTCCGGCAGGCCGGGTCGCGTCGGCGTGCGCGTCATGTGAATGAGGATCGGTTCATCCGGCGCGCGCGAGCTGCGATAGGCGCCGATATCGACGACCGGGTTGAGCGACAGCGAGGAAAAATATGAGCCCGGCGCGTGGACGTAGGCGATGCCGAGTGTCTTGAACGGTGTCCAGTCGCGCAGCGCCACGCTCGTATAAATGAGCGGCACCTTGACGGCATATTTGAGCGCGGCCTTTTGCTGGTCCGGCAATTCCGGACAGAGATACGGAATCATCATGTTGTAGCACGCGAGCACGCACGACCGCGCCCGCACCGAATGTAGCTCGCTGCCGCGCATGTAAGCGACTACGAGCTCCTTGGCCCCGGCTGGATCGCCGACATGGCGGACGCGCATCGCCGTACTGCCGAGCCGGATGCGCACCGGCGCCTGTGCCAGGTCAAGGCGCGCATAATCGAGCCGCGCCGTCACCGCGTCCTCGGCGCTGTCGCCGGGCAAGCTCTGCGGGATCAGATTGCGCACCAGCAGCCGGGCGATCGAGGCGTTGCCGTCGGGGAAATGAAAGGTATAGGAGCCGCCATCGGCATAGCCGGCGGCGGTGTAGCCCATATGCGGTGCCGATCCGGGCTTGAGGTCAAGGCCCTGAAAACCGGGAAAGCCGAAGGCCCAGACGTCGAGCGCGGACACGGCGTCGATGCCGACGCCCCATTCGCCATGCGTCCTGGCCTGGTAAAACGCAATCACCTCGGGATCCGCCTGCACGACGTTGAGCAGAAAGTCGCGATAGTTCATCCGCGACAGTCGCGATTTTTTCTCCTCGGAGGAGAGGCCGGGGAGGTAGTCGATCCGCGCTTCCTCGATCCGGGCGATCTCGCGCTGCGCCGCCTCCGACAACGGTGAGCCGGCGAGGCGTTGCGTCCACGATTGCGTATCGTCGGCGACGAGAAGCCTGTCGGCGCCGAACGTCTCCTTGTCGAGGAACACGCTGCGCTTGAGGCCGAGCGAGGGATAAAAGGTGGGGTCGGCGCATTTGCCGGCAAGCGCGACCGGATCGATGCCGAGCGCCCGCAGCAATCCATCGGCCGCGGCGCTGTATGGCCGCGGACTGTCGATCGAGAACGTGCCGCCATTCATCAACGCCAGGCGGCCGCCGAGCGCGAACTCATTGCGCTTGGCGTGGCCGCCGAAATCGTCGTGATTGTCGAGAATGAGGATGCGGGCGCCGCCTTCTCTGGCGCGATAGAAATGCGCCGCCGCCAATCCGCTGATGCCGGCGCCAACGACCACCAGATCGTAAGTCTCGTGGCTGTCGGTGACCTCGCCCGCCTGCGCCCAAAAATCGCCGTCGCGCAGCGAATGCGCGGCTTCGAAGCTGCCGACATGATTGCCGCGCAGGCCTGTGAGAGCCGGCGGATAGTATCCGGGCAGATCCTGGGGCGCCGCGCTCCCGGCACTGGCCGTCGCCATGAATTCCGGCAACAGGCCGCCGGCGATGACGGCGCCGGCGCCGATGGCAACGCCGTCCAGGAAATCGCGTCGGGTGATGGCGGCGTCCATGCCGAGGATTCGGTCGCGCGCCGCTTTGCGATCATCGCGTGGCACGGCGTCAGCCTGGTTTCAGCCCGGCGTAGAGCCCGCGCTCGAACTGGCGATAGACCCGCAGCGCGGCGTGATCGGCAAACGGCAAGACCTGGGTCATGAATACGGCGGCGAGGTGCCGTTGCGGATCGATCCAGTAATAGGTGTTGAGCAGCCCGCCCCAGGTCAGGCTGCCGGCGCTGCGGCCGTCGGGGTCTGCCTGCATGGTGATCATGTGGCCGAAGCCCCATTTGCGGCCGATACCGGGAAAGAAATCGACGTCGTTGGAAAGTGCCGGGTTCGTCGTCCTGAGGACGCCAACGTCGACGTCGCCGATCTGATTCTGTCCCATCAGGGCGACGGTCTCCGGTCGCAGGATGCGCACGCCATTGAGCGTCCCGCCCTGCACCAGCATGCGCAGGAAAGTCAGATAATCGGGCGCGGTCGAATGGATTCCGGCGCCGCCGGAGAAGGTTCGCCGCGGCGTCAGCCGCTCCGTGGGTTGCGGCTTGAGCGAGCCGTCCGCCTCGCGCCGGTGCACGCTCGCTTCGCGGGCGCGTTGCTCCGGCGAGATCAGGAACGCGGTATCCTTCATGCCGAGCGGATCGAGAATGTGCTTGCGGAAGTAGACGTCGAGCGGCTCGCCGCTGACGGATTCCACGAGCCGGCCGACCCAGTTGAGCCCGGCGCCGTATTGCCAGCGCTCGCCGGGATCAAACATCAGCGGCGCCGCCGGCAGCTTCGCTTGCTCGGCGGCCGGCAATCGGGCGATTGCCTGAAAATACCGCACCGCCTTTGCATCCCACAGCCGGTAAGTGAAGCCCGACGTATGCGTCAGCAGCTGCCGCAGCGATATCGGCCGTTTTGCTGGACGCAACTGCGGCGTGCTCGCGGCGTCAAAACCGGCAAGCACCTGCGGCGCGCCGAGCGCCGGGTCGATGTCCGGCACCGCAGCATCGAGCGAGAGCTTGCCCTGCTCGACGAGCTGCAGCGCGGCAACCGAGGTGATCGGCTTGATCATCGAGGCGACGCGGAACACCGTATCGCGCGTCATCGTCGGCCGACTGCCGAGCCGGCGATGGCCGAAAATGCCCTCGTAGACGATGCCGCTATCTGTTGCCGCGAGCGCCACCACGCCGGGCACTTCGCCGGCGCTCGTTGCCGCGCGCAGCGCCGCGTCGAGCGCGGCGATCGGGCCGGTGGCCGGCGCTGGCGGCGCAGCGGCGCGCGCGGTTCGGGCCAGGCCCGGACCGAGCGAAGCGGCTGCAGCAAGCTTCGCGATCGTCTTCAAGATGCCGCGGCGGCTAGCGTAGTCAGTCATGCCACTTCCCTTCAGCCGCGCGCCGAATATCCGCCGTCGACGGCGAGCGAGGCTCCGGTGATGAAATCCGCAGCCGAGCTGGAAAGAAACACCGCGGCGCCGGCGAGGTCGTCCGGCTCGCCCCAGTGGCCCGCCGGCGTGCGCGAGACGACAAGCTCGTGGAGGCCGGCAATCTGCTCGCGCGCCTTACGGGTGAGATCGGTATCGATCCAGCCGGGCAGGATCGCGTTCACCTGGATGTTGTCGGCAGCCCAGGCGCAGGCGAGCGAGCGGGTAAGCGCAACGAGGCCGCCTTTGCTGGCGGCGTAGGCTGGGACATAGGGCGCCCCGAACAGCGAGTACATCGATCCGATGTTGATGATCTTGCCGCCGCCGGCCGCCTTCATGTGCGGATAAACGGCCTGCGCACAAAACAGCGCGCCGCCGAGATTGACGTCGAGGACTTCATGCCAGTCGTCCTCGGAAATGTCTTCCGGGCGCTTGCGGATGTTCGTTCCGGCATTGTTGACGAGAATGTCGCAGCGGCCGAAATCGCCGACGACCCGCTCGACCATTTGCGCGCAGGAGGATTTCGACGACACCCGCAACGGGTAGAACCGGCTGCGCCCGGCGGGCGCGCTCAGCTCCGCGACGACCCCTTGCGCCTTGGCTTCGTTGCGCGCGGCAATGGCGATGGTCGCACCGGCCCGCGCCAGGCCCTTCGCCATGCCAAGGCCGATGCCGCCATTGCCGCCGGTGACGATCGCCACCCGGCCGCTGAGATCGAATGGGTTCAAGGCCGGCTCCCGCTGCTATCCGGCGCGATGCTACCCAACGCCGCCGCGCGATTCAAAATGGTCCGCTCCCGCGGCGACTGTCCCCGGTGGGCACCGGCCGAGATGCCGGCTCGACGCTGTGCTTCCGCGCCCCGATGCGATAAGCACTCGCCGGGGAGGAGATCAATGCTTGCGCGCCCGGATGGCCGTCCGCCGTTTCGCGCCGACCATATCGGCAGCATGCTGCGGCCGGCTGAGCTGCGCCAGGCGTTCAAGGACCGTCAGGCCGGCCGTATCGACGACGCCGCATTTGCGCAAATCCAGGACCGCTCGATCCGCCAAGCGGTCGCACTCCAGGAGGCGGCCGGACTTCGCGTCGTCACCGACGGCGAGTTCCGCCGCGGCTCGTATTGGGGCCGCTTCGTCGAACGCATCGACGGCTTCGTCATCAAGCCCGCGGTGTTCAAGTTTCGCGACGATCACGGCCATGAGGTCGACTTCACCGGCACCTATGCGGCGGCAAGGCTGTCGCGGCGGCAGCCGCTCGCGCTCGACGAGTTCACCTTCCTTCGCGATGTGACGAGCGTGATGCCCAAGATCACGCTGCCGGCGCCGTCGACGATGCATTTCTACCGCTGCACCGATTTCGCCGACGCAGGGGTCTACCGCGACACCGAGAGCTTCTTCGCCGATCTTACGGCAATCTATCGTGCGGAGATCGCCGCGCTCGCCGCCGCCGGGTGCCGCTACATTCAGCTCGACGAGGTGGCGCTGGCGCTGCTTTGCGATCCGGCGATCCGCAATAAGGTCGAAGCCGCCGGCGAGAAACCGGACCGGCTGGTCGCTCTCTATATCGAAAGCTTGAACGCGGCCGTCGCCGGCGCGCCGTCGGAGACGATCGTCGGCGTGCACATGTGCCGCGGCAATTTCAGGGGCCATTATCTTGGCGCCGGCGGCTATGAATCCGTGGCCGAGCGGTTTTTCTCCGCCGCGCGCGTCAATCATTTTCTCCTCGAATACGACACCGCGCGCGCCGGCGATTTCTCGCCGCTGCGCTTGGTACGGGACAAGGGCGTGGTGCTCGGCCTCGTCAGCACCAAGACGGCGGCGCTCGAGCCCGTCGCTGAGCTTGAACAGCGCACGCGCGAGGCGGCGCGCTACATCGATCTCGACCGCCTTGCGATTTCGCCGCAATGCGGCTTCGCTTCGACCGTCGCGGGCAACCCGGTCACCGAGGCCGACGAGCGCGCCAAGCTCGCCCGCGTCGTCGAGGCGGCGGATAAAATCTGGGGCAAAGACCCGGGGCCGCGACGGCGAGCCTGAAATTTGCCACCGAGATCGTGGAAAGCAATTCGCTGCAGGGGAGGGGACCGTGGAGTTCGGCTACTTCACACTCAGCGACAATCACTACGAGAACAATCCGCGTACACCCAATCAGTTCGTCGCCGACATCGCCGCCGAGGCGCTCTATGCCGAGGAGCTCGGCATGCATTCGGTCTGGATCGGCGAGCACCACTTCAATTCGCTCGGGGTTTTGTCCAGCCCCGAGCTGGTGCTCGCCCATGTCGCGGCAAGGACCCGGCGGGTGCGGCTGGCGCCGGCGGTGACCGTGCTGCCGCTGCATCATCCGATCCGCGTCGCCGAGCAATGGGCGACGCTCGATCTCCTCAGCAACGGCCGCGTCGATTTCGCCTGCGGCCGCGGTTACGACCGCCGCGAATATGAGCCGTTCGGCGTCTCCTTCGACGACAATCAAAGCATCTTCGAGGAGGGGCTCGAGCTGGTACGGGCGCTCTGGCAGGCCGACGGCCGCCTGTCGTTTCGCGGCAAACATTACGCCTTCGAGAATGTGCGGATCACGCCGAAACCGGTGCAGCGGCCGATTCCGACCTATGTCGGCTCGTTCTCGAAGCCCTCGATCGAGCTCGCCGCGCGGCTCGGCTGCGGCCTGATCGTCGCGCCGTTCGCCGCGGCATTGAGCTTCGGCGGGCTCGAGGAGGTCGCCGGCCTCTACCGCCACAGCTGCGGCAAATTTGGCTATCCGGCGGGCCGGCTGATGTGCAGCTATTTCATCCATTTCGCCGATGACAAGGCGCAGGAAGACGCCGCGCGGGCGCGGCAGATCCGCTACTACAAGGAATGCGTGATCCCGGCCTTCCCCGGCAATCCGAAGACCGCGCCGCCAAGCTACCGCTACTTCGTCGGCATGGTCGAGCGGCTGCAACAGGTCAAGCCCGAGGACCTCACCGAGAACTCGGTTCTGCTCGGAACGCCGGCGCAGATCATCGAGGTGCTCAAGAAAGTCGAGGCCGCTGGCGTCGTCGAGGTGATCCTCTATTTCAATGTCGGCATGAAGCCGCACGCGCAGGTGAAAGCGGAGATGGACCGCTTCATGCGCGAAGTCGCGCCCGCCTTCGAGGGCGCGCACAAAAATCGCGCGGCCTGAACTTCAGCCCCGGCGCAGGAGGGGGAAGAGTAAGCGCGCGGCGCTCGTGATCGCGATGCCGCTAGCGCAGAGTGATGGTCATCCCGCCGAGGCTCAAATTGGCCTCCAGGCCGAGCTGTACGCCGTGCAACTGCAGGACGACGCCGTTGGCGTTCTGCAGCCGCGCCACTTTCGGACCGCCGACAACCGCCACTCCCGCGCCTGCCGACTCGTAAACGCCGGCGATGTCCTGCGGGCTGTGCAGATTGTAGGCGACGCCGGAGAGCCTCGCGCTCGCGATGCCGATGGTGCCGACGCTGACGCCGCCGACGCTCAGCCGATAGCGCTGGCCGTTATAGATCAAGGTGCCGCTGCCGCCACCGGCGCCGACAATGAAGCCGGCCTTGATGATGCGCAGATGCACCGTCCCGGTTTGCGCGTGCGACTGCGTCGACAGCGAGGCCAGTGTCACCGCGGCCGCGACGGCGACGCCGAATTTCATCATCCGAACGAGACGCAGCATGTTCCCTCCCAGTTTGTTCCTTCCCGTCGTCGATAGCGCCTTCGCGCAAAAAATCAAAGCCGTTTTTCTTGGACCGGCGCGCGGCGAAACCGGCGCGATCGGAATTTGACCGTGGCGGCGTCCTCAAAGCGCGGTAAATTACCGCGAATGGAGGGCACAATGGCGTTCGACAAGGGCCATCGGGAGTTCCACACCCTCGACATGAAAAGCGGCTGGCAGACGCCGCCCGGCTATCCCGCCGGATTCAAAGAAAAGATCATCGCCGGTCGGCTCGATGAGGCCAACAGGCGCGGCAACCGCACGCGACTTCTTCGCCTCGAGCCGGGCACGTTCTCGACCGCGCCGTTCGTGCATGATTACTGGGAAGAGGTGTTCCTGCTTTCCGGCGATCTTATCGTCGGCAATGATGCTGCGGGCCGTGGCGGCGAGCAGTTCCGCGATTACACCTACGCGCTGCGCCCGCCCGGCGTCTATCACGGGCCGTTCAAATCGGAGACCGGCTGTCTGCTGCTTGAGATGCACTATTACGATTGAGGGCCCCAACTCACGCCTTGGCCTCATCGCTCTGGTCATAACCGGCGAGCATCTCATCCACTAAGCCGCTCGCGCCGCCCCAATCATAGGTGCGGAACGAATGGCCCCGGGTGACGAAGCTCGCGCCGGCGTAGAACATCTCGTATTGCAGATGCCGGGAAGCAAACTCAGAGCCGAGCGCGTCCCAGGCGAGCTTGTAGAACTTCACCTTCTCTGCCGCGCTCGCTGCCGGCGATTGCTGCGTGAGACCGATCAGGGCGGCGATCTCCGGGTCGGCGAAATCCTTGACCGAGGAGGGAAGCGCGATCAGCGCGCCGCCGGCAAGCTCACGGATCGAGGCGACGAAGCGCGGATAAAGCTGCTGAGTCAGCACCTGCGCGGTGTAGAGCGTGTGCCGGTCGGGTACGAAATAGTCGCCGGAGCGCGTCCCCTTCGCCTCCATGGCGACGACCAGCGCGTCGACCATGGCGGCCTCGGCGGCAAGCTGGCCCAGGCTCTCGCGCACCTGCGGAAAGGCGAGGATGCCGTTGATCTCGGCGATGCGCCGGGCAAGGCCGAGAAGGAAACGCAGCTTCACCGCGAGCCGGATCATCGCCTGGTAGTTCTGATAGACGTGCGCCGGCGTGGCGTGGAACTGCCGCTGGCACATCTCGATGCTCTCGGCGACGAACAGGCGCTCCCACGGCACCTTGACGTCCTCGAAATAGAGCACCGCGTCGTTTTCATCGAACCGGCTGGCCAATGGATTGTCGAACACCGACGCCGCACTGGCCTCGTAGGATTTGCGCGACAGGATCTTCAGCCCCGTGGCATTCATCGGGACTGCAAATGACAGCGCGTATTTCTCGTCGCCCGGTGCGAGCGGCTGGATGCAGGTGACGAACACCTCGTTCGCCATGATGCCGCCGGTCGCCAGCATCTTGGCGCCGCGCACGGTAATGCCGGTTGCGTCGCGATCGACGACGCCGGCGGTGAGATATTCGCCCTTTTGCTGCGCCGCGGATTTCGAGCGATCGGCCTGCGGATTGATGATGACGTAGGTGAGATAGAGATTGTTGTCGCGCGCATAGCGGTAATAGTCGGCGAGCGCCTTGGCGCGGTCGCGGTCATAGGCGGCGAACACGTCGAGGCCCATATACATGCCGGAGATGCACGAGGCGACGTGGTCGGGGGCGCGGCCGAGGAAGCCGCAATGCAACCGGGTCCAGGCTTCGAGCCCTTGCCGCCGCTTCACCAGCGCCGCGTGGGATGTCGGCAGCTCCCAGATGCGGTTGGCGCGCTCGCCGCCGCCGCAATCATAGGTCATCAACTCGGCGTTTTCGGGCGCCGCCTGGAAATCGTAGAGCCTCCCGATCGACTGCACGGCGCGGGCATAGGCCGGATGGGTGGTGACATCCTCGACCCTGCCGCCGTCGAGATAGACCGTGCGGCGGTCGCGAAGCGTCGCGATATAGTCCTTGCCGTTTTTGATCATAATTGCGCTCCGGCGGCTTCACCCCGGCCGGGAGCCAAGCCTCACCGCCAAGCGTGAGGCCAACGGAGCGCGCCGGCAACAGCAGAATTGCGGCGGACTAGCGCGTCCCGCGGCGGAATCAGGCGATGCCGGATCGGATCGGCCTTTGAATGATCCGGATGGCGGCTGGGCATGATCGAAAGATCGGAGCCGCAGTCTGGATGGCGATGGACGATTCGTTTGACAGCCGGCTTGAACAAAATATCAGCGCCGGGCGGACCAGCCAAAGACCGACCATTTGCCCCGTGACGCCGAGGCGCACTGTGCGTCGATGAGCCTCAGTGTGGTCGCCGAGAACACCTCCTCGAGATTGACGCCAGCCGACTGACACGATCGCGGCTCGATCGGATCGGTGGGCATGGTTATTCCAAAGCGATCAGCCATCCAGCGGTTTGAGGCCGCCAACGCAGCAACCAGTTTCTGCCTGCTGTGCTCGCTGAGATCGATCTCACGACCGTCAAAGGCGCTCGAGAGCGACCGCATTATCGCCTTGTAATTTTTTTTGATGTTTCGCCCAGTGCGATTGTGGTCAAGTTGGGCGACAGCAACGCTAATCGGGCCTTGTGTGTTGGACCTGAAATCCGGATCGATTTTCACGTCGGAGGGCGTAAGTTCGAGTATGGAGAGGAAGTCGCCGATAACCGAATTCTGCCGGCGGAAGGGTCGCGCTGTGATCGTTGTGGCGGGCGGCAATCGATCAAGCAGAGCTTGATAGTCAAATGAAAACACCGAGTCTTGCCATCGTACCTTCCCATGTTCGAGTATTTCGAAAAGGAAATCGCTGAACGTCTGATCGTAGCCGAGCGTGATCAATTCCAGATAAAGGCTGCGGCAATAACTTAGCTGATCGCGAAAATAGACAATGACTTCAACGCTGAAGCCATGCCGTTCCAATCTGCTGATGAAGTTTCCAAGAACATCAGCCGCGCATTGAAAGTCTTCCGACGAAAGAATGATGTTCTTGTCCGATTTTCCGATTTCCAGGAAAAGGTCGTCGAGGGTCCCGTGCTCAGGTTTGAAGCGCCGATCTCCGCGCAGCTGCCACGAGATATTGTGGTGTCCCGCAAGCCGGCGCGGAATGCCAGCCCTAGGATAAAGAAATCCCCACTTTTCCAGTTCGCGCGCGTGTTTTTGGAGCTGCAACTGAATTGCCGTGGTACCGGTCTTATGGGTCCCGATGTGGAGGAAACACTTGCGCATCAGGCTAGTTCACCTCGACGGGAATCCGGCCGTTCGCATACCCGACCGCAGCGAGGGCCGTCCGGATGGGGAGACACTGCATTCCAGCCGCCTGCGCCGCCTGCACGGTCGCGCGCAGCAACTGCGGTGAGCAGCCGATGCTGCTTGGCGACTCTGTGACGTCATGTGCATAGAAGATCAGCCATCCATTGCGCTCACGCGTCTTGCGCAACACGCGCTGCAGCTGGTCGTCTGTCAGCGTCTGATTATAGAGTGGGATCACTTTGAGCAGGCCGAGGTCAATGATCCCCGCATTGATGCCTCTATAGGTGCCGCGACAGCTATCGAAGCGCTGTTGGAGGTATCTTTTGGGGCCAAGCGACAGGCGGCCAAACGGGTAACAGAAGTTTGTCAACTCGATACCGGAGCAAACCTCGCGCAAGGTGTCGCGATTTCTGCTGCACTCCTCCTCCAAGGCGCGTGTATCAATCTGATCGACGCGGGGATGAGAAAATGTGTGGCAGCCTATTTCGTGCCCATCGTCATAGAGCGCCTTAACGTGCTCACGGTCGATAACACGCCAGCCCATGACCCTGTTGTCCCAGCCGCACTGTCCGCTTGCGATGTAAAACGTGCCGCGCACCCCCAGAGCCTCGAGTATCGTCGCTCCGTTGATGTAGGCTGATTCGGGAACATCGTCGAAAGTGAAGCTCACCAGCGGTGCGCTATTACGCATTTCATGGCGCTTCGAGCGCCAAAGTCGCGCTACGCGCCGCGAGCCGCTGGTTAGAAGGTGCTCAAACATACAGGCCCAAGCATGCCGACCAACATTACATCAAAGAAAAGGCGCTATATTTTAGCCAAAAGATCAAGTCGGGCAAAAGACGTTCAACTCGGTCTTTACGACGATCCGCGTTGACGCCTCCGCCGTGCGCAATATCGCTCGGAACGGCGCGGTTCCCCGGCTTCGCTATTGAATGATCCGGACTACCGGCGTAATCGACAGATCGGAGGCCGCAGTTTGGATGGCGATAAGTTGCGCCAACAAGCCGAAGATGCGTTTCGTTGTCGTGGCCTCTTGCGGTACGCAGTAGTCGCCATCGTAGAACCAGGTGTGCGAGAAGCAATCGCCTCCGCCGCCTACGCCCCCCACCACCACCACGTTGATCAGCTTCTGATCGAGACTGGGATGCACGGTCGAGAGCAACGGTGACCCAATGACGTCTTGGCGGTCGGCTGGCACCCACACTCCCGGCAGCGGTGCAAGATGCTCTCTTTCCGCTTTCATTAATGCTCCCAGGAATTCGAAGACGCCGTAGGCGGAGCGGGGAGTGATCCTGAAGTGGTATCGACCAACGTTGAAAGAGAACGTGTCCGGTTGTGGGGTATCGGCGTTTGACAACGGATTCCATGGACCTCCGCATCGAGGTTGCGGGACCGTTGCCGACAAATTCGAGTCGAGCTGGAACCTCTGGAGAATTTCCGTTGGCATAGACGCTTGTGCCCGTTTAGCAAGCACTGGATTAAAGCAAAATCGCGTAAACACGGTAGTTGTCGGCTTGCCGCCGCCTTGGCCACCGCCACCGCCACCACCGCCGCCGCCGCCCTTTTCGGCCTTTTGCAATGTCTTCTCCTCGACCGTAAGGCCGGTGGCGGCCGCGAGCCGGACGAAATCGATAAAGCACCGGCTGCCGGGTATATTCCTGGGGCAACCGTAGTCACGCGGCGGCTCGTAGCGGAATCCAAAGGGGCCGGCGCCGCCGATAGTTACCTCGACGGAGTCGGTAAACAGCCAGAACAGCATCTCGTGCGAATAGCCCTGGCGAATGAAATAATCCAAGATCGTCAGGTCGATCGGCTTGAGAAAACCCTCATAGAAGGCGCTGGTTTCCTGCGTGGAGACGCTGAAGTTCGTGCTGACGGAGGTCGAGTTCGAGGCGGTATTGTTGTTGGCCAGGAAGTCCGTATAGGGCGGCGCGATCGGCGTTGCGCCCTTGAACAGCGGACCCTCGATGAAGGCCGGCAGGGAGAATTGCGATACGTTGGTGAGCGACGGCGTTACATTCGATACGGTGGTGAAGCTGAGCGGATAGTCGTGGCTTGCCCGCACCAGGTTGAGGAAGATCGCCTGGTCGCGAGCCCTCGCCAGGCTGCGGCCGACGGTGTCATAGCGCGAATCGACCGGATCGACGACCGCACATGCGCTCAAGAGGCCGACGAGGCACGCGCCGGCAAGCGACACACGAACCCACATTTTGACGACCCCCAACCCACCCAACACGTCTTCTTGGTTTTGCCATATTTTGCACCGGGCAAATCGGTCCCGTCAATTCGCTAATATCGGTAAGACTTTGATATCCTGAAGGTGTTGCTGCGAAACCACGACCGGCCTCGCCGTCTCAGGAAATTCTCGGCCTCAGGCAGGAAGCGAAAGCGGCCGCGTGCGGAATATGGTCTGCCATTCCAACAGCTCGGCCATCAGGATTTGCGATACTTTCTCAATGCGGTCGGCGAGGCGAGCAAAGCTCAGCGGCTCCTCGGCGAGGACCTTGCCGATCGCCGTGAGCCGCTTCGCGGTGCGTTCGGACTGCTTCGCGACGGTCTTGAAATCGCCCTGCACGTGAATGGCGGCGAATGCGGCTCCGAGCGTCGGCAACAGCGCAGTCAGAAAGGTGAAGATGCCGAGTATGAGATCCCGCTGCTCCTGCTCGGCCGGAAGACCCACGAACCAGACCAGGCCGAGGAACACCGCGCAGACGCCGGCGGTCGTGGCGAACAGAATCTGCCCGCCATGATGAAGCCGGCTGTCGAGCGTTTCGGTCCGCACCGCGTTTTTGGCGTGATAGTCGAGCTGGCCGGCGATCTCGGCGATGAGGGTCGCGTCGCGCACAGCGGCAAGATAAGCCGCATCGACAACCGCATGGGGAAGCGGAATGAGGCGCCGGAGCGACCAGGCATACCAGCTGACCCAGTCTTCTCCGTCGGCGTCGAGGTCGCGCCGCGGCCGTGCGATCGAGCCTTCGCAGCCGAGCGGCGCAAGAATGCGGAAGTGACGCAGGCACTCCGCGAGACGGCGATAGTCGAGCCAGCGCCGGTGCCGCTGCCGTCTGTGGCCGCGCAGCCAGGTGATCAGAATGGCGACGATGATCGCCAGCTCGACCAACACGAGGTAGCTTTTGGCATTCGGGTCGTGAATGAAAATTCCGAGCAGCGCCAGCGCGACCGCGATGGCAGCGAACAGGAAATTGAAAATATAGGTGCTGCGATAGACGAGCGAGTAGTAGACGGCGAGGTGGTCGGCGGCGCTGACCGCTGGCAGCAGGACGTTCTCGATTGCCGGGCGCTGCGCGCGATCCTCGGGCAAAACCTTCAGATAGCTTGACCACTGCGCCGACGTATCTGGAAGCGCCGCCGGCAGGCGAAAATCGCGCTGCGATAGTGCGCGTCCGGCGAACAGCCGCAGCAGCAGGGAATGCCACGGGCAAAAATTCCACCGCCGCTCTTTTTCCACCAGATAACTCTGCAATGACGACCTCGCCGCCGCTGCGCGCGGCAAAGCCAGAATGTCCGAGACCGCGAGCCCGATGGCGGCGATGTCGGCGGCGCGAAAATCGTCCTGCGGCCGCGCACCGACGTTTGCGGGCGGGAAGTCGCCGGCTTGCGGCCGCGAGATCAGCATCGTGTTCGGGTTGGCCGGATCGATCCAGATGACCGGAATGCCGGCGGCGATGGCGCGGCTGACGATCTGCGCCGTGCCGCCGATGCCCGCCGCCTCCTTGCCGTCCCAGATCGCGATCAGGAGGTCGATATTCGCCAGCATGACGAAGCCGGCCGCCTCATAGGCGCGCGGGCGGTCGTCGGCGGGGCCGTTGAGGTCGAACACGGCGGCGGCGCGTTCAAGCAGGCGCGCGAACGCCGCGCGCGAGGCCTCGGTCTCGAAATCGCGGGCATATTCGGCGCGTGCGAGCGGCAGGATCACTTCGAGCGCGAAGCCGGCGGCAAGCCCCGCGTCTGCGACGATGCGGTCTGATCCTTCGGCAAGAGAAGAAACGACGACGAACCGGCTCGCGAGTTCGTTCGCGCTTGCCGGCGGCGAGGCCAAATCGGAAGCGGGCAGTGCGGCATATTCGCCCTCGATTTGGCGCGCCGTTTCGATGATTGCCGCAAGCGTGCGATCGAGCAGCGCGCGCAGCGGCGGCTCGGACTGCGCAGGTAATTTGGGCGGCGCGCGGTGCCCGGTGACGCCGATGCGCAGGCGGAGACGGGGCGAAAGCGGATAAAGCGTCGCGGTCACTACGCGCAATCGGTCACGCCGGACCGCCCAAGCTTATGATCCCCTGCATCAGGTGCACAGGAGGTTGCACAAGGGGAAGGAAAATGCACCAGCGCAACCTCACCTTGACGTAACGAGGCGACCTTTGGCGATCGACGCTATCACGTCCGCAAACAGCGCGGAACAACGTCGTCAGATGTTCACTGTTGGGCCGCACGACGCTGAGACGAACGCTCACCAGCGCGACATCAGGAACTCGTCGATAGAGGCCGCGGGCGCCTTCGCGTAAGTGCCGCGGCGGCTGACGACGGTTCCGGTGAGCCGGTGCAGCGCCAGCGCCATCTCCGTGGCTTTGGTCACGACTGCGATGCCGTTGAGCACCAGCGCGTCATCGATGATGAATGGGCACTCGCGCGCGAACAGCAGCATCGGCAGGCCCCCCGCCGGGATGATCACTTCCGCGCCCGCGGCGATCAATGGCCGGACCTCGGCGATGAAATTGCTGCGGACCTCGGCGTAGCCCGCGTCGTCGGTGAAGGCGCGCATGAAGCCGGGCAGGTCCATATGGATCGCACGCACGCCGGTCACGCGCCGGTCGAGACCACAGGCGATGACCTGGCGCTCGTGCCAACCAACAAAGATGGGATCGATGGTCACGAGACCAATCCGGCCCGCCATGCTTAACGCGGCAAGGAGATTGGCCTCGCCCAGTCCAACCACGGGAATATCAACCGCGCCGCGGATTTCGAGCAGCCCGGGTTCCTGGAAGTGGCCGATGACGAAGGCGTCGTACCCGGCGCGCTCCGCCTCGAGCGCGTTGCGGATCGTTTGCGCGGCGCAACGGAACTCGGTCAGCGCGTGGAAGGAATGATCGGGCGGGTCGAGCCCGTGGACTTCAAATCGCGTGCCGATGCTGGCGAGCTGGTCGAGAGAGGCCTGCAACCGCTCAATGTAAGGCGCCTGCTCGGTCGGATGAACGAAGCTTTGATACCAGATGCGGGCGGGACGGGACTGATCGGAGGGAGGATTGACCATGCGCGAAACTCCCGCGGCGCAGTGCGAGCTTTCCGCACTCACCGTGAAGTTGTCGCATCCGGAGGCCGCCTTGTGCAATCGGGCGTGAGCAACGCCCTGTGATGTCCGCTTCTGCGCGAGGAACGGACATCTCCCGACTACGCCATCATTTCCGCTTTTGACCCACAACGGACGTTGTGGTGCAGTCGAGGCCTCCGAGGCATTCCCGGCGGGCTCGTGCGGAGAGAACAAGAATGGGCGTAGATCCAGTTGCACAGCTGCTCAGCGACCCGCGCTTTAAAGGCCAGCCAATCACCTGGGGAGTCACATCAGAGAGCTACGACACCATCCGGCGTGCTTTGGCTGATGCACGTTCACGCCGAAGAGGTGTTGTTCAAGCCGTTCACGGAGGATGAATTCCAGACGCAGATGCAAATCATGCTCAGCGTCTTCACCGATGATTGCGTGATGGAGCTGGTGCCCGCGGCGAAGCGCTGGGAGGGCCGTGCGCAAGCAGCCGAGTTCTACCGCGTGTTCCTGAGTTCTTTGCAGGGGATGCAGTGGGCCCCGCAGGCGCTGGTCATCGGCCCGCAGGGTGTCCTCGACGTGGTGAATATGACCGGGACGCTCGTCAAGGAATTCGCCGGTCTCAAGGACGTCGGCGCGTGGGTGCACCTGCAATGGGTGATCTACTTCCCGTGGGTGCCGTCTGCCGGGAAGTTCAAAGGCGAAGTGATCTATTCGATCCGCCCATTGTGATCAGCGGCGCGCACGGCGCGGGCGCGGCATCACAATAGAAAAGGCACTGCAAAACGAGCGGCTGGATACTGGTGGAGCCAGGGGGAGTCGAACCCCCGACCTCTTGAATGCCATTCAAGCGCTCTCCCAACTGAGCTATGGCCCCGACAGGTCAGGGATCAGTAATCAGTAGTCAGTAATCAGAAAGAAACGGTGCCCCGGTCTGATCCCTGATCCGTGATTACTGACCGCTGACCTGGTCAGCCTTCCTCCTCGTTCTCGATGTCGCCGCCGATGATATCGGTGACGTCGGCGTCCTCTTCCTCCTGTTCCTCGATGAAGGTCGAGTCGTCGAGCGTCTCGTCCATCTCGACTTCTTCCTCGATGTCCGGCTCGGCGGTCTCGGCCGGCTTCTTGGTGCCCTGGGCCTCGGCATCGGCCTCTTCGAGCGAAACGAATTCGGCCTCCTGCGGCTCCGGCGCGGCGACTTCCTCGACCGGCGCTGCGGCTGGGCGCGGCGGCGGAGCGACTGCCGGTTCCGGCCGCCCGCGCGTGACCGGTGCTTCCACCGGCACGACCTTGCCGGTATAGGGCGAGATCACCGGATCCTTGTTGAGATCGTAGAACTTGCGTCCGGTTTCGGGGCAGACGCGCTTGGTGCCGAGTTCGGGCTTCGCCACGGTCGAATCCTTCGATTTGGCCGTTTCACTTGGCTAGTCGTGATGCGGCTGTCAATAGCGGATGGCGGCCGCTCGCTGCCTTTCCCGGCGCCTTATTCAAGCCGGTAGCGCAGGGTGGCGACGGGGTGCGGCGGCTCGTGATACACGAACGCCAGCCGGTATTTTTATAATGCACGCCGATTCCGCACTGCTCACTGCCAGCCGCAGCGGCCCGCTGCGCGGCCGCGTGCGCGTGCCCGGCGATAAGTCGATCTCGCATCGGGCGCTCATTCTCGGCGCGCTCGCCGTCGGCGAGACGCGGATCGATGGATTGCTCGAAGGCGCGGACGTGCTCAACACCGCCAAAGCCCTGGCCGACCTCGGCGCCAGCGTTACGCGGCGCGGTGCCGGCGAGTGGATCGTGCGCGGGGTCGGCGTCGCCGGATTTGCCGAGCCGCGGCAAAAACTCGATTTCGGCAATTCCGGGACCGGGTGCCGGCTCATGCTCGGCGCGGTGGCCGGCTGCCCGATCGCGGCGACCTTCGATGGCGACGCCTCGTTGCGCAGGCGGCCGATGCGGCGGGTGCTCGACCCGCTGGAACGGATCGGCGCGCGAACGCTCGAGGCGACCGCGGGCGGTCTGCCGCTGACGCTCGCCGGCGCGCGTGACCCGATTCCGATCGTGTTCGAGGCTCAAGTCCCCTCGGCGCAGCTCAAATCAGCGGTGCTGCTCGCTCGCCTGGCGGCGCCTGGCGAGACCGTCGTGGTCGAGGTGGAGGCGACGCGCGATCACACCGAGACGATGCTC
>Ga0187769_10000124_pt1 | contig 41009 bp, 28 predicted proteins | sample 0116_SJ02_MP02_1_FD_133140 | JGI IMG/M metagenome (GOLD analysis project Ga0187769, IMG submission 133140) | Tropical peat soil microbial communities from peatlands in Department of Meta, Colombia - 0116_SJ02_MP02_10_MG | ecosystem: Environmental > Terrestrial > Soil > Wetlands > Peat | place...
AGTTAAAAAAGGTCGTAATCAATCGGATAGTTAAATCGTTTTTATTTTTGAATACTAAACGAAAAGAAATCCTTTTTAAGAGTGATAAAATCAGAAATTGCTTCAGCACACAAAAAGTTGGCTCTCTATTAGACAAATATTGTTTTGGAAAAAGTTTGATATTCGATGACATTTTCTGGTCATTTTAATTTGCCATAAAAATCTTTGATCTTAAACTCTTTAATAAATATACAGTTTTTACTTAACAAACACAGATTGATATAATAAAACTTCAATACGTTAACAATGTAACTTTCTTTGGTGCCATCGAAAAATTGGAGAACTCAAACCCCGGAATATAACCACCTGGGGAGGAAATAGCATTGTTTAGTAATTGTCCTGGAACAGCACGTTTTCGAACACCAACCCTCACGATTAAAAAATGTCCTCGCTGTGGTGAGGATGTGGAGATTTTTTCTTCAGACGTTAAGGTACAATGTAGTAAGTGCGGATTGAGCATTTTTAACGACATAAATTCGTGCATTGAGTGGTGTGCCTATGCTAAGGAATGTGTAGGCCCTGAATTATACGAAAAAATAAAAAAGCAGAAAAATGGATAGGTAGGTTCAACACTGTAATTTTTAAAAACACAATTATAGTTGCTCGGTAGCAGAAGTCTCGTGTAACTTTCGTAGGTATCTGCATAAAAAAGCCTATCATTCTTGTCATCGTATAACATTTGTAAAAGTCATATCCAACTGGCGAAAAATAGCTAAATAGGTTTTTTTCTCTCGGCTGCCCACGCCATTTTTACGATATAAATCGTAACAGCCCTGTTATGAGGCAAATAACACTTCTACGTTTTATTAACAAAACGTTTATATCATCTTAATTGAGTTTCCAAACTTGACTATACAGGTATTATCTCATGTTTCTTACACGATATCTAATTACGTTTTTAAGGTTCTAGGACCCCAGAAACTGTATTATTTCAATATAGTTTCTAATAAGCTCCTAAAACTGCTAGGCTTGGTCAGCTGAAGACGTCTTTTTTAAAGAAAGTTTTTGTTCAACAATCATCTCCATTCACATTATCTTGCGGCATGTGAAGTTCGGATTATTGTTCGCTGCTGACTTCCAAATCTTAGATCAGTTTAATAGATGGCTACATTTGTAGTTAGGCTTTGCTGATTTAAAACTCAATACGAATCTAAAAAAAACCTAAGTTGTCTTTAAATGTAACTTATCTCAGTAGTTTTCAGGAGCTCTAGCGGTACATAAGTTTATATTTAGTGCAATGCAACTCATGTTAAATATTAGCTTATAATATTTCGGAAAACGTACTCAGCTTAAATAAATGTATATAAAGCCTCAATCAGAATTATAATTAAGCGGCATTCGGTAATGCGTTTATGTCAGAGATTTTTTGCCACAACAAAAGTAAGCACAGTACAATTTTTACTTTATTAGTATCTTTACAACTACTCTTAATTCTCGGAACAATATTTTATTCCTGCTTATCTGTTGTATCGGCGCAAGATGCGGCGAGCACATCAGCAGATAATTCTGAGAGGACAACACTTTCCACTTTGTATCCAGTTCATCTTTATATGTTTTACAGGGCCGATTGTCCGCATTGCCGCCAAATGTTACCGCTGATTGAGAACTTACCTAACCAATATCCAACACTTACTTTGCATGAATATGAAATTGGACAAAATGCAGAAAATTACACACTATTTCAGACCTTTCTTAACGCATATAACTTACAATTAGACACCGTCCCTTCAATTTTTATAGGAAAACAAGCCTTTCAAGGAACAAAAGATCAAATTTGGGATCAAATTCAGAACAAGGTCTTAGCCTCAGTACAATCCGGTGCTTCTGGCCCTGGAGATGAGCTAACAGGAAACGTAGAGCAAATTTACAAGTCAATGCCTTCGACAGAACTAACAAATAGTTCAGTTAGTTCCTCGGGATCTCCTTTTTCCTTAGATGAAATAATTGTAAAAAATAGCGATTCGTTCCCACTACCTCTTTTCGTTACAACCGCTTTGATAAGCGGATTCAATCCATGTGTATTTTCAGTACTCATATTCTTAATGTCAACGCTAACCGGAGCTAGCACGCGAAACAAAATGCTGTCATTCGGAATAACTTATATCGCTACTGTTTTTGTAGTTTTTTTCCTTTCAGCAATTGCTTTAGTACAGTTTGTGAAGGTTATCGGTGCACAAAACTTAATGCTGACCAAAATAGGAATTGGTATCCTCCTTCTTATTATTGGCATTGTGTCAGTAAAAGATTTCGTTTGGTATAATCGATGGTTCAGTTTTAAGATCCCGTCTTTTGCAAAACACAGCTTAAGTTCTTTTGCAAAAACGGGGTCATTCATCGGAGTAATTCTGCTCGGCTTCGTTGCCACTGTTGCGGCAATACCGTGCACGATGGGTCCCTTTACATATTTTTCAACTACTTACTTGAATGTTATGTCACCAATACAGAACAATGCATATACAGCCATCTTTTCCTTGTTCTTTATTATTCCTATGGTATTAGTCTTTCTCGCTATATTTGCAATTAAGGTTCAAACTGACAGAGCTGAAAAGTGGCGAATCGAATCTGCACGCTATATGAAGTTAGTGAGTGGGCTTTTAATGGTGGCATTTGGACTATTGCTTATATTGAGGGTTTTTTGAGGGATTACGATGCGTCTTTTATCACAATCGACTGCACAAGATTTATCCCGTATTGTAACTCCGCATAACTTTGAACTTTTTTAAGCGACAAAACTACTTAATTGGATTATAATTTATTATGTTCTAGGTTCAATTTGATAAAGAATTTGAGCATTGTACTGCTACCTAATAAACTATTCAGATAGTTATTTTAATAGCTTTTCCTTGATATCTTAATAGCCGAACAAACGTAATTCAATCTTGCAACTATCTTGACGTCTCATATATTGTATAGTTCAAAGAATCATTTTATGAGGCCGGTTTACAGTTTTCGCTCTATGACCTTACCCTTATCGATGTTAAACTTTCACATATAAACGACTAAACACGGTTTATTTCTGCATGTCTTGCATCAGTTACTTACTAACTTTCAGTCCTGTCTCAATCATCAGAAAGCCCAGCTCTTCCTTTCTTGTTATCTTTATTTTCTGATTATCTACATTTTAAGAAATGATTAAGGATTGCTAATAATTCTTGCAAAATATCACAACGTTGTAACGACTGTAGAAACTAAAATTCAAATTATTGTAATAAATCGAATAATACATAAACAAATTTATATCTAAAAAATCAAAAGGCAATCATAAAAATGGGAAGTGATTAGCAGTGGTATCGAAAGTCGTCAGAATTGAACAATTAAACACAAGAATGCAATTAATGCGGACTAAATTGCAAGAGCTGCAGCATAAACTTCAAATAATGGAAGATTATGCCCAAATTACAACATCTCCTTATCATTCAGAAACAAAAGAACGTTTTAAAAAAGAATTAAATATCACAAATACTTTAGTGGCAGAGTTATATGACATGCTTGGTCAAATTGAACGGGTTGTAAATAGACTTGAATTAGAAAATGACTAGGCGATGCTGCCGCATTCTGTAAATCAAACTAGCACTTCAAAAATGAATTTTCCTCTACTGAAGGGATTTTAGTGTTTATTTAACTTTATGGATTTTGATTAATCTGTTACAATAGTTATTTGGTATGCAAACAAAGCAAATATGAGAATGTACACAAACAGTATGCTTTCATTTATAACTATTAAAATTTAGAGGTGGTCAACATAACCTCCACTTTTCACTTTTATTTCCAAGAGTCTGAATTAGGACAATATGTTGTTACGCTGCATAATATGGCATTTTATATGTGAGAAGGCACGTCTTTGGTTAAACAGCTTAGATCTAAATAGTTATGAGCGTGAGATATTCTACGGTATATGTACGGGGATAGGATAGCATCTCGGAATATATTCTTCATAGACAGCTGGTTTCAAAAATTCCTTAAGAGGCCTTTTTGACTTCAACAGGGTCATCTTGAAATTCCTCTAGCGAGTTTCTTAAGCTTGCATGACCTTCACGCTCTTTCGCTTTTTGCTTAACTTTCTTAACTTTTAATTAATGTATTATACGACGGCATGACTGTCCAGCTCCCCTTTTATTTCACCTGCACTAAGAATAACTATCCTCTCTCGTAATTCAGACTTTTGCATTTCTACGACCTTAATAGATAAACACACAATTTAAAAAATTAAGATTTCGACACATCAATAGACGCTTAATTAAAAGCAGAAATCACATCACTTAGTGCACAATCGATAAAGGGATGTTCATACGCTCACAAGTTGCTTGTTGAAGAGATGAGATTACTCATTTTTGAATAACTATAAGCTCTAATTCACTCGATGAGTCAGGCAGTCTCTGATCCGAAATTTTTTAGCAAGATTGAGCCGTAAATAACGGGACACTTGAAACTGCGTATTCTAGCTGAAACACTCACTCAAAAATGTCAAGTGAACAGCTGCCACAGTTGCTAGAAAGCAACTCTCAACCTCCTAACGATAGCATCTTGTGAGGGGGGGGCCTGTGCTTTCAAACTTAAATATGAACCATGCAAATTTTGAATTCATAATTAATGATGAATTTTTGCAGAGGCACAAGATAGGGTATTATGCCCTGTTACAAAATATAATTAGGGCATCACCTGTTGAATTTATAAATACAAACATTTAGTGGATGAATGGACTCGACTTTAGACTTCAGATCCGAACATAATAGGGAGGTGCTGTATGATGATCAAGTTGATATCAATACAAAGAATTTTGTCACGGTTTACTCTTCGATATGGACAAACAGAGTTAATCTTTAGAAGTTGTATCTGCTTTTTCGAGTCGTTTCGATCAAATCATAGTTTGTTTTTCAGCTCTTTATCAGGATTGTAAGTAAACTTACACGAGTTATCTTTAGATTTAAGCATTTAGCTGGAAAATTATCGAAAAGAGTTTTTCTTTCGGGATAGCAAAATAGTAATTATTCAACAGTCTCGCAACAAACTTCCGGTCCATCTAAATAAGTAAAAAAAGTCGTCTACTAGACAGTCCATTAGCCGACTATATATACCCTTTTCGCCTCAGCCATTCAGCTTGTGTGCCAAGATATCGCCAAACAACGTCCGCCTTTTCATCTTGGAAACTCCAAGGCCTGATTAAGATTATATCCCCCACGCGTAGCCAAACTCGTTTTTTCATTTTGCCAGGTATTCGACCCATGCGAGTTTTTCCATCCATAGACCGAACTCTTACTCGACTTGCGCCGAGCATACTTTCGACTGTTCCAAAGATCTCGTTCTTGTCTTTTCTCGGCAATCTTACCTTTGGTTGCTGTTCTTCAGTCAGATAAACACCCCGTATAATATGTGTTGATATTTTCTTCCTCCTTACTATAGATAGAATGATGCCAGTCTTTATATAGTAACCTGTCACGCACTTCTATCTCAAACTGTTAGATACACCAAGGTTGGTTACCAGCGCATAGCAAGAGTGGGGGTGACACCAAAACCAGTAGTTTAGCGTTGGTAGAAGTTACGTGCTAAATCTAGAGCAGTAGCGGATATTATAATGTATCCTCACGATGTTGCGCTGCAAATAACATTTTTTTGGGATTTTATGGCCCCTATCTCTCTATAATGTTCTATTGAACGCATTAAAAAAAACATTTTTTTAAAAGCGTCTAGAATAGCTTGCGCTTGTGGAAAAGCCTTTAACTTGTCCCACTCAAACAAATCATAGAGTTTTATATCTTCCCGGATAGCTACATCATTAAGAGCTATATCAACTGAAATGCTTTGGATAGTTACACGCACTCGGGTGCTGTTTTGAAGATATATTCCAAACGCGGTAAGACCTAAAATTATTACCGAAATTATTAAAGTAGCTTAAATTTCAGTGATCATTCCAGAGATCACATCTGACATGTTACCTCACTTCGAAGATTTTAAGCTTTTCCGAGCTTTAACATCAAATATAATACTCGAATGTTATAAGAATAATAATTATAGCAGGTTCGTTGCCTTTGTTTGTCGCTATCTAGATCTTAGATGTTTTAAGTAAGACAAACTAAGTAATATTTAACGGAGCATTTTGTATTTGTTGTTTGGGTCATAGGCTGTTCAATAACTTAACAGATAAGAAGGCGCTGCTTAAACAATCGCAATTATTGGGACTTAAAAAATTGCAAGTTAATACAATAGAAATGTAATAAGATCGACCTTCTTTTTTGATCCAAGCAATAATGATCGGTATAGAAGATCTGTTGGCCGAAATTGGCAGCCGTTTAAATTGTCGAAAGTGTTGATCACACACGCGTCAATAGATCTTAGCCTTTGTTTAATACGTATATGCTTTTTTTCACACTTGTTCTCTTTATTCTCCTCTTTTCATTTTAATTTAACAATTGTTCGCAGCTTGTGTTAAAGTCTCGATTGCGACTGCTCTTTCTGATATAATTGCAGGTAGTAGGGGCCACCAACTCCTTTCCCTGTTGATCCACTTCCCTTCCATCCGCCGAAAGATTGATTACCAGGCCAGGCCCCCGTTGTCGCTCCACCTCTTCTATTAGAATAACAAACGCCAAATTGAATAGTAGTGAAAAATCGCTCAACTTCTTCACTTTTTTCTGAAAAAATCCCTGCGGTAAGCCCGAACTCAGTTGCATTCGCCTCGGCAAGTGCCTCTTCTAGCGAAGTGAACGTATCGATCGTTATAAAGGGCACGAAGAGTTCATCTTTGAAAAGACGATGCCCGCGGGGCAATCCAGCAACTACCGTTGGTCTGACGTAGTGGCCTTTTGTATACAGCCCTCCCGTTAACACCTCGCCTCCAGTTATGATGAGCCCACCTTCCCGTTCACAAAGTTCAACAGACTTTTTAAACACGGTTAGCGCGTTGTAATCAATTATTGGGCCCATAAAAACTTCTTTTTGTCTGGGATCGCCAATTGTGAGATCTTTAATCTTCACACGGAGCTTTTCTAAAAATTGCGGTGCAACTGCTTCGTGAACGTACACCCGCGATGTTGCGCTGCATTTTTGTCCCCCGTAATTGAAGGCACCTTTTATCACGCCTTCGACAGCTTTATCGAGGTCGGCGTGGGCTGTGACAATTGCTGGGTTTTTGCTTCCCATTTCGGAAATAATCGGCTTTGGATAGGGTTGTTTCGTGATAAACTGTCGTTGTAGCCACATGCCGACTGCCCGTGATCCGGTGAAGGCTATTCCATCCACGTCCGGATGTGCGACCACTACTTCTCCAAATGGTTCTCCCGGTCCTGTTAGGACATTAATCGCACCAACAGGAACGCCACTTTTTAAGAATGCGCTGTATAGCCTCAATCCTGCTAGTGACGCTTTGCTAGTTGGTTTAAATACTACCGTATTTCCTGTAAGCAACGCCGCAGAAACCATTCCAGCTGCGAGAGCAATTGGAAAGTTAAATGGTGAGATAATAGCCCAAACTCCGTGCGGTTTCATGACGCTCATATTTTGTTCGTTTGGTGAGTCTCCCGCCATTCGAGTAATATAGCCATTATTTTGTTGATAGATATCACAATAGTATCTAATCATTGCAATAGATTCTCCGACTTCAGCTAGCGCTTCGAACCTATTTTTTCCTGCTTCGAAGGTAATTAGGGCGGATAAGAGAAACTTTTCTTGATCAAGCACTCCAGCTGTCATCTGAATAATTCGGGTCCGATCTTTCCAATTTGTCTGGCTCCAATCGGAAAATGATTTCTTCGCCTCACTTATGGCTAGGTGTGCATGCTCTTCATCTGCTTTTTGAAAAAAACCTATCACTACATCTCTATCGATGGGAGACTGAACCATAAACTCGTTGGTAGAAAAGACATTTTGGTTTCCAATAAACATTGGGTGATGCTGACCGAGCTCTGACTCAATTTTCGCAAGTGCCAGCTCATATTCTTCATTGATACTTTCATCTCCTGTGAGTGAGATATAAGTTAATTTTTTCTTTTCAGACATTTTGGACAACACTCCTGTTGTAAAGTAATGATCTTATAGCAGAACTAAAAACCCGATAGGGCCGCCTCGAGAATAGCTAGTCCAGTGTCAATGTCTTCCTCTTCTAACGTTAACGGAGGACAGAACCTGATTACCGACTCTCCCGCTGGGAGTAGAGTTAAACCATTCTGAAAAGCGTTATTAAGGACTACATTTCTTTCATGAACTGCAGGCTCCTTTGTTGTTCTATTGCGAACGAGTTCAATAGCTGACATTAATCCTATACCCCTCACATCGCCGATTATTTCGTGATGCATTTTAAGTCGTTGTAGACGTTCTAACAAATAAGCTCCCATTTTTGTTATACGATCATCAAATCCTTCTTCTTTCATAATATCCAGCACCGCAATTCCCGCTGCGCAGGCAATATTATTTCCACCAAATGTACTTGCATGAGATCCCGGCGGCCATGTCATAATTTCATCTGAGGCAATTGTTACCCCCAACGGTAACCCTCCCCCTATTGCTTTAGATAAGCAAACGATATCTGGAGTTACCCCAAAATGCTCTGACGCAAGAAATTTTCCAGTGCGGAAGCAACCAGATTGTACTTCATCGATTATGAGCAAGATTTCAAAATCGTCGCATATCTGACGTAATCCCTTTAAAAAGGTTTTAGGAGGGACGATGTACCCTCCTTCTCCCTGGATAGGTTCAACAAAAATAGCAGCAACCTCTTCTGGTGCGGCTTCAGTCTTAAAGATCTCTTCTTCAAGGTTATTTAGCACATCTTCATCACACTTTGCAGGCTCCGATCTAAACGGGCGGTAAGGATTTGGGAATGGTGAGTGAATGACAGACAAGAATGGACCGAATTGTTTTCGCTGTATTACTTTTGCCGCGGTGAGACTCACTGCGCCATAGGTTCTCCCATGAAACCCTCCGTAAAAAGATATGAAATATTTTCTTTTTGTATGGTGCCGAGCAAGTTTCATTGCTGCTTCGATGCTTTCTGCCCCAGAATTAGAAAAATAAACTTTGTCTAGGTTAGGAGGTAGCAACTCAACAATACTTTCAGCAAATCTAATCGGAACCTCCGAGCAAAAGTCAAGAAAAGCCCCATGAGATAGGTATTTGGCTTGTTCTTGAATCGCACGAACGACCCGTGGGTGGTTCCACCCAACAGCCATTACAGCAATGCCAGCGGTGAAGTCGAGATAACGATTACCATCAACGTCCCAAATGTTGATTCCACGGGCTTTTTGCAAAACTAACGGATATTCTCGCACCATCGATTGAGAAATTATCTCAGCATCCCTTTTCAGAATGGCTCGGGCTTTTGGTCCTGGAGGTGTAATCTTTATCAGAGGTTCCATGCTCGAACATAGCCATGTATTTATTAATAGCTGTTCTCATTAAAAATGTATTATAAGCTACGTCGGCCGTGAAGTAAGCGTGTAGATCATCAGGGAATTGTCAACTGTAAAGGTTCTTTTTTCGGCAACGAATAATAGCTATTATACTCGTGCATTTCCTAGCAAGCGTTAATGCAAACCAGTTCAATTTACAAGGAATATTAAATATAAGCCTCATTTTTGCGGTGTTGATTTTTTATGCGTAACGATGTCTTAGAAATAATGTAAATCGTAAAAGACTTATCCTGCAAGAGTAATAAGGTATATGATAGCGTGCCAGAAACTACGTCAATTAGAGTTAAAACCCAGACAAAAGTTAGAATTGAGAAATATGCCCAGCAATTGCAGCGACAATTGGGACGTCGGGTTACTGCAGATGAGGCGATAAACGAAGCACTTGAATTAGTCGAGCATTTTGTGTTCCCTCTGTAGTTTTCTTTCGCAATACTTACATATGCCTTTACAAAGTTCTATTTCGTGATTCACACATGTTTTTTTAAGTTAATCCCGACCAACGAATATCGTCAATAAAATTAACGAAGTTACAAACGATGATTAAAGTGCTGAACCACTAAGATCTTTTATTATTTATCTCACAATTAAAACACTAGTTTGAAATATAACAATATAATTTCATATGCGCGCTTTGATTGTTGTTGACTGTTTTTATTGGAGCTGTATCGAGGAGTTTACTCTTTAATACTTTGTGGGGGGCCTATTATTGACTATGGCAATTATAGTTTAGTAAGAACTAAATTGCGAACCTGTGTCTTTAAGAGCTGAAATGGAGTGGTATTGTCTAAATGGTGAAAAAAGAACCTAATGCTCTAGGTTTTTCTGAACTAAATCCTGTCTTTTTCCAAGCTATTGATATAGAGTTGCCATATGCTTTGTATCAAAACAGGAGAACAAGAGATATAACATGGTTTTATATTTGTAGTCATTAAGAGCTTCTCTCACGCGTAAACTATTATCTTTGTATCTAGCATCAAGAGTTTTAGATTGTCATTGTAACGTGAATGAAATAATCATAATTTTTATCAATACACAGTTTTTTCTTTTTATCGTTATTGGTTATCTGATAGCACATCAGTTACAGGAAATTCGTGGGTTTTCATTGCTAAACGCTGTGTTAGTCGCTCTAATGCAGATGATTTATCATATTTATCTAACTGGACATCGATAAGCGTGAAGCTGGCCGTATTTGTTTGCGCCGTTTCGAGTGCATCTTCTAGTTCATCTTCTGTTTCGACTTTAAGTCCTATCCCTTCATCTAAAATCTTAGGAATCTGACTGTACTGCCACAACTGAAGATCATTAAAAGGACCATCTTGTAAGGGACGTTCAGTACCATACCCCCTGTTGTTTAGCACCACGATAATAGGGTTCATTTTAAGGCGTACAATTGTAGATACCTCCATACCTGACATTTGAAATGCTCCGTCGCCGACTAATACCAGTGGCCTGAGCTGCGGATTTGCCAACTGTGCTCCAATACATGCTGGAACCGCGAAGCCTAGTGACAAATAATAAGCTGGTGCTAAGAATTCTGTTTTGCAATGAACAACTAAATCAAGACCTCCAAATAGAGCGTCACCTACATCTGTAATTACTACTGTATTATCTGATAAAATCCAGTTTAGCCGCTCGAATAGGCGTTTCACGGTTATTTTTTGGTTTTTTATCAAATGAAATGGCTGTATCGTTGGTGGGTGTGGAAAATTTAGAGTTTTTGCGGGCAATGACATTTTAAGAAGTCCATCAAGGAAATCCTGTAAGCGGACGTCGAGGTACGAGTGGTACCCAATTGTCAACTGTTCACTGGTGACATAAATAGCTCGTTCTTGGTCGATGTGAGCCGTATATTGACCTAAGTCAACATCAGTTAAAGGCGCCCCCAATAAAATTAAACAATCGCTTGATTCAACATATGTGCGAACAGATTCATGTCCCATTGCGCCTTCATAGACCCCCATGTAAAGGGGATGATATTCACCAATTACCGACTTGCTCAAAATTGTTGCAGCAACAGGAATTGCAGTTTTTTCAGCTAGCGTCAACAACTTATCGACTAGTCCAAATCTGTGTAACTCGACTCCTGCAATGATCACTGGCTGTTTGGCTCCATTGATTAATAAAGCAGCTTCTGCCAATGCGCTAAGCAGCTTATTTTGATCTGAAACTTGCTTTTGAGGTATGTACACGTGTGGGCATCCTATTGATTTAAAAACCATATCACGGGGTAATTCGATGTACACAGGGCGTTTAAATTGCAGCGCCTGCGACAACACCCGGTCGACCTCATGACACGCCGTGGTTGGATCACAAAGCACCGTTGAAGCAATTGTAATGTTATCAAACACACGGTGTTGTGTATCAAAATCACGTACGGTATGATGCAGTAGTGCATTTTTTGTTCGCTCACTCATTCCCGGTGCTCCGGCTATCACAATGATAGGCGACTTTTCGGCAAAAGCTTGTGCCGCAGCATTAACAACTTTGAGTCCGCCAACGCAATAAGTGACGCATACGGCTCCAAGCCCGCGAATGCGAGCATAGGCGTCTGCTGCATATCCGGCTGTTAATTCATCACATGTGGTGACTAATTGCATTTTGCTATCGCTGAGTTGTTTGAAAAATGCTATAATATAATCCCCAGGAACTCCAAACACGTGATTAACGCCCAATGATTGAAGCCTTTCAATGAGGTAACCTCCTATTGTGCCCATGTATGGAGATTCAGCTGAAATAGAAGCACTTTCTTCCATTTTATCCTCATCCAGTTTACAAAAACGTAATTCAACTACTTAGCTCTTTCATACACAAACAGCTGGTAAACACATTTAATTAAGTTTTGCGGATAAATTTCACGGCGAAATTTCTTATTTTGTGACATTATTGGATATAAATAACAAAGTGTCAACTCTTCTAGAATTCACTAACTCGATTATAAGGAGTTGATCTGCCACAGGGATCTTGGATTAATCTGATTGTCATAAATACTTTACGAGTATAGGCAACTTCTATAGAAAGATTTAAATATTAAAATATCTTATAATATATCTATAGATATATCAATAATTGAATAAAGGGATCATCATGAATCACAGAGATTATAAAAATATGTGGAAAGACTGGGCAAAAGAACAGTTCAGATATGGACCAATTTTTGGACCATTTAAGAGAGAACGTGGGACGCTCAAATTCGCAGTATTGATGGCATTAAGGGGTCAGCCCCTTCATGGATATGCTGTTATTAAGGCAATTGAAGACATGTTTGGGTATCCACCGAGCCCCGGGATCATCTATCCAACGCTTCAGATGCTCGAAGATCAGGGCTATGTTGTTATGGTAGAACAAGAGAACAAGAAAGTGTACTCCCTTACCGATGAAGGGAGACGATATTTAGAAGATAACAGTCCCACTGTCGAAGAGATAGACACGAAAGCTAGAAGACCGCGGTGGAGTTCGATTCCTGAAATCGGCTTTCGATTGCGTGAAATTGCTCAGACTATCATTTCAAATTACCGCTACCTCGATGATGCTAAGATAAAGAAAATAGAGGAAATATTAGAAGATGCTCGAAAGCGAGTCGGTGAGGTCATCTTTGAGAAATAAGGACATCTGGCTTGCTGAGGTTGCATAAACTTCTTGTTTATAAAATCAGGCGATGTTTGATTGATTTGAGTAAATCAAGGATATTAAAATTGTTGTTTCGATGTTATAATGTTTTTTATATAAAAACGTAAATCATAACACATTCAATATGCAACTTTGGTGAAAAAAGATTATAGAGGATATCTAATAAAGCTCAATAATCAACACTTGCTGGTACGCCCATAATTACAATGTGCAATTTGAGGATTGCACTGAGCCCTAGTTATCAAAATGACATCCTTATTCGAACTACAAAGAGTGATTGGGGGTGCTGAACTCAAACCATTTTTGTTTTTTTCTTGATGCCGATTATATACGTGCTTATCAAGTTTTTCTTTTCTTTTAAAAGCACAATAAGTAACTGCCATTAAAAAACCAGGGAGCGAAAAATAAATCTAGTGTATCTATTGCGCTCGGTTGATACAGTGGTGTAAGATATCGTAGCTTCTAGCTTGTTAATTTTTCTTGAGAAGTGTAGAAGCTAAACAGAATATTATTAGTGGCTTATAAATGCTTGTAGAAGAATTGGATTACATCGGCTCTCGTCATAGGGCCAACATAAGGCTCAAGAAGTCGCATCGTGTTCTTTGCGATGCGTTGCCATAGTTTATTATCTTCCATAAGGTTTTCAAGCGTTAGGGAGATTTTATCCCCTATCTTTAAAAATCGTAAAACTCCAAAATATGCACATAAATTGACGATATTACAAGGATATACATTTTTAACTAAATCTCGTTTTAGTTCATGTAACATTTTTAAGTCGTCTTCGAGCAGCACAGGTGTATCAAGCTCGACGGTTTTTTCATTCCCATCAGAAGCCTTCACTGTTATTTCTGTCGTCTCTGTTCGATGTTTCATGATGTCTTCAACAAAGGTTGTTATAAATGTAGGTCCATAATATGTATACACGGTTGCATCATCAATTGTGATCGGTATCGCGGCTTCCAGTGCTAATGTCTGCAATCCAGTTAGATCGTCAACAGTAAATGAAATCACTTTGTTGTAGGGCCCTTGCCGACTGCGTGCCATCTCAGTTACACGCTCAATGAAAATAAGGAGTTGGCTTGGACCTTCCGTAGCTATTATTTTCTGTAAGTGGTGATCAATGTCAATTTTTAAAAGCGTATCCACATACAACAACCCAAGTTCTTCTATTTTTTCAGTAATTTCATTTATGAACTCATCATGCAATATATTCATGATTAGCGTCATCCTCTTTTGTAATAAGTTCCATTTTAAGAGTCTTCGCTTTTTTAGTTTTCTACTATTTGTATTTGTACGATATCTGAGTTAGTGGCTACTTGATTTATTTATAACGTCAATGTTTGTCTGGTGTTACATTAGTTAATTTTCACAATATTTTATATAAGAAAGTAAACTGGCCCACAAATGGCAAAAGGTCGATCATCTAGTAAAAAAATAAAACATTTTTCCTGAGATATCATTAGAGGCTTAGCAGTTGAGAAATAATACGATCTTAACCAAGTAGATATCGAATGCAAGATCGCAATGTTGAACCCAAAAATAATACATGGTTGGTGCGATTAGCTGTTAATATTGAGTCAATAGGGCTTTATATAAAAATAAGTCCTCCAAAATCAAGATTTGAATAATGGAGATTTTCTGTGTAGTTCTGATTTCGAGGCTTACGAGTTGCAAGCGTTAGAGACGTCTTCGGTGTGGAAGAATACGAACGTAGGATCTTACACTTGCAGCAAAGTAACGGAATCATATTGCGCAAAGGTAAGTCTATAATCTTATTCTTTTTTTATCGTAGCTTCACACTCTTAAGTATGTCATACAGACGGTAGATGTTTTTTGCTTTGTTACATCGGTCGATGAGGTTCGATGATATTCTGTCTGGCATTTTCCTATTTTTGCGGAATGTATTTAAACTCTGGAAAAATAAACAAAGAGGCATTATGACGTTGTTGTGTGTCCTATGACCTGTTAGGGGGTAAATTTCTTTTACAGAGAGTGCATAAACGAGCTTTTTTGGTTAATTATAAAAAAATTAATTTAGATTAATTGACCATTGTATAATACTATGGAGGAGATGTTTTATGCATGGGATTAGTACAAATATAGACGGTGTTACAATAGTAAGCTCCAACTGGATTCCCGGCATTAAGATCGTAAAAACGGTGGGATTCGTTTATGGAATTATCGTGCGCAGCAGGGGTTTGGGACGAAACATCACAGCTGGATTACGCTCTTTGGCGGGTGGAGAGATACAGGAGTACGTGCAAATGATGGAACAATCAAGGGATGATGCTCTAAATCGCATGGCGCAACATGCTAAACAACTCGGAGCGAATGCTGTTATTAGCACTGCTTTTGATTCTAATGAAATTTCGCAGTATATGCAAGAGATCTTGGCATATGGCACTGCCGTGCTGATTGACACGGCGGACAATCATACGATGATGGAAACCCCCGAAGAGAAACTAGATATCCTTTGAGAGGATAGAAGTCATCTATCTCTCATATGTCCTACATAAGGTAAGGAGTGTTCACCAATTATTCTGGGAGTTATAGTACCTAAGTGGAGATTTCTGTATTCAAAAAAACAGCACAAGGGATTGTCTTTTGCGGAGTTTGTTTATTTATAGATACTTAATGAGGTTAAAAAGAAAGTAAAAGCACTTAATTTTTTGTTGTGGTCTTTTTTTCAGTGGAGATCATGTAGTTGTAATTTGTACATCATCTCCCTCTATTTGTTGTTTCCGTGAAGTTAACCCGATCATAAAGCTCGAATACTTTTGTTCTACTTTTGCAGAACATATAACAGCTTCTAGACGATTCACATACTAAAACTGACCGTTCGCACCTTTTATTGGAGGATTACGCGTTGCGAGCGCTCTCACCTGACTAGTAATAATGGAGGCGGGGAAATGCAGAGAGATAAACCATATCAAGAAGCAGCTCTGCTGCAGCTACCGCAGTCATCATTTAAAAACTGGACTCGGGATCCTCCGTGTATTACTTCTCTTTTGCGCCACGGAGCTCCTAGTGATTTAGGAGAGACTGATGTAAACGATTTGCTTGTAGCATACGTGGTCACGAAGGGAATGAGTGACATACAGGGTGAAAAATTGGTCCAGAAAATGGCACAAAGTGCTGTTACTGCTAATTTTACCGCAACCGACTCCATGCAAATGACTACGAAAGCACACGCACTCCAGCAGTTCAAGGATCGTCTCGCCGCAGCGCGGAACAACGATGAGGCATACCACTGGGACTGTACGCGTCTGTGGGCGAGCGATGAGATCAGAAAGCGAGGTGCATGTTCGGGGTGGACTTGTCCGCTTTATTTGAGTACGGCATCGTCAGCAGAGCGCTTGCTCTCCTTTACCGTTGCAGATGTTCAGGTGGAACGAGATTTACTTACCTATGTGCTGAATGTCCCAGACGGCATGGATGAAGCTATGCAGTTAGATGTCCCGCCAGAGGGGTTTATTGCTGAACACACCTTTGAAGATGGAACAACCTTGCTGCTCCACCGGATCCTCTGGCACCTATGTAGGCACATAGCCGCACACGATAAAGAGGTACGAGTGAGTATTCTCTTGGCTTTGTTATCCAAAGTGGATGAAGAGATAATACAGCAACGACTTGCAGATATATCGCGATACCTCGATGGGATAAAAAGTGAAACGCCATGTAGGCCTGACACCTTTAGTGTCCATCTGACGCAGATACGAGAACGGTGGGTTCGATTACGGTGCAAAGAGCTTATCTATAACGCTTACGCCGCGTTGCAGTCACTGAATCTCCCGCTTGACGTCACGTTGGAGACGCTCAAAATTCAGGCTCAAGAGTTACAGCACGCGGTAAACGATGGACTACCCACCATTGAAGATGGCCTAATTGCCCTTTTAAAGGATTTTTTTACTAGAAGGCGCCGTACCATACCCAGCCCCTCTGAGTGGTTAAATCGTACATTGAGTGAAGGCTGGCAGGTTGGGCGGGTATACGTGATGTGTGGGCCCCCGCATGCATGCACGACTGATTTCTGCTCGTGGTGTGCCGATTATGCTGCTCATCGTCGGTTCCCTGTACTGTATGTAAGCTATAGCACAAGCAGGGAAGAACTCGGCTTGCGAGCGTTGGCCAGACATAGTGGTATCGATACGGAACAAATCTTGAAGCAGGCCTTGGATTCAGTTGACGCTGGAGAAAGGGAAACGTTGCAGGAACGGTTACTTGAAACAGTGGAGCGGCTGGGAAGGAGGATCGCACCATATCTCACAGAGGTGGAAGGCGATGCAGAGACGACAATAGCTGTTATACGGGATTTAATAAATACAATCCGGCACCGTTCGGGGCGGGATGTGAATGATCCAGTGTTAGTGGTCATTGATTCTCTGCAAATGATGCCAGCGGAGGGTGAGCAGCGATGTTGCACCAGCAATGAAATAGTAGGTATGCGGCGCATTCTCACCCTTCTCAAACAGTTTGCGCGAGAGGATAAGGTGGCGGTTCTTGCACTCTTCGTCCTTACTGAGTCATCATACGAGGAGGTTGTACAGACCGACACCGTGACCGTAAGAGAGATATCAGCATCTTTAGAGGGTGCACATGCTGTTGATGATATCTTATTACTACAGGTTGGAGAGGTGAAAGTAAAGGACAGTCCATCTGAAGAAACTATTGATCAGTTCCACTGTGCATGGGATCGCTATAAGCGGTGGTTTTCGCGGGGACATGATCATGCAGTCATTGATACGTGCTTTAGCAACGCTTTAACGGCTTATCCCTTGGATAGATATACAAGTTCGTACGCGCGCATATCGCTTCTTAAGAACCGCGATGGGATTCTAGCCGATCCAGTTGTCATCTACGAGCGGCCGTATCACCGGTTTGTCCCCATTGACATAGATCTTACGACCTTGGAGGGAGATCATGACCCGTCCCGATAAGGATGTGGCGAACTTGTGCATAAATCAATGGCAAGCCGCAACAGATGTAGACGCTGCAAAGAGCGAATATTACTCGTACTCCCACACATTCGAAGGGACACAGACCTCTATTAAACAACAGCGGCCGCCTAAAAGAAAGAACGCAACTTTATCGGCGCATGAACTTCCGGGTTACTATTTCGTCACTTCGGTGCACGAGTTATACGCTGTCCTCGAGGAACTGGCACCGTATCATGCTATTGGGATTTCTATCGAAACTACAGGCCCTGACCCTCTCATTGATCGGATACGGGTGATACAGCTCGCGGTCAATGATCAACCTGTCGCGCTTGTGGGATGTGCTCTTTTCTCACGTGACTCGGTGGCACTGGTAAGCGAATTTTTCCGTAACTCTTTCACCAAAGTAGTTCATGACGGGAAGACCCTTCTAAAGTTCCTAAGACAGATCGGCATTGACCTCAGCCCGCCGTATTTTGATACCATGCTCGCATCTCGTCTGATCAAGGGGGGGCTAGAAGCGAATCACGATCTCAAAAGTGTAGCTAAAGCGTACCTCAATGAAGATGTACCAAACATCCACGGTAGTTTCAGCACCGCCAGTTTTACTGAGGGGCAGCTGCAGTATGCGGCGCGCGTTGCGCGTGTCGCAATGGCCTTACATGAAGTGTTGTTGGCGCGGTTAGAAGAGGTAGGCCTCATCGATAGCATGCAATTAGAGTGCACCTGCCTTCCCGCTGTTGTGGACATGGAGCTCAACGGGATGCTCATTGACATGATGCAGTGGCAAGAGCTTCAGGACTATTATACCCAGCTTGAGGAGGATACGGCGTTTGAGGTATGCAGCAAGCTTATGAAACCAGGTCAGCGCACTCTGTCTGAAATCATGGCTATTAACCTTGATAGCCCGGGACAGATGAAGGCAGCTTTCAAGGGCGTAGGGGTTCACGTGCGCAACGTGCGGGAGGACGAGCTATTGAAGTATGAGGATGTTCATCCGGCAGTAGCCAGTTATTTGCGCTACAAACGTATCGCTAAGATCAAAAACACCTTTTTGGACGCGCTTCCTACCCATGTACACCCGAAGACGGGAAGGATCCACCCCGACTTCAAGCAGATTGGCACGGTGAACGGACGTTTTTCGTGTCAGAATCCCAATCTTCAACAGGTTCCACGCGACAGACAGGTGCGGAGATGTTTCGTTGCTGACCCCGGTAACACGCTCATCATTGCTGACTACGCACAGTTCGAATTGCGCGTGGCCGCCGATATCAGTGGAGATACGGCGATGATGAGCGCATTTCGGCAGGGTCAGGATCTCCATCGGTTCACGGCATCTCTCATCCTCGACATCCCGATAGACCATGTAACGAAGGAGGAGCGCATGATCGCGAAGGTATTGAACATCGGGCTCATCTACGGCATGGGGGCACGCAGCCTGCGGCGCTATGCGAATTACATCTACGGGGTACAGTTTACGCTAGAGGAGGCCGTGGAGTTCAGACGGCGCTTCTTTGCTGCGTATTCCGGCTTGCGGGCGTTTCATCGAAGAATGAGCACATCACCGATGGCATCGGTGCGGACGCTGAGTGGGAGGATACGATCGTGGCCTGAAGGGCGAGAGCCAAAACTCACGGAGCTGCTGAATACTCGTGTGCAGGGGACGGCCGCGGACATTATGAAGCACGCGCTGGCGCTGCTCCACACGGAGTTGACAGGGACTGATGCTAAGCTCCTCTGTTGCATACATGACGAGCTGCTGGTGGAAGCACCGAAGGCGCAAGCAGAGGAGGTGGCGGAGATCGTCGAAAGCACTATGAAAGAGGGGGGAAGCCGATTTTTACGGCACGTCCCTCTTGACGTGGAGGTGATCCTCGCTCAAAATTGGGCGGGAAAGAACTAGCGTCGTCGTAAGATCTTCTCGCTTACATGCGGTACATATTCAGGGGCAAGCCCCACTCAACTCCACCGACGCAGTGAAAGCGCGTATGGTTATACTTCTAGATTCAGACTCTGACGCCGACCCCAAATGGACTGGCAATATAGTTGCACTATCGATCAGCTCAGGTTCTTGCACATTGTTACTAGGACCTATATGGGAAAAAATAGGGGAGCAACTGTGATATATTGCGTGTGCCCCAATAATGGAGATATGCGCCTCGATTATGAAACTAGCCTCTTGACGGTCTTGCAGCCCCTTTCTCTATCTAATGCACTTCTGTTTTTCCTAAAAAAGCACAGCGAGCGCACTGTTATGCGTTACAGCTCAATTAGATCGTATGATCGCGTACCGAGTCCAACCTCCTCTCCGTATGCAAGCTGGAGCGTTCCATCTGTGTCGTTCCAGACGCCCTTGAACTTATCCGCTCCGGGTGCAAGATTACTCGTAAGACGGGTGCCCGGTAAGCCCTGTTGCTGGTTAACGAGGTCAACGCTCGCCGCATCAATTGCAACGGGATCGGTGGATGCCAAAATGCCAATATCTGGCACGATCGGTGCATCATTCCACGGAACGCAGTCACAATCGGGAGTGATCTGCAACAGGAAGTTAAAGTAGCCGATAGCACGCTTGCCAGTTGTTGCACCAAAAGCATACTCCGTGAGCATTTCAATAAAGGTGCGCCCGTATCTATCCAAGTCAAAGCTGATTGACGACGTCGTGCATCTCATCATGCAATCTCCACAACCCACGCACAGGTCGCGATTAATTCGAGAAACGCCATTTTCAAGCGTTATGGCTCCGTGGGGGCAGGCTTCGATACACACGCCGCACGCAACGCAGCCAGCCTCGTCCACAATCGGCGTCATCCCCTTATGCTGATCCATCTTTCCCGCGCCTGGCGCGCATCCCATTCCAAGATTCTTTATAGCGCCGCCAAATCCGGAAAGCGCGTGTCCTTTGAAATGCGACATCACGATCATGCTCGGCGCTGCAAGGATGCCACCTGCAATCTTAACGCTTGTAAAATGCTTTTTGGCGATCTGCGTGTCTCCATACCACTCGCCGGCAAGTCCGTCAGCAATAATGAGCGGCGCTCCTATGACCGTGTAGTCGAACCCATGTGCGATGGCGGTATTTATGTGGTCGATGGCGTTATTTCGTGAGCCTGTATAGAGCGTGTTTGCGTCCGTGATGAACGGCTTGCCCCCACAGGCCTTTATCTTATCGACAACTTGCCTTACGAATGCTGGACGTACGTAAGAATCGTTCCCCTGCTCGCCAAAGTGAAGTTTGATCGCCGTCGGCGCGTCGATCGTGATGAGACGGTCGAAGTGTGCCGCCTCGAATAACTGCTGAACGCGAACGATGACGCTCGAGTCACTACCTCCTGCCTTTAGGCGAGCAAAATATACGTGACTTGCCATGATGAATCAACCCTCCGTTTCGTAGCGAGACAGTGTGTCACACGTCGTCATTCTATATGTGCGCCGTTTATAATAGTTTTCGTCTCTTTTCCGCAGCATAAGGCCATTGACGGGAACACGAGCGAATGAATACGTAATCGTGGAAGCAACTTCCTAAGTTGTTTTGTTGCAAAGCTGCCCTCTGTTGCAAAAATCCGAAGAGTGCTGCAAAGTGTTTAAAAAATTGAGTTGCAACAAAGCCGAAAGCGAAAGCGCCGAAGCATTTATATTGAATTTACTAATGAATGGAATAAGACATCGGAGTAGGGCTCAATGTTACTGCTGCTCTCCAATCATAACTAGTAACCATAGTCCCATCTGTCTTCGTTGGGCTTGTATTTTTAATCCAGCCTGGTAAACACCTCCCGCATTCGAGCGGCATCATTCGATTGAAAATGATGGATAACTTTAGCTAATCCCATAGGCGGCCAAATCTCAGCCAAGAAGAGACGCCGCTTGGAACGTAAAACACGCGCCATCTTGCTTACTCCCTTAATTTGGTCGACCCAGTGATGATAAGACATCGTGCTAAAAGTAAGGTCGACCGAAGCATCTGGCAAAGGCAGCGACTCCGCCATACTTACATAGAAGGTAGCACTAGGCATCATGGAACGAGCCTTCTCCACCATACCTTCTACAGGATCAATTCCGATCAGCTGCGCGTCAAGCCAACGCTCCCTCGCATTGCACAGTAGCCGCCCAGTCCCGCAACTGACATCCACAATATTTTTTGGATTGGCTTGATTTTCCGCCAGGTCCAGCACCGCTTTATGCAATCGGTCAAAGAAAAACCACTGTTCCCATGAATCCTCGCACGTCAACGACCTTCGGTTGAATTCCTGAACGTCTTTGTTCTCTTGTTTCGCGACCATAGCCGATTCTCCCTGAATAGTTGGTTATCTACGATTTTTTACTTTATCTCTTTGCATACGTATCAATCTTTTATGATACGTTTCTTCCAGCTCTTCGAGCCTTAGCGGCACACAGCGTGTTTAGGGAATGTTTTAGTACATCACCCTTGAAACGGCCGACCACGTTACTCCCTTTGCCCGATACTCGTCAACCTTCCGCCAGTTGATCTCCCTGAAGGGTCGGCTGACGTGCTCTCCTTCGATTCGAGCCTGTGCCACCCGTGCCAACGTCCTCTCGCTACACTTTAGATCATGTATATTTTAAGCTCTCAGAATTCTCTTTATCTCCTATTCTGGTTAGTTATAAAGAGAATGGCCTTTAGCGTAGTCCGATATTGAAAAGACTTAACTGAATCCATTGCGCATGCAAAAGTGTCTGTAATGAACTAATACCCGAGTGTTCGATTTTGCATATTAATCATCATTATAGCTCAAAAGCGGCATTAAAAAACGGTTGTTATATAAAACAATTTTTTACAAATTATTGCTTACTTTCATTTTAAAGTCCGCGCATAATCTCATGGAAGTTGCCACTTGATGGACTTGATATTTATACGCCGAATGATAATATACTACATCACTTTTGTTAGTACTAATGTCCTTAATCACACGGAGATAATAAAAATGCAAATTATACCTCAAAATGAAGCTTCCGCACTTTCAGCGCCGATGATTTACACCCTGGTAACATCGGTTGATAAAAATGGAAAGCCAAATGCCCTCGGCGTTTCGTGGGTTACGCGTACATCTTTTAACCCCTTTTTATTGCTGATCTCTATCGATCATACGCGCTATTCGCATGAAGGTATATGCCTTCATAAAGAATTTGTAGTGAATTATCCAAATGAGGATCAAATAGACGGCGCTTGGATTTGTGGGTCGAAGTCTGGTAGGGATTCTGACAAAATCAAAGACGCCGGTCTTTCTCTTATCGATTCTATTGCAGTAAAAGTGCCTACTATAGACGGCGTTACAGTTGCTTTCGAATGCAAGGTTATCGGGCAATTTGAAACGGGAGATCATACCGTTTTTGTAGGTGAAGTAGTGGCTACGCGAGGGGATCTGAGTAAGGTCAAGCATCTATACGTCACATCTGATTACAAATTTTTCAGTCTGAGCGGTTCGCAACCACCTTGCTAGTACATTTGAATTGATTTATATGACAACCCAAAACATATTGCACCAACCCCTAACGGAGTTACAGTTAGGTCTTTTCCCTTTAGCAATTTACTTAAAGATAATACTAAAATATCTAATTTGAAACAGTGCACTGCTAACCATCGCTTTGCTCGGCAATATTCACATTTTGTTAAAAAGTAAGTCGTATTGGAATTTATTTGACCGTATAATCTCTTTCTAGAGCTGAATATGGGCAAAAGAGTTTCTTTACGTTAACTTTGGCAGTTTTCTACAGCAGATCGATCTATTTTTTGTAGAACCCTAATTGTAATAAAATGTTTCAAAAACATTTTATCAATTATGTCTTTTACGCTTAGATATTGATGACATAGGAAGATCATAACCCTGGAATGTATCACTGAACAGAATCGCATTTATAATATATGTTCTCAACCCTGCATACCTATTGCTATCGTTTAGTCTGGAGTCCTCGAATGAAAGAAAAAAAAATCGAACAGGCGTTAAAAGAGAAGAAGCAACTGGAAAGATTGACAAAAACGATCCCGATGTGTAAAGCGTGCCCTACGAACGGGAAGATCACAGTATTAGAAATAGACTATAAATGGAAAGATCCCGAGGGCGTGGACACGTACCCACCACCTATATACGCATTCCCGTGCATGGATGATGAAATATGGGAAACGCTAGATCTCGCTCGTTACAATAACATATGCAGAAAGGAATTGAAATATATTCTAGAATGGGCTGTAAAACCATTACATAAGTAGAACCCAAACAAATATACTTACAATTGACAGAACCAACAGTGTAATGTACTTTGGTGTATAGCGATTTCAGAGTGATGCTCAACGTTTGAAAAATTAGTGAGCACTGTGTTTTGCTCTTACTTTTACAGGGAAATATTTTGCTTTAAGTTGTTTAGATACATTTGACACGCTCGTTGGCAATTCTATTTTATGTTGAGTAATGGTATCACTTGATAATTGAGCACCGTTGTTCAACAGCTGGTCTTGAATAAATCCCTCACATAGTCTTACGCGTTTTGTCCAGAAAAACGTATTAGACCATGAATTTAACTGTTCTATGGACAAAGTTTTATCGAGAGTTGTCATAACTGTGGCCATTGAACGTTTTTTCCCCATGTTTAGATACAAACAAAAAGCGCTGTATGCTTCGTCTGTTTCCTGTGGCAATTTGTTCCAAGGTTTTATTTCTTCATGAATCATTTTTCCCCTCCCTGTTGCCGTCAGCTCGGATTCTGGTAAACAACAACTCATTACATTTTTCCTAATAGGAAATAAACTGAAACGACATTACTATGAACACGTGAGAACCGTGTGGTTAGAAATATCAATGGTTCTTTTTTAAATAGGCATTCAACAAAAATTTTTTGTAAAAAGCTCTCTACAGTTTTTATAGTAAGTCGATCGTCTTACCCGCATGCTTCAACTCTCTTGAATTAAACACTTAAGCAAATTGCCTTCAATTACAGATTTTAGTAAGCATTTTAAGTCCAACTTTGTGCTTTATGGGCGTAAATTGTTAAATGACAAATGTCTTGGGATTCCATCAACGAATGAAAATTAAACTAACTATTCGTTGTTATAGGTTTCACCCTAACTTTGAATATACAGGGTGAATTGGTAACAACTTAAAAAATTATAATCAGACTAGTAGTTCAACAGCTTAATTACACTGCTGTTAGACTTTGTGATAGTAATTATTATCTTTGTAGGTTGTTACTCAGAGTATCGTAAAAATCAAGAACTATATACTTATCCAATGACATAATTAAGTCGCCACGCGTAAATCGATCTGATCGAATGTAATTTAAGCAGACTTACATATAATTGACATATTTTCTTTGCTGCGTGCATCTCTCAACAAGTATCTTTTCCTATTTTCGGGCCGCAGTCTGTATAGATAATGAATACCCTGTGAGTTAAACTGGAACTGATATGAAATGTTCAGTTTAAATTATCAGAACTACAAAAAAGAACAGACTAGATCGGCTTGGTCGCAATTCCGACTTGCTGAGGTTACTGTTTTACCTTTATCGCTTTTGATTCAGAAGTAGCTAGACGATTAATAAACTGTTTCAACTGCAGTTACAAATAACAGACGTATTGTACGTTGCAACTTAAAATGTTTTAATAATAACCGCAATTATCTAGTTTATTTGAAAGGAACCAGACGCATCATAAATTACTTTGTTCATCTTAGCTCATTTTGCTGAACTCATAAAAGTATATGTAAGCATATTTAACGATAACAAAGAATAAAAAGACTTGAGACCAATTTTAATCTTTGATAATTTAGATTGACTTGGTGGTTATGAAAAAAAGAAGGTGGGGCATCAAAGCAAAAATATTGACTGCAGTCATTTTATTATTCTTGTTACCTTGGTTGTGGCCATTTTATGTTATTTTATTCATAATTTGCACTGTTTACGTGGTGGTAAAAAACCATCAACAAACAAATCATGTCCCTATAAATCCATACCGATATGTCTCTTCTGATGTCCGAAAGAAAGTTTATTATCGTGATGCTGGACGATGCGTTATATGTGGTGCTACCAAGGGCTTACAATATGATCACATTATTCCCGTATCAAGGGGTGGCGGCAATACGGTAGAAAATATTCAACTGTTGTGTCAAAATTGTAATAAGTTAAAATCTAATAAAATAGTATAAGTTTGAGATATATAATGAATTTTTTGGCTAATGATCGCTAAAGAATTCTGACTGCATCAAAAAAATGTTTCACTGAAAAGAAAAGGCGTAAATACTATTATTCTAGCATGCCATCTAATTCGGAAAATGTGAGATTACTGCGAGACATTATAGATAAGATACAGAACAGAGCGATTACGAGTGTAATAACATCTCTCCTATACTGCATTTAAAACTGAATTTAAAAAATGATGGAAAGAATGATCCGTTATACACTGTTTTAGCGCAACTGTATAGCAACAATCAGTTGTTTTCCCATCATGGAGTTTTTAATCCTTTTCTTTAGTCGTCTCTTCTCCTATCTTAAGTCAAAATTACACCGCTTCACCAAAAGCAAAGTTGCGCTTAACAGCTTTAATTTCAATCTTAAGTTCGTCGTTAATCTGCGTGCCCGGGACGAAAATTACGAAACCGTTTACGCGAGCAATGCCATCGCCCTGCTTTGCGATGTCTTCGATTTTAACATCGTATTGCTTTCCGACTTCAACGGGAGCTTCGCGTGGCTCCATCCGCTCAAATGAGTTAAATCCACCGCCGTAACTGCTTCTTGAATTTTTCTTGTACAAATATTTCACCTCCGGTTTCTTTTTATTGTAGTGTACTGTACGTGTAAGTTGTATATATGTAGTTCTGCCACGTTGAACGTTGAAAGCAACGTGTTTGTGTCTAATCGAGTATTGCTATGAACAGGGATGTGCTTAGATACAAAAAATGGACAATTTTTAATGTGAAATTTCGATTATATCCTCAAGCACGAAGAAGACAAAAAGGCTTATTCTGTAGATTCCGTGATGTTTTTGTTGTCACTGAGTGGGATAATATGAAAACACTTTTAGTGTGAGACATTAAACTAATACATTCTTTACACGCAATAGGACATAATAGTCCTTCATATCAACATTTTCTGTAAAGAAAAGAAAAAAATTAACTAGAACAAGATCACACCATTTTAAATCTCAAAAAAAGAATGGATAGAGATGTAGTAACGAACTGGGAACCAGCTTCCACAGCTGTTTTACAAATAGGCAAATCATTATCATAACTTGAATTATCCGCTCCGGCGGTGGCTTTAGAGAACGTAGGGAATGAATGAGCGCACGAGGAGCATATTATAGCTATAGTTAGAGAGAAACTGCCTAACCTTTTAATGTCATAGAGATGTTCAAGTTTAACACTGACCTTTTTTTGCACATCTAATTTATGTTTGGATTTGAAAGCGAGTATTCGGCAACGTGAATCGCACCAAGAGTGACGGGTTTTGGAACAAAAGAGCAAACTGAATAACGTATTTTACAATCTTTAACGGTACGTAAATCGTCATTATAATGGTGGCGAAAGGTTTTTGCAGAGCCAAAATTTAGTTAAAAATTATCAATAATGTTACGCCGGCTACCAACTTTACAGTAGCCGGCTTTTTACATGGTCGTTTGACCATAACACATTCAAAATTGCCAGTACTGTATTTCATTTGTTTTTTTTATTGATCAACCCCCATTCGGTTTATGAATGTGAAGGTGATACAATCATATTTCAGAACACTTGTAATAGATATTCTATCGTAATATTATATTAGTCTTTCACTATTATATCGCAGATTCGTAAGTCACAAAAAAGATCAAGTGGCGTACCAGGCTTGACTACTGCTAATCCCTTTAAGATTCCGATAAATAAAATCACAGTTCGCCTTACAGTCCTATCTTTTTAACCCAATTAGAAAATATTATTGTAATGATAAAGTGTATAAGCAAGGCAATTTGCTGCTCTTTAAAGAACTCTCCAATTTCGCTCTTTCTATTTACTTCGGGAGAAGGATAAAACTTCTATTACCTTTATTTAAGAGTGCCGTCGTGCTTATGTGAATGCATTGTCAGCGCGGATATATTTATAAATTTAATTAGAGATGTAATCAGTAAATATTAGATAACATGCGCTTCTGTAAAGTTATTGTTTCTTATCTTATAGTTTTTCGAACACATTTACAATATTAATTTCATTAATATTTAGGATGCGTTAAATTAAACAGTATACTGAGTCAAATTCCAGCAAATCTAGTTAATTAGCTTTTAAAAAAATTGTTATGCGTTTAATTCCGAAAAACCCTTATCTAGCTATTTTTGTGCTATTTTGTAGAATTTAGGCTTGGAATTGGTTAAAGTATCTGATTTTTTGATCTATTTAACATTTTTTAGCGCAAACATCTAAAATTAGCTACAAGCACGAAAATGCGTTACTTTGATGATATCTTAGCACTTTGTAATCTTGTCATGCACTGAAAATTGAATAATGGTTTCAATAAAATGTATGTTAAAGTAGTTTCTGATTACAATTAATATGCTCTTTTCATCAATACTAAAGAGTTTTTGTCAATTTTCGGATTATATAGATGTCGAGTTAAAATGATGATGGAGGTGAAAAACGATGTTGTTAATTCCAGGAGGATTAATCCCAGGTCTTATAATAATATTTCTTGGATTGTTTGTTCCCCCCCTTCAACGCCCCCGGGACACAAATGTTTACGCTCTTAATAGGTTTATTGTAATTACTAATAATGAGTGACCGCTACTATGCTTTCAAAAGAGTTATAGTACGAGAAAGGTATAATGATCATTGGGCGACGCAACTTTGAGGACAATATTTTTTAGCAAATTAAATAAATTAGCCGAATAGAGAGGGGTTTTCTTACCATTAAAAACTCCCCTCATTATTCTATTATTGACCCACGATATGGCAATCAGTTATTTTTTTAACGAATATGTTATGTAAATTAGTAACTTCGCCATACATTTTTGCAAAAATATTTGCGAGTATTGTAGGATAAAAGGTATTCTTATTTAAAGTTCACTCGTTTATAGAGTGAGTTTTAAAATGGATCGACTATCATAAATTATCTTAGCACAATTATTATGCTCGTAAGTCTATTTTACCAAATTGCCCTTTCAATACTTGATTTAACTTTTGTATCATAGAAAATATCTTACGATTTATTTACTAAATCGTGGTATAGCTGACCACAGAATATTCTCCTGCGAGCGTAGCCGTGTGCTCAGATTGTTGGGACAGTAGCAACATAAATAACAATAAATGTCTCAACTGTCAAGTAATTTAATTAGCTGCGAATTAAAACGAGCGAGGTTGTGTTTCTAATCATACTGAATATAAATTAGTACTTTCTCATTACGTCATACCAATGTTTAGTCAAAAGAACGTAGCGTTTCAAGTTAAAAAATGCAGTAATAAGAACCTCTATAACGTTTCAAATGATAGGGATTAAGCTAAATGAGGAGGATTCAGTTAATATGAAGCAAGGAGTAGTAGGAAAATCAATTACCACGCAAAGTGGAGTTGATGTAGGCAAGATAAAAGACGTTATTATCGACGTTGACACTAAAGATATCTCAATTGTAGTGTCGAAAGGGATGCTAAAACGAGATGAAGTTATTCATTGGTCTAAGATAGTCTCCATAGGGGATAGAATAATCGTTTCAGATGATATCCTAAATGATACTAATCAAAAAATTGCAGGCTGATTGTTTACAAATAGCAAAACGTTTGCGTAGCCTTATTAGATGAAGGATAGACAATGACATTAGAAAACTCAGATGGGCTGCGTAAGCGATAGAGTCGTATATGAGTGAGACGAGAAATCTCTGCTAGTTAAGAACGAACGTAGTTAATTTGGATAAATTTATTGCTTTTGTTATAAACAACGTTAAGACAAATTACTTAAAGATCTACAATAGTAACAAGTAGTTATTGTATCAAAAAAGTACTAATCGCGGTAGATAAAGCAGTAAACCATAGACTCCTTAACAACATAAGACTCGTTGGCGTATACCACTACGTGTCTGTTTTTAAGAATAATAATGAAAATGTACTGAATATTTTTAGTTTAATTTAATATCAGTTGCGTTCACTTCATCGTTTGAGTATCTTTCTTACCAGTGGCACAGATATATCAATAGCACCTTCTGGGCACAATTCCTGGCAGCAATAGCACCGCATGCATTTGCCATAATCAATGACCGGTGCGGACCCTTTTGTAAATTTTATCGCATGAGGCGGGCAATCTCTAAAACATTCACCACACTTTTTGCATTTAAAAACATCTATGCGAGGTTTTACAGCTATTATAGTTTTTAATATATTAGTCATGAATGGTGGCGCTCGAATCAGCCACATAGTCGTTGACTTTTTAAAATCTTTCATAATGAGGGGCTCAAGCTTCTCTCCGAATATCGTGATTTCTGTCAAACTATTTGGTCCAATGCCTCGTTCATTTGCTATCTTTACAGTCGGCACCATCATAGGGTCAAAGCCCGCAATAGTGACGGCAACGTAATCTATCGCTGTACAGCTTTTGCTTGCTAGAATAAGCCCAATTTTCCGTGGGTTGCCATTTGAGGGTCCGGCCCCTTCCATTCCAACAATAGCATCCATGATATTGATGGTAGGTGTGTACATCTCGTGCAGGTCGAGCAAAAGTCCAGCGAACAAATTTACGTCTCTGGCCGTGTGCAGGTGATATTCGGGCTTGGACATTCCGGGGATATACCCGTAAAGGAGCTTTACTGCCCCCGTGTAATAGGTCAGACTATGTGTTTTTAATTTAGGGAGACCTATGACCACATCTGCTTCAGTAATCACTTTGGCTAGTGTAAGCTTCTTGAATATTTTCGCTTTGTTCGAGGAAACGTCAATAGTAGCCTCATCAAACCGTACGCATTCACATCCAGTTTCGTCGACAACTTCTTGTATTCCAGTCTTTTGCAATAATGATTTATATGACGAAGCACTGCTGCCGCCACCTGGTGAGTCACCTACTATTACGGTTGCCCCTATCTCCTGTCCCATTTGAACAACTGCTCTTACGACCGCGGGATGAGTAGTAACGGCCGCTTCAGGCGGCCTTGAAGATAACAAATTCAATTTAATCAATACACGGTCGCCTTCCTTGATAATGCTCTCAAGTCCACCTAATGGAGCCAGACTTGATTCTACCGCGTTTCTGACTTTCTCATCGTCATAAGAATCACATTTAATTATGGAGACTTCATATGCCATAGCTGACCTTCATTTGTATGTGGTTAGATAACTATATGTCTTCTGCCTAATTTATTACGAGGAATATCAAATGTTAATTAAATCATATTTTAAAAAATAATAAAAGCGTTATGCGAGCAATACATCTTCACGACGAATAAAATATGCTTAAAGTTTGTATTTGATGTTTGCTATTTCTTTAAGTCTCGATTTTTTAATTAAAAAGTTGCAAGGACATTTCAATACTTCTTAATTTGAATGCAAACGTTAATTATTGTAAGACACATAGCAACTAAGTTTTCAATCCGATTTAATACAAAACGGGTAAGATATCTTTATTCTTAAAAGCCGCCGCAAGCAAATACACGATATTTAGCTTCGTTTTTAGTTGGTTATATCTTAAACTTAGAACTTAGACGTAAACTTAGATACTATTGTTTCGCGCTTCGCTAGCGATTCTGTTATTGCAGGATTTTGGACGTTTGCTCAGTATTTATAGAGTTTGAACTGTCGTACTTGTTTTTTGCAGAAAGTTTGAAGAATTGTAACTTTCATATATCGCGTGTCATTGTGTTTTTTTTAGAGATATAGGAAAAAAGTCAGAAAAGCTGGGGGTTTGAAAATGGACGATGAACACAAAGCTGAAGAACACGAGTGGAAACAAAAGTTACGCTTGTTAGTAGAGGAAGTATTGCCTCAATTCCAAGTATGTCTTGCGGAAGCAATAACAGAAGTGAATGGGAAATTTGAAGATAGAAACTGTGACGATTGTCTCCAGCAACATATAGAAGATGCAAAAACGGAACTTTTGCAAGACCTCAAGAAAAAATATACACTCGCGGACTATGATCTTTTTATGTTAGGATATCTTGAAAAGGCAGAAGAAGCAACAGAAGAAACTTTAGCAGAAATTGCGGGAGAAAAAGACGTAGAGGATGAATAGCAAAAAAACATTTACGATTTTGTTTGTTGGAGGATGTCAAAAAGCTTAAATTATTTTATTTGATATTACAACATTCTATCGCGTAGTCAGCCAATGCATTGTTGCATTGTTCAAAAACATACCCTGCAAAGTTACACTACGTCAATTTAAAAAGTGTATGCGTTTCTATAAAATGGTACATAAATTCGTCAAGATACTAAAAGGTTAATAACTGCGAAGTTACTGACTGCGCGGGGCTAAAAAATGTTAGAGCTTTCAAATCGCATGTTTTCAGAGATAGTGCTCCGCTCGTTAGACTAAATCTTAGTTCAGTGAAGTGACGAATAGGCTGCTGAGTTATGTACTGGTTACGGTTATTTAGAGTTTTTTATGTGGGCTAGCTAGTACGTTAGAGTGTTGCGACTGTGGCTCTTAGAGTAGTAGCTATGAAAAACAGCAGCCCATATTCTTATTTTTTCGTTCTCCATATGCATATCAGTTAACTTCAAAACTGTTAACTAAGTGAAGTTCACAAACTAGTTGGATTGTACTTGTTTACGTTGAATTTTAGGAATTTTTGTTGAAGGAGCTTTTTCAAGAACAGTTTCTAGTTCCAATTTTTCGTTACCCCTGAATAACTCCACGTTAACTTTATCTCCCACTTGATGTTTATTCATCACTTTTATCAGATCTCTGACGTTATCGATTTTTATATCCGCCATCTGAACGATGATATCTCCCGTTTTAAGTCCAGACCTTTCAGCTTCACTGTTAGGTAACACATTGGTCACCATCACTCCACTCTCAGTCGGTAGGTTGTAATAAGCCACTATTTTGGGATTGAGGTCTACCGCATTCATATTTATCCACGGTCGCACTATTTCTCCATGTTCTATTAATTGTCGTGCGATCCACAAAGCCGGTAGTATCGGGATGGAAAAACCAATGCCTTGAGCAAAAGGTATGATTGCACTATTTATTCCGATTACCGTGCCCTCACTATCTACCAAAGGGCCGCCACTGTTGCCAGGATTAATTGCTGCGTCAGTTTGAATAAGCCCTTCCATATAAGTGACTTCAGTCTGAATTGAACGATTTAATGCACTTACCACTCCTACAGTGACAGTAGGTCCTCCAACAAGACCTAATGGACTACCTATTGCAATGGCCATCTGTCCGATCTTGAGATCGTTCTTTTTTGCCATTTCGGGCACTGGAAGGTCTCGAGCGTCAACTTGAACAACTGCGATATCCGTTATGGTATCGATACCTGTTACCTCTCCCGAGAATGTCTTACCTTCTTCTAAGGTCACTTTTATTTCTTGAGAATTAAGTACCACGTGAGCATTGGTCAGTATATAACCTCCGTTGTCAATTACAAAGCCAGAACCGACCCCCTGGACAGGATGTATGCGAAGATAGGCATCTGCCATTAGCTTTAACTCGCTTACATTTACTACACTTGGTATCACCTTTTCGACAGCTCGAACGATTATTTCGTCAAAACTTGACATATGTTTTCCCCCCAAAAGCATTGCATTGGTACTATCACTCTAGCTTTTAAGTTATTATCACTTCCCCATAGTTTGTTCAGATTTGGTTTTTCTTATACTATTGGCATTTGTTATAGATACTCAGAGAAAGAACTTTGTCTATATCTCTAAACAACAACAGAAAAAATACTTGAACAATATATTATAATATTCAAGACGGCATTTACTATTAAACCTATTAAATCTTTATCATTGATTTTGTCACTGCAATGTGCAAATGGTCTATTTATGAAAACGGCATATCTGCGGCGGGTTGCAAAAAGTTTTGGGGAAATAACGAATAGTATAGGGATATGCAATAATATATATGATAAGAGTTTTTCAAGATTCATTCTTATTACATATCTCTCTAAACTCTTTGTTTAGTGAAGTCAACCTAATTTACGTCCTTTCTTGAGTTAAATCAAGCTGATAAAAAGATTTCATTCTAATGAGCTTGCAGATTTTAAAATACATTAAAATGACTGGATGCCCAACATTTCGATCCGCTGCAGTTATTACATTCATTCACCTCCCCAATTAATCTTTGGCTACCACAGTATTGGCTATAATTTTCAATTCCTTTTTGCTATAAATCGATATATGAATTTAGAGGCCACAAATCGTAAAATCACTTCTATAGTCGCTCTTTTTTCTATTCTCTGCACTCGTTTCGTATATGAACGAGGCATTCAGATGAGAATCAAGAGGGCAAAAACTGATAAGCCAAGAGACTAACTATTTACATATTTAAGCTCTTATTAATACTAAAAAATAAGTTTCTGATCGAAAATTTTTAACAACAAAGTGAAAACGTGAACACAGCAAAACCATTTGTCGGGGCACTAAAGAGAAGCGTTATCTCACGTATTCCCACAGACATCGGAGAATTTCAGCTCTGTCTTTACGTCAATAACAAGGACGACAAGGAGCACATTGCTTTAATAATGGGTAAAGTGAAAGATAAACCGAATATTTTGGTGCGCATCCATTCGGAATGCTTTACCGGTGAAGTGCTAGGATCCTGTCGATGTGATTGCAAGGAGCAATTACACCTGGCAATGCAAAAAATCGCTGAAGAAGGATGTGGCGTATTAATTTACCTTCGTCAAGAAGGGCGAGGCATAGGTTTATCTGACAAATTACGGGCATATAACCTACAAGATCAAGGTTACGATACCGTCGACGCGAATCTGCTATTGGGCCATCAAGTTGATGAACGTGATTACACCATTGCCGCTCTCATTCTTGAGGATCTGCAAGTACGTTCAGTACGTTTGTTAACTAATAATCCACTGAAGATCGAGTCTCTTCGCGAACTCGGTGTAGTCGTAGAGAGGCAGCTACCACTACATCCCACGGTGAATGAAAGTAACTTCCGTTATTTGCTCACAAAAGCTTCGCGCATGAATCATCTATTAAACTTATACAGCACGTTATATCATGAGGAAAATTGCGTAAAATCCGATGGTCAACAGGTGGATACAGTCGCAGAGGTTCAGGCAAATGCTCATCGGCTATTAGAAAAAAAAGTCATAAGGAATCGCGATTCTCTTTATTTCGCAGATCGACAGCGAGTAATGGTAAGAGAGGAGGAGCTACCTAAAATCAATGCAAGTCAAGTCTTGGTCAAAACTCTGCTTTCTGCTATCAGTCCTGGGACTGAAAGCCTGATATACCGAGGAGAGTTTCCTGAAGGGGAATCGATTGATGTAAGCATCCCTGGTCTTTCGAACACATTAGTTTATCCCCTTAAATATGGCTATTCAGCAGTTGGGCAGGTAATAGAGAGCGGTGAAGAAGTGGACTCCAATTGGAAAAATCGTTATGTTATGGCATTCCACCCACATGAGAGCTATTTCATAGCCGATCCCAGCATGTTACTACCATTGCCAAAGGGTGTAACTTTAGAAGATGCCGTATTTCTACCTAATATGGAAACGGCGGTCAATTTTGTAATGGACGGCAAACCGCTAATCGGCGAGAATGTTGCAGTATTTGGCCAAGGTATTGTTGGTTTGCTGACCACAAGCTTGTTGGCCACTTTGCCGCTTTCTAATCTCGTCACGCTCGACTACCACTCGTTGCGCCGTGAGGCTTCGAGGAAAGTTGGAGCGCTCGTGTCCCTTAGTCCCGAAGAAGCGGATCTAAAAAAATCATTGGACGAGCACTTACCAAATGGCGCGGATCTCACTTACGAGATTTCTGGGTCGCCAGCTGCTCTTGATCAAGCGATTCTCGCTACAGGGTTTGCAGGCAGGATAGTAATAGGCTCTTGGTATGGGAGTAAACGCACAAGTGTCGACTTGGGAGGACGCTTCCACCGTAGTCGCATTCAATTAATTAGCAGCCAAGTAAGTAGTATAGCATCAGAATTCGGTGCTCGATGGACAAAAAAACGCCGCTTCGATGTTGCTTGGGAAATGATACGGCAGCTGAAGCCGTCTCATCTCATAACGCATCGCTTTTCAATCAAAGAAGCGTTGCGCGCTTATCAACTGCTAGATCAAAACCCAGCTGAAGTTATACAAATAGTATTTTCGTATGACGAATAAAAAGCAAATTCTGCACTAAAAACAGATGATTCTGAGAGAGAGAAAAATCAAGATCTCGTTAAAATTGGAGAACGAGGTAAATCAAAGTTACATTCTATAGAGTTCAATATAAATGTGTTCTAATCCGTGGTGCGCAATACCTCATTTAAGTTTATAATCTAGAGTTAGAAATCCAAGACTGTTATCTGACAATGAACATGTACACCGTTGCAGTCAAACGACATTTTGTTGCTCAGCATTATCTGTTAGGTGATGACTGGGGAGAAGAAAACAGAAAACATTCGCACCACTATCTAGTCGAACTCCAAGTGAAGGGAAGTAAGCTTGATAAACATGGTTATCTCTTGGATATTATGGACATCCAGTCTTATTTGGATGAACAAGTGCATTACTACAAAGACAAAACTCTTAACGATTTGCCCGAATTTATGGGATTAAATCCAAGTATCGAATGTTTCGCTTTTATTCTTTGTAAAAAATTTTCCCAAAAAATAAATGCCCCAGCTGCGAACATTATTGCAGTAAAAATTTGGGAAAGTGATAACGTTTGGGCATCATACACACGTGTAAAATATGACGACCATGGCGCGAAATTCGAGCTTTAGGATTCACGCATCAACTTACCGGAAATGCATATAGGTTTGATTATTTACGACAGTTTAAATAGGCTTTCAGGTGGCTACTTATATGACCGTAAGTTAGTTACGTATCTGCGAGAGCGTGGAGACACCGTTGAAATCATCTCCTTGCCGTGGCGGAACTATATTGGTCATCTGAACGATAATCTCTCGTCCAATCTGCGTCATCGTTTAGAAAGTCTCCAAGTAGATGTACTTCTCCAAGACGAGCTTAATCATCCTTCATTTTTTTTATTAAATCGACGAGTAAGAAAACAAATTGATTATCCTATCATTTCTATTATTCACTTACTTCGAAGCAAAGAAGGTCATCCAACGTGGCAAAATTATTTCTATCGCCGCGTTGAACGCCTCTATCTCTCGTGCGTAGATGGGTTTATCTACAACAGCTTAAGCACTCGTCGAGCGGCAGAACAACTGCTTATGGACGCGAAGGTTCAGATGCGTCCAAGTCTTGTGGCGTATCCAGGTGGGAATCGTTTTCATCCTGACATAAGCGTCGCAGAAATAATGCGTCGAGCGCAGAGCGATATTTTGCAGTTGTTGTTCTTGGGTAATGTGATTCGCCGTAAGGGGTTACACATTGTGCTGAAAGCGCTAAAACAATTGCCAAGTGATCAATGGAAGCTTACAGTTATCGGTAGTACACACGTAGAGCCCTCGTACGCTCGAGCAATCGATCGCCAGATAACACAAGCCGGACTTTCTAAGAACGTAAGTTTTGCCGGCATCGTACCTGACGAAAAAATCGTAAATTACATGAAGACGAGTCATCTGCTAGTTTTGCCGTCTTCGTACGAAGGGTATGGCATAGTTTATCCTGAAAGCATGGGGTTCGGACTTCCAGTCATTGGTACCACTGAAGGGGCAGCTAGAGAAATCATCAGCCATAACCGTGAAGGCTTCCTGATATCTCCAGGAAATGTTATTGCATTAACAAGCTACTTGACTGAGCTTGCACAAAATCGCCAACATTTGCTGGAAATGAGCCTCGCCGCATACAATCGTTACCAATCGCTTCCGACTTGGGAAGAATGTACAAAAAATATTCGAACCTTTTTGATCAAACTCATTCAGGATCTTACCATTGACGTCACTTAGAAATTCCTTTCTGCTAGAAAAATAGTCGACAAACAAAGCGTGTTTAAGTCTACAAAAACAAAAGTGCTTGTAAAAAGCATGTTTATTGAGATGAGAGAAAATATGACTCTGACTTAAGGACGTTGAGAGCTAATTTCACAATCGTGTAGAAATATCGGAAAAAGAGGATATTACTGATGTCGACTTAATCTCAAGAGCCTAGTTGTTATTTATAGTAGTCCCTGAGGGTGAGAGTTACTATTTGCGCTTTTCCTAAAGACGAAGAACTAGCCAATATTGGACATAGCTTGTTTTCCAACAAATTAATTACAAAAGGCCTGAAAACTATGTTCTAGTTTTTGTCGAAGATTTTCGCAAAGGAGAACTTGAAGGACTCGCTAAGAGGGGGTTCCAGGAAGCAATGTGCTCCAAACTATAATAAAAGGATTCGTGCTAATAAGTGTCCTGACACGTTAATGTAACCAAGTAAAGGTCTTGATTAAACCCTGCAAAGATAGACAGATAGCAGAGACGTCTTATAATACTACAAGTCAAAGTAATGTGGTGGTAACATGCTTAAAGGATAAACTAGGAGTTGTAGGATATATAGTAGAATATAAAAGCAAAGAAAAAATCAGAGAGTTCATAGTATCAATCAGACGTAGAAGAACATGTTTATGCGGCACGCTAAAATATACACCTATAGAAAATGAGCTTTTTCATAATATTGTACAGCTGGCGGGCGGGCCGCGAATCACTGATGGTGAACTAAGAACTTCCACTCGTTACGCGTTATATCGATCTAATATGAGATTGCACTTCATACGTTCTAAATTAAAGGATTCTTTACGAACAAAAATTCATAAAACATAACTGTGTTGAAGAGCGTTTGTAAACGTTAAAAAATAGAAGACTTTTTCAAAAGGATGTTAATGTGGTTTGACTTTCGTCGTCAGCGGATATCAAAAGTGCCAGAGATAATACGGACAGCACGCATATTTCCTCTTTATTTGTACGCGGAAAAATGTTACAGAAACAAGGCATGAATGAAGGGGGCAGGCCAAGAAATGAATGAGGTCAATTAGTTAAGCACTGGCCCCACACGCTTTATGTGCCCGGTATAAGTAATTTTTTAAATACTTAATAATGTGTACCAAAGAATTGTTTTTGCATTTAATGCCTTCATATCGAGGTCATTGTATTCCTATACTAAATTTACATTGTACGGATGCTAATCCGATTGACGTTTTTGTTTTTGCATAGTCTCAACGTATTCCATTTTAGAATAATACAATGAATCGCTCTATCTTTCTAACGAGCATCAATATCTGTGTTTTAAATGTGCATATACTAATTTCGAGCCAATTCAAAACGATTAGAAGGCATAAAAAAGGCCTACGTTATTTAAAGGTCACCATACCCATTATGTATATATCAAAAGTTTAATGGATAATCAATTCCGCTTCTTCAATAAAAACCATGACGGATAAGAGTTGCCGCCGAAACCTATAAGTAAAAAGTATTTGTTATAGCCATTAACAACAATTATCATAATTAATTATGATGATTATGGTGATTGTTGCCTAATAACCAAGTAGAGGTGTAGCAAAAGGCAGCATTTTCTCTAACAGAGATTTCAAAATATCATCGCACAGCATATCTAGAGGACATTGCCTTTATTTGAAGAAATAAAATCTTTCAAAGTTTGCTTAGTAGAAGCAATACAATCAAATGTTGGGTTAGAGGCTAGGAACTTTGTAAAAGAGGATGTGACTATCTTTTTGAATAGCCATATCCTCTCTTTTCTATCTTTACCATGAATGAAAGAACTAAAAACCTTGATGTTCAAATTCAATTGTACATTTGCCAGCGCTGCAAAAAACATGCATAGAGGCACTCGACCTTATGCAAGTCAAGCTTTAATTCTCTAAGTAAGTATTTGCAGGGGGACCAATGCAGACCCCTGATTGTTTCACAAAAAAGCATGACGCTTATCAACTCTAATAAGCAGTTACATCGATATTCAAGTTGTCATAAGATTCATAATTACAACAGCACAGCCGTGACACGTGTAGGCAAAATTATCTCCACTTAAATCTGTTATCTTATATATTGAAACGGAGAGCTTATTTTAACAAAAAATAACAATTTTTCATCATTTAATTAATGGAGAGAGCACAAAATGAAAGTTCCACAAATAAAAGAAACTAGGAAGAAGCGTGTCAGTGGTCAATACCCTACCTTCACTCAAAATAATTTAATATACGGACTTTTTTTGTGCAATAGGGAAAAGTGAAGAAGTACCAGAGACGAAATGGTGTATTCGTATTAGCTGCTCAATGTAGGCTGCGTATAACCTCAGCAAAGGTTATTTTTGCATTGACAGCATTGTCGATTGATTAGATACCCATCCAGTATCAATTGTAAAATGTAGCATAACTGTCAGCAAGCATTTTTCAGTATACTCTTCCTGCATTAAGTCATCTGTTGTTTGCTAACCAGTTAATAATCTCTTATTACCGTATTTGCGTAGGAGTGGGCATTAATTCGATAAAAGTTAGCAACCATCAAACAACGTCACAACTCTCTTAATTCGATAACTACACTAACCTTGCTTCTGCCATCTCAAAATTCTTCCTTTGCCACATAAGTCTTAAGTAACAGGATATAGTTTGAATCATTTTTAATCAAGCAGGGATCTATTTCTTTTGTATAGTAGATATGCTAAAATTGTAAAAACGCAAAATAGCACAACTAAGTCTATATAAACTAACGGCTTTTCTATACCTCTCCAATTTTGTCCAAGCAACACTCCAACATACGTAAGAGCGAAACACCATATAAAAGAACCTATAAACGTATATAACGAAAATTTTTTTACATCCATTTTGGCAATCCCAGCAGGGAAAGAAGTATAACTCCGCATAACAGGCACTAGCCTACTTATTAGCACCACTACTTCCCCACGTTGATCTATAAAAGCTTGTGCTCTCTCAAGATCTTTCTTTTGAATGAAAAAATATCTTCCATATTTATTGACGACTGCACTACC
>Ga0187769_10000125_pt1 | contig 40585 bp, 33 predicted proteins | sample 0116_SJ02_MP02_1_FD_133140 | JGI IMG/M metagenome (GOLD analysis project Ga0187769, IMG submission 133140) | Tropical peat soil microbial communities from peatlands in Department of Meta, Colombia - 0116_SJ02_MP02_10_MG | ecosystem: Environmental > Terrestrial > Soil > Wetlands > Peat | place...
AGGACGGGCTCTGCGAGGGAAGCCAGAGACGTCGCCGCGAGAGGAGAGATGAACAGCGCATCTTGCCCTGCGATGAGGGACGTGTGCCCCCAATCGAGGTGGATCGTCCCGGTCGTTAGCCGGATGAGTCCGAACGTGACGCCATTCGGCGCGTTCGGAAAGCCGCCAGCAAAATCGAATTGAATGTTAGCGCTGGTTCGCGCCCCGGCGATTTCGGGTCCAAATACCTCGAATCCCAACTGCGATTGACGTAGGCTGCCTCCAAAAGATCCTCCGGGAACGAGTGGGCTGGGCGCCTCTGCGATCGCAGGGAAGTCCTCGTTGTTCACGGCTCCAACATTGTCAAACAGGTTCAGAAGCACGATGCCGGAGAACCGAACGCGATACTTGGACCCACTTTCGATCTTGGTTTGGTATTGATCATCGACCTTGGCGCTCAGTAGTTGTTGATCTTCCTCGAGCTTGACCAGACGCTGTTCGACGGCCGGTTGTCCGGTCGGTTGAGCAGCCTGGGCCTCAGTGGGCGGAGAAACGCTTGGCGGGGGCGCTGGCCCGCGTGTGGCCTCCAGTTCACGGCGCAGTTCGGTTGTCTCTTGGCGAGAACGGGCCACTTCGTCGCGCATTTCGATGACCAGGGACTTCAACTCGGTGACCTCCGCTTCGAGGTCGCGAAGCGAGTCGTTGATCGAGCTTTGTGGAGCCGTCTGCTCGTGGTCGCCCGCCGATTGCGCGCGAGCTTTGCTGGCGCTGGCCGCGAGCGCCGCGACCAAGACAAGAATTCTCGGCGCATGGCCGAATAGAGATAGCTTCCGCATCGTAGGGCCTCCTTGAAAAATGACGCTCCAGTGGGTTTTCAAAGCGCGGCACGCCCCGCGCAAGGGGTCGGCTCGGCTTCGACCTAACGAGGCTGCAAAGGATGGGGCGCCTCATTCTCGCCCACAGCATCCACCGATCCCTGAACGGGCAGGACGATTTTAAACACGGTTCGTCCCGTTGAGAAGCTCTCGACGAAAACGTCTCCCCCATGATCCTGAACGATCTTCTGCACGATGGTGAGGCCGAGCCCAGTGCCATTTTCCTTGCCGTAGCTTACGAACGGCTGAAAGAGCTTCTCGCGCACCTTATCTGGAATTCCGGGTCCGTCATCAGAGACACGGATTTCCAGACTGTGGTCCTTCTCGCGGATGCCAATCTCGACGTTGCCAGTGCCGGGTACGATTGCCTCACAGGCATTCAACAGCAGGTTGCGGAAAACGCGTTCGAGCTTCTTCGGGTCGAACCAAGCTTCGTCGCGGCCTTCGCGAGAAACCACGATGTTGACGGAGTTGAATTCAGACCGTGCACGGACCGTGTGGATAGCGCGCTGGACCGTCTTCTGGACGCTGCCGTAGGTGAGGCGCATTTGGCTGTGGGTGCGGGAAAATTCCAAAAGGGAATCAACGAGATCCGTCATCTGTTCTACGGCGAGTCGAACCTCCTGGTAGAGCTCCTCGCGCTGGCGAGCGTTTAAATGATCCTCGGATAGAAATTCGGCGTTCGCCATAATAGCCGTCATGGGATGGCGCAAATCATGGGAGATGGAACTGGCCATCCGGCCAATCGTAGCGAGTCGCTCAGAATCAACCAATTGCTGCTGCGCCTTACGAAGCGTGGTTCGCATGGCGTCAAACGCGCTGGTTACCTCAGCAACTTCGTCATTGCCGCGGGCCTCCAGGGGGTAGGTGAAGTCGCCGTGTCCGAGGGCGCGGACACCGCCAACCAGGTTGGCCAGTGGGCGCGTAAACGTATCCGAAATCAGAAATACCAGAATCGTACCTACGAGAACGGCAACCAAACCCAGCACAAACAAGCTTCGGTCCAACGTGTTTAAAAAAAGCGTTGCCTGGTCAAATGACTTAAGCACGAGCAGAGAGACGCCCGGCCTTGGTTCGGGGGCGAGATCGACCAACGTCATCAGATAGCGTTCATCCCCGAGTTGGATGTCCTCGGTCTGTGAGGCGGATGGGGCTGGAGGACGCTTTAACTGCCGCGAAAGCTCGCCCTCCTGGCTCGGTCTGAGGGTGCTGACAACGAGCGAAGCGCCATAGTAAAAGGCCACTTGGCTCGCCGCCATGCGACTGACGTCCTTGGCCTCACGAAGGTCGATTTCATGCCCCAAAGCAACGACGCCGAGCGGGGTGCCCTCGGCGGCCGCCCCAAAATAAACAGGCTGAATGAAAACCTCGTATAAATGGCCGTTGCCAAACCACCAGGAAGGAGAGGCATCGGAATCAGTTGAACGCCGAAGGCAATCCTGCGCCGCGTCTCGGGAGAGGCCCGCGGCGGCGGAATGAAAGGCCATGATCTTTCCTGAGCGGTCAGCCAGCACAAACAGGTCACTTCCCGCGAGCCTCCAGAGGTCGGAAGAAGAATCCTGAATCGTTAGAGCGTCATGTGTGGTCATGACAGCTTTGAGGATCGGAAGATTCGCGAGCAATCCTGCCGACCGCATCAGAGTGATTTTGCGCTGCTGTTCGAAATTCTCAAACGTATTGACGGAATTGCGCAGATCTTCGAGGATTTCGTTGCGCGCCTGAAGCTGCATGGTGCGGCGCACGATAAGCAGCGTGGCGCACATGAAGGTCGTGGAGACCGCGAGAAGAGAGAGCAAAAATTTTGTGCGTAATCGAATGCCGCGCATCCACCCATTCCTGTCACGCACGCGGAAATCTCAAGCCCGGCAACAGCTGCAGACTCGCCTAGTAAGGGACAAACTTGTAGCCCGCGCCGTGTACCGTCTTGAAATGCGTTGGGTTGGCGGGATCTTTTTCGAGCTTCTGCCGCAGCCTCAAGATATGGTTGTCGACGGTCCGCGTGGATGGGTAATTCTGGTAGCCCCAGACCTCGTTCAGAAGTTCGTCGCGCGAAACGACTCGTCCCGCATGTTGCGCGAAGAATTTCAGAGTCTTGAATTCCTGCGGCGTGAGTGCAATGAGCTGTCCGGATCGAGTCAGTTCCATCTTCTCGAAATTCACCGTCACATCGCCAAAGGTGAAGGCAGTGCGTACTGCCAAACCGCTCGTTCGCCTCATCGCGGTACGCACGCGCGCAAGAAGTTCGCGAGGGCTAAAGGGCTTGGTAACGTAATCGTCTGCGCCCAGCTCAAGCAGCAACACTTTGTCCGTCACATCGGTTTTCGCGCTCAGCACGATGACGGGCAGCTGCGGTGATTCTTCTTTGATCTCGCGACAAACATCGCGTCCAGGAACTCCCGGCAATCGCAGATCGAGCACAACCAACGACGGCCGAACGCTGCGAAAAGCTTCTAGGCCGGCACTCCCGTCTTCGCTGACGTGCACGCCGTAGTCTTCCGATTCGAACAAGCGCTTCAGCGCCCTTTGAATTGCGCGATCATCTTCAATCACGAGAATTTTTTCCGTCATCCGGGCCGCCGTTGCTGCGCTCGACATCAACCTACCCTCCACCCTGGGGCCTCCCAGAGTTCCCTCTGTCTCGTATCTGCCGTGTCGGATGTCGCTCCTGCCTCATCAGATGCCTGAGCACCTCAGGGGATCCCCGACTCCCTGGTTGTCTCGTTGCCAATTCCACGCCCTGTTACCCCGTTGGCTGGACACAAGGACTCTAGCATCGCCGCGGGCTTTTGAGGTCTCCGTGACAAAGTTTTTACAAATCCGGGACGCGACCGTGACATATCGCTTTCTGACGCGCTGGTAGGCTTTGCTCGGCATGGCGAAGGATTCTCGAATCTGCCCGTTGCCTTCGACGATTCTCTCCGCCAGCGGCCCTGAAACTCGGTGAGGGCGAAAAATCAAGAGATCCGGACGTAGTCTCTTCTGCGCTCCCCTTCCCCACGCGCCGGCAGAGGCGCCTAGAACGCCTCTGCCCCCTCCCCTCCAGAACCCAAGACGAGTCAGTGGCCGATGCCCCGGGCTGCCTCGGAAGGCGTTAGCGAAACCGCGCTATGAAGTTCAATCTGCTCGACCGAGCGGCCCACGGAGATGGTGAAGGCTCCCGGATCCACACGCCACTGGTGCCCGCCCGTGTCGTAGTAGGAGAATGCCCGGCTATCGAGCAGGATCTGAACCTTTTGGGTTGTACCGGGCGGCAACTGAACGCGGGCAAAGCCTTTTAACTCCTTGTCGGGGCGTGGAACCTGAGGCCGAGTTTCACCGACGTAGACTTCGGCAATCTCGGCGCCCTCGCGGTGGCCGGTGTTCGTTATATCAAATGAGACTTCATAAGCGAGACCCGGCTTCGTCGATGAATCGTTCTCCTTTTCGCTTGCGACCGGACGAACAGAAAGATTTTGGTACCGAAACGTCGTATAGGAGAGGCCATAGCCGAAGGGAAACAGGGGCTTCGTTCCGCTGTGTTCGTAGCCACGATAGCCAACGAACACTCCTTCGTTGTACGCCACCTGCTCGGTGCCGGGGGCGGGGTAATAGTTGTCGTGCACTGGGTTGTCTTCCCACTGGCGCTCAAACGTCACGGGCAAGCGGCCCGATGGATTTCTGTCGCCGAATAGAATCTCGGCAAGCGCCGTGCCCCCCTCCTGGCCCGGATACCACGTTTCTAGGAGTGCCGGGACGCTGTCGATCCAGTCGCGCATGTCGACGCTTCCTCCCGAGGTCACCACCACGATCGTGTGTTTGTTGAGCGAGGCCATCCTCTTGATCAGTTCGTCCTGCCCGGGCGGCAAACCAAAGGTGCGATCGGCGCCCTCGCTCTCGGAATCCGGATTGAACCCAACTGCCACGACGACCGCATCGGCGGACGTAGCCAGTTTTTCAGCTGCCGCATTCACGTAGGTGCCTTGGCGCACAATGCCGAAGCGAAACTTCACTCCGAGAAAGCCGGGCCTCCCGTGATGCTCCACAATAACCTTGTGCGGGGCCGCGGAAAGCCGCATCGAAGCCAAACCGACCAGAGCTCGCGCCTCGGTCCAGTTGTCTAGGATGACCTTATCATCGACAGAGACGCGGTAGTATCCGCCTGCTTCCCCAGTACTCTCTACAAAGAAGTCATAGACACCATCACCTGGCGCCCGGTAATACCCCGTCCAGCGGGCCGACCCCGCGCCAGACGGATAAGAAGCAGAGCGGAAGCCCAACTCCGCGTTCGCCACGGCGCCGAAATTGATGTGGAGATCGGTTTGGTGCTCGATCGGGTCGCCTTCCAAATTTTCGTTGGAAAAGTAATCTGCAACCAGCCCGGGGCTGTTGCCAGATTCCACCGTGGAAAGAACTGTCATCTGAGCCAGCACGCTGAGCTCGGGAACGCCGGAATCATAATACACAGGCACGGACGCGCCGAGTTCGGTTGCAACACCTTCGAGAAAGCTCACGGCGGAAAACGGTTGTACACCGGCGCTGCCTCCTCCAACGGGAACGGCTGGATACGCCCCGGGTCCAATCACCGCGATTGACCTGATCCTGGGCTTATCCAGCGGGAGGAGATAGTTTTCGTTTTTGAGCAAGACCATTCCCTCGCGGGCGGCTTCAAGTGCCACCTGGCTGCCTTCGAGGTTGTACCTCGGGATTGCGAGATCGGTCTGATCTCGATCCATCCAGTGGGATTCGATCGCGAGGCGAAGGATGCGGCGCACCTTGTCGTCGATCGTGGCAACCGAGACCTTTCCGTCTTCGATGGCACGCTGAAGTCTTTCGCGGCTCATAAAGAGGCCCATCGGCATTTCCAAATCCAGCCCGGCATTCGCCGCGGCAACCCCGTCGTAGGTGGAAAGCCAATCGGACATCAGCACCCCTGGGAACCCCCATTCCTGCTTCAAGACCTGGACGTTCAAAAACGAATTCTGGGTCGCGTGAGCGCCGTTGATAAGGTTATAGGAGTCCATCACGGCTCCCACGTGGCCTTCCTTTACAGCCGCTTCGAAAACGGGAAGGTAGATCTCGCGCATTGTGCGTTCATCGATGAGGTCATTGATCACGTGCCGGGCAAACTCTGAATTGTTGCCCATGAAATGCTTCGCCGTAGCGCTGACTCCTTCGCTCTGCACTCCTTGGATGTATCCTACGGCGATCCGCGAGGCCAAATACGGGTCCTCGCCGAAATACTCGAAATTTCGCCCGTTCATCGGTGCTCGATAGATATTGACGCCGGGTCCTAGAAGGAAATTTACGCCTTTGGCCCTCGCGTCGCGCCCAATCTGCTCTCCGACGCGCTTGGCGAGAGAAGGGTCCCACGTGGCCGCCAGGTTGATTCCGGCAGCCATGGCGGTCGCACGACCGAAGTTGCGGACGCCCATCGGCCCATCGGCCATCTTCAGGCGCGGCAGGCCCACGGTAGGCAAGTCGCGCGTGAAAAAGCCATCCACACCTCCGAGCAGCTCGAGCTTTTCCGACAAGCTCATTCGCAACAGAAGGGTCTGGACCCGGTCATCCAGACCAGGGTCGGTTGCCGCGACAGAGTGACTGCGGCCGACAAGTGCGAGCAGAAACAGGCCCAGGAAAAGCGACGTCTGAACGAAGATGGTTTCCCGTCTCAAGCTGTGTGATTTCCCCCGCCGAGCCAAGTGTTAACGAAAGAGATCCGAACCAGCATGTGCCGATCCTAGCACGGCTCTCCTGGATCGAACCGTACAAGCAGCTGCCGGCTAGCTGTATCCTTCTCGTGGGACGTCAACCAACTCTTGACACAGGTCTTGTCCCCGTTGTTACCTAGCAGCCGTCAAGCAATAGGTGAAGGCTTTTTATGATTGTAATGCGGTCGTTGTGTGCGGCGAGCGTGTTTCTAGCACTAGCGGTGCTGGGGAGAAGCGTGGCGCGGGCGCACGAGCAGGAACCACCGCCCGAGAGTTCCTCGCCTCGAGCCCAGGGATCGCCGGCGGATAGACTTACGCCGGATGACATCGTCATGGGGAAGCAACTTTACGCAGCAAATTGCGCCAGCTGCCACGGCGTCGACGCGACCGGGCAGCTCGGCCCTAACCTCCATGGAGTCGTCGAAAGGCGTGGCGAACAGGCCGTTTTCGGAATCGTGCGCAACGGCATGGGCGGAATGCCGCCAGTGGTGTCGATCAATGATCAAAGGGTATGGCAGGTGATTGGTTATCTTCGGACGCTCGGCCTATCGGGACGAACGGAAGCGGCGACCGGTGACCCAGCAAAAGGAAAAATCGTGTATGCGGAAAATGGGTGCGCCACCTGCCACACCATCGACACGCAAGGCGGTAGCGTCGGGCCTCAGCTGACGACGATTGGCCGTTCGCGCGCGCCGAAATACTTGCACGACTTTCTGCTCGATCCCGGGAAAAATCCGCCTTCCGACATAACCCTGCCCGAGCGTGCGGCGAATACCGGGTATTTGCTTGTGCACGTGGTGACAAACGACGGGCATGAAATGACCGGCATGCGAGTCAATGAGGACACGTTCACGATTACACTGCGGGACGTGGGTGGTCATTTCTACACCTATGACAAGGTCAAACTCAAAACGATTGAGCGCGAGCCGGGAAAAAGCGTGATGCAGAGTTACAGCAATCTTTCAGCGGCCGATCTAGACAATCTGGTCGCATATCTTTCGAGCCTGAAAGGGACCCCATGAGGACGGCTGCCCGATCGATCGTCGTGCTGTTTCTAGCTTGTTTTGCAGTTCCAAGTTTCGCGCAGGTGCCCTACGAACGACTGAAGAATTCTGATTCTGAGCCGGAGAACTGGCTGATGTACGGCGGCAACTATAGATCGCAGCGCTTTTCAGGGCTCAAGCAGATCACGCCCGAGAACGCTGCGAACCTGCGCGTAGCTTGGGCGTATCAATTGCGGGGGGGCGGTGTGATGGAATCGTCGCCGATCATCGTGGACGGTATTTTGTACGTGACCGAACCGCCGAGTAACATCACGGCGATCGATGCGCGCACGGGAAAACCGCTTTGGCACTACGTGCCACCGGTGCCAAGGGATTTTGTTCCGGTGGGGCTGTTTCCCACAAACCGAGGGGTGGCGGTGCTCGACGACAAGGTGTTTGTCGCCACGATTGACGACCATTTGATCGCGTTGGATCGAAACAGCGGTGTGGTCCGCTGGAATTCACTGATCGCGGACAAGTCCGAAGGTTACGCAGTTACGCAGGCTCCTTTGGCCATTAACGGAAAAATCGTGGTCGGCGTTGGCGGCGGAGAAGCGGGCGCGCACGGATTCCTCAGCTGCTTCGATGCCAAGGACGGAAAGCTGCTTTGGCAAACGTACACCGTCCCGCGCAGTTCGACGGACCCGGGCGCTGATACCTGGGCCAACGACAGTTGGTCAAATGGTGGCGGCACGACCTGGAACACGGGCTCGTACGATCCCGAGCTGAATTTGATCTACTGGGGCACGGGCAATCCCGCACCCGACTGGAACGGCGAAGGCCGAATGGGCGACAACTTGTTCACCTGCTCCATGCTGGCGCTCGACGCGGACACAGGCAAGATGGCATGGTATTTCCAGTTCACGCCACACGAGACGCACGACTGGGACGCAGCCGAGCCGCCGATCTTGTTCGATGCCACGATCAATGGGAAACCGCGCAAGCTGCTGGCGCAAGCAAATCGCAACGCCTTTTATTACGTCCTCGACCGGACCAACGGCGAATTCATCACCGGCGTTCCTTTCGCCAAGCAAACTTGGGCAAAAGGCCTCGACCCAAAAGGACGGCCCATCAAGATGCCGCCGGAGCAGATCGAGCCGAGCGTCGAAGGAACACTGGTATATCCGTCGCTGACCGGCGGAATCAATTGGACAAGTCCCTGCTATAGCCCGTTGACTGGATTGTTCTACGTGAACGCCCGTGAGGGCTTCGCCTACTACATCAAAGGCGAGCGAAAAATGGCTCCGGGCAATTCGGTGGGTATCATCGGGGGCGGTGGTGGCGGCGGCAGAATGAGCGGCCCAGATGAGACGACCACCTCGATTCGCGCTTTGGTCGCCACAACCGGCGAGAAGAAGTGGGAATACAAAATGGTCGGCGATTCGTGGACCGGCACACTGGTCACAGCGGGCGGCCTTGTTTTCTCTGCCGATGCTGCCGGCAATTTCTTCGCACTGAACGCAAATACTGGCGAACCGCTGTGGCACCTTTTGCTTGGCGCAGCCGTGCGATCGAATCCGGTTTCGTACGCGGTCGATGGAAAGCAATACGTTGCGGACGCTGCCGGGAACACGCTGTTCGTTTTCAGTCTGCCGTAGGAAGAATTGATTTTGTCGGCGCTGTAATCCTGTGCTGAAGGTTCTGATCTTGGGGGACATTCATGAATTTCAAGAAGGCTTTGTGTGCCGCCATTATTGCTGCGGCTTGTCTGGCAGGACTGACACCATCAGCATCCGCTCAATTCCCGCCGCAGACGCCTCCTCCGCACAAACCGCATCCGCCAGTGACACCGGAGAGCATCGCTAAAGGGAAAGAACTTTTTCAAGGCACCTGCGCGAATTGCCATGGCATCGACGGGAGCGGAGCGAATGGCCCCAATATCCAAAATGCCGCTTCAACGATGGGACCCGAGGGACTATACGCAAGGATGACTTCCGGAGCCATTGGCACCGCCATGCCTAACTTCACCTTTCTCGGCGATGACAAGATCTGGGCAATCGCGGATTACGTCGCCACTCTGGGGCAGCACGGCACAGGGGTGCAGTTGGGCGATGCACAGAAGGGTCAGCGAGTGTACGACGCCAACGGGTGCGCGACGTGTCATAGCATCGTAGGACATGGCGGCGACACAGGACCGGACTTGACGACGATTGGCACGCAGCGTGCAGCCGCATTGTTGCGCAACGAAGTCCTCGACCCTGGCGCGAATCTTCCGACGGATACGAGTGGGTTGGCGGAGCGTGTGGCCTATCACGCGTATCAGCTGTACCGCGTGACGCTGAAAGACGGCAAGCAAGTAGAAGGCATGCGCGTCAACGAAGACTCGTTTTCCATTCAATTGCGCGATGCAAAAGGAGAGATTCACTCTGTCCAGAAATTCAACGTGCAGAATATCGAAGAACTGCCCCGGAAAAGCTTCATGCCCAGCTACAAGGGGAAGCTTACGGACGAACAGCTGAACGATTTGGTCGCCTATCTGGCAAGTTTGGGAGGTGGACGATGAAAAGTTCAAGACTGCTCGCATGCGGGTCCGTGTTCATTGGGCTCATCGTCAGCATCGGCGCGACCTCCTGGGCTCAGAACGTGACCTACGAAGAGATCTTGCACTCGGCGAGTCATCCGGAAAATTGGATCACCTACGGCGGGAACTACGCGTCCCAGAGATTTTCCGAGTTGAAACAGATCCAGACGGAGAATGTAGGCGATCTCAAAATGCAGTGGGTGTACCAGCTGCGCCAGCAAGGGATTTTCGAATCGTCGCCGATTGTGGCGGACGGAATCATGTATGTAACCGAACCCCCGACGACCGTGACGGCCCTTGACGTTCGCACGGGACGGCCGATCTGGAGATGGACCGCCAAACTTCCGCAACACCTGTTGACGATTGGATTATTCCCCACGAACCGTGGCGTGGCGATCCTCGGGAACACAATCTACGTAGCCACGATTGACGCACATCTTGTGGCACTCAATGCCAAAACCGGCGCAGAGCGCTGGAGTGTGGAGATTGGCAAGAACGAAGACGCCGTCGCAATCACGCAGGCGCCGCTCGCCATTAATGGAAAGATCATTGTTGGAATGGGTGGAGGCGAGGGCGGACTTCGCGGCTACATCGACGCCTATGATGCAAAAGACGGCAAGCGATTGTGGCGCCTGTACACGGTTCCCGCTGCAGGCGAACCAGGTGTTGAAACCTGGGAAGGCGAAAGCTGGAAATACGGTGGCGGGACGACCTGGAACACGGGCTCCTACGATACCGAAACGAACACGCTTTTCTGGGGCACCGGCAATCCAGCTCCGGATTGGAATGGAGACGCGCGCAAGGGAGACAATCTGTATTCCTGCTCACTGCTCGCCATTGATGCCGACACCGGCAAGATGAAATGGTACTTCCAGTTTTCTCCCCACGAAACGCACGACTGGGATGCATCGGAACCGCCGATTCTGTTTGATGCGGTAATCGGTGGCAAGAAACGCAAAGTCGTGGCGCAGGCGAATCGCAACGCGTTCTATTACGTGCTGGACCGTGAAACCGGGGAGTTTTTGGCCGGCAAGGCATACGCGAAACAAACCTGGGCGAAAGGACTCGACGCCAAGGGACGGCCCATCGAGTTACCCGACATCGAACCGACTCCGCAGGGCACGCTCGTCTATCCGAGTATCACCGGCAGCGTTAACTGGACCAGTTCGTCCTACAGCCCCTTGACAGGACTCTTCTACGTCAACACACGCGAGCAAGGTGCCTATTACTTCAAGGGCCACCCACAGATTCAACCACACAATCCGGCGGACATCGGTGGAGGCGGCGGGCAGAAGGTCGTGGGAGGAGATGCGGCCTACAGCGCCGTTCGTGCTCTCGAAGCAACGACCGGAAACGTGAAATGGCAGTTCAAAATGGTTGGCGATTCCTGGACAGGGACGCTCGTGACGGCGGGCAATCTCGTTTTTTGCGCTGACGCCGAGGGTAATTTCTACGCACTGAATGCCACGAACGGGGCGCCTTTGTGGCACGTGCCCCTTGGGAATTCCGTTCGGGCGAATCCGATTACGTACGCAGTGGACGGGAAACAGTATGTCGAAACCGCGGCGGGCAATTCGGTGTTTGTTTTCTCGTTGCCCTAAGCTGGCCCTATTGCGTCGATTTTCTGCGGGAAAGCTTCAGAACCACTTCGATATCACGGCGAGAATCAAAGCTTGAGATCGTCCGGGTCGGGGACGTCAGGTTCTCGTGCTCGGCATGGATTTCGTAGTCGACGTTGGGATCCAGGCCGCTAAAGCGGTACGCTCCGGAGCTATCCGTAATGCGGGTGATGATGGACTGCGTCTTGACGTTCACGAGGTAGACGACGCTGGAAGCGACCGGATCATCATCCTTGTCGATCGTCGTGCCGTGAACGGTACGAAGCTGGGCTTCCCCTTTGTTGTCCTGCGCGCTTAAGCAGGGAGCGAGAGACATTAGCAGCCAAGCAAGCAGGAGAATCCGCGGGAAACGGGCCGGGCAGTTTGGCCGCGTCGGCACAGTCATGGTTCATCCTCGTCCTCGCCGTACCCGGATTCCTCCTCTTCCTCATCGTCCTCCCCGGCTTCTTCATCTCCTTCCTCATCTGCCTCATCCTCGTCATCAGAAAGAGCGATAAGGTGCACGGGGTGGGTTTGCGTCACTTCGAGTTCGGTGTCACACTCGGGGCAGGTCAGGATTTCGCCTTCCTCGACCTCATCTTCATCCAAGTCGATTTCGGCGTCGCATTCCGGGCACCTGGTCACAGGAGTCGGTCCTCCTAGCGCGAACTTAGAGCAGACCGGCGTATTATATAACGCTCGTGTCAAGCTTTGGTGTGGAGGTTCGCGTAAAGGGATGAAGGAAAAACGCGAGTTCCCCGACCGGCCACTCGTGGGAGTTGGCGGGGTCGTGATCTCAAACGGGCGCGCTCTGTTGATCCGGCGCGCGAGTCCGCCGCTCGAAGATCAATGGTCCATCCCGGGTGGGCTGCTGGAGGTGGGGGAGACCTTGCGGGAGGGAGTACGGCGCGAGCTGCTCGAGGAAACCGCGATCGAGGTGCGCGTGCTGGAACTGGTGGAAGTATTCGAACGCATCGGCTTGGACGCCAGCGGAAAAGCGAAACATCATTTCGTCGTCCTGGACTATCTGTGCGAAGCTCTCCGGGGTGAAGCTTGCGCAGGGAGCGATGCAAGCGAGGTAGCGTGGGCCGCGCCGAACGAACTGGAGAGGTATTCTCTTACGCAAGCCACGACGCAAGTCATTCTGCGTGCGTTTGAAATGGTGCGCCAACGCAATCTGCAACGAGATGGATAGATCTCTTCGACGATCGGGGGTCGTTCAGCTCGCCGCGGCGGCATCGGGCAGGCGCCCGAAGCGGCGTTCGCGCCCAAAGTAGTCTTCAACCGCCACTTCTAAATCGGAAACGTCAAATTCAGGCCACATGCGCGGAGTGAAATGGAGCTCCGCGTATGCTGATTCCCACAACATGAAATCGCTCAGTCTTTGTTCGCCGCCGGTGCGAATCAGAAGATCGACGTCTGGCGCGGCCCCGCCGCTGTTGGTCACTTGTCCGAGGCGTCGGGCAAATTCACGGCCGGATACCTCGAGGCTCGATAACATCCAGCAGGAGGCGCGAAGGATGGCGTCGCGCGAAGAGTAGTCGAGTGCAATGCGCAAATCGATAACGCGGCCAGCAGCGGTCTGCCGCTCGGCCGACTCGATAGCCTCGACGAGACTCCTGGGTAGGCGATCGCGGCGGCCAATGACGCGCAATCGGACGCCTCTGGCGGCGCACTCCGAAGCGTCCGCACGAAGATAATCCTCAAGCAAGCTGAGCAAGGATGTAACCTCAGCCGCCGGGCGCTCCCAATTGTCGGAGGAAAACGCGTACAGCGTGAGTGTGCCGATGCCTAGCTGCGGAGCAACGCGAACGACGCGGCGAACCGCGGCAACCCCGGCGCGGTGACCTTCTGAGCGTGGAAGACCGCGCGCGGCGGCCCAGCGGCCGTTGCCGTCCATGAGGATGGCAACATGAATCTTGGGAGCAGGAATGACTCGTGCAGCGCTATTGCCCATGTTCTTCCTCTGGGAGAAAGGCCCCTCTACCCTTCCCGCGTGGCGCGGATGAGGGCCTCCATGTGGTCCAGATACTTTTCCAGTGCGCGTCGGCCAGCAGGCAGCAGCCGATACTCGGTCTTCGGCACGCGGCCGGCAAATGATTTCGTGCAACCGATGTACCCAGCGTCCTCGAGCTTGCGGGCATGCACGCTGAGATTGCCGTCGGTCGCGCGGAGCAGTTCCTTGAGTTCATTGAAGCTGAGGGATGTATTCACGGCGAGTGCACTTACGATGGCCAGTCGCGTTCGCTCGTGGATCACCCGGTCCAGATGTTGGGCCGCTCCGTCGGCGCCCACCGCTCCGGATGCTGCTCGTTTAACCCTTTCGTCCCGCGAAAGGCGCGCGGTTCCTGATTTAGCCGCCATACTGCCTCGCAATCACGGCTCCGAAAACGAGATGCAGGCCGCCGAATCCGGCGCCCAGCAGAGCGTTGCCCCAGCTCGCGGAGCAGAAAAGAGCGACAGCGCCGAGGACCATAAAGCAGAGCCCCATAAGGGGTACGATGCGAATCGAGAAGGCACCTCCCGTGACCACGGCCGTCCCGTAAAGCAGAAGCCAGACTCCCGGCACCGACTCAAAGGATCCGATGCGCACCAACAGGAAGGTCATCAACACGCCGACGAGCAAGGGGGGCGCAAAGCTGTAGACAAATCGGCGACCGGGGCCAGAAAGAAGCGCAGTTCCCGCTTGGCGGGCCTTGGCATAGGTGGTCCAAACAGCAATCGCGATAGCCACCGCGGCCTCCGAAACCCAGGTCAGCAGCCAGGCCAGCGACGACGCTTGCCGCGAAGCGATCACGGCCGCGCCCAATGCCGTAATTCCCATGGCGACGCCGCCCCAGCCCGGTACAGCGGTAAACGAGCCAGCCCGCTCCATCGTTTCACGAATAAACTGAATGTTGTCGCGGGCACGGTCGTCGATGGCAACGGGATGGAGATCGCGATCGGGAAACGCCATGCGATCAGCATAGCAGACCGACTACCAGTGTCAAGTACTTTGCATGGTAAAGTTTCCAGCTCTCGATCCTCCTGTCGCTGTCGAGCTCCTGCGTGTCACCTCGCCGGCGAACGGGGATAACGGCCGAGGAGCCAGTTCCAACGAATAGAGAGGAGATCGGCGAACATCGATACGCTGTCACGGAAAACGTGCACTTTTGTGGCGGCATCGTGTGCCCAACGCACGGGTACTTCGGCGATGCGTAGACCATGGCGCCCGGCGAGGAACAGCACTTCAGGGTCAAAACCGAAACGCTCAATTCGCTGCTGCTCGAAGACGATCCGGCAGCGTTCGCGGACGAAGGCCTTGAAGCCGCACTGCGTGTCCTCGAACGGCAACCCAGTGAGGAGGCGCACGAACCCATTGAAAATGATCCCTGCAACTTCCCGAAATCTTGACTGGTGCGCGGTGATCAGAGAACGATCGACGGCCCGCGACCCGATGGCAACGTCATAACCTGCCCCGATGGCTTGAAGGAGCTTTTCTGATTCCTCAATCGGCGCTGAAAGATCCGCATCCGTGAAAAGAGCGATGCGGCCACGGGCCTCGGTCATGCCGTGGCGCACGCTATAGCCTTTCCCGCGATTTTTCCCGTTCGACAGAATGCGCAGACAAGGAATCGTTTGTGCCCATTGCTTTGCAATGTCCACTGTTTTGTCCGTCGAGCCATCATCCACCACAAGGATCTCCATCCCGGCGAACTCCCCCGTTTTGCCGCGGAAGTAGTCAGAGATGCGCGCGAGCGCGTGGCCAAGGCGCCGCTCCTCGTTATAAGCGGGAATCACGATCGAAAGCTCTGGCGCGTTCGCGTTCATTCGATCCCGACGTTGGGAGCGTGGGTTCGGCTGGCCAGGAGCGCCGGCCACGAAGGCACTGGGTGGGCACACGGCGAATGCCGAGCAATCAAACGGCAACCCTCGCGAAACTAGCAAGCAACCCTGTTGCGGCAGGCCGCTTCATAGTCGGCTCGGGTGCACAGAACCGAGCTGTGACTTCAAGCCGTGGCGACGTTCGGCCGTGCGTGCCATGGGCTTCGGAACCGAGAAGCATGCTACTTCTCAAAATATCATAGCCCGCTCTGACGGGACTATCGGAGGCCTGCGCGAGACCTCTATTCGGCAAGATCTCGCAAACAGCCGTGACCTAGGGCTTCGCCTTCGATATGATGAGTGTCACCTTGCGGTGCCAGCTGATAGGAGATGCACATGAGATTGTTTTTCGCCATATTCGCAGCGCTTTGCTTGGCGGGGCCCACGCTGGCGCAAGCGCCAACGACGGGGGTACCGCAGAAACCCCCGCAGCATCAGCCGGGTGTGACTGACCCGTCGCACACGTCAACACCGGAGGCAAAGTCGACTCCTTCCCATTCCGCCGACAAGATCGATCCTGAAAAGGATGCCGCAATCCGTCACCTGATGGACATTACGGAAACGTCGAAGCTCGGTGACAACATCGCGACCTACCTGAAGGGACAGGTTCATGACGGTGTGGGTCGTGCCATTGGCCCCGACAAGGTCGATGCGTTTATGGGGACATTCAACCGGAAGTTTTCCGCAACCTCTCCTACCACGGCGGTTACCGATGCCATGGTCCCGATCTACGCGAAGGCCTTCTCCATGGAAGATATTCAAGGGCTCATTCAGTTCTACGAATCCCCTCTCGGCCAGCGCGTAGTGAAAGCTCTCCCGGAGGTCGTGCAGCAATCGCAGATGGCTGGTGTACAGATCGAACAAGCGTCGGCACTGAAGGTTCTGCGGGAAATGACCGATGAATATCCTGAATTGAAACAGGTCCTCCCACCCGAAAACGATCAGGGCGCGCCGCAAGCCGCTCCGGCGCCAGCGCCCGGCCAGGCCCCCAAACCGACTCCCACTGCTCCTCCCAAATAGCTACACCCGGGGCTCGAGCGCCGACCACGTCGCTTTGTGAATGGTGGAAAAAGCGGCCGAAACAGCCATGAGCTCGCTATAATCCTGTGCCCATGGCGCCGCTAGAAGTGACCGATTGGTCTCCGCTCTGGATATCGCTCAAAACCAGCGTAACGGCGACCCTGATCACGCTGATTGCCGGGCTTGCTGCGGCGGCTTGGCGCGAGCGGCACAACGGCCCGGCGGTCGCCCTGGTCGACGGCATCTGCCTTCTTCCCCTGGTGCTGCCACCCACGGTAGTCGGCTTCTTCCTCCTGCTGCTTTTCGGGCGCCGCGGCCCCCTGGGACGGCTGCTGCTCCAAATGGGCACCACCGTGATCTTTTCCTGGCCGGCTACCGTGATCGCGGCAGCGGTCGTTGCATTTCCGCTGATGTATCTCACCGCTCGCGCGGCCCTCGAGCAGGTCGATTCGCACTTCCCAGAGGCCGCACGCACGCTGGGTGCTTCCGAATGGCGTATTTTCGGAAAAATCGCCTTGCCGCTGGCATGGCCCGGTGTGCTGGCTGGGGTGATTCTTTCCTTTGCGCGGGCCCTCGGCGAATTCGGAGCCACACTGATGCTCGCCGGAAACATTCCGGGAAGAACCGCTACGATTCCGATCGCCATCTACTTTGCGGTGGAAGCCGACGACATGCGCAGCGCGTTCGCCTGGTGCGCGGCAGATGTTTTGATTTCGCTCGCCCTGCTGAGTGGTCTCTATTACTGGACCCACGCGCGGGGACCTGCGCGCTGGGCCCGGCGCTGACATGGCACTTGAAGTTCACATCGAAAAAGAACTAGCGAACTTTACGCTGGATGTTTCGTTTGCGGCCGATAAGGAACCGCTCGGAATTCTCGGTCCGTCGGGCGCCGGAAAGACGGTGCTGCTGCGGTGTATTGCAGGCTTGGAGGATCCCAATCGCGGCCGTATCGTCCTTGGCAACCGCACCTTGCTCGACACCGAAAACGGTGTTCGTGTTCCTGCACGCAAGCGCCGCATCGGAATGCTTTTTCAGCACTACGCTCTGTTCCCTCATCAGTCGGTGCGAGACAACGTCGGGTTCAGCCTAAGAGGGCTATCCGGCGATGAACGCGCGCGCCGCGTGCGGGCCATGCTTGAGCAGGTCCACGCGGCTGAGCTCGAACCGCGCTATCCGCGCCATCTTTCAGGTGGCGAGCAGCAACGTGTCGCTCTGGCCCGCGCGCTTGCGAGCGAACCGGAGGCCCTTTTGCTGGACGAACCTCTTTCCGCTCTGGACACACACTTGCGCAGTCAAATGGAGGCGCAGCTCCGAGAGATTTTTCTCGCCTACCGCAGTCCGACGCTGCTGGTCACGCACAATATCGAGGAGGCCTACCGACTAGGCCCGCGACTGCTCGTGCTCTCGCGCGGGCACGTGGCCGCCTTGGGACCTCGAGAAGAGATCTTTCGGCGACCGCCCAATGTAGAAGTCGCACTCCTAACAGGCTGCAAGAATATTTCCCGGGCACGAGCGGTCTCCGACAGCCACGTCGAGGCCATCGACTGGGGCTGCCCGTTGCACCTCAGGCAAGCGCCATCACCACCGGTTGGCCACGTCGGGATTCGCGCTCATCACATCGATTTCACCGAATCGTTCGATCCAGGGACCGGAGAGGAAAATGTATTTCCCTGTTGGCTCGTGAGCTCGTCCGAAACACCCTTCCGGATCACTCTCTACCTTCGGCTGCACAAACCGCCTGACGGATCGGGCCGCTACGACCTGCAAGCCGAGGTGTTCAAGGAAAAGTGGGAACGGTTCCGCGATCGCCCGCTGCCGTGGCACGTAAGGCTCTCGCCCGAATGGCTGTTCGTCATGCCCGCTTGAGGGATCATTTGTAGTGCTTCACAAACTTAACGTCCATTCCGTATGTGCCGTTTATATCGCGTAGGAACTGGACCGAGAGCCCTCGCTTAATCGCGTAGTCGACTTGAATCAATTGGTACTGGTTCGATGAGGCGTTCGTCGAGTAGGTGATCGAAATATCGCGCGTGAGCTGCTCCTGGATGGTAACGCGCGCGGCGGCGTTGGATTCCGTGGCGGTGCCGGCCACGAAGGGGTCCACTCGAAACGAACTGATGCCAAAAAGATGTTCGATGCGCCCGCCTACGCCGCTGGAGATGGCCTCCGAGAGCAACGCGGTGGCGCCGTAGTTCTGAGCGGCTCCAGGCTCGGAACGTAGACCTGACTCCTCGCCGGGACTACCCAAAGCCAACAGGGCCACGATATCTGTATCCGGTAGTGGCGGATCAGAGCGGTAACTCAGAGAGAGATGGCTCGAGGGACCGGAGAAATTTATGGTGACCTGATATTGGTTGATGGTCGAGGTAGCCTCGATATTGAGGACCGGATCGAGCCGGAACGGATTTGCGAAATTGATGTCGCCGCGGGTGAGTTCAAACGTGTTGCCACGAAATGGCATTTCTCCGCCTAGCAGGTGAATATCTCCGAGAAGCACGGGCCGGTCCCAAGTCCCGCGTAGGCGAACATCCCCATCGATTTCAACATGTGCCCCGGACCATTCGATTCGGGCGCCGGGAGTGGTCAGGCCCTGGACGTCGAATGCAAGATTTTGCAAAAAAGGCGAAGTGGTAGGCGCACTGGCTGTGGTGTCGGTCCCCGAAGCAAAGAACGAGGCCACGTCAACACTTTGGCCAAACAGCACGCGCTGTACTTGAACGTGGCCGCTGATCAAAGCGCCGTCGCTTGTGCCGGAAAGCTCGATCGTGCCGCCGACCAGCCAGCTCATACCGGCAGGATATCGAACGCGAACACTCGAGGTCGTTGCCGCCACCCGGTACCGCAATTGGCCCTCGCCGTAGTCAACGCTACCGCTGAGCGTCAGTGGCCCCCCACCCGCCTCCGCCGTGATTTGATCGAAAAGCAGCCGGCTCTTGTCAAATACGAGGCTACCTGTCACGTGGCTAAGTCCCAGGGGAAACTCCGAGTAGGTAGCCGAGGCATCCTGCACGCTCGCATTCCCGGTCACGCGCGGAGATCCCAGGGTCCCCTGCACGGATACATTGACGTCGGCACGGCCGCTGGCATGCAAATCCGGCAGCAGGCCTGTGATCAGACGCAAGTTCATGCCACCAGAAAGCTTGAAATCAAGCCGGCGATCACGGTCAAACCGCGCCGACCCACTCAGCTGCACATCGGTGTCCGGCCCATGCAGGCGCGCCTGCTCGATTCGAACTTCGTTGCGGCGATACGCCAATCGAATGTTTTGGTCGTTGGTGAGCTGGACCAGCTGATAGTTGAACGAAATGCGAGCGATATTGGCATCCACCTCAATCGAATCTGGCTGCCGCAACGAGCCCGAGATGGTGAACACGGCATCGGCACTGCCATGGCCGGTCAGCTGCGACAGGTGCAGTCCCGCCGCAATGAGTGGATCCAGATCGAATTGCTCCATCGAAAGTCTGCCGGAAACGGACTCCTCACCGCTCAGTAGAACCGTCACATCTCCTTGAAGTCTCTCGCGCACCGGCTCTGAGGCCAGTGTCAGGTGGGCGCTCGTGCCATCGGACTCGATGTGTCCTGTAAAGTCCCCCTCGGAGTCTGTTCTCAAGGCCAGATTTGTGATCTTGAGATCGCCTCGTGCGACGGGTGCGCGCAGTGGCCCGCCCCCGCGAAGGGAGAAATCGAGACGGCCTGAAATCGGCAGCGAAGGGGTTTGCAGCTGCCGAATGCGTTCGAGAGCAATTCCCCTGCCCGCGAGGTCGAATTCCGCACGCTGCTCATCGGGTCGGTACAGGAAGTTGCCGTCGAAGGTACCAAAACTCTCGCGCAGTTGGGCGTTGGCGAGCTTCACGAGGTCAGGTTCCCAGTGAAATTGTCCGCTCAAACGATCGGCGCTCCAGCCTCGGACCAGAATATGTTCGGCAACGAAGTTGGCATCCACGATGGGCGCAGCGCGCGTGCCGCTTCCATGAACGTCGCCAGCCAGATCCACCTGGATCGGATAGGGCGTACCGAGCAACACCTGCAAATCGTCCCCCGAGGCTCGCTCGACATGTGCGTCAAGCCTCCAGGGGCTGGAAGGCAGAAAGTTCCAGTCTCCTGCGAACTCGAGCCAAAGATCGACCCGAGAAGAGGTGTTCGCACGTCGAATCACGGTGTTCTTCAGCAAAAGGCCATCGGGTGAGTACTCCAGGTCACCTTCCAAGTGATCCCACACGAGATTGTCATATTGCGGATTCGTTGCCATGAGGTGACCGACAAAGGATACTTCCTTGAGAGGTCCGATGATTCGGCCGCGCCACTGGATTTCCCCGCCCACACGATGCGGACCAGCCTCTGGGCCGCGAATCGCACTGATGAAATCATCCCACTGGAGCAAATTCTCCGCGGAGAGGGCTACTTCCAGTGCCGAATCCTCCGCTCCGAGCGTACCGTCCATCGCGATGTGCGCCGAGGGAGTTCCGATCTCGCCCTGAGAAATCGAAACGATCTCCCGGTCGCTGCGGTAGTCGTAGTCAATCCGGGCCGTCACGGGAATGATGCCCGCGCCCGACACGCTAGGCGGCGACCAGCGCATTTCCCCCGTCGATTGAAAGTTCTCGAAGTTCGCATTCCAGGTGTTGACCGAATCCACGTCGATGACCCCATCCCAATGAAGCGAGTTCACGGGAAGTTCATCGTTGTCCAGCGCATTGAACAGGCGCGCCAGGCTTCCCCCGCGCAGCCGCGTTTTCGTGCGAAATCGAAGCCCAGGAAAGTCCAGTTCGAGCTGGCCATCGAGCGTGGCTCCGATGGCGTGCACGTTGAGATTGGGGACAACCAGCCGCTCGTGAGCCACCTGAAAGTCACCGGATGCCTCCATGCCTTTTTCGTGATAGAAGCGGTACGGCAGGGCCACGTTGCGACTGGAGAAGTAGCCGCTCGCCGTCCATTCACCGCCGGCGCTACCCTTCAGCGAGGCGTTCGATCGATAGTGCGCTTGGCCAGAAAAATCCGCATCGCCATCAGGCGTCAAGGGCTCGCGCAGTATCTTCCGGACATCGGCCAACGAAACCCGAAGGCGATATCGCAAGTCCCAGTCCGATTGCGCAAAGCTCGGCAGCTCGGCCTGGAGGTTAAAGTGCGAATGCTGCAGCGTAAGAATGAGCTCATTGAGCACGAAGGAATTGCGCTGGAGCGTGAATTTGACGGTGAGATCGAATGGAAACGGAAGATCGCGCTTTCTTCGAACCTCCACTTGTCGCCAGCCGAAACTTCCGACGTAGGAATCAGGGCCGCTGGCCGGCGCGTCATAGTGCAGGACAAACTGGAAGTCCCGGCCCTCAACGGTAAGCGGAACACGAGCGTCGTTGTAAGCGGCGCTGCCATCCTGCAACTCGAGCCGGCCGACGGCTAAGTCAAATAGGGTGGTGCGCCACGGGAGGTTCCGGGTGGGCCGCTGGGGCACCGGAACATTGCTGTATCCGCCTCGGTCTGTTCGAACAGCCAGTTGCGGGCGCGTGACGACGAGTTCGTCGAGCGCAATCTTGCGTTCGAAGAATGAAACGATACGAATTTCGAGCTCCACGCGCTCGGCGTGAAACAGGGGCGGCTGGCTCGCACTTTCCAAACCGTGCAGCGTCAAGTCGTCGATCTCGACGCGCAACTTCCACAGATGCAGATGAAAGGCACCGATTTCGACGCGCGCTCCCGTGCCCTGTTCAATTCGGGAGATGAGCATGTCTTGAAGGGATCGCTCCAGCAAACCCGACCGGTTGAGGGCCAATGCGGCGAGCACCGCCACAGTGAGCAGCACGAGTGCGCCCATCGCCCAGCTCAACGAACGACGCTTCACGGTTGCCCCCCTTCTGACATTACGTCGATTTTGAGTCGCGCCCGTGTTTCGTTAAGCCACGCCGTGGCGCGATCATTGATCGCACGCTGCACGAGCACTTCTTGAATGGCATCTTCGACGTCTTCGAGCGAGGGTACCGGTTGTCCTTGCGATTCCAGTTGCGGGACCAACTCGTTGTTGTAATACGCTTCGACCTCTTTCTGATCTACCTGCGCTGCGGCGCGAAAGCGATAGTCAAGGAAGCGGGAAAGATACAGCTGCATCGCGAGCAGCCGACGAACATCGGCCTCGGTGAGGCCTGCGTCGGTCGCGCGTCTTTTAAACTCTTCCGGTGACGGAAACCTTGTAACGAGCTGCTCGAAGACGCGCTTCACATCCTCCTCCGAAGGCTGCGGATAGTGTGCGACCCGGGCCTCACCGCCCGCGATCCATTGATCCGCCAACTCACGAATTAGTTCCGGGCGCGGCTTGGCGCGGCCATCCACGAGTAGCTGGAAGGCCGCGAGTTCCCGCACTTCGCTTTCTGTGATGACATCGTCCTCGATACGGGCAGCCACCCCATCGATCATCCGAGCGTTTCCAAACGGGACCGCCGAAGAGACCGAGGAACCTGTTTGGCCTTTTACACAACTTGCTGTCACATTCAGAAAAGTCCCAATCAAGAGAGCGATGAGAAAGGCACGATTCATCAGAAGATCGGTCCGATATTGAATGAAAATTCGAAATGCGGGACTTGATACACCTGAAACGTCGAAGTGGTTGTGTTAAATACCTGGTAGGAGGCTGGATTGAGCTGAAATCCGAAGTCCACACGTACCGGCCCCACCGGAGTTGGATAGCGGAGGCCAAAGCCAACGGTGTGCGAAAAATAATTCAAATTAGTAAGCGAAGGCGCTTTCCATGCTAACGAGATATGATTCACGTCCGTGTACACATTGCCGCCGTCGTAGAAAACCGTCCCTCCCAGGCGGCTGCCCACCAAGGGCAGTCTCATAGGAAAGCGCAATTCCTGGTTAAAGACCAGCAGGGCCTGTCCGCCGATGGGATACCCCGTGCAAGGGTCGCGCGGGCCTGCCTGGTTCAGCCCGAAGCCGCGCAGCGTTGTGCCGCCGCCCGCGTAGAACCGCTCGGGCAGCGGAATTTGGGGAAAAGTGTTCGGCGGCGTCGATGTCGTTTCCAAGCACTGCGAGGGATTGAACTCGGTGCTCAATCCAACGGTATTAGCTTGTGGCAGCTCCACGCCGAAGCGCACCGAACGCGCAAAAACGAATGCGCGACCAAAGGAATGAAACGAGGAATTCTGGAAAAACCCACGGAAGAAAGCAGCGCCGGACCCGAGTGCGGGAATCGCGTCGCTCAGGTCCACCGTATTGAACGTACCGTGCTTCGCGTCGGCGGGATCGTCCCGTCGGTCCCGTGCATAGGTGACGCCGACGCCGGACACCAAGGTCGGCTGACTCAGCAGGGGGATTTGCTCCGGGCTGATGGTGTTGGCCAGGTTGAAGGCATCGACCCGGCGGTAGAAATAGCGGTAGAGGAGGGAGCTGGAAGAGGATAACTTCTCGACCAGCTGCAGACCCACCTCAAACCGCGTCGAGGAAAACGTGTCGACGTCTTGTGTCTTCTCGGCGAATCCTGTCAGCTGGAGGCTCAATTTTCTGTTGGCCAGAAAATCGTCCGCCAGATAGCTGAGTACGACGCGATACTCGAGTGTGCTGGCTCGCGCTTTGAAGGAAAGTGTTTCAGCGCGACCGAACATATTGGCACGCGAAACCTCGAGAATCCCGCGCGGGCTGGCGCCAATCGTCGTTCCATTGGGATTCGAGCTGCCCCCGGCGATCCGCTGGACTTCAAACCCGACGCCGTAGCCGATGGTGTAGCGATCCGCCTCGTGCACTGCGACCACGACCGCCTTGTCCGGATCGGTGCCGCTGGGATCTTGCGGTGCGATCTGCACGCGATCAAATACGCCCAGGTTATATAGCTGGCGTTGCGTCTTCGCGACGTCGCCTTGGCGCAACGGGCCTTCCGGCTGAACTTCCACTTGACGCGCAACAATATCGCGGCGCGTGTTCACGTAGCCGGAAAGGTACACGTTCGAGACCTCCACGCGTTGGCCTTCGGTAATGCGGTACACGAGGCGAATCGTATCGGGCGTTTCTCCGGCCACCGCCTCGGTGCGAAGTGTTGCACCCGGATAGCCGTCGTTGTAGTAAATCGCGAGCATATTGTTGCGATCGCTCGCCACGGCCGATTCCGAGTATGGCTGACCCGGCGTCGAACCGGCGACGCTTAGTAGCTCGGAGGTCTCGATGGCATGGTTCCCTTCGATCTCGAGACTCGCGACGCGCGTCTGGTTCCCCTCCACGATATGAAACGTGACGAAAAGATTGTCTTTTTTGCCGCGGTAGCGATCGTCCACCGATGAACTGACCTGCGTGTCGCGGAAGCCATTGGCCGCATAGAGACCGCGGAGCGAATCTATATCAGCGCGCAGAAGCTGCTGGCTGAACCGCCCTGGCGAGGCAAAGGATGCAGGCTGCAGCTGAAGCCGTGGCAACAGCAGAATGCTTCCGAAATACCTGTTTCCTTCAAACGCGACTCCCGCCAGCCGGAAATGATCGCCACGTGTGATGACGAAGGTAATTACGCGGCCTTGCGGGTCATCCTGCGAATGAACTTCTACGTCGGCATCGAAATATCCCTGCTTTTGCAGATAGTCGCGAATGTTCCGCCGGCCCTCTTGCAGCAAATCGTCATCCACGGCGCCTTCTTCGAAAATGGGGATTAGCTTACGCTGCTGGCTTTTGCTGAGATGCGCGCCTTCGATGTCGACTCGCACGCGAGGTCCAGCCGTCACCGCAATAATGAGAGGTACGCGGTTCGATTCGGGATCGTAGGTTCCACGGGTGATGACTCCGCCCGCCCCCAGATAACCCTGGTTCACGAGAAACTTCTTCAGCCTGTCATTGTTTCGTGAAAGGGCCGCAGTGGTAATCTCGGTCTTGCTCGAAATCTTTAATCTTTTCAACAACTCCGCATCCGGATACGGCGTCTTGTTCACCAGAGTGATGTCACCCGCACGGGCGCGCAGTCCCGAAGACACGGTGACAGCTACGTTCATCTGCCTGGTATCCGGGTGAGGCTCGAGGGCCCAGGTAATCTTGGCTTGGTAAAACCCGTCGTCGCGCAAAGCCTGTTGTAAGCGGTCAACCCCGCTGCGCAGGGCACTCTCACGAAACGGCTCTCCCAAAACGAGTCGCAGGGAAGCCAGAGCGCCCGCCTCAGAGGGCGGCGGTTTTAGTCCCTCGACCGTAATCACATTGTTGTAAATGTTCGGTGTGACGATAAAGTTGACTTCCAAGCCCTCGGAGGCGGTCACGGCCGAGACGCGAATATCGGAATAGTCGCCCATGCGGTAAAGTGTGCGCAGACTTTCTCGCTCTTCTGTGAATTGAAAAAGGCTCCCAACCTGTAGGGGCAGCGGCGGAATCCTCTCACGGGCGATTTGCCCCGATTCGTAAACCACGCGAACCTGTGCCACGAGTTGGCCTTCCACCCTAACTTCTTGGGCCAGGGTGCAGGATCCGAACAGAGGGAGAAACAGGGCGAGCAGCATAACGGTCGGGGCTGCGCGGCGCGACCAGTCGCCGTGGGCGGATGTTTTTGGTTTGCGTAGGAATTTCATTCGCCCCAGAGGTTAAGAGGAGAGGTTAGCACAGGCGCGTTGCCTGCCCGGCGGCAAATGGCGCTATGATGGTTTCGAGTCAGCCACCCAAAGCCATGAAACCTGAGGATCGCGAAAGATACTCCCGGCAGGTCCTTTTCGCCGGAATCGGAGAATCGGGCCAGGAAAAACTGCTGGCGGCAAACGCCGTCCTGGTGGGCTGTGGTGCCCTCGGCACGGTCGTTGCAGGTCTGATGACACGGGCTGGAATCGGCCGGCTCCGCATCATTGACCGTGACTATGTGGAGCATTCGAATTTGCAGCGCCAAACGCTTTTTGACGAAACCGACGCCCGCGAGGCTCTGCCCAAGGCTGTCGCCGCCCAGCGTCACCTGCGCGCGATCAACTCAGAGGTTTTTGTCGAAGGCCTCGTCGCCGACCTGACCCCCGCTAACGCAGAAGAGCTTCTCGGCGGCTTCGCACTGGTTCTCGATGGCACGGATAATTTCGAAACACGGCTTCTCATCAATGATGCCGCGGTTTCACTCCGAATCCCTTGGATTTACACGGCAGCTGTGGGGAGCTATGGCGTGACCATGACGATCCGTCCAGGGGAAACAGCCTGCCTCGCCTGTCTGCTGGAAGCCGATGACACCGCGATCGGCAACGAGGCCACCTGCGACACCGTGGGTATTCTCGGATCGGCCGCCAGCGTTGCCGCATCCCTGGCGGCAGCCGAGGCCCTGAAACTTCTCGCGGGAAGGCCGGAAGCGCTCCATCAGCGGGTTGTGTCTTGCGATGTCTGGGCGGGCAAGTTTCAATCCATTCGTGTTGCGCGCAACCCCGATTGCCGAACCTGCGGACACCGCGAGTTTCGCTATCTCGCTGGAAAGGCACAGCCGCACATCACCATGTGCGGGCGCGACTCGGTACAAATTCACGCGAGTGGCCGGCGGCTGGACCTCGGCGATTTGGGCCAGCGACTTCAATCCGCTTCGATCGGAGAGGTTCGTAACAACGATTTCCTTCTGCGCTTCCGCGTGCCGCCCTATGAGATGACCGTTTTTGCCGACGGCCGCGCCATCATCAAGGGCACGAAAGATCCTGCCATCGCTCGCTCGCTATACGCCCGCTACCTGGGGACCTAGAAGAAATCGTACGGACTCACCCGACGAAGCGTCGTAGGGCGGACTGCCGCATGGCCGCGCGGTCCATATTTTCGCGGCAGTTCATCAGCGTCAAAAGCGTGCTTAGGATGCGCGCCTTGATTTCGTCAGACATCGTAAAGCCGCCGGTTGCAACGTGAACAAGTGCTTCGCCGTGCTTGGCTATTTTCCCTATGAAATCCAGCTGCCGTTCGTGACTCGCATTGCCGAGGGCTGTCTCGCGCCGTATCTCGGCACATTCTTGCTCGATAAAGAGCGTGTAATGCAGCACACACAGCCGCTCCGCAGCAAGGATCGCTGGCACGGTGGACTTACATCCCTTTGCAGAGCAAATGTCTGCCACGGACCAACCCCGGACAAGCTCTTGTTTTGTAACACCTTCCGCACCCAATTGCCAGTTGGGCGCCGCGACGTGGTGCGTATCAGGCAGCAATGGTAAACCTGCCTGCCGCGAACGCGCCGGGATGATCGCGCATCCAACGGAATGCAGTTGTACTTATAGAAATTCATAATGAATCGGAGGATCTCATGCGCAAGTTGGGTTGGAACTTCTTGAAACCGCTACATACCGTATTTTGTGTTTTTCTTGCGTTCGCCGCTATGGCCGGAACAGCCGACGCCCGGCCAGCGTCGCCACCGAACACGGCCAACTACCCGGCGGCGCTTGCCAACCAGGTTCGCCACCAACTGGTCATGCTTCCCTTCTATTCCCCCTTCGACCACTTGGAATTCCAAGTGAAAGGCAACCAGGTTGTTTTACTAGGTCAGGTGGTCCGGCCCTCTTTGAAAGAGGATGCTCGAGCCGCCGTCAGCCACATCGAGGGTGTGGAATCGGTGGATAATCAGATCGAAGTGCTTCCGCCCTCCCCCATGGATGATCAAATCCGCCGCGCTGAATTTCGTGCCGTCTATGGCGCTCCGGGTTTTGACATTTACCTCATTCGGAGTGTGCAGCCGATTCACATCATCGTGAAGAACGGTCACGTCACACTGGAGGGTGTTGTCAGGTCCCAGACGGACAGGAACTTGGCCGGAATGGCAGCCAACCAAGTCCCGAACGTGTTCTCGGTCACGAACAACCTTCGCGTCGAAAACAGCTAGTTCCCGGCGTACTCACTCGGGCGCGACATGCTGGCCGATGCGGAAATCGGTCCACGGACCCGCCACCATGTCGCGCAGCGCCGGGGATTGCCAAGAGAACTCCGGATGGTCCGCTAGAAACTTCGCCGCATCGAAAGAAATCCCGCAAGGATGGCCAAGCCGCGCGGCGAAAGTCATAGACGCAGCCATCCGGCTATCGATCACCTTGCCCTGAACGGCACCGTACGGGTCAAAGGGTGGGCTCGTCGAACCGGGGAGCGTTTGCGTTTGCGCGTCGCCGTGCCCGCAAAGGGTGCGGCGGTTTGCACCTTCTTTTCTCGCAAACGTGTCGTAGTGGTCGCTCAGAAAGATCTTGGCAAGACTGACGTCAATCTTACCTCTATTCCCATTCAGCAGCTGGTCCCAACGGATGCGGCGCGCATTCGGACCGCTAGCGGGATCGTTTGGATCAAACGTGGTTTCATCCTTGATCAGGTCTGGGTCGCTCGGAAAATTCGCACCTGAAAAATAGCCGTCCGACGTTCGCCAAACCCTGTTGTGCTTAAGGCCCAACTCGAAGCGAGCGATTTCCCCAGTCTTGCGGTCGCCGAGCAACCAGTCGTTGGCGTACCCGCCATTGTTGCCGTCGAGCATGATCTTCACGTAGCTGTCGATTGAGTCGGCATACTGCATGGCCTTGCGAGCGCGCATGAATTCCGCCTTACCGTTTGGGTCCCAGCCGTGGAAATTTCCGATGGTCGTCTCCGTGATCATCAAGCCCGAGGAGTTGACGCCAAAATCGTCGTCACTGGCAATCGCGCCCGGGAAACCGTCCATCAGGATGCGATAGCCCTTCTCTGGAAGGATGTCGAAGATGATGCGCCAGCGAGCGCCCTCCATATACGTCGTCCAGTTGCTGTGGGCCATCACGATTGCGTGACCCTTCGTCCAACTACCTGTAGCGACGAAGGCACTGCAATGCTCAAAGGCTCTGAGATTCAGCGACCTCGCCTGCGTCTGGCTATTGAGCCAGGGAACGTAGTAATCGGGCAACTCGGAAAATGCGTTGAACGCCACAATGTCGTCGAGATCAAGCTTGGTGCCGGTCGCGTGCAGGCCATCTACAATTCCTTTCAGCTCAAACTGATATTCGGGATCCAGCTTGGGCCAGAGCATCGTGCGCGCGGCACGACGAAAGAAATCCCAGTCGCGCCCCGTGTCGTGCGTCATCTCTAGACGAATCGTGGCGAAGGCGTCGGCGATCTCCGTGGCCAGAAGATATCCGTGCTGATAACCGATGTCGTAAGGCGTGCCTTCCAGATGAACGTAAATCCATCCGTCCCGTTCAAAGCGATAGCCTTTATCTTTGGTGAGTTCGAAACGGCTGTCCTCAACCGAAGACGCGAGAGCCGGCCTCGATCCGGCGGTTTCGGAGCGGTGAATGGAGCCGGCGGCCAGGCAGTCGGATATAACCAGGAAGATCACCACCGCCATCCCGAAAAAGTGCCAGCGAGCTGGGCGGCAGGTCTTCATGATTTGGCTCGTTTCCCCTGTTTGCTTCTGATCCGTTCGAGCATGTATCGATGCGGCCAGGGGTCTTATGGATTGGTTCTGGTGCCAGTCTGTCCGGGCGGCGTGGGTTTCGAGGCCTCTATCGACAGCACCTCGACTTCGAAGATCAGCGTAGCGTTCGGACCGATCATGTTGCCCGCGCCGCGGTCGCCATAGGCAAGGTCTGGCGGAACGAAAAGTTGCCATTTTGATCCGACCGGCATGAGCTCAAGTGCCTCGGTCCAGCCTTTGATAACTCGGTTGACCGGAAACGTCGCTGGCTGGCCTCGTTTGTACGAGCTATCGAACTCTGTGCCGTCGATCAAAGTGCCGCGATATTGGCAGACAACCGTGTCGTTGGGTGTAGGTTTCGGACCGCTGCCTTGCGTCAGGATCTTGTACTGAAGGCCACTCGGCAACGTGACCACCCCTTCCTTGGTCTTATTGGCGGCCAAGAACCCTTGGCCTTCTCTCAGATTCTTGTCCCCCAGCTCTTTTCGCTCCGTCTCCTGTTTCTGACGTACTTCGACCTGCAGTTTCTTCAGCGCCTCCATGGCTTCGTCGTCGGTGAGCAGGGGCTTGGCGCCCGTCAGAACATCTTTGATCGCACGGGCCAAGATGGTAGGGTCGACATCGACCGACTGTCCCTTGAGACCCCTCGCAATGTTCATGCCCAAGGCATAACTCTGCTTGTCTCGGTCCGTGGTGAGAGCCGGGGCCGGCGGCGCGGAACTCTTCGCCGCAGGTGCTGGCGAAGTCTTCGCTGCCGGGGGCTTCGAAGAAGGTGCCGTAGTGGTTTGTTGGGTGCCCGCAGCAGCGGGCGCCTGCGTTTGTTGAGCCGGGGTGGTCCCGGCGAGCAGAGCAGCGGCGGCCCCGATAAGAAAGTGGACAGCGATAAAGTTCCTTTGCATGCGAATATTGTCACACGGATTCGCAGCGCGACCAAACTGCGATTCCCTTCAGAGCGCCATGCCACAAAGCAAAACAGGTATAGGCTGGCAACGGCCCCGCCCGCTCGCTATCATTAGGTGCGCGGTGGGCAGATTCATTTCTCCTGAACCGCTCCCGACACCAAGCGATCGTGCCTAGCAAACGCGTCCTTTTGATATTCATCGACAGCCTGTGTCTTGCCTTCTGCTTCTTCGCATCGAAACCGACGCCGGCCGCGACGGGCGGCAGCATTTCCGGCACGGTGAAGGACCAAAGCGGTGCGGTCATCCCGGGTGTGGCTCTGATACTCGTAAATCTTGATTTGACGACCAGCTACAAGACCGGAACCGACGCACAGGGCTTTTATTCGTTTCCCAACTTGCCTGTCGGCCGTTATGAACTGACGATCGAAGCCACGGGTTTTAAAACGCAAACGAAAACAGGGCTCGTCGTGGATGCCGACGCGGCTCTCCGTGTGGATGCGGATCTCGAGCTAGGCGAACAGAGCGAAACGGTGACGGTTTCCACCGGTGCGGCGGAGACCCAGGTGGAGATCGTCGCGACACATCTGGGCGAAGTCGTCCAGCAGGCGCAGATCACTTCTCTCCCTTTAAACGGCCGCAGCTACACCGATCTGCTGGCGATACAACCCGGAGTAAGCCCCGTAACAACACTCACACCCACCTCGGTGATCATGGCGGGCGTTACCGGGACGATCAATCCTTCCGGTGATTTGAACCCCGGGGACGTCTCGATCAATGGACAGCGCGAGTCCTCAAATGGATTCATGGTGAACGGCGCCGATGTGCGGGAACACATGAACGGTGGCACAGCGGTCATTCCAAACCTGGATTCCATCCAGGAATTTCGCGTTCTGACGACCAATTTCGATCCCGAATACGGAAACTACAACGGTGGAATGATTAACGTGGTGACGAAATCCGGTAGCGATGCGTATCATGGCAACCTTTTTGAATTTCTGCGCAATACCAGCCTGGACGCCAAAAATTACTTCGCTACGGAGCGCGGGGTGTTTCGTCAAAATCAGTTTGGAGGCACTGTCGGCGGCCCGATCAAGCAGCAGACCGTGTTCTTTTTCGCCGATTACCAAGGGACGCGAACCACACAAGGCGTGACGTCGCCTCTTACGTCGGTTCCGTCGCTAGCCGATCGCACCGGTGATCTTTCCGATCTAGAGAGTTTTTTGACGGGAACAGTCAGCGGGGCCGCGCTTGCCAACCTGCTCAGTCAGCAACTCGGCTATCCCGTTTTCCAGGGCGAGCCGTACTTTCAGCCCGGGTGCACGGCTGCTACGTGTGTTCTTCCGGGCGCGCAGATACCGATGAGCGCGTGGTCGGCACCGGCCAGAAACCTTTTGCAATACATTCCCACACCCAACCAGCCGGGCAACCTGTTTTCCACCTCCGCCTATAATGAGACGGTCCGGGACGATAAGGGCAGTGGACGGATCGACGTCAGCCAGGGTTGGGGTCAACTTTCCTTTTACTATTTTCTAGACAACTATCGCCTGGATAATCCCTATCCAGCCGCTCAGGGCGGCGCCAGCGTCCCCGGATTTGACGCTCTTACCATCGGCCAAGCTCAGCTGTTTTCGCTGGGCTACACGAGAATCTTGGGAGCCAAAACGGTGAACGAATTCCATGCCGGCTTCATTCGGAACGCAAACGACATCGGACGGCCGAACGGAGGGCTCGGTGTGTCTCTTGCGTCTCAAGGATTTGAGACTGGGGCGGGCACGCCCGGGATTACGGTACAGGCACCACAATATGAAGGCGTAGAAAACATCGTGTTCCCTTCGTTCATTATGGGCGTGCCGATCACCAATGTGAATCAGTGGAATAACACCCTCTATTTGAGTGACTCGATTTCGAAGGTGGTCGGCACGCACACACTCAAGTTTGGCGGCCAGTTTCATATCGATCAAGTCAACGAACATCCTAACGCCACGTTCAACGGTACCTTCAACATTCTCGGCACGGAAACCGGCTCCGCCTTCGCTGACTTCCTGTTGGGGGTTCCCAGCAACTTCACCCAGTCTACGGGCCAGTATTTCTATCTTCGCAATCGCTACACCGGCGCGTTCGTCGAGGACAGCTGGCGCGTCCGCAGCGATCTCACGCTCAACCTGGGTCTGCGTTGGGATCTCATCATGCCCTGGTGGGAGAAGAACAACAATATTCAAACCATTGTGCCCGGCGAGCAGTCGGTTCTCTATCCGAATGCGATTCCGGGTTTGGTCGTGCCGGGAGATCCCGGAATTCCCTCCACCCTGGCACCGGCTGAGTACCATAATTTCGCGCCAAGGATCGGTTTGGCGTATTCTCCCGGTTTCGAAAATGGCGTCTTGGGAGCAATTTTTGGTGGCGCGGGAAAAAGCAGCATTCGGGCGAGCTATGGGATTTTCTATACGGCTTTCCCCGGCCTGTCGGCGGGCATCATGTACGCTGTCCCGCCCTTTGGGTACAACTATCTGAGTCCGGCGCCGCCGCTTTTCGCCACCCCTTTTATCAATGCCGCCAACGGGGTGGATAACATCAATCCGTTTCCCATCCAGTTCCCTCCCAACACGGTATCGGCCAAAAATCCCTATACGGCCTTCGACTGGGCTAGGGTGACGCCCATCAGCGCCGATCCATACTTTTACATCCGCAACGACGTGCCCTATGCCGAGGACTACATGTTCTCTTTTCAGCGGCAAATCACGCCGAACGCCCTGCTCACCATCAGCTACGTCGGAAACGAAGGGCATCACATCCTGGTGCTGCTGCCCACCAATGTCGGCGATGCGGCGCTGTGCTTGCACCTCAGCCAGCTCAGTGAGGTGGCTCCGGGCAGTGCCACCTGCGGACCATACGGTGAGGATTCGGTTTACACTTCGGCTTCCGGTCAGGTCTATCAGGGAACAAGGGACGTTGGCTTGGGAGCCAGTCCCGAGTTGTATGGAAAATACGGATCGATGACGGCACAACGAACCATAGGGAACTCAAACTACAATGCGCTCGAAACCAACCTGCGGTACTCCGGCAAGCGGTCGAATTTCCTGCTGTCCTACACCTACGGCAAGTCGATCGATCAGGCATCCAATATCGGCGAGCAGATCAACCCATTCGATCCGAGGCTCAGCCGCGCGATTTCGTCTTTTGATCTGCGGCATGATTTCGTGGCCAGCTACAGTCTCAACCTGCCATTCGAGCGTCTTTCCAACCGCTCGAACCGCCTTACCGAAGGCTGGACGATTTCCGGCTACACCCGATTTGCCACTGGGTTCCCGGTCGCGCTCTACGATGACTCCGACAATTCCCTTCTCGGCACGCTGGGCAATGGTGTGAACAACAATCTACTGGACACCCCGGAGTTCACTCCCGGCCCGCTGGAAATCAATACGAACCCGCGCAACGGCAGGCCAGAATTCAATACGGCGCTTTTCAAGACTGAAACGCTTGGACAGTTGGGCAATGCCAAGCGACGCTTCTTCTACGGCCCCGGCATCAGCAACTTCGATGTGCAGCTCACAAAAACGGTGCGATTCACCGAATCGAAATCGCTGGATCTTCGGATCGAGGCCTTTGACGTGTTCAATCATGCCCAGTTCTACGGCCCTGCGTCGGTTGACGGCGAGGTAAACGATCGACGGACCTTCGGCTACGTCGTCAGCGCGGTCGATCCCCGTCTCATCCAGCTCGCTGCGAAATTCTCCTTCTGATGGAGTTTAGTCTTGGGTAGGAAGCGGCTTCCCATTGACGATGAACTTCATCACACTTCGGGAAGTAGCGCTTATGCCGAGAGGAACGCCATTCCTGGCCGGATGGGTATCTACGACGAGTTCATCTCCCAGCCGCAGTGAATCTTTGTTCCAGCCCACGTGAGACATGGTGAACGGCGAAGCAAGCTCCAAAGTCCAGTGCTGGACTTCGCCGTCGCTGCCCTTCACGTCCATGTGAACCAGGCAGTGAGGGTTGCCCCAGTCAAATCCCGTTACGGTGCCGCTCAACGTGATAGTCTTCTCGAGGTCATACCGCGAAGTTCCGTGATGTGCGAGGATGGGGCTCGAGATCGCAAGAAGCGCAAACGCCCCCGCGGCTATCCGAGCTGCTCGCGTGTCTTGCATGCGACGCTTTGCTCCCCTTACTGACGCCCGTAAGGAGGGTCTGATGAGGAATACGCTGGTACGGGGCGTGCTGTCAATAGGAGCGGGACGGCCCAATATTGAAAGGGCGCAACCCACCGAGTTGCCGCATGAGAGTGGCAGTGCGATAATGAGCGCGGTAGAGAGGGGGCTACAAAACTTAAGCGAGGGATTATGGCTTTGAGGGATGCCTGGATTGAGAAGCGGTCGGCCGCGGTGAACGGCGGGGCGCAGAATTTTTCGCAGATGCACTACGCGCGCCAGGGCGTCGTTACCGAAGAGATGGAATACGTCGCCCTGCGGGAAAACCTCTCGCCGGAGTTGGTGCGTAGCGAAGTGGCGCGAGGCCGCGCCATCATTCCCGCTAACATCCACCATCGCAACCTCGAGCCGATGGGAATCGGCGTCGCGTTTTGCTGCAAAATCAACGCGAACATCGGGAATTCTGCCACTGCCTCGAACGTCAGCCAGGAGCTAGAGAAGCTACATCGCGCCGTGCATTACGGTTCGGACACAGTGATGGACCTTTCGACCGGCGGTGACATCCCGGCGATCCGCAAGGCGATCATCGATGCCTCTCCGGTGCCGATCGGGACAGTCCCAATCTACGAAGCGATCTCGCGCGTGCGGCGGGCTGAGGATCTAACGATCGGCGTAATGCTGGAAGTGATCGAGGAACAAGCTGAACAAGGTGTGGATTACATGACCATCCATGCCGGCGTGCTCCGCGAATTTCTGCCCCTAGTGCGAAACCGGATCACCGGAATCGTAAGCCGGGGAGGTGCATTGCTGGCGCAGTGGATGAGTTACCACAAGAAACAAAATTTTCTTTATGAGAACTTCGAGGCTATCTGCAAAGTATTTCAAAAACATGATGTCAGTTTTTCTCTCGGGGACGGTTTGCGTCCGGGATGCCTGGCCGATGCCAGCGACGAGGCGCAATTCGCAGAGCTGCGGGTGCTCGGTGAGCTGACCAAAAAGGCTTGGGAATACGATGTACAGGTCATGATCGAAGGGCCCGGTCACATCCCCATGGATCAGATCCAGCTGCAAGTGGAGAAAGAAAACGAGCTGTGCTACGAAGCGCCGTTTTATACGCTGGGGCCCCTGGTGACGGACATCGCGCCAGGTTACGACCACATCACAAGCGCGATCGGAGCGGCGATGATTGGCTGGCATGGCGCCTCGATGCTCTGCTACGTCACGCCGAAGGAGCACCTCGGTCTGCCCAACGCCGACGACGTCCGCCAAGGCGTCATCGCCTACAAAATTGCGGCACATGCAGCGGATGTGGCGCGGCATCGCCCTGGCGCGCGCGACCGCGACGACGCCTTAAGCTATGCACGCTTCCTGTTCGACTGGGACAAACAGTTTCAGCTCTCTTTGGATCCGGACACGGCGCGGGCCATGCACGACGAGACGTTGCCGGACGACTTCTACAAAGAAGCCAAGTTCTGTTCGATGTGTGGGCCGAAGTTCTGCTCGATGAACGCGACGCAAATCGCCGAGATCTACCAGGGCCACGATCAGAGAGACCGTCAGGCGAAGTTCGCCGAGCTCTTAGAAAAGGTAGAGCCGCACGCCAGGGCTGCGGGGTCTGGCGGCGAGTGAACACGAACGCTCCGTCCTGTTGATCGTCGACGGGCCTTAGGATATCTGGCCGAGTCATCCCAAGAAAGCAGATCTGCCATATGGAGGAGCCAAGACATGGGCTATGTCCGAGTGGCGAGAACGAGCGACATTCCTGCGGGCAAAATCTGCGAGGTGCAGGCCGCTGGGAAGACCGTCGCGTTGGCGAACGTCGCAGGCAAGTTCTTTGCTATCAGTGGGATGTGTGCACACCAGGCAGGCCCCTTGGGTGAGGGCGAACTCGATGGCCAGATCGTGACCTGTCCCTGGCACGGCTGGCAATTTGACGTCACAACAGGCCAAGTCAGTCCACATGGAGGGATCGGAGTCGAGCGCTACGCGGTCGAGGTACGGGGCGACGAAATCTTCGTAGACGTCGGTTAAGGGCGAGCATCGTTTCCATAGGTCTCCATGGAGATTTCTGCACACTTGGCCGACAGTTCCGTGTATAGTGCGCGCGACACTTTTGCGGATGACGCAGGCTCCGACTCCGACCAAACCAAGGCGCTGGCTGCTAGCAGTTGACCCTCGCGTCTACCACTGGGACACCCTCTTTGTAAAAGGCAAGGAGATGTGGCGCCACGCCGGCAACCGTCCCGATGTGGCCCGGCAGCTCAAACAGATTCATAGGGGCGACCGAGCGCTCTGCTATCACGGTCGCCCCGAACACGCGCTCTATGCCCTGGCCGAGGTCACCCGCGACCCATACTCTGACCCTGAGCACCCGGACAGCAAGAAGCTGGTCATGGACCTACGTGCGATCGAACGGCTTCCCCGCCAGGTGAAGCTTTCTGAACTGCGGGAAAATCGCTTGCTTCGCAAGATCAAGTTCCTCAAGAACACGCGGCTCACGATTTGCCCTCTCAGCGAAGAGGAGTATGCCGAGATCCTCCGCATGGCAGGCATTGTCGCTTCCCCAGGCATCCCACTGCCCTAGATCGGAAGCCCACAGGCTCGAGATTTAAACTCGCGTACAATGGCGTTCGATCTACAGAATGTAAGTGCCTGGCTTCCGGGTGCTCGAGGTTGTGGCATCGGATAGCGGTGCCGACTATAGCCATGCCGGAACTTCCCGAAGTCGAAACGATTGCAAGGGGCCTTCGGGCCGCTTTGGCGGGGCGACGCATTTTGAGCGTGCGTTTCGGTAAGACGGATTTCATCGACGATCCGGCAGCAATTGAACAACAGGTTCCGGGGGCGCGATTTTCGGCCGTCCGGCGACATGGGAAGTTTCTTCTGCTCGATCTTGATTCCGCCGACCGAAGCGCGCGCAATTTCTCGCTGCTCATCCACCTCGGCATGACGGGCCGTCTCGTCACCTGTGAAGCCACCGCGCCCCTTGCGCCGCACACGCATGTCTGCTTTAAGCTCGATGATGGTCGCGAACTGCGCTATAGCGATATTCGTCGCTTCGGTCGCATAAGACTGCTGCCGTACGACTTGCAAGAAAACGGTCTCGGTTCGCTGGGCCTCGACCCGCTGGAGACGTCCGAAGTCCAATTCGTAGCGCTTCTGAGGGACCGGCGCGCAAGAATCAAGAGCTTGCTGCTCGATCAGCATGTTCTGCGCGGCATCGGGAACATCTACGCCGATGAAGGATTGTGGCGAGCGCGCATCCATCCGATGAGGCTCGGCGCAAACCTCACGTCAGACGAACTGCATCACCTGTATCGCGCGGTGCGTGCGGTTCTCAACGAGGCGATCGAATTGCGTGGCTCGTCTATCGCAGACTATGTCGATTCTAACGGGAATCTTGGAGGATTTCAGCGGAAGCACCGCGTATATCAGCGCGAAGGCCGGAAATGCTTCCGATGCGGCACGCGAATCCGGCGGACGGTTGTCGCCGGCAGGGGCAGCCACTTCTGCCCGCGGTGCCAGCACGCGCCGCGCCCCAGGCGACGGAGCCTGCTATTTCGATGAGTGACTGGCGGGCGCAGGCATGTAGAGTCCGGCTTTGGCGGGCAGGCCGGCGCGCTCGAATTGAATGGTCGTGTGGGTGATGTGAAAATCCCGGGCAAGAACTTCGCGAATATTCGCAAGAATTTTTTCGCTGTCCTCCATGTGCATATCGGGGATTCGCACGTGACAAGAAAGGGCGTGGAGATCGCCACCGAGGGTCCAAATGTGAACGTCGTGCACCTCCTGAGCGCCTTCGATCCGCAGAATCGCTGAAACGACATCCTGAAGGCGAATTCCTCGCGGCAACCCTTCCAGCAAAATGTGGCCGCTCTCGCGAAGAATTCCCTGCCCCGACCACAAAACCATTCCTCCAATCGCGATGCCGATCAAGGCGTCAATCCAATGCGCACCTGTCCAATGAATGAGAAGCGCGCCAACCAGGATGCCTATATTCGATAGGGCATCCCCGAGGTTGTGAATCCAGACGGTGCGAACGTTCAGATCACTGCGCCCGCGATGAACGGAAGCCGTGATGCCTCCGTTGATGACCAAAGCGAGAACCGACACCCATAGCATGAGAGTGGCACGGACCTCAACCGGGCTGCGCAATCGAGCGATCGATCCGCCAATCACGAACAGAGCTGCCAGGGAGAGCACCATGGCGTTGACAAACGCCGCGAGAATTCCAGAACGGTGATACCCATACGTTTTCTCATGTGTCGGAGGACGCAGTGCCCAGCGCGTCGCGAGCCAGGAGATCACCAGCGTGGGCACATCGGTCAGATTGTGGACAGCGTCGCTGACAAGCGCCATGGAATGGGCCGCGTATCCAGCGAATAGCTCGATCAGTACCAGGACGAGGGTGGCTACCACAGCCAAGCCTAAAATGCCTGTTGTCTTCTCACCGAGGGCATGCTTACCAAGAGGGTGGTCAGTCGAGTGGCCGTGGACATGAGCGCCCATGGTGGGATTCTACCCGGACACGCTGATCCCGCAACAGACCTGTCTAATGGCAACGAGAACTCGAGGGAAGTGTGTTTCACGGCGCTCCGGGGGGAAACCCAATTGACTTCGCTCTCTTGAGCCACCTACCATGAACATGGCTTTGCCCTCAGTAGGCTTCTCGGAGCGCTGAGCCTGCGGGGATCACTCGGTAGAGATGACTCAGAATTTCACCAAAGTGGTCTTTTGGGGCGTGCGAGGCTCGACGCCGACGGTTGAACGCGACTCGTGGCGCTATGGTGGGAACACGGCCTGTGTGGAGCTAACGACACCCGCGGGCGCCCGCTTCATCTTCGATTGCGGAACCGGCCTCCGTATGCTCGGGAACTACCTGCACGCACTGAATGGCCGCGGCACGAAATGGCGAGCAGATACCGGAGTGGAGGCCCATGTCCTGGTCACGCACTATCACTGGGACCACATCCAAGGGATTCCTTTTTTTCACCCGTTTTTCGAGGCGCAAAACCGATTTCACTTTTATAGCTTCGAATCGAAGTATCTTGGACGCAATAGCTTGCGGCAGGTGCTGGAAGCGCAGCTGGCCAAACCGTATTTCCCTGTCGATGTCAACACGATGGCCGCGGCACGTACGTTCCGTGAGGTGGAGGGTGGAGATCAGTGGGAAATCGAAGAGACGCACATCAAGACGGCATGGCTGAATCATCCCCAGGGCTGCCTTGGCTATCGATTGGATACACCGATCGGCTCGGTCGTTTACGCGACCGATAACGAACCGGGAGCGCCCGAGTTTGATGACAACTTGCGGCAGCTAGCGCAAGGCGCGGACGTGCTGATCTACGACGCGCAGTACTCACCTGAGCAGCTGGCATCTACCCGCAAGGGATGGGGACATTCATGCTGGCTTGAAGGCGTGAAGATCGCCCGGGAGTCGAAGGTGAAGAACCTAGTGCTTTTCCATCACGACCCCGACTCGTCCAGCAGCACCGTAGACGGATTTCTTTCTGCGGCTCGGCAAGAATTTGCCTCAACTTGGGCGGCGATTGAGGGAATGTCCATCACGCTCAATGGGAGGAGCACGGATGTCATGCTGCCAGAGGCTCGTCTGGGGCAGCGTCGTCGACTGTGCTTCA
>Ga0187769_10000126_pt1 | contig 40399 bp, 41 predicted proteins | sample 0116_SJ02_MP02_1_FD_133140 | JGI IMG/M metagenome (GOLD analysis project Ga0187769, IMG submission 133140) | Tropical peat soil microbial communities from peatlands in Department of Meta, Colombia - 0116_SJ02_MP02_10_MG | ecosystem: Environmental > Terrestrial > Soil > Wetlands > Peat | place...
AAAAAAAATGCGCGCCGGTGACGGGAGTCAGCGCGGCGCGCGAGGCGGGGGAGGAAAGGTGTTGCTGCTAGCAATTACGGCAGCGAACGCGAAGTCTTTAATCCCGCCCCGAGGCCTCGTCCTGGACCTGGGGTTTCTTTTTCACGGCCTCGGTCCTCACCCGTGACTTAGCCCGCGCGCCCTCTGGGCGGGCAGCGCTTGTAAGGCAAATTCCTACACGCGAATGGCGCACCGTCTGACGGCCAATTTGGCGGATTCCCGCTACTCCAAAGGGCCCCCTCCCGTGAAAATGGCATCACTTCGCAACGTTAATCCGGGCTTCCGAAGGCCCGGTCACCAGGAGGAAGCCCGATGAGCAACACCAACGTCGTCAACGAGCAGCTGCTGCAGGAAGTCCGGGAAGTCAACCTCGCCTATCTCGTGCTAGCACAGCACATGATTCGTGCCGACAAGGCCCAGGCGCGCTACCGCCTCGGCGTCTCGGAAGAGGTTGCCAGCATCGTAGAACAGCTCACTCCCGCGCAATTGATGAAGATTGCAGGCAGCAACCAGCTGATCCTGCGTTTTCGGTTTGACGACGACGTGGTCTGGAATCTGCTTACGAGCCACTCGCGCACGAAGCTCGCGCCCGGGGCTGCGGTTGCAGGTCTGCACGCCAACATCGTCATGGCCGGCCAGTTTGCCGAAGCCAACTGAATTAGCCCGAATCGGTGACCGCCATGAGAATCAAAAGCATCGTTACGGAAAGCCGTCAGATTCAGCGCGCCATCGCGCTGATCAAGCTCGGTGCCCGCCTGCAGGTACTGGAGTCGGAAACGGATCTCTCGTACGAGCGGCTGCTGCGCCTGTACAAAGAGGTCCAGGGCGAATCCCCCGCCCGCGGAATGTTGCCGTTTTCGACCGATTGGTTCATGACCTGGCAGCCGAACATCCATTCGTCGCTGTTCCTCAACATTTACGAATACCTGAACAAGACGACCGAACTCGAGGAAATCGACGCGATTATCAAGGCCTACGAGCTCTACATCGAGCAGATCCGGGCCCAGAACCTCGATCCGCTGCTTTCGGTGACGCGTGCTTGGCGTCTGGTGAAGTTCGTCGACGCGGGTATGGTCACCCTCACGCCCTGCTGCAAGTGCAGCGGAAAATTCGTCACACACACTTTTGAATTGACCAAAAACTACGTCTGCGGGCTCTGCGAGCCGCCGGCGCGCGCCGGTAAGGGGCGCGGCAATGTGCGCGCCGAAGAAGAGGCGATTGCCTGAGGACCGGACACAAACCCCGACTTTCCCTTTCTCCACCTCCGACCTCGACCCGGCACTGCCGGGTCTTTTTTTGGGAGCGCCCGAGGCGCTGCGGGCCCGTGGGGCCGATCCGCCGAAATATTGGCAACCGGTACGGGAGTTCCGGGCTTCTCTAGCAGGGCCAATGCCCTGCAATGGCGCCTCGGTTCAAGTCCACCGGCAACGCTGCCGAAACGTGGCTAGCGCAATCATCTATTTGGGCGGGCGACCAATGACGACGCTTGTGCGGCGTAAAACCAATCGGGGCAAGGGTCGGACAGCATGTTCGTCATCGTTGGCTATCTGCTCGTCTTAGGCGCCGTTTTCGGCGGCTACGCCCTTGAGGGCGGCAGTTTCCGCGTCCTGATCCAGCCGATCGAGCTGCTCACCATTGCCGGAGCGGCCGGTGGCGCCTTCCTGACGGCCAACAACGCCAAGGTTCTGGGAGCGACCCTCAAGGCGCTGCCCAAGTTGCTGCAGGGCTCCAAATACACCAAGGCGCGCTACATGGCGCTCATGGCGCTGCTTTTTGACATTCTGAGCAAGATCCGCAAGGAAGGCATGATGGCCGTGGAATCCGACGTCGAGGATCCTCACAAAAGCCCGCTCTTCCAGAAGCACCCGGTGATCTCCTCCGACCACCACCTGATCGAATTCATCACCGACTACCTGCGCATGATGGTCTCCGGGAACATGAACCCGATCGAGATCGAAAGCCTCATGGAGCAGGAGATCGACACGCACCACCACGAACTCATGGCGCCCTCCCACGCGCTGCAAAAAGCCGGCGACGGACTGCCGGCTTTCGGCATCGTGGCCGCGGTCATGGGCGTGGTCAAGACCATGGCCTCCGTGGGCAAGCCGCCCGCCGTGCTGGGCGAAATGATCGCCGCGGCCCTGGTCGGAACCTTCCTGGGGATCTTGCTCTCCTACGGATTCGTGCAACCGCTCGCCGCGCTGCTCGAGCAGAAGGTCGACGAATCCACCAAGGAACTGAACTGCATCAAGGCAACCCTGCTCGCCAACCTGCAGGGCTATTCGCCTGCGCTCGCCGTCGAGTTCGGCCGCAAGATCCTGTATTCGACCGAACGCCCGACGTTCATCGAACTGGAAAAACACGTCAAGCAAAAGCGCTGAGTTCCGCCGCGCAACGCACCCGTCATGAACGCCAGCGAAAAAGCCAAATCGACGATCGTCATCAAGCGCGTCAAAAAGGGCGGCCACGCCGCCCATGGCGCGGCGTGGAAGATCGCCTACGCCGACTTCGTTACCGCCATGATGGCCTTCTTCCTGCTGATGTGGCTGCTCGGATCGACAACCAAGGGCGACCTCAAGGGCATTTCCGAGTATTTTCAGTCGCCCCTGCAGGTTTCCTTGTCCGGCGGCGACGGCGCCGGCGATTCCGATTCGGTGATCACCGGCGGAGGCGACGATCTGACCAAGTCGGCCGGCCAGATCAAGCGCGGCGAGATTCAGGCCAAAAAGCACCGCCGCGACGAGGTCCAGCGCCAGGAGCGCATCCGCATGCTCGAACTCAAGCGCCACCTCGACCAGGCGATTGTGGCCAGCGACAAGATGGCGCAGTTCAAGGACCAGATCCGCGTGGAAATCACGCCCGATGGGTTGCGCATCCAGATCGTCGACGATTTCAAGCGCCCCATGTTCGACACGGGCAGCGCCCGCGTGAAGGACTACATGCGCGATATCTTGCGCGAGTTCGGCAAGGTGCTCAACGACGTCGACAGCAAACTCGTGCTCACCGGCCACACCGACTCGGCCCAGTACGCCGCGGGCGACAAGTCCTACTCAAACTGGGAACTTTCGGCCGACCGGGCCAACGCCTCGCGGCGCGAACTCATCGCCGGGGGGATGGAGCCGGCCAAGATCGTGCGCGTGGTCGGACTGGCCGATTCGAGCCCGCTGGACAAGGAAAACCCGATGAACCCGCTCAACCGCCGGATCTCGATCATCGTTTTGAACAAGCTGGCCGAAGAGCGCATGCAGATGGCCGGCGGCGAGATCGAAGCCGGGGATGCCGAAAGCCTCGAGCGCTCTGTTGGGCCCGACGCGCGTCCCCCGATGGGCGCCGCTGCTCCCAACCCAGAGCCCGCACCCTCCACGCCCTGATGCACGGTTGCCAGCCATGAAGAGGCCGTCTCCACTTCCTTCGAAGCACCGCGCGCAGCAACGATGCCGCACGCTGGTGCGCGCGCGGATCACGCCGAATCGGTCCGCGGCGCAAGGTCGGAATCGGGCGCGTTTGCCGGAGCAGGTATGAGTACCGAACCGCGTTTTCTCATCGTCGACGATTTCTCCACCATGCGGCGGATCATCCGCAATCTGCTGAAGGAAATCGGCTTCCACAATGCCGAAGAGGCCGAAGACGGGGTTGTCGCCCTGAGTCTGCTCAAATCCAGAAAATTCGACTTCATCGTCTCCGACATCAACATGCCCAACATGGACGGCTTCGAGCTGCTCAAAACCGTACGGGCCGACGAAACGCTCAAGGGCATCCCTTTTCTGATGGTGACCGCCGAGGCGAAGAAAGACGACATTGTGAGCGCGGCCCGAAACGGCGCCAACGGCTACATCGTGAAACCTTTCACGAAGGCGACCTTGGAAGAAAAGGTCCAGAAAATCTTGCAGAAACACTCCTGAACGGTGCTACGACCATGGGCCACAGCGACTCCACCTCCCTACGCGAACTGTTCCTCAACGAAGAATCGACGCACTGGCCACCGCCCGAAGTGCGCGTTTGGGGCGACATGTCCTATCTTGCGCCCGCCTCTGCGGGCGCGTCGGTGCTGTGCGCAGGCGACGAGCTCTACGAACGCCTCGGGCGGCTGACGCGCCTCCTCTACGAGGCCCTGCGCGAACTCGGTGCGCATCGCCACCGAAGCGATTCGCCCGGCGATCTGACCGCGGAGCGCGGAACGTTCGACGGCGCCGAGGATCCGTCGGCTGAGGCTGCCGGCAAGGTGCTCGATGCCGTTGTGCGCGCGCGCTGCCTGCAAGACGAGATTGCGCAATACGCCCGCCGTCTGCAGGCCCGCGTGACGAGTCGGAAAGGGAAAACCGATGCCGCGCGCACTGACGAAGCCCGCGAGCTCTGCGCTGCGCTGCACGAGAAAACGCAACGCACGAACGCAATCCTTGCCGAAATCCACTCCGCACAAGATTGCCACCTTCGTGCCCGAGAGCGCATCAGCAAACTCGTGCACCTCACGCAGACCCTGCAGGCGCAGATGGTGCAACTACTGCTCGATGCCAGTGCAAACGCGTCGCACCCGCAAGCGGGCTCCAGCCACACCGCGGCGCGGGCCACGCCGCACGGGCAAGACGACGGCCGCGCCGATATGGCCAGGCTCGATGAGCTACTAGTGAATCTGGGTTTCTAGGCCTCAGACCGCCATATTCATGATCTGGTCGTAGGCCTGCGTCAGGCGGTTGCGAACCTGCACCGCCGCAGCAAAGTTGATCGCCGACGTATTCATGGCGATCATGGTCTGTTCCAGACTCACGTTGGGGTTTTCAAGCTGGAACTGCTTTTGCAGCTCCTCGGCTTGCATCTGGCTGCGGCTCACCGCTTTGAGCGCGGAGTCGAGCGACGCGGCGAAGTCCGTTCCGGAGGCTTTTGCGCCCGCGGTCGTTGCCGCAACCGCCTTTGCGTTGGAAACGGCGTGTGCAATCTGCGAATTGATGCTGGCCAAGTCCATTTTCCGCCCCCGCGAAAAAGGCTTCAGCGTCCGGGCGGCGGTGTTGCCTGCGCCGCATCCGAACTCCGAGCCGAAGTGCACCCGACTGTAGCCGGCCGGCGCCCTGCCCGATGGGAGGATCTGGTGGCGTTTGCGGGTGCAATTCTTGCGCGGCGCATCCCATGGATTTGTCCAGTGCGCGCCGGCGGCGCGCCGAATCAGTCGAGATTTCCTCGGCTTATCCATGCATCCGCGCCCTAAAGCCGCCGAATAATGGCGATGCCCAACACTAACGTAATCGTGTGATCCCGGCGGACGACACGGATTCCGATGGATAAGCCTGTACTTGCACCCGGCGCAACTGCAATTCCCGCTTTGGGATTTATCGCGCGCCTGTCCCCCCGCGCGCGGGCGCTGCTCCTGCTGGGTGCAGCCGGACTCATTGCCGTGGTTTCGGCTGCATGGCTCTGGAGTACCTCGCCCAGCTTCGGGGTTTTGTTCACGAACGTCTCGGACCGCGACGGCGGCGCGATCATCGCGCAGCTCTCGCAGATGAACATCCCGTACCGCAACGCGGATGGCGGGACGATTTTGGTTCCGCTCGACAAGGTGCACGAAGCGCGCCTGAAGCTTGCGTCGCAGGGACTGCCCAAGGGCTCGATTGTCGGCTTCGAAGTGCTCGAGACGCAGAAATTTGGAATGACGCAGTTCCAGGAGCAGCTCAACTACCAGCGCGGTCTCGAGGGCGAGTTGGCACGCTCCATCCAGTCTCTGGCGCCAGTGGCCGCGGCCCGGGTCCATCTGGCTCTGCCGAAGGCTTCGGGGTTTTTGCGTGACAAGGAGCCACCCACCGCATCGGTGCTGCTGCAGCTGCATCCGGGGCAGACGCTTGATCGCGCCCAGACGGCCGGAATTGTGCACCTCGTGGCCTCCTCGGTTCCCGAGCTCAATCCGAAGAACGTCTCCGTGGTCGATCAGCATGGCAATTTGCTGGCTAACCAGTCCGACGACGGCGTCGGACTCAACTCCACGCAGCTCGATTACGTTGGGCAGATCGAGACGGCGACCATCAAGCGCATCGAGGACATTTTGGAGCCCATCGTCGGGCGCGGCAACGTGCGCGCGCAAGTCACCGCAGACGTCGATTTTTCCAACGTCGAGACCGAAGACGAGACCTACAGGCCCAACCAGGGCGCGGACAAGGCGGCCGTTCGATCGCAATCGAGCAACGAAAGTACGCAGCCCGGTGCCAACGGCCCGCAAGGAATACCCGGTGCCTTGTCCAACCAGCCGCCGGTACCACCGACGGCACCGATCAACGGTCCGCAGCCGCCGCTCAATCCCCCGGCGGCCGCGCCCAACAGTGCGGCTGCTAGCAGCCGCCACGAACAGACGACCAACTACGAGGTCGACAAGAACATCCGCCATACGCGCAGCGCGAGCGGCCAGATCCGACGACTGACGGCCGCGGTCGTGGTGAACAACAAACCCGCCGAAGGCGGCCAGGGGGTGGGCACGCCGTGGGACGCCAAGGAGATCGAGAACCTGCAAATGCTGGCCCGCCAGGCGATGGGATACAGCGAGCCGCGCGGCGATTCGCTGAATTTGGTCAATGCACCGTTTACGCAGCCTGAGCTCGCGCCGGTGGAACCGGTCCCGCTGTTGCAGCGCCCGGACGTGATGGCTCTGGCCAAGGAGGGCGGCAAGGCGTTGCTGTTTCTTGTGCTCACGGCGATCGTCGTTTTCGGTGTGCTTCGACCGGCGATGAACTCCATTGGCACCACCCCGGTCAGCGCCGAGGCCCCGTCCGCGGCACCGCCGGCGCTTGCGGCGCCGTCCAGCGGCGCGACGCCCTCGCTCGAGGGCGTGCGCCAGATCGCCAAATCCGATCCGGCCGCGGTGGCCAACGTGGTCAAGGCCTGGGTCGGTGACGCCCGGTCCTGAACGACACCATGGCAATGGAAGATTCGGGAATCGAGCGTGCCGCAATCCTCCTGATGACCGTCGGGGAGGAAGGCGCCGCCGAGGTCTTCAAGCACCTCAGCCCCAAGGAGGTTCAGAAAGTCGGCGAGACGATGGCGCGGCTGCGCACCGTATCGCGCGAGCGCATCGACGAGACCGTCCGACGCTTTCACGAGACGCGCGAGGGCAACGTCTCGCTGGTGCGCGACACCGACGAGTACGTGAGCCAGGTGCTGCGCAAGGCGCTGGGAGACGAAAAAGCGAATCTCCTCATCGAGCGCATCTTGCAAGGCAACGATGTCTCCGGCATCGAAGCGATGAAATGGATGGATCCCGGTGCCGTAGCCGAACTGCTCAAAAGCGAGCACCCGCAGATCGTGGCCTCGATCCTCGTGCACCTGGAACGCGACCACGCCTCCGACATCCTCAAGGATCTTCCCGAGCGCATGCGCAACGACATTTTGCTGCGCATCGCCACGCTCGACGGCATCCAGCCCCATGCCCTGCAGGAGCTCAATCAGGCGCTCTCGCGCGTGCTTGCGGGCAGCGACAAAGTGAAAAAAGCTTCGCTCGGCGGAGCGAAGGCGGCCGCGGAGATCCTCAATTTCTTAGGCAACGCGGTCGAGACCGCGGTGGTGGAGTCGATCCGCGAGTTCGACGCGGACCTGGCGCAGAAGATTCTCGATCAGATGTTCACGTTCGACAATCTCAACGACCTCGACGACAAGGCCATACAAACACTGCTGCGCGAAGTGCAGTCCGAGGCGCTCATCGTCGCCCTCAAGGGTGCCGATCAGACGCTGCGCGAGCGCATCTTCAAAAACATGTCGACGCGAGCGGCCGAAACGATGCGTGAAGACCTGGAGGCCAAGGGTCCGGTGCGTCTGTCGGAGGTGGAGGCCGAGCAGCGCGAAATTCTCAAGACGGTTCGACGTTTGGCCGACGAAGGGCAGATTCAGCTCGGGTCGGGTGGAGGGGCCGATGATTTCATCTGAGCGCCGTGGCAAGGCGCGCCGCGGGGTCTGACGTGGGCGCATCCGACCGCTTTTCGCGCACCATTTCCAAGGACAAAATCGGGGGCACGGCCAACTGGGAGCTGCGCCCCCTGTCGGGCGGCAACCGCATCGCGGGCTCCGCACCGCTGCCCGTGCGCGGCAGCGGCGCCGGACGCGAACAAAACGGCTACGAAACCGGACGCGCGCAGGGTTACGCGGATGTCATGCGCAGCGCCCAGCAGGCGCGCGCAGCCGATCTGCAGCGCATCGAGAATTTGCTCACGGCCCTGCAGACCCGATTCGAGGATCTCGCTGCGCAGGGAGCCGACTGTCTTTTGGAGCTGGCGCTAGACATCGCCAGCCAGGTCGTGCGCCGCGAGATCCAGACGCAGCGCGACGCGATCCTTCCCGTCGTGCGCGAAGCGCTGTCCATGATCATCGAGGCGCACGCCCACCCCACAGTACGACTGTCGCCCGCGGACTTTGAGCTCGTGCGCGAATCGCTGCGCGCCGATGGCCAGTTTCACGGTTGCCGATTCATTGCCGATGCGGCCGTCCAGCCGGGCGGCTGCCGGGTCGAGTCTCCGCACGCGGAAGTCGACGCCACCCTGACCACGCGCTGGCGACGCGTCGTCCAAACATTGGGTTCGAGCACGCCTGCGCCCGAGGTAACGCTGCCCGAGGCACCGGCAGACCCGCGGCGCAACACGGAGCAATAATGACCCGAACCGCGCGGGCGCCGCAGGCCGCAAGTTTTGTCCGGTTCCTCAAGGAATGCCGTCCCATCGTGACCGCAGCCGAACCACTGGAACTGCGCGGCCGGCTCACGCGCTCCGCAGGCCTTGTCATGGAAGTTGTCGGACTGAAACTGCCCGTTGGTGCGCGCGTCGCGGTAGTGCAGGCCGACAACGCCCAACTCGACGCGGAGGTCGTCGGTTTTTCAGGCGAGCGTCTGTTTCTGATGCCCATCAGCGAACCGCAGGGAATTCGACCGGGCGCGGTCGTGGTGCCGTTTGAACCGACTGCACCACGGCCCGGCCTGGGGCTACGCAATCATCCCCGCCGCCGCGCCGAGGACCGGGCGCGCCAGCTGCCGATGGGCAATGCGCTGCTGGGACGCGTAATCGACCCAAGCGGCACGCCCCTGGACCGCGCCGGCCCGCTCGTCGCGGCAGACGGCAGCGCATGCGAGTTGCGGCCGCTGGCACGGCGTCTGATCAACGCGATGGACCGCGCGCCGGTGCGCAGCGCCCTCGATGTGGGCATTCGCGCGATCAACGGCTTGCTGACGGTCGGGCGCGGCCAGCGCATCGGTCTTTTCTCCGGATCGGGCGTGGGCAAGAGCGTGCTTTTGGGAATGATGGCCCGCTACACGACCGCCGATGTCATTGTCGTGGGTCTGATCGGCGAACGCGGCCGAGAAGTCAAGGAATTCATTGACGACATCCTGGCGGCCGAGGGCCTGCGGCGCGCGGTCGTCGTTGCGGCGCCGGCCGACACGACCCCGTTGGTACGCATGCAGGGCGCCGCATACGCGACTTCGATCGCGGAGTATTTCCGCGACCAGGGGCGCGACGTTTTGCTTCTGATGGACTCGCTCACACGCTACGCCATGGCCGCACGCGAAATCGCCCTGGCCATCGGCGAGCCGCCAGCCACCAAGGGCTATCCTCCCTCGGTGTTTGCCAAGCTGCCGCAGCTCGTCGAGCGCGCGGGCAACGCATCGGCGGGCGGCGGTTCCATCACCGGCTTTTACACCGTCCTCACAGAGGGCGACGACCCGCAGGATCCCGTAGCCGACGCGGCGCGTGCCATTCTCGACGGCCACATCGTACTGTCGCGGGCGCTGGCCGAGGCCGGACACTTTCCGGCCATTGACGTAGAAGCCTCAATCTCCCGTGTCATGCCCGCGGTGTGCGCTGCACCGCAAATCGAATGCGCGCGGCGCTTTCGGGCGCTCTTTGCCCGCTATCAGCGCAACCACGATCTGCTATCCGTCGGTGCCTACGTCGCCGGCGCCGACCCGGCGCTCGACGCTGCCATTGCGGCTCACCCGCGCATGGAGCGGTTTTTGCAGCAATCCATGACCGAGCGCGCAACCCTGCAGCGTTCACAACAGGAACTCTCCGAATTGATCGGGTCCGTACCCGCGGCAGGAGCCTAGGCGGCCAAAGCCCAATCGCATCCGAAGACACGGCACTCACTCTCATTGCATCGGTTTGAACTCCCATGAATCCGGCGACTTTGCATACCCTGACCGAACTGGCCAAGGCCAAGACGGAGGCGGCGCAGACGCGCCACGCGACCTTGCAGCGCGCGCTCGAGCAGGCGCGCACGCACCTTTGCACGCTGCGCCAATACGCGGGCGAATACGAGGAGCGCGCTCGCTGCCGCCCCGGGGATCAACGCGATCCCACCGCCGAACGCAACCAGACCGTGTTTCTGGAGCGATTGCATGAGGCCGTGGCGACGCAACTGCGAGAAATCGCCTCGCGCGAACAGGCGCTGGCCGGCGCCGCGAACGATCTGGTGCAGTGTCTGCGCAAACTCAAGAGCCTCGAGACTCTGGCCACGCGGCACGTGGAGCGCGAACGCCGAACCGAGGCGCGGCGCGATCAGAAAAACACCGACGAGTTTGCCCAGCGCTCGGGCGGGCAGAAGGCAACGATCGGTCTGGACCAAAGTGCGGCCACCGCGGGGAGCGAATCATGATTTTGCCGACCATCGCCAACACCGCTGCGCCGAGCGCTTCGACCGCCGAACGCCCGGACGGCGGGCCATCGACCGGTGCCGCCACCGACGGGTCGAATGACCCGGGCAGCTTCTCGAGCGCAATGGCCAACGCCGCGGCCGCACCGGCACCGAGCGATGCGCCCGATTCCGAAGTTCGCACGGGGCCGCAGGCTCCGGGCGCTCACCGCGCGCAATCGGCCACGGTCTCGGGCGCAGCCGCGAACACCCCGACGTCCTTGCTCGAGTCAAAAAACCTCGGCCTCGCCGAGACGGTCGCCTCGGAGGCCGCAGTGCGCCAAGCGGCGTCGGCCGCGCGCAGCCTGGCCGCTGGCACCGCGGAGGCGGCCGCGGGCCGCACAGACGGCGCCACCACACCGAACGCAACGCGTGGCGCCAGCGGCAAAGGCAGCGCAAACAGCGCGCCTGCCGCAAAAGGGCAGACGGAAAACAGCCCCAAGGGCGAGTCCCCGATCAGCGCAGAGGCGGCGAGCCAACCCGTCGCAGGTGCGACGGTGGGCAATTCGGTTTTGCCGGACGGCGCACAAACCGCCGCGAACGCTGCAAACATCGAGGCAGCCGCTTCGGTCGCGCTTGCGCAAAATGCGACTGCCGAGGGCGCCCTAGGCAGCGCGGGCGCAAGACTGCTCACCCCTGGCCAAGCCGCGTCGGGCGCGAGCATCGTGCGCAGCGCGCAGAGCACCAGTGCGCAGCTCTCCCAGGGCGTCGTCTCGAGCGGTACCGAGCAAGAGCCGGTTGCCGCCGACGGCGCGCGCGCCCTGACCGACGCGGCCGCGCCCGAGGCTGCGAGCCCGAGTTTTTCTTCGCTACTCGCTACTGGTGCGAAAGCCGCGGGCCAACTCTCGGCCGGCATCAACACGGGTATGGCGGGCGATGCAACGGCTGCCAGCCCGGGCGCTGGTACGCAGTTGCCCCCGGCAGCCCTGGCGGCCTTGGGCGCACCGGCCCAAGGCGCGGGTGCCAATGGGGCAGCTTCCGTCCTGCTGCATGTGAGTACACCTGTAGGAGAGCCCGGTTTCGGTCAGGATGTGTCGCGCCAGGTGGTGTACCTGGCCAAGGTCGGCGCTCATTCGGCCGAGCTCTCCTTGCAGCCCGCCGAGCTCGGGCCCGTGAACGTGTCCATCCGGATGAACGGACTGGAAGCGTCCCTGGTCATATCGGCCAGTCATCCTGGGACGCGCGCAGCGCTGCAAGAGGCCCTTCCCCACTTAAGTGCGCTGTTCCAGAGCAGTGGTCTGCAACTGACGGGCGCCCAGGTGGGCGACGGCTCGCAGCACAACGCCGGTGAGGGTCCCGCACAGCGCAACGCCTCCGCGAGCCAGGGGCCGCTCACGCCGAGCGGTGCGCCGCAGGCAACCGCCGTGGCTCTCACGGCCGCCACCACCGCGCAGGCGCTTTCCAACCGTCTGATCGATACCTTTGCTTAGTGGCAAATCGCGCGCATATTCGCCGGATCGCCGCGCCAACCCATTCCCAATAATCCCTAAAGATTCCCGCGCCGCTGCCGAGGCGGCCGCGGCCCGATCATGACGTTCTTGGGGAAATGATGGCCGACATCAGGGCAGCTGCCGCGGCGGCACCAGCCAGAGAGGCGCCGGGCGCATCCCGGGGCAAGGACGCAACTGCGACCGCCGGCAAAGCCGCAGCGACGGCAAAACCAGCAAATCGCAAGCCGATGCTGCTCATCGTCGGCGTCTTGCTTTTGCTCGCCGCCGCGGGAGCGGGAGCCTATTTTTTCCTGGGCCGCTCGGGGGACACACAAAGCGCATCGGCCGACACCGCGAAGACAAAGGGTGACAAAGGCAAAGACAAGGGCAAGGAGAAAAAGGAGGAGGCCAAGAAGCCGTATTTCGTCGAGTTCGAGACCTTTACGGTCAACCTCAAGGACCCGGAAAAGTTTTTGCAGATCAAGCTCACGTTTCAGGTGAAAAGTGTCGAAGCGGCCGAAGCCATCAAGGACTTGATGCCCATCATCCGCAGCGCGGTCATCCCGGTACTGAGTGCGCAGGACCCCTCGGATTTGATGGCCAAGGAGGGCAAGGAGAAACTCAGCAGCGAGGTGGTAGCGGCTGCCAACAAGGCGGTGGCCGGAACCGCAGCCAACGATTCCGTCGATGCGGTCTTGATCACCCACATGCTCATCCAGTGAAGGTGCGCGGCCTCCAGGCCAGAACACGAGCCACAAACCATGTCGGAACAGTTTCTTTCCCAGGATGAAGTCGACGCACTCCTCGAGGGTGTGACCGGCGAGTCGCAAAAACTCGAGAAAGAGGAGTCCAAGGAAGGGATTCGCGACTACGACATCGCCAGCCAGGAGCGCATCGTCCGCGGCCGCATGCCGACGGTCGAACTCGTCAACGAGCGCTTCGCGCGCAACCTGCGCACCGGCCTGTTTAACTTCATGCGTCGCAGCCCGGAGATCTCCATCGGGCCGGTGCGCGTCATCAAATACTCGGCTTTTTTGCGCGACATCGCCGTGCCGACCAACATCAACATCATTTCGCTCACCCCGCTGCGCGGCCAGGGCATGGTGATCTTCGACCCGAATCTGGTCTTTTGCGCGATCGATACCTTATTCGGAGGTTCGGGCAAGCAGCACTTTCGCATCGAGGGGCGCGATTTCTCCCCGACGGAGCAGCGCATCATCCAGCGCATGATGGAGGTCGTTCTCTCCGAATACGGCAAGGCCTGGGGCGCGCTGTTCAAGTTCCAGTTCCAGCACCTGCGCTCGGAGATGCACACGCAGTTCGCCAGCATCGCCTCGCCGTCCGAAATCGTGGTCGCCGTCACCTTCAATCTGGAAATCGGCGACGGTGGTGGCGAAATCCATTTTTGCGTGCCGTACTCGTCGCTGGAGCCGATTCGCGACATCCTGTACTCGTCGTTGCAGGCCGATGGTCAGGAGCCCGACCGGCGCTGGGTGCGCCAGCTGACCCAGCAGGTGCAAAACGCGGAAGTCGAGCTTGCCGCGGAATTGGCCCAGACCGAGCTCACCGTCGGCCAGTTGATCGGACTGCAGGTTGGCGACTTCATCGCCTTGCCCATTCGCGACGTCATCCCGGTCACGGTCGACGGGGTACCGGTCATGGAATGCCGCTTCGGATCCGTCAACGGGCACACCGCGATCCGCGCAGAACGAATGCTGAAGTATTCGCACTTCAGCGAGCACTTTTCCATCGAGGAGAACAAAGCATGAGCGATCCGGGTGGAAACGGACCCGCAAGCGCCGAGAACGATTGGGCCGCCGCGCTCAAGGAACAGGCAGCCGGCGCCGCGATCGAACCGAGCTCGGCCGTGGATACCATCGCGCAGCCGGCCAACATTTTCCCCCGACTCACGCCCGGCGCGTCCTCCGATGCGGCCCAGGACCTGGACCTCATTTTGGACATACCGGTGCACCTGACGGTTGAACTCGGGCGCACGCGAATCCCAATCAAGCACATCTTGCAGCTCGCGCAAGGCTCGGTCATCGAACTCGACGCGCTCGCCGGCGAACCGATGGACGTACTGGTCAACGGTTGCCTCATCGCGCAAGGCGAGGTGGTTGTCGTCAACGAGAAATTCGGCATCCGACTGACTGATATCGTCACGCCCAGCGAGCGCGTGCGGCGCTTGCACAAATAGTTCCCGGCCATGTCGTGTGCATCGAAGCATCCAGGGCGCGGGGGCGAGTGCCGCGTGCACACCGCGTCGTTGGCGGCACTGGGCGCCTTGTGCGCTGTGCCGGGCGTCGCCGCGGCCACCCAGGCACAAGCGGGCGCATCGGCCGTCGAAGGCCCCTCCTTCTTACCCATGGTCCTGGCGCTTGTCGTCGTGCTCGGAGTGCTCGGCGCTGCGATTTGGGCGCTGCGCCGCGCGGGCCTGGTCGCGCGCGGCGGCGCCAGCAGCCAGCTGCGCCTGATCACACAGCTCGCGCTCGGACCCCGGGAGCGGGTGGTTATCGTTGAAGCCGGCGAACGCTGGTGGCTCCTGGGCATCGGTGCAAACGGGGTGACGCGCCTCGGAACACTGCCCAAGGGCGAGGCCGTCGCCCCGCAGATGCCAGCGTCCTTCGGCGCGCTGTTGGACAAGCTGCGCGCGGGGGGACATTGATGCGAGTCGCACGACTAGCCGGACTCTCGGCGCTGACCGCGCTGCTGCTCGCGGCCCTCCTGCAGCCGGCGTGGGGGCAGGCAAGCCCGATCGCGATAAACGCCACGCCCGCCGGTGGCGGCGCGACCCAGTACTCCGTGCCGGTCCAGACGCTGCTATTTCTGACCGCGCTGGGATTTTTGCCGGCACTGCTTCTGCTCACCACCTCCTTTACGCGCATCGTGATCGTGTTGTCACTGCTGCGCATGGCGTTGGGCACGCAAACGGCGCCACCCAACCAGGTCATCATCGGACTTTCGCTGTTTTTGACCTTTTTCGTCATGGGCCCCACCTTCGACCGCATGTACGAACAGGCCTATCAGCCCTTTAGCCAGCAGAAGATCTCCTTCGAACAGGCCGCCGAGCTGGCGTCCGTGCCGATGAAGGAGTTCATGCTCAAGCACACGCGTGCCAACGACCTGGATCTTTTCGTGCACATGGCACGCATCGATAAGACCGCTGCCACGATCGAAAAACCGGCCGATCTTCCCATTCGCGTAATCATCCCGGCGTTCGTCACCAGCGAACTGAAAACCGCATTCCAAATCGGCTTCATGGTCTTCATCCCCTTTCTCGTCATCGATATGGTGGTGGCCAGCGTGCTGATGTCCATGGGAATGATGATGCTCTCGCCGGTGCTCGTGTCACTTCCGTTTAAGTTGATGCTTTTCGTTGTGGCCGACGGCTGGAACCTGTTGATCGGCTCCCTCGTGGCAAGTTTCTCGCCCTGACGGGTCTCCAATCGCCCCTACGGGCGTAAACCGCAACCGGACGTTTTTCGAGGCTCACCATGGACGCCCAAAGTGTCGTAACCCTCGCCCAACAAGCCCTGTATACGGCCGTACTGCTGTCGGCGCCGATGCTGCTCGCCTCTCTTCTTGTTGGCTTGGTGGTATCGATTCTGCAAGCCGCGACCCAGATCAACGAGATGACGCTCACCTTCATCCCTAAGCTGCTCACCATGATTGCGACGCTGGTGCTTGCGGGCCCCTGGATGATCACTTATTTCGTCGACTTCCTGCGTCGTTTGTACCAGTCGATCCCCTCGACGATCGGCTAGCGCGGCGCGACCGATGGAGCTCACCAGCACCCAGATTGCTGCCTGGGTCGGCCTCTTCTTCTGGCCGCTGGTGCGCATTCTTGCGCTCATGACCACGGTTCCGGTGCTTTCCCACCGGGCTATTCCGTTGCGGGCGAAAGTGGCCATCGGGGTCGCCGTCGCACTGGTGCTGGCCCCGACCGTGCCGACGCCGGCGCTCGCCACGTCGCTCGATGCGGTCTTTTTCCAGACTCTGGTGCGCAACATACTGATCGGCGTCACGCTGGGCTTTGCCATTCGGGTTCTGTTCGCCGGTATCGAACTTGCCGGACAAATGATCGGGCTGCAAGTGGGTCTGTCTTTTGGCGGGTTTTTCAATCCCGAGGCGGCCGACACCGACAATCCCGTGGCAAATTTCGTCTCGCTGCTTGTGCTTTTGCTGTTTCTCGCGATCGACGGTCACTTGATGGTGCTGCACGGTCTGCGTCAGAGTTTTGACGTTTTGCCGGTCGCCGAGGGGGGACCGAACACCCTGGCGTTCGATGCGATCGCCGGCCTGGGCGCGCAGTTGTTCGCCATCGCGCTTTCGATCTCGCTGCCCGTACTTGCCGTGATGCTGCTTATCAACGTCGTGCTGGGCGTCATGGCGCGCGTATCGCCCCAGCTCAACTTGTTTGCAGTCGGCTTCCCCATCACCCTGTGCGCAGGCATGGTCGTGCTGTTTTTGTTTCTGCCGTACCTGGAAGCACCGATCCGAAGCACGCTCGAGCGCGCCCTTTCGATCTGGCCTGTGGGCTAGGAGTGAGCGCGCCGAGGGCTAGAATCGGTGCGCCGGCTCGCAGTTCGCGGGGCGTGCGCGGCGTGCGGAGAAACCACAAGGCGGATTTATGAGTGATTCACGCACCGGTGCCCGGATACTGGTCGAGCAGCTCCTGCTGCAGGGAGTCGACCGCCTGTTTTGCGTCCCGGGCGAGAGCTTTCTGGGCGTGCTTGACGCCTTGATTGACACACCGAGCCTGCGACTGATCGTCAATCGCCACGAGTCGGGCTCCGCGTTTATGGCCGGAGCCTATGCGCGCCTGACGGGACAGCCCGGGGTTGCCTTCGTCAGCCGCGGCCCCGGCGCCACCAATGCCGCGATCGGAGTTCACCACGCACACCAGGACTCACTGCCCGTGGTAGTGCTCGTGGGCCAGGTGGCCACACATATTGCGGAACGCGAAGCCTTTCAGGAGGTCGACTGCCGCGCGCTTTTTGGCTCGATGTCCAAATGGGTGGTCCAGATCGACCGCGCCGACCGGATTCCCGAATTTGTCGCGCGCGCCTTTCAGACCGCGACCAGCGGACGCGCGGGACCGGTCGTCCTTGCCTTGCCGGAAGACGTGCTTGACCAAAGCGCCGACGTGCCCGATGCGCGCTGCCACCAAAGCGTGCAAGCGGCTCCCAGTGACACCCAGATCGCCGCCCTGCGGCGCATGCTTGGCAAGGCGCGCCGGCCGATCGTGTTGGTCGGAGGCCCGGGTTGGAGCTCGGCGGCGAGTGAGAATCTGCGTGGCTTTGTCGAGGCCAACCGCCTGCCCGTGGCCTGCGCGTTTCGCTACCAGGACGTTTTCGATAATCGACATCCGAACTACGTCGGCGATGTCGGACTCGGCATCAACCCGCAGCTCGCCCAGCGTATTCGCGGTGCCGATCTGGTGCTGGCTCTAGGTCCCCGGCTGGGCGAAGCCACTACCAGCGGCTACTCCCTGCTCGAGGCGCCCACACCCCGGCAGATGCTGGTGCACGCGCACGCGGGCCTGGAGGAGCTGGGACGGGTGTATCAGGCCGACCTGATGATCAACAGCGGAATGCCGCAGCTTGCCGCGCGCCTTGCGATGATGACCCCGATCGATGAACCCGCTTGGTCCGATGCCCTCGTCGGGGCGCGCGCCCAGTACGAAGCATGGCAGCAGCGCCCCGAAATTTTGCAGCGGCACGTGCCCCAGCTGGATCTGTGGCAGGTGTTGCAGGAGTTGCGTCACGTCCTTCCTCACGACGCCATCATTTGTAACGGTGCGGGGAATTTCGCGGCCTGGTTGCACCGCTTCTTTCCTTACCGGGTGGCAGGCACACAGCTCGCGCCCACGAGCGGCTGCATGGGTTATGCCGTGCCGGCCGCAATTGCGGCAAAGATCAGCGCGCCGGAGAAGACCGTTGTGTGCGTCAGCGGCGACGGCGATTTTCTGATGACCGCCCAGGAGCTGGCGACCGCCGGTCAGTACAACGCGGCCGTGCTGTTTCTGATTTTTAATAACGGCATGTATGGGACCGTGCGCTTGCGCCAGGAGGAGCGCTTTCCGGATCGGGTGATCGGAACGTCTCTCATCAACCCCGATTTCCCGGAACTGGCGCGAGCCTACGGCGGTGCCGGCTGGCGCGTGAGCAGCAGCGCGGAGTTTGGTGCAGCGCTAGGGCAGGCGCTCATGCACCTGCGCACTCGCCGCTTGCCTGCGCTCATCGAACTCGTGTGTGACCCCCAATTGCTTTCGCCCTCGGCGAGTATTGAAGACTTGCGCACCCGTGGTGCTTCTGCCGTGCCCCCGCAGGCACCTTCGGCGGCATAGCCAGCCGGTCGCAACGCGCCTCAACTCCCCGGCGGTTGCGCCGTTGCGCCGCAGGCGGCCAGCTCGGCGATGCGTGCGCGGCGTCCGGCAATCTCGATGATTTCGGGTTCCTCCGGGCTCTTGGCGGTGCACTCGTGTGCGTCGACCAAAGCGCCAGCCGCTTCACTTGGCAAGGCGATTGCGCTCTGCGTTGTGGCCTGCGCCGCCTCGGGCGGTGCGCGCCCGGCGGCAACGTCGGCCAGCAGCGCCTGCAGTGCGCGGTCCTCGCGGCAGCTGCCGTTGCCGACGACGCACGGCAGGCGGACGCAACGCGCCTGCACGATGCGCCGGCGCGCGCTCTCGACGACCAGCAGTTCGCACAACGCCGCGCAGACGCCGTCGGTGGTCTGCGGCCAAGGTCCCGTCTGGAGTTTGGCCTCCATCGTGCTGGCCAGCACCATCCGCGGCGGGACTCGCTGGTAGCGACACGCCTCCAACAAAGCCCGCGTCGCATCGACGCTGCGCAGCAAAGCGACGTCCAGGTCTGCAGGCGTCGCTGCGGTACCCAGACCCGCGCCCAGCACGGAAAGGTGAAAAACGCTGTCCGTCGAGGCGCCCATCATGCGCGCGAGGAACCTGGGCTGCTCGTAGTCGCCCCGCACGTACTCGATACGTCTGTCGAGGAACAGCGCCGCGGGCTGCGTCCGATCGACGGCGATCACGCGCGCGACCGCGGTGGCCTGGCCATCGGTACGCACAAGGGCCGCGCGCGCCACGATCTCGCGCAGCAGGGCCTGTCCCAGCGCGCTTCCCGCCCCGGTGACCACGACCTGCACGGCTTAGTCCTTCGCCGCGCGCACGGGCGCAAGCGCAAGCGATGGCGCGGCGGCCAAGCCAAGAATGACGCCGACAACGCCGTAGAGCGCGCTGGCGGCAAGCCCCAGATCAGCCGGCAATCCGGCCAAGGGAAACGCCACCAGCGCCGTTAATTCGCGCGCACCGAAGCCCCCGTAGCTCAGCGGCAGCGCGCCCGCCACAAAGACGGGGGCCGCTACTGCCTGGACCTGCCAGTAGCCGGCCGTTCCGCCGGCGGCGATCACGCAAAGCCAAAGAGCCAGCGCGCACAGCACCTGTACCACGAGCGAGCTCCATAGGGAGCGACCCAAGGGCGCCCGCTGGGCCACAGCCAGATCGTGCAACTCGCACAGCCGTCGCCACCAGCGCGCGAGCGCGTTGGCGTCCTGCGCCGCGTCCTCGCGGGGTGCCGGCCCGCGCATGCGCAACGGCAACCAAGGAATCGCGCAAAACGCGGCCAAGGCAAGCAGATACACCCCAAAAAACGGCGCCGAGGCCAAAAACGCCGCCGGCGCAGGCAAGCCGCCCGCGGCGGTGCCGACGGCTTGGTCGCCCGCGTGCCAGCGAAGGCTAAGGGCCAGGCCCACGCCGGTCACCAGAGACAGCACACACAAGATCCAAAGGCCGCTGAGCCGATCGAGCAATACGGTGAGTGCCGAGACACCCAATGGGTTGCCCAAACCCTGCAGGCGCACGCTGCGCAACGCGTCGCCACCGAGCGTGGCGCCCGGGAGCAGCACATTGACCGTCATGCCCTGCGCATACGCCAAAGCGAGCGAGCGCATGCGCACCCGCAGCCCGAAAATGCGAGCGATCGTCTCCCAGCGAAGCACCGAAACCCACTGCGAAGCGGCCATGACAGCCACCGCACCCAACAGCCAGAGCAAGTCCACGTGAATCAATTGGCGCCGCAGCCGCTCGGGGCCAACAACCCATATGGCAGCGGCCATGAGGGCGATGGCGGCGGCGAGACGCAGGCCGAGGCGCGCGTAGCGGGAGGCGAGCCGCCGCGACATCAGCGCGCAGCAGGCCGCGAGCCCTCATCGCGGCGCAAAACGTACTGGCGACGGCCCTGCGGCTCGTGATAGATGCGCGTGAGCAACTCGCCCAGCACCCCGGTTGCCAGCAGCTGCACGCCGATGAGCGTGAGCAAGACCCCGAGCAACAGCAGGGGTCGGCCGCCGATGTCGTGGCCGAACACGAGCTTTTCCACGGCCAGGTATACAAGCGCGGCGCCCCCAATACCGATAAAAGCAAACCCGACGCCGCCAAATGCATGCAGCGGCCGGTGCAAAAATCGCATCGAGAACTTGATCCACAGCAAGTCGAGGAGCACGCGAAACACGCGGTCGATGCCGTATTTGGACTTGCCCCGCGTTCGGGCGTGGTGCAGCACCGGCACCTCGACCATGCGCGCGCCCGCTTCCACGGCCAGCGCAGCAATGAATCGGTGCGTTTCGCCGTACAGTCGCACGTTCTCCAGAATGCTGCGTCGGTACACTTTGAGTGCACAGCCATAGTCGTGCAGGCGCACGCCGGTGACCGAAGATATCAGTCGATTGGCGACCCACGAGGGAAGCTTGCGCGACCACGTCCGGTCCTGGCGCTGCTTGCGCCAGCCTGAGACAACATCGATATCGGGGCTTTGGTCGATCAAATCGAGCAAGCGAGGAATTTCGATCGGATCGTTTTGCAAGTCACCGTCGAGCGTCACCACGAACTCGCCCATCGAGTGATCAAAGCCCGCCTGCAGCGCCGTCGACTGCCCGTAGTTACGAATCAGCACGAAGGGGCGCAACCAAGGGTGGGTTGCGGCCAACGAGCGCAGAATTTCGGCTGAACCATCACCCGATCCGTCATCGACCAAAATCAGCTCGAAGGAGCGCCCTGTCGGTGCGAGCGCCGCGCCGACCCGCTCGACGAGTTCCCGCAGATTGTCCGCCTCGTTGTACACCGGGATTACCACCGAAACCGCGAGCGCGGCGCTCGGGCGCGCCGGCCTGAGGTGCGGCGCCTGCCGACCCGGGGTCGAGGTCGTTTCCGTCTGCGCAACCGTCTCCGTGTTCGTCATGCGAGTCCCAAAAGTCGCTGCCCGCGCCGGCCATCGTCCGTCCGTTGGGCGGCGCCAGCGCCCAATGATAGGCGCTATCGGCGCATCGCCACCACGGCACGGCCAACGCCGTGCGCGAGCCGCTGCGGCGCGGCGCGGTCGGGGGCCCCTGCGATAGAATTCCCGGCGCGCGCAGTGCCCATCGGCGCTCGCGGAGCGCAAGCCGGCGCCCTCCCGGACGCCGGTCGATTCGAGGACACCGATTCATGAAGCTTACGGTTATCGGAACCGGGTATGTGGGCCTGGTGACGGGCGCTTGCCTTGCCGACGTCGGCAATCACGTACTTTGCCTGGACATTGACCGCGCTAAGGTCGCTCGCCTCAATGCCGGCGAAGTGCCAATCCACGAGCCGGGCCTCGACGAGGTCGTGGCGCGCAACCGGCACGCCGGCCGCATCGAGTTCACGGCGGATTACGACCGGGCGGTCGACCATTGCGATTTGTTTTTCATTGCCGTTGGCACGCCCACCGATGAGGACGGATCGGCCGACGTGCGTCACGTGGAAATCGCGGCGCGGGAGCTGGGTCGGCGTCTGCAGCGCAAGGCGCTCGTCGTTGTCAAGTCCACGGTACCGGTCGGAACGCACACGCTCGTGGCAAACGCGCTGCGCGAGGAGCTGGCGGCGCGCAAGCGCGAGCTTGCATTCGCGGTGGCATCGAACCCCGAGTTTCTCAAAGAAGGCGCGGCCGTGGCCGACTTCATGCACCCGGATCGAATCCTCATCGGCACGGACGACGCCGAAGCCATCGAGACGCTCAGCCGCCTGTACGCGCCCTTTAACCGCAATCGGGACCGCCTCATCGTGCTCGATGCGCGCTCCTCAGAACTGGCCAAGTATGCGGCCAACGCCATGCTGGCAACCCGAATTTCCTTCATGAACGAGCTCGCGCGCCTGGCCGAAAAACTCGGAGCCGACATCGAACGCGTGCGCCACGCCATGGGCGCGGATCCGCGCATTGGACCGTCGTTTTTGTACGCCGGAGCCGGTTACGGCGGATCGTGCTTCCCCAAAGACGTGCGCGCCTTGCTCGCCATGGCGCGCGAGCATGTATTGCCCGCACGGGTGCTCTCGGCTGTGCACGACGTCAACGAAGAGCAAAAGCACCTGCTGACCACGAAACTGCGCGAGGCGCTCCGAGGCGAACTGCGCGACCGCGTCATTGCCGTGTGGGGATTGGCCTTCAAGCCCAATACGGACGACGTGCGGGAAGCCCCGAGCCTGGTGCTGATTCGCAACGCGATTGCGGCGGGAGCCACCGTGCGCGCCTACGACCCGCAGGCGCGCGAGACTGCGCGCGCGGCGCTCTCGGACGAGCAAAACCGGATCACGTTCTGTGACAGCGCGCAGGAGGCGTGCACCGGCGCCGATGCGCTCGTTGTCGTGACCGAATGGCTCGAGTTCCGCAGCCCCGACTTTCGTGCCCTCGCCACGCAACTGCGCGCGCGGGTGCTCGTCGACGGGCGCAACTTGTACGATCCGCGCACCGTGCGAGCGGCCGGATTGCGCTACGAAGGCATCGGGCGCGGCGCTGCGGCTCCGGCGAGCGCGACGTGATCCTTGTCACCGGGTGCGCGGGGTTTATCGGCCACGCGGTTGCGCGCAGCCTGCTCGAGCGCGGCGAGCGGGTCGTTGGCCTGGACAACCTCAACGACTACTATGAACCCGAGCTCAAGCGGGCGCGGATCGCCAATATCGCGGCGCCGGGTTTCACGTTTGTTCGAGCGGATCTGGTGGACCGGCCGGCGGTGGCGGAAGTTTTTCACTCGCATCGTCCCACCCGCATCGTGCATCTGGCTGCGCAGGCCGGCGTGCGCTACTCCTTCGAAAATCCGCAGGCCTACGTCGACAGCAACATCACGGGCTTTGTAAATCTGCTCGAATGCGCGCGCGCGGCCGGGGCGATTGAGCATTTCGTATACGCGTCGTCTTCCAGCGTCTACGGGGCCAATACCAAGCAACCCTTTTCGGTCGATGACGACGTCGGACAGCCCATCAGTCTGTACGCGGCCACCAAACGCGCCGACGAGCTCATCGCCCATGTCTACGCGGTCCACTATCCCCTGCGACTCACGGGGCTGCGCTACTTCACGGTCTACGGGCCCTGGGGGCGGCCCGACATGGCGCCGCTGAAGTTTGCGCGCGCAATTCTCGAAGGCAGGCCCATCGAGGTCTACGGCGAGGGGGACATGCGCCGCGACTTCACCTACATCGACGACATCGCCCGAGGCACGCTTTGCGCGCTCGACGATACGACGCACTTCACGCAGGGGCGTCACCGGATCTACAACCTGGGCAACAACCACCCCGAGGCGCTGCTGCACTTTATCGAGGTGCTGGAGCGCTCCATCGGCCGCCATGCACAGAAGGTCCTGCGGCCGATGCAGCCCGGCGACGTCCGCTCTACGGCCGCCGACATCGACGCGACCACGCGCGATCTCGGCTGGCGTCCGACAACGAGCATCGAGGCGGGTCTGCCTCGACTCGTCGAGTGGGTGCGCACGTACTACGGACTGTAGCCTCCCGCGCGCGCAGGCGCCGCCGCACCTAGTCCGCCACCGACCAAGGGCAGCTTGAGACCAGCGGCACAAATTCCTCGCCCTGGGCGCTTCGGATCGGGGCCAGCGGCGCCGAGGGCTGCCGCACCAGCGTCAGGGTTTGCGTGTTGCGCGGCAATCCGTAGAAATCCGCGCCGTAGAAGCTCGCAAAAGCCTCCAGCCGGTCCATAGCGCCGGCCTGCTCGAAGGCCTGCGCATACATCGCAAGGGCCAGGGGCGCCGTAAAGCAGCCTGCGCAGCCGCAGGCGGACTCCTTTTGGAGTCTCGGATGCGGAGCGCTGTCAGTGCCGAGGAAAAATCGCGGACTTCCGCTGGTGGCCGCATCGAGCAGCGCCTGGCGATGCACCTCGCGCTTGAGTACCGGTAGACAGTAAAAATGTGGCCGCATACCGGCCGATCCGTCCGCGCCCAGGAACATCGCATTGCGGCTAAACAGCAGGTGGTGCGCGGTAATCGTGGCCGCGATCCGCCCGGGCGCCTCGCGCACATACTGCACGGCGTCGCGGGTTGTAACGTGTTCCAGGACAATGCGCAGCGCCGGAAAGTCCCGCCGCAGCGGCACCAGGACTTCATCGAGAAAGATGCGCTCGCGGTCGAACACATCGACATCCGTGCGCGCAACTTCGCCATGGATCAAAAGCGGCATGTCGATGCGCTGCATGCACTCGAAGACCGCAGTGCAGTCGCCGACGGACTGCACCCCGGCGTCGGAATGGGTTGTCGCGCGCGCCGGGTAGAGCTTTACGCCGTGGACGACACCGCTTCGGTGGGCTTGCTCGATTTCATCGGGGGTTGTGGTGCTCGTGAGATACAGCGTCATGAGCGGCTCAAAGCCTGCCGTGGCCGAGGTCGCGGCGCGGATGCGCGCCCGATAGGCCAGGGCGCGCTCGAGCGTCGTCACGGGATCGCGAAGATTGGGCATGACGATGGCGCGCGCAAAGCATTGGGCGGTGAAGGGCACTACGGCAGCCATCGCCGCGCCGTCGCGCAGATGCAGATGCCAGTCGTCCGGCCGCGTGATGGTCAGGGTTTGCACGACCAATTCGAGAGCCCTTGCCGATGGGAAATTTCGATCACGAATTCAGGCCGCGGCAAGACCCGGCTGCGCCTGGTCCTCGCGCTGTTGCAGGGCCCACATGCGCGCATACGTGCCGTCGCGCGCCAACAGGGACGCGTGGTCGCCGCTTTCGATGATCCGGCCGTGATCCATGACCAGAATCTGATCGGCCTCCACCACCGTGGAAAGTCGATGCGCGATCACGAGCGTAGTGCGGTGCGCAGCCGCGGCAGTCAGCTCCTTTTGGATTGCCATTTCGGTGCGCGTGTCGAGCGCGGAGGTCGCCTCATCGAAAATCATGAGCGCCGGGTCCTTGAGCAGCGTCCGGGCAATGGCCACGCGCTGCTTTTCTCCGCCCGAGAGCTTCAGTCCCCGTTCGCCGACGACCGTGCGATAGCCGTCCGGCAAGGACTGGATGAAGTCGTGAATGTGTGCCGCCCGCGCCACCGCAACGACCTGTTCGTGGCTCGCCCCGGGGCGGCCGTAGGCGATGTTGTACTCGATCGATTCATTAAACAGCACGGTGTCCTGCGGGACGATCCCGATCGTCGCCCGCAGGGAGTGCTGCGTCAAATCGCGAACGTCCTGGCCGTTGATCAGTACCGCCCCGCCCTGCACGTCGTAGAAGCGAAACAGCAGTCGCGCGAGCGTCGATTTTCCGGCACCGGTGGCCCCCACCACGGCGCAGCTCGTGCGCGGCGGGATCGTAAAGTCCACGCCGTGCAAAATCTTGCGCCGCAAATCGTAGCCAAACTCGACGTGGTCGAAGCGCACGCTGACGGATCGGTCTGCCGGACCGGAAAACAGCAGGGGGTGCGCATTGGGGCGGTCCGCAATCTCCCGGCCCTGGAGCAGGAGTCGAAACATGCGGTCCATGTCCGTGAGCGCCTGGCGGATTTCGCGGTAGATGACGCCCAAGAAATTCAGGGGAACGTACAGCTGCAGCATGAAAGCGTTGACCAGCACCAGATCACCGATCGACATCGCTCCGCTGTGCACTCCCAGCGCGGCCCGCCACAACATGCCCGTCAAGCCGACGGCAATAATCGCCTGCTGCCCGCCGTTGAGCACATTGAGGGATCGCTGTACCCGTAGGGCGGCGCGCTCCTGCTGCGCAAGCGTCGCGTCGTAACGCTGCGCCTCGAACTGCTCGTTGTTGAAATACTTGACGGTTTCGTAGTTGAGCAGGGAATCGACGGCGCTCGACGAGGCCTTGGCGTCGAGTTCGTTGACCTGGCGGCGGTACCGCGTGCGCCAATTGGTCACGACCAGCGTGAAGGCGACATACAGGCTCAGGCTGACGGCGACGATCACCGAGAACCAAATCTCGTAGTGCGTCAGCAGATAGCCGAAGACCAGGCTGATCTCCACGAGCGTCGGCAAAATGGAGTACAAGGTATAGCTCACGAGGGAACTGATCCCACGTATGCCGTGGTCGATTTCGCGGGTAACCGCGCCGGTGCGTCGCTCCAGATGAAAGCGCAGGGACAACTCATGCAGGTGCCGGAACGTCCTGAGCGCCAGCGTGCGCACCGCTGCCTGCGTGACCTTGGCAAAGAAAAACTCGCGCAGTTCGGTAAAAAGCGAGGTTGCCAAGCGCAACGCCCCATAGGCAACCACCAGGGCAATGGGGACCAGGGCCGCGCGCGCGGCCTCGGGCACCGTCAGCGCATCGACGATGTGCTTGAGCAAGATCGGAACTCCGACCACGGCGACCTTGCCCAGCACCAGACACAGCACGGCGAGCACGACGCGTCCGGGGTACGCCCAAAGGTAGGGCACCAAGGCGCGCAGCGTCTGCAGGTCCCGTCGGGGTTGTCCCGGCTCGGCCTGGGGTGCCAGGTCATGGCTGCGAAATGGTCTCACCCCGCGCATTGCGATCGTGTCCTCAATTCGGTTCCGCCGCGCCCCCGGGGCGTTGCGCCGCTCGCACGGACCCGCCCTTGACAGACGGGGAGCCCGGGCCCAAATTGCCAACCGGATGCCCGGCGGGCAGGCGCAGCGTGCGGCAGACCATTATCGCGCGTTAGCCGCGGCTGTGATGCACCCGAAGAGTCGAGAGCCATGATGAGCATTACCTTACCCCAGGAGGAACCGATTCTGCGGGTTGTCCCCATGCCCGGCGACGCAAACCCCCATGGCGACGTGTTTGGCGGCTGGATCATGTCGCAAGTCGACATAGCGGGCGGCATTCTTGCGGCGCGCCGCGCCAACGGTCGCGTAGCCACTGTGGCCGTGACCAGTTTCGTATTTAAGGAGCCGGTTTTTGTGGGCGATGTCCTTTCGTTGTACGGGCGCATCGTGCGCAGCGGCCGCACGTCGGTGACCATTGACGTGGCCGCGTACGCCGAGCGCAGCCGCCTGAGCGCCGACGTCGTCAAAGTGACGGAGGCAACGCTGGTGTACGTTGCCACCGATTCCGGCCGCCGCCCCCGCATGCTGCCCGAGCTGCCGCCGGGGGCGCAGATCGGCTAAAGCCGCCAGTGGCGAGGCATGGCGACGCACAATACCGGAGCGTTGGTCCGTGGTCCGGACGAATGGGCCCACGGTGCGGTTGTCGCCAAGGAATGGCGTCAACGCGATGGCGTCTTCACGCGCACCGATGCCGCGCTGGCCGTCGAGGTACCGGTTGCCCTGCAATACAACGGTATCTCGCACGCCGTGATGCTTGCGACCCCCTGCGACCTGGAGGATTTCGCGCTTGGTTTTTCCTTAAGCGAGGGGATCCTCGAGGACGCCGCGGATTTGTATCACGTTGACACGCATCGCGACGCGCTGGGGATCACTGTGGCGCTCGATGTGGCCGGTGGCGCTTTTGCCGCGTTGAAAGAGCGCCGGCGGACACTGGCCGGGCGCACGGGTTGCGGCATCTGCGGCACCGAGAGCCTCCAGCAAGTGCTGCGCCCCTTGCCCATGCTGGCCCCGGCCCAATGGCAAGTGTCGGTTGCGGCGTTGGCAACGGCCGGTGCCGCGCTCGCGGGCGCGCAACCCTTGCTGCAGCAAACCGGGGCCACGCATGGTGCGGCGTGGTGCTCGCTCGATGGCAGCGTCTTGCATGTGCGCGAGGACGTGGGCCGACACAACGCGCTCGACAAGCTTATCGGCGCCTTGCGCCGAGCGCAAATACCGACCGAACGGGGCTTTGTTTTGATCACGAGCCGTGCCAGTGTGGAAATGGTGCAAAAGGCCGCAACGGCGGGCGTCTGCATGCTGGCAGCGGTGTCGGCCCCGACATCCCTGGCGCTGGAGATCGCGCAGCGCTGCGGCCTGACGCTGATCGGGTTTGCGCGCGGCGCGAGTTTTTCCGTATATACGCACCAGAGCCGAATCGCTGGCGTGCCGTAGTGCGCCCCTAGGTCACGAGCGTGTTGTGCAGCTCCCCGATTCCGTCGATGCGAATGCGCACGGTGGCGCCGTCCTTGATCGACCCGGCCCCGATGGAGGTGCCACAAGCGATGACGTCTCCCGGGTACAGGGTCATGTCCCCGCAGATGCGGGCCACGACCTCTTCGGGCGCAAAGATCATGTCCGAAAGGGGATAGTTCTGGCGCTCCGCGCCCTCGACGGTGGTCACTACGCGCGCCCGGCTCCAGTCAAGCGACGTCGCAACGCACGGACCCAGGCAGCTGAAGGTGTCAAACCCCTTGGCGCGGCACCACTGCTCGAAGTTCGGATCCTCGTAGATCAGTTCAGCCGCCGTCACGTCGTTGACGCAGGTGTAGCCAAGGATGCACCTGGCGGCCTGTGCCGCGCTAACGTTCGCACAGCGAGCGCCGATGACGATCCCCAGCTCGCCTTCGAACACGATCTTCCCGTGGTAGCACGCGGGCCGGCGTATCGGCTCGCCGCTGCCAACTACGGAGGAACCGGGCTTGAGAAAAAAAAGCGGATGCGCGGGCGGCGGCTTGCCCAGCTTCGCGCCCAACGCCCGGAAGTTGTTCCACAGTCCAACGACTTTGCCAGGCTCGCAAGGCGCAAGCAGCCGCACTGCGTCCAGGGCGAGGCTTCGGCCGGTGGCCACGGGCGAACCGAAGGGGTCCCCCCGGCACTCCTCGATGTCCTGTCCCTCGAGCCGGCCCCAGGCGGGAGCGCCGTCGGCCGGCAAAAAACGCACCCAGTGTGTCATCGCGCCCCCCTTCGCCAGCAGCCTTAGTGCGCGGCCGGTCCCGCCGCTGCACCATGGCGCTGCTGCTCCATAGTCCACGCAAGCAACTTGGTGAGCGCGTACACCGCGTCGATGTGCGGAGTCGCCGTATCGGTCAGCCGGCCCAGCTCAACAACGGACCCGACGAGCGCGTCGACTTCGGGCACCCGCCCGGCCTCCACATCTTGCAGCATGGAGGTCTTATGTGCGCCCACACGCTCGGCGCCGGCGATGCGTTTTTCCAGGGACACGCGGAACGTGATCCCGAGCCGGTTGGCGATCGTCTGCGCCTCGGTCATCATCGCCGCGGCCAGATCGCGCGAGAGCGGGAAGCGGCATATATCGGACAGGGTGGAGCGTGAAAGCGCACTGATGGGGTTGAAGGTCAGATTGCCCCAGAGTTTGAGCCAGATTTCGGCGCGGATGTTTTCGAGAACCGGCGACTTGAAGCCCGCGCGGGCGAAGCACTCGGACACGCGCACCGCGCGCGCACTGGTGGAACCGTCGGGCTCTCCGATCGGGAAGCGATCACCTTCAACATGGCGCACGACCCCGGGCGCGAGCAGTTCCGAGGCCGGGTACACCACGCAGCCGACCACCCGCTCGGGAGGAATCATGGCTCCGATGCGGCCATCCGGGTCGACGCTGCGAACCACGCGTCCATCGAGCTCGCCGCCGTGCCTGTAAAAATACCAGTAGGGGATGCCGTTTTGCATCGGAACGACGACCGTCTGCGGCCCCAGAAGCTTCGGAACCTCGTGCGCAACGTCGATCAACTGGTGGGCCTTGACCGCCAGAATCACCAGATCGTGCACGCCCGCCCGGCCGTACTCATCGGTTGCCTCGACGCTGCCGACAATCGTCTCCACGGCATCGGGCCCGATCAGTTTCATGCCGTTGGCGCGGATTGCCGCCAGGCTGGCTCCGCGAACAAGAAAAGTCACTTCTTCGCCCGCCTGCGCGAGTTTGGCACCAACGAAGCCGCCAATGGCGCCGGCGCCGATGACAGCGATTTTCATGGTTACGTCCCCCTAGCTGACCGCGCAACACGACGAACTCGAGCGCCGATGCGTGCCCCGAGTTCACCGCCAACGGCCTTCGCGGATGAATCCAGAATATTTTTCTTCGCGCACAAGCGTCGATGACCGCGGTCAAGAATGTCGCAAAGGGCAACGGATGCTATGTCCGCCCGCAAAGGGGATACGAAATCGCCCAGGCCACCGGCGCGCCTAGCGCTGCGGGGTCGGGTCCTTGTGGAATGCCCCGCCCGCCCTGAGGCTCGCGATCTGCGCCTGGTTGAAGCCCAGGACGCTGTCCAAAATCTCCTCGGTGTGCTCGCCAAGCAGCGGTGAGCGTTCGATCGTTACCGGGGAGTCCGACAGCTTGATGGGCATCCCCACGTTCAGCCACTTGCCTCGTTCGGGATGGTCGAGCTCAACGATCATTTCGCGCAGCTTTACATGTTCGTCGTGCACAAGATCGCGGGTACTCATGATCGGCCCGCACGGGACGTCCAGTTCGTTGAGAAGGTTCATGAGCTCACGCTTCGTGTAGCCGCTGGCAAACTCGTCGAGCAGGCGCCACATCTCGTTTTGGTTGCGGCGCCGGTCTTCGATCCGGGCAAAGCGCGCGTCATTTACCAGTGCCTCCCCGCCGACCCGGCGCGCCAAGGCGGGCCAGACTGCTTCTTGCACCACAACATACACATAGTCATTGGGACCGCCGGGCTTGCATGCGACGGCATTGCCCAACTGGCCTCCGCCAGAATCGTTGCCTGAGCGCGGCGTCTCGCCCAACCCCTCTGTGGGCACCGAGAATTCGGCGAGCGATCCGTGCGCGAGTCGCTGGTGATCGCGAAACTTCACGCGGCACAAGTTCATTACCGCATCCATCATCGCGACTTCCACGAACTGGCCCCTGCCCGTACGGTGCCGCTGATGCAAAGCGGCCAGGATTCCGATCGCCAGGTGCAGGCCGGTTCCCGAGTCGCCGACCTGCGCGCCCGTCACCACTGGCGGCCCGTCGATGAAACCGGTCGTGCTCATTGCCCCGCCCATGGCCTGGGCAACGTTTTCGTACGCCTTGAATTCGGCATAGGGACCGGTGCTGCCGAAACCCTTGATCGACGCCAGGATGATGGCCGGATTGATCTGGTGAATCGCCTGCCACGAAAACCCCAGTCGGTCCAGCACCCCGGGGCCGAAGTTCTCCATGACGACGTCGCACTTCTGCAGCAATGCGACGAAGACCTGTTTGCCCGAGGGATTTTTCAAGTTCACTGTGATCGACCGCTTGTTGCAGTTGAGCATCGTGAAGTACAGGCTGTCGGCGCGCGGCACATCGCGCAGCTGGCCTCGCGTCACGTCGCCCGCGGGCGGCTCAAGCTTGATGACATCGGCGCCAAGCCATGCGAGCAGCTGCGAGGAGGTCGGCCCCGCTTGCACGTGAGTCATGTCCAGTACGCGGATGCCGCTCAACGCTCTGTCCATCAGCTCTGTCTCCCTTTGCCCGAGTCGACTTGCGCGTGGAGCCGCCGGCCGCGCGCCCACCCATTATCCGGCGCCCAGGCCTGCGCGCGCGGCACGGCGGTGGGCCGGGCCTGCCCGGGGAGGAACAGGTCTGTCGCAACGCGGATCGGCGACACGCCGCGGTGTTCTCACAACTTCGTGCGGCCCGAGCCTCGGTGGCACCGGGCCACGATACGCAGCGCCACGCGGCGTATCATTGACCACTGTCAATTTTCGGCAGCCAACGGCTCGTCTTGCCCGAAGCGGCGGCTGCTCCCGAGGCGGACATGCGACGTATCGCCGGCCACCCGCAACGCGAGGAGTTGCGTGCGCAACTCGCCCGCAATACCGTACTCGCCCAGCTCGGGCCCGATGCCACGCTCGAGCTTGAGTCGCAGCTCACGGTTGTCGAGTGCCGCAAGGGCGAAGTGCTGCTGTTGCAGGGCGCACGCGACATGCAGCAGTACTTTGTGCTCGAGGGCGTGCTCAAGCGAGTTGTCAGCAGCCCCGCCGGCAAGGAGATGATCCTTCGCTTCACGCGCGAAGGCGACATGGAGACGAGCTACGCGGCCTGGCGGTTGCAAGCGGCGGCGCCCTACAGCATCCGCGCTGTGACCAAGGCGCGCGTCGCAAAGCTTGCGTTGCCCCAATGGGCCGCTTTCTTGGACTGTCACCCGCAAGTCAAGGCAGTTTTTGAGCTCGAGGTCATGCGCCACATGAGCGAGATCATGGGCCACATTATTACGTTGCACTTGCTTGACGCGCCCGGACGGGTGCACCGCTTTCAGCGCAAACTGCCGCAGTTCTCGAGCATTCTCCCCAAGAAGGAGCTCGCCTCGTATCTGAACCTTTGCGCGGAGACGCTGAGCCGCCTGAATCACCGCGGCAAGATCCAGCTCAAGTAGCTCAGCACCGCCTGTCCGCCCAAGGTTGCGGCCATCGCCCAGAGCATCGTGCGCACGACCCGCGCAAATGTGGCCGCCCGGATCCGGGGCTGAATCCGAAAGCCCGCGACCAGCGCCAGAACCGATATCAGCGTCAACGGCAGGCTCAGAACCAGAAGCGCGGAGCTCAGCTGGCCCGACGTGAGGAGGCTAGCGGCCTGCGCGGAGCGCCCCACAAAGAAAGACAGGTTCAGCGCCTGGGTCATCGCGAGCGGGGCCATTTGGAGCGCGGAAAAATAGATCAGTAAGGGCGGTACCGCCACGTTCACCGCTCCGGAGAAAAATCCCCCAAGGCAGCCAAAGACGAGCGGCGCAAGACGGGGAAACCGTTGCAAACGCGACCAGTCGACACCCCTGGGTCCGGAGAGAAGCAGGTACGACACGATCATGGCGGCCAGCAGCAGCTTCAGGGCACGCGCGTCGGCCATCGCAAGCACACGCGTTCCCGCAACGGCTCCCAGCAATACGTAGGCAGCCACAGGCCAATGGCGCCGCAGTGTAGCTGCAGCCCCGGCGCCACGCACGATGCTGATCAGGTTCAGCACGAGGTTCGGCACCAGAGTCGTAAGCACGGCCGTGCGCACATCCGTGATCAGCGCGACGAGCGGCGTGGAAAGCAAGGGAAAGCCAAATCCGATCGCACCGTGGACGACGGCGGCAAACGCTGCGGCCGCGCCAATTGCGTACCACATCCCATCGGGCCAGTCGCCAAGCAGCAAGAGGGACGGCACGCGCGAGCGACCGCTATTGCGCCAAGCGCCGCTCTTTCAGGCGCCAGCGCATTGCCCAGCGCCCGCCGCAGGCAGCGCACTGCCGCGTGCGTTGGCCTCCGCGATGCAGCGCCGCCGCATCGGTGCGAGCACCCACTTGGCGACGATGCCCGCGGTGATCGCAATCGCGGCGCAGACAAAGAAAACGAGATTCCAGTTGCCCTGGGCGGAGATCACCGAAGCCAGCGGAACGAGCAAGGATCCCATGCCCTTCGCGGTATAGAGCGTCCCCACGTTCGTCGCGGCATTTTTCACGCCAAAGGTATCGGCACACAGCGCCGGGAAAATCGAAAAGATTTCGCCCCAGCACAGAAAGACAAAGGCGGCAAAGATCACAAAGCCCGCGGGGTGCCGTCCAAAGGCCAACAGTCCCAGCAGCGCCAGGCCTTCTCCGACGAAAACCAGCAGCATCGTACTTTCCCGACCCAGCCAGTCCGAGATAAAGCCGCACAAGGGACGCGTCAGGCCATTGGCGAGATTGTCAATCATCACCGTGAGCGTCAAAAGCGGCAGACTGGCGGCCCCCAGGATGCTCACCGGCAAATCCGCGAGGCCGTAGTCCTTGGCGATCGGTCCGATCTGGGCGGCAGCCATCAGACCCCCGGCCGCCACCGCAACAAACAGCGCGTAGGTGAGCCAGAAGACCGGCGTGCGCAACATCTGGCCGAGACTGTAGTCGATCTTCGTGAGTACGACCCGGGCGGCGGCGACTACTCCCGGGGGTGGGTTGGGTTTGATCAGGAACAATGAAATGACAAGGATGCACGCTCCTTGCAAAATGCCAAAGAAAAAAAATGTCTGCTCATAGCCCGAGGCCCGGATCATGTTGCCGATCGGGATCACCGTGAGCGCCGAGCCCGCTCCAAAGCCCGCGGCTGTCAGTCCGGCGGCCAGTCCGCGCTTGTCCGGAAACCACTTCACCGCGTTGGCCATACAGGTGCCGTACACGCAACCGGCGCCCAGACCCGCAATGACGGCAGCCGCGTAGAGTTGCCTGAGGGAGTCGGCCCACGAATCGAGCACCCAACCGAACGCGGCCAACACCGCGCCGGCCGCGACAACGGGGCGCGGACCCAGCCTGTCAACCAGCCAGCCCTCGACCGGCACCAACCAGGTTTCGATAATCACAAAAATCGAGAACGAAAGCTGGATGGCGGACAGGCCAAAGTGGTGCCGCTCCTGCAGCGGATTGACAAACAAGGTCCACCCGTACTGCAGATTGGCGACCAACGCCATGCAAACGATGCCCAGGGCCAGTTGCAGCCATCGAAAAGAGTCGGCCCGAGGAACCGGGCTGCCCGAGGAGAGATTCGTTGCGCCGCCAGGCATCTGTTGTTCTCGCTCCGAAATATTCTTCGTGCCCGCTCGTCCCCACGGCTCGCGGAACTCGGGCGCGCACACACTACCCGGCCCCGCTGATGAATGCGCTTGACCGCGGTCAATTGCTGCAGCGCCAGAACACCGGTCCTTGGTCGTGTCACCCCGATTTTTTGCCGATCATCGTTGCGTCGGCTTCGCAAGAACGCGCGGGCTTGCCCCCAAGGGAGTCCTGAGGGCGCGACGTTCAGGAGCGCGTCGACACGGCTCGCAACTTTCGGCTCCGCCTCGGGGCGACGTCTCGATTGGCCAGCAGGAGGCTCCGTCCGAAGCCCTCGGTGCATGGCGCGGTCTGATCACGCCCGGGGCGCGCCGGGAGGTGCGATGATCGCCGCATCGGCGGCCACAGATTGCCGCCGCTTCCTGGCTCGAGGCACGCAATGCCCAGATTCGCTGCCAACCTCACCATGCTCTTTACCGAGGTCGAGTTCACCGACCGCTTTGCGGCCGCTGCCCGTGCCGGCTTTCGCGCGGTGGAGTATCTCTTCCCCTATGCCTACCCGAAGAACCAGCTTGCCGAGATACTGCAGGCCTGCGGGCTCGAGCAGGTCCTGCACAACATGCCCGCGGGCGACTGGGCCAAGGGAGAGCGCGGCATTGCGGCGCTGCCGGGACGAGTCGGAGAGTTTCAAGACGCCGTGGGAACAGCAATCGAATACGCCACAGCGCTGGGTTGCCGGCAGCTCAACTGCCTGGCGGGCATCCGGCCGCTCGGTGTTGCGGCGGAAAAACTGCACGAGACCTTCGTCGCCAACCTGCGCTTTGCCGCGCAGCAATGCAAGGCCGCAGGCATACGGGTGCTGGTCGAAGCGATCAACACCCGTGACGTTCCGGGTTTTTGCGTTTGCGGGACGCAACAGACCTTGGATCTGATCGATGCGACCGGAAGCGACAATGTCTTCGCGCAGTACGACGTCTATCATATGCAGCGCATGGAAGGCGAACTGGCCGCGACCATACAAAAGCACTTGTCGCGCATCGCCCATATTCAGATTGCCGACAATCCCGGGCGCAACGAGCCGGGTACTGGCGAGATCAATTTTTCGTTTCTCTTCGCGTTGCTGGACCGCATCGGCTACGCGGGTTGGGTCGGCTGCGAGTACAAGCCCCGCCTCACGACCGCCGAGGGTCTGGGCTGGTGGACCCCATGGCGCGGTTAGCGCGGCGCTCGGTCGAATCGGCAGCCAGCGCCAAAAGTCGAGATGCACGCAGCGGAGGCGGCCTTGAGCAAGATCGGATTTGTCGGGCTGGGCATCATGGGCACGCCGATGGCAGGGCACCTGCTTCGCGCGGCTCACGAACTGTATGCGTACAACATCCGCAGATTTCCGCAGTCCCTGCTCGACGCGGGGGCCCGGCGGTGCGCCAGCGGCAGGGAGGTGGCGCGAAACGCCGAACTCGTCATCACGATGTTGCCCGACACGCCGCAAGTGCAGTCGGCGCTGTTCGATCCGGATGGCATCGCGGAGGGTCTCACGCCCGGCAAGATCGTCGTCGACATGAGCTCGATCTCGCCGATTGCCACCAAGGAATTTGCCAAGCGCGTCGAGGATCTGGGGTGTCAATACCTCGATGCGCCGGTCTCCGGAGGGGAAACGGGCGCCAAGGCCGCAACGCTCTCGATCATGGTCGGCGGCGCGGAGCGCACGTTCGCAGCGGTCAGACCCATCTTTGAGCTGATGGGCAAGAACATCACGCTGGTGGGCGAAAACGGCGCCGGCCAGACGGCCAAAGTCGCAAATCAGATCATCGTGGCCCTGACGATCGAGGCCGTGGCCGAGGCGCTGCTGTTTGCGGCCAAAGCCGGGGCCGACCCGCGCAAGGTGCGCGCCGCCCTCATGGGCGGCTTTGCGTCGTCCAAGATCTTGGAGGTACACGGCGAGCGCATGCTCAAGCGGGCCTTCGAACCGGGTTTTCGTATCGAACTGCACCAGAAGGACTTGAACCTCGCCTTGACGGGTGCGCGTGCGCTCGGGCTTTCGCTGCCCAACACTGCGAGCACACAGGAACTGTTTAACGCCTGCGTCGCGCGCGGAGGCAAGGCGTGGGATCATTCGGCGCTCGTGCGGGCGCTGGAAGCTCTGGCCAATTTCGAGATCGGCCCGAGCGCCGATTAAGGCCGCGGCGGCCTCTGGCGCGTTCGCAAACGCGGGGTCCCATCGAAAATGCGCCCGTCGACCGTCGCAACCAAAACATGACACCGCCGCCGCGCGAGTTGTTGCACCGGTTGTTCCTGGCGGCCATCGAATCGGCGCAACCTGCATTGCGCGTTCCGCGCCACTTGCCTGCTCCTGCGCGCGGGCGAACCATTGTGGTCGGTGCCGGCAAAGCTGCCGCGGCCATGGCGCGCGCGGTCGAACAGGCTTGGCCGCAACCGCTCAGCGGCCTCGTGGTCACACGCTACGGTTACGCGGTGCCGTGCGAACGCATCGAAATTGTGCAGGCCGCGCATCCGCTGCCTGACACCGCAGGACTGGATGCGGCCCAGCGCATACTGGCGATGGTGCGAGGACTCCGGGCCGATGACCTCGTCCTTTGTCTGATTTCGGGTGGTGGATCGGCGCTGCTGCCAGCTCCCCTGGCGCCTGTGACCCTCGCGCACAAACAAGCCGTCCATCGCGCCATGCTGCGCTCGGGCGCCAGCATCAGCGAAGTCAACTGCGTGCGCCGGCATCTCTCCGCCGTCAAGGGCGGCAAATTGGCGGCGGCGTGCCACCCGGCACGGGTCGTTACCCTCGCCATATCGGACGTTCCCGGGGACCATCCGGCGGACATCGCCTCGGGCCCGACCGTTGCGGACCCGACGACGTGCGCCGATGCTCTTGCCATCCTCGAGCGCTATCGAATCCCGGCGCCGGAAGAAGTTCTCGAAGTGCTGCGAAGCGGGCAAGGCGAATCGATCAAACCCGGCGACGCGCGACTGCGTGCCTGCCGATTGGAGCTCATCGCAACTGCGCAGATGGCGCTGGAGGCGGCGGCGCACTGCGCGGCCGAAACGGGAATCCGCGCCCACATTTTGAGCGACCGGCTCGAAGGCGAGGCGCGTGAGATGGGCAAAGTGCTCGCCGCAATCGTCCTGCAAGTGGCAAGACGCGCGCAGCCCTTCGCGCCGCCTTGCGTCCTGCTCTCGGGCGGCGAGGCGACAGTCACAGTTCGTGGCGCGGGCCGCGGCGGCCGAAACGTCGAGTTTCTGCTCTCCCTGGGTGTGGCCCTTGGCGGCGAGGAGTGCGTGCACGCAATTGCCGGTGACACCGACGGTGTCGACGGCACGGAAGAAATCGCCGGTGCCTATTTGGGGCCCGAGTCGCTCGGGCGCGCCCGGGCGCTGGGGCGCAACGCGCTCGACGATCTTGCCCGCAACGATGCGCACAGCTTCTTCGAGGCACTGGGCGATTCGGTGATCACGGGCCCGACGCACACCAATGTCAACGATTTTCGCGCGATTCTGATTCTTGCCGCAGAGCACGGTCCTGCGCCGGGCGATTCGTGAACGCAAGTGGCGAACACCCACCTCGGCCTGTGGAAGGTGCACGTGCACGCCCGTGCAAGGCCGGCAGCGCCGCTCCTTGGCCTAGCGCCCGCGCTCGCTCGCGGGCGGGTGGGCAACGACGGCTCCCGGCGTATCGGCGGCAAGCCGTCCGTGGCGCAGCCACTGGAGTGGAATTTGCCAAAGACTCGCCGCGTGGCGACCGTGAAAAAACGAAAAATGCCCGATGCGCGCCTGCGCGACGGACTGCGGTGCAATCCGCAGGTGTGTTGCCTGGCTCCGAGGAAAGTAGCCCAGCAGCCGTTCGGTTGCTGGCGCGGTCCCGAACTCGTCGTCGGTGACGCTCAGCGCCAAGATGGCAGCGGTGACGCTGGCAAAGGGCCGCATGAGCGCCTGCCACTCGGCGCGCGAGCCCTTGCCGCGTGCAGCCGGTACAAAACGTCTGCCGGCTCGGCTCCAATCGCGCACGACGCCCCGCGGCGTATCCTCGAGCCAACCGAGGCGTCGACCCGGAAAATAGCCCACGAGCGCTGTGAGCGCCGGCATGAACCAGTGCCACTTCACCAGCATCCGGTAGCGCTTTTCGGGAGCATAGTCGCGCCAGTACGCGTGCTGCGCGCCCACCGTGACGATGCGGCGAATCCGATCGCTGGAGCGCGCAAAACCGATTACAAACCCGCCGATGCTGTGGGCAACAACGTCGATCGGCTGGCCCGGAAAAGTGCGCTGGGCATACTGCAGCATGGCCTCGAAATCGAGGCTACCCCAGTCGCTCCACGAGGCCTCAAAGCCGCGCAACGAACGTGGGCGTGAGGCGCCGATGCCGCGATAGTCGTACGTGACGACGTCGAAGCCTTCGTTGAACAAAAATTCCGCAAACGCAGCGTAGTAGCTGCAGCGCACGGAGGTTGCGGCGTTCACGATGACGACGGAACGCGTCAACCCCGCACCCTCAGAGTGGCGCCAGACGAACGCACCCAGCGCATAGCCGTCGGCGGCGCGCACCGCCACCGACTCCGGGCCGGCCGACGGCGCGCCGGGCGGCAACGTTCGCCCGGGCGGCATGGACGTGAGGGCAGCCGCGCCTACACCTTGCCCAGGAAGTCGCGCTTGCCGAGCTCCACGCCGTTGTGCCGAAGGATGTCGTAGGCCGTCACGACGTGGAAATAAAAATTGGGAAGCGCAAAGCCCGTGAGGTATTGCATTCCGCTGAATGTCACCTCCTCGCCCCGCAGTGTGAGCTTGATGCTGCGCTCTTCCGACCCGTTGATACGATCGGCGGGCAGCGATTCCATGAAGGCGATGACTTTCGCGATGCGTTGCTGCAATTCGGAAAAGCTCTGCTCCGTATCTTCGTGCTTGGGCACCTCCTCACCGGCGAGTCGGGCCGCGGCCCCCTTAGCCGTATCGCACGCGATCTGAACCTGGCGCGTGAGCGCGAACATGTCGGGGAATAGTCTCGCGCCGAGCAGCGCCGCAGGGTCGATTTTTCTTGCCAAAGCGTGGTTCTCCGCTTTGCTAAGAATCAACGCAAGACTCCGGAGCGTGTGTGCAAAGCGAGGCACGCTCGCCGTGTGCATGGTGATGGACATGTTGGCAACTCCGTCAGCGGATCAAGGGGGCTCATTTTGCCAAAGAACCGCGGGGCCAACCCGTGCGCCGGCTGCACGCCGGCGCGGGCGGAAATCAAAGGATTACGGGGCGATCCGCAAGCTCGTTGGTGCGCGCCTGCCCTGGCGGCAGCGCGAACTCGCGCGCCAGCAATTCGCCGACCGCGCCCACCGCACCGAGCGCTCCGGCCTCGTAGCGTCCGCTTTTGCAGTTTTCCTTCAGTTCGTGGCAGATCCGCTGCCAGGTTTGCGGATCGACGCGACGGGCGACGCCGCGATCGGCGATGATTTCCACGCCCCGGTCGGCCAGATCGATGTAAATCAGAACGCCGTTGTTGTGCTCCGTGTCCCAGATGCGCAGCTCAGAAAAAAGCGCCAGCGCACGGCGCCGGACGGGAGTGTTGCGCCATAAAAACGCCCATGGCAGACTTCCTTCCACGACAAAGCGGATCTCGCCGCTATGGCCAGCCTCCGCCCGCTCGATCGCGGCGCCGATCGACTTTCGCACGCGCGCCGGAAACGCGCGCCGTACGGCAAGCG
>Ga0187769_10000128_pt1 | contig 40152 bp, 27 predicted proteins | sample 0116_SJ02_MP02_1_FD_133140 | JGI IMG/M metagenome (GOLD analysis project Ga0187769, IMG submission 133140) | Tropical peat soil microbial communities from peatlands in Department of Meta, Colombia - 0116_SJ02_MP02_10_MG | ecosystem: Environmental > Terrestrial > Soil > Wetlands > Peat | place...
ACGATCACTCCGTACGGCACCACCCGCTCCGGCTCCTTGACTTCATCGCCGAGGTAACAGATCTGGTAGTACCCGAGAAAGTTGAACATCACCAGCATCGTCCCATTGCCCAGGCCGAGCATGAAGGGCATTCCGATGTGCCACGCCCCCGGCGGAAAGTCGAGCAACTGCCTTGCCTCCATGTGGGTCATGCCGGTGTAAATCACCCAGGCCGCGGTGAGCAGCATTCCCACCCACAGCACCAGCATTAACTTCGCGATGTCATGAATCTTGCGATACAACGCAAGCATAGCCACCGCGGTGATGGCAGCGGCCAGCAGCTTGACGCCCCACGTATGAGCCAGCAGCCCCGGCCACAAAAAACCCGTGTACTGAGCCATGCCGATGCTGCTGGTGGCGATTTCGAGGGTGCCGCTGAAAAGAAATTGCCAGACGAAAATCCAGGCCATCATGTGGCCCCAGCGCTCGCGGCCCAGGCACTCGCGCAGGAAAATATAGGAACCGCCAGAGGCGGGAATGGCCGAACCCAGTTCGGCAAACACAAGCCCGTCGGCGATGGCCAACATCGCGCCGACGCCCCAGGCAATCAGCGACTGCGGCCCGCCCATGGTCGCCAGGATCGCGGGCACGGTGATGAACGGCCCCGTCCCCACCATGTTCGACATGTTGATCGAGATGGCGTTCAGCAGCCCAAGCCGCCGCAACAGCCCTGGATGCCCAATGGCGCCGCTGGCGATCTCAGGGTTCATCGGCAATCCGTGCGGCGTTGGTTGAGAGCACGGCGGCGGTTCGTGGCGGTTGTTCGTGTCCAGGGAAGAGTTGTCATCGTGCCGGGGCCACCGTGAGATCGCGCACCACTCCCTTCAGATAGTGCAAGCTGGCGGCGACGCTTTCCGCCGGCGGCACCACGGTCGCGCCGAACTTCACATCCTGCTCGATCACCATCCAGCCGGAATAGCCTTTCCGGTCCAGCAGCCGGAACAGCCCCGGAAAATCAATCCCGCCCTGGCCGATGATGGTGAACACTTTCTGTTCGATCGCCTGCTCGAAATTCAGCTTCCTGCGGCGCGACTCCGCCAGGATCGCATTATCCACATCCTTGATGTGCAGGAAGCGCAGCACGCTCATGAATTTCAACGCCTCCTTCACCGTATCTCCGCCGCCGAACTCGCAGTGTCCGGTATCGAGGCACAAACCGATTCCGGTGTGCGAGGTCACGTCGAAGAAACGCTCGCACTCCTCGGGCGTCTCGACGTAAGTGGCAACGTGCGGGTGAAAGACGAGATCCAGACCGTATTCGGCGGAAACCCGCGCCGCTTCCTCCACCACTCGCGCCACATTCTTCCACTGCTCAGCCGTGAGCCCGGCGCTTCCGTCCCTGGGGACGCGGCCGGAGATGCGGTTGCGCTCGTCCGACTGCGCGTCGGCCAGCACCAGAAACGGCGCCTTGAGAGTGGCCAGCAGATTGCCCACCTTCTTAATGTGCACGACGGCGACTCCCGCCGAGGCTGGATCGCTGAGCACGACCGGGACGAATGAGCCCAGCAGCTTGAGCTTCCGCCGGTCAAGTTGCGGCTTGAGCACGGCGGGATCGGTGGGGAAAAATCCGTAGGGCCCAAGCTCAGTGCCGGTGTATCCCGCCCAGACCATTTCATCCAGCATCTTTTCGTACGACTGGTTCCAGGACGGTCCCGGATAATCGAGCACGCCCCAGCTATCCGGGGCGCAGGCAAAATGAAAGCGCGATGCGGCGTCCAACATTGGAGAACCTCAAAATTGAGATGGTAGAACAGTGCCCTGTACTGCGTCGGATCTACGACCACGGATCAATCACAACCTTCATCGAATCCTTCGCCATCGACTTTTTCATGGCCGCGTCCACGTCCTGCAACCGGAAGCGATGGGTCACAAAATCGCGCAACGGATAGCGCTGCATGTAGCGCGCCATCTGGCGCAGGCTCGGCCCATACGCCGCCGGCTCCTCGCCGCCCACCCCCAGGATGCGAATGTTCTTGGCGCAAAGATGGCGATGGGGATTAATCGAAATCTCTCCCATGTCCGAAAAATTTCCCGCTTCCACCAGCAGGCCGCCGACGCGAAGCATCTCCAGCGCCTCGGGAACAGCGCCCGGGACTCCGGCGCACTCGACCACCACGTCGGCGCCACGGCTGTTGGTCCACTCGCGCACCCTTGCCAGACGCTCGGCCAGTGTCGTTCGGCTCGCGTCGATCTCATGATCGGCGCCCAGCCTGCGCGCAAAACTCAGGCGATACTCCGACAGATCGACGGCGATGATGGTTCCCGCGCCCAGCATTCGCGCCTTCATCACAAAGCACAACCCGAGCGGGCCCGTGCCCAGCACGACGACGGAATCGTCGAAGCGGAACGATTCACTGGGGAAGGCAGAAATCTGTTTCGCGCGATCCAGCCCCACCGTGACCGCCATGATTTCCGCCAATACCGCGATCTCGGAGGGGAGATCGTCGGGCACGCGCACCATGAAGCTGCCCGGCACCACGTAGAGATACTGCGCCCATCCCCCGAACAGATGCGGAGGGTTCCCGGCACTGATGTTGTTGCCGTAGTCGACTGTCTTTTCGCAGCAGTAGTAGGGGAAATCGTGCCGGCAGTAGTAGCACTCCCCGCAGCTCACATTCGGTCCTACCACCACCCGGTCGCCCACCTGCAGCGGAATGCCTTCAAAGTCGGTGCAGCGCGCGCCGCCGCCGATGGCAGCAATCGTCCCGACATTTTCGTGGCCCTGAATGATCGGGAACGGCACCGGCCGCCCGCCATACTGGCCGACATACCCTTGGTAGGTGTGTTTGTCGGTGCCGCAGATGCCCGAGACTTCCATCTTTACCAGCACGCATCCCGGCTCCGGCTCGGGGATGGGATACTCGCGCAACTCGTAGCGTCCGGGTTCGACCAGGGTTGCCGCGAGTGCCGTCTGGGATGACATCGGGATGACTCGGTGCGTTGGGTCTACATTGCGGCTGCAAACGATCACAGCTTACGAAAAAACTGGGGGACTCGTAAGTCCCCCGGGTTGAGTTGTCTTCTCACTCTCTCTAGAAATTTAGCTTCAGAGAAAGCTGGCCGAGCCGGGGTGCCGCCGCATTCAACACCTGCCCCGGGGCGCTCGAGAGGATACCGCTGGGCGTAATGAACTGGGCGTGATTGAAGATGTTAAAGAATTCAGCCCGGAATTCCAGATTCATACTCTCCCTAAGCGGAGTCTTTTTTACCAGCGCCGTGTCCCAGTTGTTGATACCGGGTCCATGGAAGAAGCGGCGGCGAGCGTCGCCTTCGAATCCCTCTTGTGAGGGCGCAAATGAAGTGGGGTCGAAGTAAAGGTGTTGTGCATTGTCGCGCGGATTCATGATGTGAAGAGGCGCCACTTGATCCGGGGTGTCCACCGCCAATGTGATCGGTCCACCAAAGGCGGTGCCCAGTAGAGATTGGTCATCTGTCTCCACCATCGTCACTGGCAGTCCCGTTTCAAAGCGAGTAATTCCGCTCAGCGCCCAACCCTTGGTGAGGCGCTTGGAGCCGCCCCATCGGTCGAACGGCAGTTCGTAGTTGTAGCTGACGACAAAGTTGTGGGTCGAATCGAAGGCTGATAAGCCGCGACTCAGACTCGCCTCGACAGGATTGAACTGCTCGCCGTAGCCGGAAGCGTCGTCCATCGCCTTGCTGAACGTGTAGCCCAGCAACAACTGCAAACGGCCAGAAGTGTGACGGTAGTTGACCTGGAGCGAGTTGTAGTGTGACAGGCCTGCGGTAATGAAATAGGAATCGTTGCCGAAGGGTACTGCGCCCAGATTTCCATCCGGGAGCAGCGATCCCGGCGCCCCCGGTGTGTTGGGCCATTGGCAGGCATTGCCCGTATTGCAAAATGCGTTCAGTGGACGGGTCCCGAAAATGGCGGTGGTGCCGTTGACAAAAATATTGCTCTCGTTGCCCGGACCGCAGCCCTCCGACTTCAAACTCAAGCAAAGGGCCGGGTTACCGGGATTGGCCGACAACGAAGACAGCAGGCGATGGCCTTGGGTTCCAACGTAGCTCAAGGTGATCAAATCAGCTGGTGTGATTTGACGCTGGAACGACAACTCATAGTTTTCTGCGTAAGGCAGCCGATTGCCGTTGTAGAAGGCCGGCGAGCTGCCGATCCCGCCGAAGGCTCCATAAAAATTTTCCAGAGTGTTATACGGCGGCGCTTGATCCAGCGGGTTGGTGGCTGATGGGTGTTTTGGCGGCGGAGTGATGGGAAAGAAGTTACTCGCGGACTGGCCGGTCGCGCGGGTCGTAAAGGGTGCGGCAAAGTCAGAGGCAAACTGTCCGGTATAGTCGCCAAAAGGAGCGTCGCCGATTTCGTTGAAGTCCGTCGCTCCCTCGAATACCGCGTACGACAATGTGTATCCGATACGCAGGCTCGAACTGCCCGCGTTCCCCAGCAGCTTGCCCAGAGCGCCATCGTGGCTTCCGAACGAATAAGCCAATCCGGCGCGCGGCGCGAAATTGTTCCACCGGGTGGGAGCGAGTGTGCGCGGTACATGAGGGTCGCCCGGGAACAGCCATCCCTGGGGTGCTCCCGGGAAGACCACCGACTGCTCGCCCGGAATGATGGTTTGAATCTCGTTGTACTTTTCATACCACGGCGAACTCACGTCATAGCGCAGGCCATAGTTCAGCGTCAGGTTCGAGCGAACCCTCCAGCTGTCCTGCCCGTAAATCCCAAAGTAAAAGCTACGCCCATAGGATGGAAACGACTCGCCCTGCACGTAAGAACTGGGGGCGCCCAGCAGAAAATCCGCGAAATCGAGCCCCGTCTCGCTGACTCCTCCGTTAAACGCCGTGCCAAAAAAGAAGTTGCCATTGGCTACGTTGGAAAGATTCTCTTCCAGCTGGTTGAAGTGATACTGGCCGCCAAAGCGGATGGAATGGGTTCCGACCACGCGGCTGAAGTTGTCCACAATCTGGTAAATGTTGTCGAGCAATTGGTTGGGACGGCTGGGCACGCCGATGACGTAGTTATTGAAATCAATCTCCGGAATACCTTCCACGCTGGGCGTTCCGGGAAGGATTCCGGGAGCCCGATTCGCGCCCGAGGCAAAGCCCAAACTCGACAGTGAGATTCCGGTGCCGCCCTGGGGCCGATTCAGCTTGGTGTTCAGGCGAAAATACCCGACCCGAAATTCATTCACCGATTTGGAGCTGAGCGTCTTGGTGACTCCGATGTTAATGTTTTGCGTAATCCCGTTTCCGTCGACCGCGAATCCGGGATACAACGGCGCATTGCCGGCCCAGTAAGGATCGATGCGGTTGTATTTGTCGAAGTAGTAGTAGGCACTGACCAATCCTGCCGCTGTGTTGGCATCCAGCCTCGTGCTGAACTTATTGTCGCGAACGTTGTTGCTGCCTGAACTGAAAAATGTCCCGTTTTCCGTATTGGCGGGCTGAATGTACGTCAGCAAATTCCCCGCAATTGGCGAAAGCACGCTGTTGGCGCCGCTGATGGGAATCTGCGCGTTCGGGAAGACGCATTGCGCGGTCGTAGTGCAATTCACTCCGTAAGGTGCCTGCGTAGCCGGATTGTAGTCTGAGGCCTGAAAGTAGTATGGAGTCACTCCGGCAGTCACGGGGTAGCCCAGTTCGGTCTGAAGTTGCTGAGCCCAGGCGGTTCCGGCCGGAGTGGCGGTACTGACCACAGTCGGGATCGGAACCGGGTTTCCGTTATTTACCCCCGCGAAAACCGCCGTGGTGGTGAAAGCGTCGGCGGCAGCCGGCACGGAAAAGTCTCCCGATTCCATCGCTGACGTGGGTGCGTTGGCGATTACGTGAGGCACAGCTTGAATGACCCGATTGCCCTGATAATCCGCGAAGAAAAACAGCTTGTCCTTGATGACCGGTCCACCAAATGTCCCACCAAACTGGTTTTGGTGGTAGGCGCCGCGTCCGCTGACGTCAAAGAAGTTTTTCGCGTCCAGATCCGTGTTGCGCAGGAACTCGAACACATTTCCGTGAAACCTGTTCGTGCCCGACTTGGTCACCACGTTGATTTGCGCGCCCGCATAATTTCCGTATTCCGCGTCGGTGTTGTTGGTCAAAATGCGGAATTCGGCAAGCGAGTCCAGATTCGGAATGGCGCCGGCTCCGGAATATCCGATTTCCTGCACCAGGATTCCATTCAGGATGAAGGCATTCGCCGATTCGCGCATCCCGTTCACTGATAGCGCCCCCGAATTCAAGTCGCCGGAGACCAGCGGCACCGGGAAACCGGCCGAGATGAACGGCCCAGCGTAGGCCCCGCTGATGCCGGAAGGCGTGGAAACCACGCCGGGCTGCAGCGGCAGTAAGTCGGTGTAGCTGCGCGACACCAGCGGCACGTCGGTCATTTCTTTGCCTTCGATGACTTCGCCCATCTGGGAGGAGATGCTTTCCACGTGCAGCGCGTCCGCGGCCACTTCGACCTTCTCGCTGGCCTGCCCCACCTGGAGGGTCGCGTCGATGGTGAGCGCGGAGTTCACGTCGAGCGTAATGTCCGTCTGCCGGTAGGCCTTGAACCCGGGCTGCTGAATATCCAGGGTGTATCTGCCCAGGGGAAGCGTCAGGAAGGAGTAGTAGCCCTGAGGGTTGGTCTTCTCGCTTTGGGCAATGCCGGTCCCGACGTTGGTGGCCGTAACCGTGGCGCCGGAGATGGCGGCGCCGCTGGGGTCTTTCACCGTACCCGAGATGCTGGCCGTCACGCCACCGAAAAGCTGCCCGCAGAGCAGGAGCACGAACCCGCACAGAAACAGGCTTTGACGCCAACTGCACCGTGTCACAAACATAGTCCCTCCGAAGACGGGTCCCGCCGGGCCCGTGAGTCACTGCACGGCTACCGATCAGCCCGGCTTGCGCATCTGTGCCGGGTTGTCGCGATGATCTAACCGGTTATAGCGCGACCTAACGGCTTATAGTGTAGGCCTCTCGTCTTTGTCAAGTTGTTTCACCGGCACCTTGACGAAGCTTCCCACGGCCGAATGTTCTTCCTGACCGTAACGCAGTCTGAGACCGTGCGGTTTTGCCCCTAAAGTAACGATTTAATAGCCCGCCAGGCCGGACTGAGCAGGATTCTCGGAATAGCCTGCCGCATCCGATTAGACGCCACCTTGTTGCTCGCATCACCCGGCGCTCTCGTCGTCAATCCGCTTTGGAGAATTTACAGCGGGTCCCGCTTCAGCGAAGTGGACCACAGGCGGGTTGTTTCCATGGCATCCCTGTAAGCCCGGAATTGCCAAAAGCGCTTCCGAGCGTCGAATGCCCGATGCAACTTTGAGCCGGCGGGCTTCAAAATATCGCCGGGTTGGCGGGTCACGGTTGGGCTTCGCTCTGCATTTGGACCGCACCTCACGCAATCAGGCTGGCTTCTTGTTTAGGATTGCCCGGCGCAAAACTTCTTGGGGGGAATCGCTGCGAGTATTCAGCAAAACGTGAAACACACCTGCTCTTCCCTCCACCAGTCTGAATGAGAAGGATCGCCGCTGAAGGCTTGTAATCAGGCGCGCCAGTATTCGCGCTGCTCCGAGTGACAGCGCGCCGTCTTTCTTCGACAAGGAGTAGTGTCTGATGAGACCGGAAGCTCCTCTCGTTTCTCCAATGGAAAGCCGGTAGCCGCGCGAGGTTTGCGCGACGTGAACGGTCAGCGAGCCATCCGGCTCACGGGAGAATCTTGCATCAAACAAACGATGGTCGAGGTGATCCAGTGCGCCAACGACCTCCCGCAGATGGTGGGGGTGAAACAGCTCGAAGCGACGCGAAGGGTCAAGGCGTCTCCAGGCGGTGAGCACGACCATGGCGATCCCAAGACAAGCCGGGACGATCCAGTGCCACTTCGAGGCCGGGAGAATCCGGACGCTGGCCCCAATCGACACCGCCACGGCAAGAATCCCGCTGGTCCACTGCGCCTCGGAGAAGTCCCAAAGATACGGCCGCCCCGCATCTCCGCGAAAGAATTCGAGGCAGAATCGGCCACAACCGTATGCGATGACGTACCCGACGAGCACCGATCCCGGCGCGTGGCGAGCGAGAAGAAGAAGCCACCCGGCACTCACGATGCATAACGCAAGCGCCGATTCCACTGCTTGAATGGGAAAAAGCCTTACGCCAACCAGATCGCGAGGGAACCCCGCGTCGGCGTGAGCGCTGCCATAGCGCACGCCCCACCTGCACGGGCGTCCGTGACAACAGCCGACAATCAAGCAACCGATTCGGCCGCAGGCGAGAAACACTCCGAGGCCGAGTACGAGAACGTCGAGATAAGGCAGCACTGGCTGCCCCGTGAGCCGAAGGAAGAGCGCAGAAGTCGCGATGACGGCAATTTCGTGGTGATAGTAGATGATGACTTCGCCACTGGCGAGAATCTTGGTGATCATCATCAGGACATAAAAGGTGAGGATTACGGTGCCGGTAATTCCGAGTAGCGTGAGTTGCGAAAGACCGAGGTGTCGTACGAGCACGAGGGACTGCACGAAGGAGAGCAGGAAGCCGGTGTAGCCGCAGAGGCGGAAAGCATACTTCTCATTTCTTGGCATTCTTGCCCCTCAATTCGCGCGCAAGAACTTGGTTCGGGGTTCGAGCACTCAGTCCGACGCGCGCTTGCAATCGGTAGGCGCAGGTCCAAAGTGGTCGGCGCCCCATTTGCTTAGCTCTATCTCTTTTGCGCGCCGATTTATCAGTTCAGTGAATTGTGCCTGGTAGCCCGACTTCTTGTCGTCCGTGAGGCAGTAGTAATATCCGAGAGCCGCGTCGATCAAATTAGCGCGCGAGCCATGTTGCATCGTTCCCGTTCCTGGTTTTTCAATCCCCACAGCTTCGTGATAGAAGGCCAGAAACTCGCGCTCGTCCTTGCGCCTCCGGCGTTCATCCTTGTTTCGAACCGGAGTCAGATTCGGATCACGAAATTGAGAGATATGCTCCAGTTCGTGGCCTACCTGCAGAACACGGCGCGAGAAATCTCGCTCGTTCACGCCGCCCACTCCCCCCTTGCCTTTGACAAACTCACTCCCGACGAAAATCTTGCCTTTGATCTTGGAGCGATCTCGATCTGAAGAGAACACCTCTTCTGTTTGCAAGCCGCCTTTGGCCTTTTCGTCGTTATATTCGACGGAATCAACCTTTTCCGCCTCGCCGGGGTAATACGTGTGAATTATGGATTCGACCACGTCCTTCGCACGAAGATCGATTGCCTTACTCTCATCGTGTGCCGCTCTTATGATTTCGGCAGCTGTCGTTGCTGTGGGCTCTGCTTTCTTTATTTCTGATGCTGCTCCTCCACAACGCTGCAGCCGAAGACGGGAGCTAAGGAGTGGGATGCTTTTGTGGTGGATGTTGGAGGAGTCACGTCTCGCGGGCGTCCAGATGTGGGTAACCGCGGAGACGGCGGAAAGATCGGCGTCGTTTTCGAGCTGTTGGTTTTCCGGTTCTGTTGCTTCGACGCCTTTGTGCATAAGAGAAGGTGACTGAGTTGAGGCACGTTGCTGCACCACGTGCGCCAGTTCATGTGCGATCAGCGCGTCGCCGATGAGTGTCCCCGGCCGGTATTCGCCTGACGCGAAGGCTACATCGCTGCCGACTGTGAAAGCGCGGGCTTGCAGGTCTGAGGAAAGCGTGGCAGCGAAGGAATCGGTGTGTACTCGAACGCCGGAAAAGTCATGCCCAAACGCAGACGACATCTGGGACCGCACACGAGAGTCGAGCGAATGTCCCGTACCGAGTTGCGCCCGAACCGCGGCAGCGTCGTGCGCGGGCGCTGCTTCTTCGTTGTTCGCTTTGCGGTGAATCTCTCCCTCGGGGGCTTCTTCATGTTTTTTCGTTCCGCCGATGAAGCCGAGAATGGCTCCGCCCACACTGGTAGAAGCGAAGCTGCGGATGGCTCCGAGAAAGCCTCCCTGGCCTGGCAACTCTTTGGCGAGATCTTCGGGAAGTCCTTCCACCTTGCCGGTCTTCGCCCACGTGATTGCGGCTCGCTCGATTCGCATGACGAGGATGCGAGTGGCCTCGTGCGCGCTGCGCGCCTTCGCGGCTTCGGGAGCGTACTTGCGAATGGCGCGCTCGATGTGCTCGCTGCTTTGCTTCTCATAAAAGCTGAGCCACTTCGCAACGTACGGGCAGCCCTTGGTGGTGTGCTTGACCGATGCCAAGGCCGCATCGGCGGCGGCGCAGGCCTCCGTGCGCAGCAGAGCGATGAACTGGCTCTTGCGCATCTGGTACGGCTCGACTTTGGTCGCGTTATCTTCGACAACCAGTGTCCCTGCCGTCTTGGCGCCCGGCGGCTGCTTCTCAGGCGCGGCCGGCGACGCGTCCGTAGAAGTGGTTGGGCCTGCAGGAGAACGCTGAATCAATGACCCATGCGAAGGATGAGGCGGAGGTGGCGCCGGTGGATGTTTCGCTTCGTACGCTGCTTTGAAGTTCGCATCCCAGAATCGACCGTAGTGTTCTGTGTGAATGGAGGGTATTTTCGGGAAGTATTCGTTAAATGACGGGCTTCGATACCCTTCATAAAAGCTGTGGCGGCACACCCATTTATCTTTGCAGAAGTCATAGGTTGCGAGCGCCTTCGTGACACCGTCGTACTCCAGCGCTTCATTGCGGCGAATGTAGGCATCCCTGCTGACGTCGCCCGCCTGGGCATCTATCCCAATCTGCTTAAAGTCGCCGTCATGGGAATAGTTCGACAATTCCAAAACCAGGATCTGAGTGGCGTCACACTTGTCCTTATTCGCATCGAGTGTGATAGTAGACCCTGACGTGGAGCCCCCTGTGCCGATCACACTGTGGCCCACCTGGACAGTGACCGAATTCACAGCCGTGTGAGCACTGGTCGTCCCGTCACAGGTATTGAAATTCGCTTTCAAATCGTCGACTGACCAACTGGACGATGTAGTACTCGCCTCCTTGCAACGCTGGAGAGCGAGTCCTGAGCGTAAAGCCGAAACCGCACTTCGGCCAGATCCTCCTTTGCCACGCCTAATCCCCGGCCACGAACTGAAGAGAGCTCCAACAGCAGCGCGGTCTGCATCCTGTTCCAGCGCACTGTCGTCACTCTCCGATTTCCGCTGAGGCGTGGAAGCCGGGCTTCCGCCGCTTTGCTGCACGACATGTGCCAGCTCGTGGGCAATCAGGGCATCGCCGATGAGCGTGCCGGGACGGTATTCGCCGGAAGCGAACGCCACGTCGCTGCCGACCGTGAATGCCCGGGCCTGGAGATCCGAAGAAAGCTTGGATGCGCTGGCATCGTCGTGCACGCGAACGCCGGAGAAGTCGTGCCCGAACGCAGACGACATCTGCGATTGCACGCGGGAATCGAGGGTATGTCCGGTGCCGAGCTGCGCCCGAACCGCCGCAGCATCGTGCGCAGGTGTGGCTTCGCTGGTGCGCGCTTTGCGCTGCACTTCGCCGCCACCGGTCGATTCCTGTTTTTTCGTCCCGCCGATGAAGCCGAGAACGGCTCCGCCCACACTAGTAGAAGCGAAGCTGCGAACAGCTCCGAGAAAGCCTCCTTGTCCGGGCAACTCTTTGGCGAGATCTTCGGGAAGACCTTCAACCTTCCCCGTTCTTGCCCACGTAATCGCAGCTCGCTCGACTCGCATCACGAGAATTCGAATGGCTTCGCGTGCGCTGCGCGCCTTGGCTGCTTCGGGAGCGTACTTGCGAATGGCGCGTTCGATGTGCTCGCTGCTCTGCTTCTCATAAAAGCTGAGCCATTTCGCGACGTAGGGGCAGCCCTTTGTTGTGTGCTTGACCGAAGCCAAGGCGGCATCGGCGGCGGCGCAGGCCTCAGTGCGCAGCAGAGCGATGAACTGTCTCTTGCGCATCTGGTAAGGTTCGACCTTCTCAGCGTTATCTTCGACAACGAGTGTCCCTGAGGTTTTGGCGCCCGGCGGCTGTTTCTCAGGAGCGGCCGGCACCGGGTCAGCCGTCGAGGTTGGGTCTGCAGGGGCCCGCTGAATAGCAGGCCGGACCGAACGAAGGAGTGGAGTTGCCACGCTCCGGTGAATTGTCTCTTCTTCTCTCTCAGCCGCGCATTTTGCGCACGGAGTTCCTCCGTCGCAGGCGCACTTGCGGTGGATCGCAGGTGCGCGGAAGGCAGAGACAACTTTTTCGGCGGCACGGTCGGCTTCGGTCTCGTCAGGATCGCCGGGCTGGCTGACGCGCAGCTTGGCCCGGATCACTCCCGATTCCAAGAGTTGCAGCATCGCCTGGTTGCCGAGAGTCTGTTGCAGGCCGAAAAAAGGAGTCTCTGACACGAGTCGCGACAATGGTCCGCCATTCTCTCTCGTGCCGTGACCTCGGTGAGAAGTCCTTTCTGGCGCCGCCGTTGCTGTAGCTTTTTCGCTCACGAAACTCCGTCGTGGCGCAAGGCTTTACCTTGCGACGAATTTCTTGCGGGATAGAAAAGAACTAAATCAGGCTGAGTTCCCCAGTCGGCCGCGCAACTCGTTTAGTGAAAGATCAATCACCTTCCGAGCTTCCTCCAAGTCAAGCCGCCAAGGCTGGCCTGAGGGCTGCTGATACAATTCCAGCCACCAACGTCCCTTCTCCCTGAAAATCTCTCCCCACTGCCCACCGTCTTTAATAAAGAGCTGAACCACAAGCTCCTCTCTCTCTGGCGGACTCGCAATCACGGCTTCAATTCCCTTGTCATTCATTGAAATTCTCGCAGTTCAATAGAGGTTTTCCGCGAAGTAGCTGAAAGTCCATTGTCCATTTTGCATGGTGAAAATCGCACCCGTGCCATCTGGCCTGCTTACTTGGAGAATCTGCTCGCCCCCTCTTCCGGGACGAACCTTAATGATCTTATTTGGATCCTTAAGAATTTGGTCGAGTATGTTAGCCGCCTGGGTGTTTATTTCTGCGGGTCCACCTTTGATCTCTGGGAAACCCTTGCTTCCTGGCCGCTGGCCCCGAGCATGCTTGGAGAGCGATCTACCGGCTTCCGATAGTTGGCCCTCCGCAGGGGCCTTGGTGGCCTTGCCCGCAGCATCGCGGGCAGCGTTCTCCAGAGCCTGCGGCGTAACCGCAGGTGCCTTCTGTTCGACCGTCGGAGATTTCTGTTCCACGACGGGGCTTTTTGCCTCTGCGGCAGGCGGTTTCGGCACCGGCGGTGGAGCCTTCGGGGGTGGTGCTGGCTCCACGGCCGGCGGTTTCGGCACCGCGGCGGGAGTCGTTGGCTCCACGGGAGGAGCCTTCACTTCCGTCGGCGGCGTCGCAACTGGAGTTTCACCTACGGCGCTGCCCGGTACGCGCAGCCCACCCCGAATCTTGGCCCGCGCTCCTATTAGAGCCAGGATTGCGAGAATGATGTGCCGAACCATCCGCAGAAAAGATTTCGACGCCTCGGTGATTTTCTTTGGATCTCCGTTGGCCTCTTTTGCCAAAGAAAACCAGTTACGCCCCTCTTCGTAGACTCCAGCCAACTCCACACCCGCGAAGTAGCCAACGATTGCGGCAACCAGAAGTTGCAGGATCACCGCGACGACCTTTGTCAGAAGAGTCGGCTCGGGAACAGCGGTCAGGATGCCAATGATGGTCTCCGCCGTGATCATTCCTATCGTGACCGCCAGGAAGCTGACCCAATGCTCTTTAATGGCCTCCCATACCTCACCTACGAGTACTTCGCCGACGTGCTGCGGGGCTTCCTTGACGGAGGCAAGAAGGTCGTCCGCAAATTGTTTGGTACGCGGGTCTACGAGCCAGCCTGCCGCCTTCTTGACCAATGCTTTTCCTGGGCCGAGAACGATGTCACTGAGGTCACGCTGCACTTTCCGCGGTCCCGAGGCGGAAAGACCCAGGCCGGACCGGGGACTTGCAGGGCTTGAGGACCTCTGCTGCACGACATGTGACAATTCATGCGCGAGCAACCTCCTACCGTCCGTTGTGTGCGGAGCATAGGCTCCTTTTTCAAACGCGATGTTGTGATCCAACGTAAAAGCACGCGCGGTCAGGCATCGAGCGGAGTCGCCCGCCGCTTCGTCCGTGTGGACCCGTACATGTCCAAAGTCGTGGCCAAAGCGAGATTCCATGAAGAGACGCGTCGCGGGATCTAACGGCTGGCCTGGGCCCAGGGATTGCAGAAAATCGTCGTGGACAGATTGTTCCTGTTGCGCAGGCTGGTTAGACTTACGATGAATGCCTTTTGCTTGTTCGACTTCTTCCTCTTCGCAGTCCGGGCAGGATGCAACACCGCCGGGGCACTTGCACTTGCGGTGGATGGTGTCGGCAGTTGCGGAGGGAGCCGCGAAAGCCGAGCCAGTGCTGATGACTTGGTCGGCGACGCGGTCGGCCTCCACTTCGTCGGCATCCTGCGGCTGGCTCACGCGCAGTTTCGCCTGAAGGGCTCCGGATTCGAATAGGTTGACTACGGCTTGGTTGCCGGCGGTTCGCTGCAGATCGAACACAGGATTCCGCAGCGGCTCCGATCGTTCCTTCGGGTTCGGTCGTGCGCGTGTGCGCGACTTCGCGCCGGATTTTTCGGGCGAAGCGCGTCCCCGGTCCTGCTCCGTCATGTGTCATCCTGTGTGCTTGGCTTCGGTTTGCCGTTGCCAAGAATTGGGCCGCGAGATCCTAAGATTTCGCCCTCTTGGCTGCCGCCGCCTTGTCTGCGCCGGAGGCTCCCTTGCCCGTCGCCGCCGCTTTTTGCTCCGGCGATTGCTTGGCGGAGCCGCCCGCGCCCCCCCCGCCGCCCCCACTCCCGACCGATCCAGATCCTGGAGCGAGGACGACCTGTATGGCGTTCGGAACAATGACCACGCCGCAGTCAGCATTCACGATGGTCAGGTTGTACGGTCCCGGCTGTACGTTGGTCTGGGCTTCCACCGTGAGATTGACGGAATCTTGCCCCGTCTGGAGCACGCCGGTCTGTCCTGACACGCTAACTGTGATGCCCGCCCCGAAGCTGTAAATAACCTGCGGACCCGTCGCAACATTGGCTCCGATTTCAAGGTTCGTCCCGTTGACGGTGATTTGGACCGTGGTTGCCCCGTCGGCCGGAACCTGTGGCACTGGATTAGCCGCGGCAGTGGCCGGGTTCGTGGGAACTACACCCGTAACCGTGGTGGACGAGCCCGCGCACTGCGGACTCCACCAGGAGTTACAAAGGGAAACAACCATCCGGCGGCACAAACAGTTATTGATTTGTTGGATGGTTCCTGAGCCGTCAGCGCTCAAAGTCACCTCTGCCAGGCACACCCACGGGCCGCACGAACAATCGGGACAACTTGGAACACCGCCAGTGATGAGTGAACTGGCCGTGGCCGCGGTCAGAGCAGCAGTCACATTCGGGTCGCACGCGTTGCAGGACGGGCAGGTCTGCAGCACTCCGATTTCATATCCGTCGTGCCAGCGCGAGTATTCGCAGGTGTTGTCGTTGCAACCGCAACCCACCGGCTGTACTCGAACGGGGCGCATCATGCACTGCTTATATTGGACGGCAATGTAGAGGAGGCCGGTCGTTGTGGGCGGGATGAAGACCTGGCTGCACCAGGGATCAGGAGCGTCAATGCAGGGCTGGCCGGTGACGCCGGAACAGCCGCTGGTGCGTAAATCCACGGTGCGGCAGCAATCCAGGATGATCTCGTCGCCGTAAGGTCCGAGAATGTAGCCCTTCTGAACCTTGACCTGCCAGGGCGTAAACGAGACGGTGCCGTCGGAATTCGTGGTGGTCACGGGACAGACCGTGGCGCCGCACACCACTCCCCAACCGTGGAGGAGGCGATTGTGCCGCCGCATGCGGTCGCGAAAATAATTCTGCTCGAGCGTCAGGTCATCGGGCGTGATCAGTTGGCGCGGATAATAACGCGGAAGTTCCGCGATGGTGCTGTCGCAAGTCGTAGTGGTGGTTCCACCGCAACAATTTGTGTTTGCCATGATGACTCTCCTTCGTCGTTATTACTTTCCGCCCTTCAGTGCAGACGTACTTGGGCTCATCCACGCCAGCATCAACTCGTAGAGCAGGTCCGCCGTATAAACCAGCGGGCGAATGTTGATCTCTATGCTGCCCTGCGTATATTGCGAACCTGCTGCCGGAATTTGAATGTTGGCCAAGGCGATGCAGCAGTCCGTACCCGGCGTGCAGCATGGCAGGTTGGTGATGTAAGAGGCCAACAGGCCGTAGTTCAATGCACCGTTGCTGACGATCCCCGTGGGCAGACTGGAGGTGGTCGATGCCGGGCACAGCCTGCCGTCGCACAACTTCAGGCAATATTTCTCGCGAATCGAGCCCGGCGTGCAAAGCGCCTGGTTGTCGCAATCTCCGCCCAGAGCCGGAGAAGGATCAGTGGGGCACTCGTGGTAACAGATGCACAGGTGTTTGTAAACGCCGGTGTCATTGCACTCGTCGTTCGCTGGCGGCGGAAGAATTGTCCCTCCGCCCTGCGAGCCGGCGCCCACGCCCGGGGCCGCGGTACTGCCGGTGGCGGTCGGGCTGCCGCCAAAACCTTGATTGAGCGGGGGCACCTGCAGCGGCGGCGGCAGAGGAAACGGATCCGAGTTCTGGCAAACGATGATTTCTCTTCCACACTTGTCGATGGCAACACCCGGTGAGACCACTACGCTTTGCCCGTCTGAACCGAGAGTCACGTTCAGTCCGCAGACGACGCCATAGCCGGAGATCAAGCGGTTCAAAAGCCGGCGCTTATCGTTGAAGTAGTTCTGCTCCATTTCGAAATGGAAGACGTCGAGCAGCTTGCCGTAGAAGTAGCGGTTGCGAACCGGAGCGCACATGCAATCCGCCGAGCTGGAACTGGTTGCCATTTTGTCCTCCTTCAATACGAAACTTGTCTAACCGAGGCGCGTGTTGACTCCCAGCAGACTGTCGTCTCCCAGCAGGCTGGGCGCTGACCCGGCCAGCACCGAATCGACGCCGAGAGGCTGGTCCATCCCCAACGACAAGCTGCGCGGCAGACCCGCCACCACCGTGTCGATTCCCAAGCGGCTCTGAAAGCCAACGCGGAACAGCGGATCGATCACACAAAGTTGATAAATGGTGTGTGCCGGCTTTTCCTGGTCGACGATGGCGCGAATGTTGGCGATCGCCTCCGGGCACATCACCTGACTGCGATACACCAGAACAGAAAATTGATAGGCGACATCGGTGAAAAGCGGGCTGCCGAACTCGTCGTCCGTGATTAAGTGCGATTGATCGAGCACGGCCGAAGTGCCGACCACCGCGCCCTGCGGCTGAGCGGGCGCCAGCATTGTGGTCCATCCCAGCACGGAATTTTGCGTGCTCTGCCAGGTCATGCCGGCCGCGCCGGCACTCTCGGCGCAAGCCTGGCAACAGCTATCCGAACTTGGCAATGACCACCACGAGGCGTTCAGCAGCGGCTCTTCAATGGTGGCGTCTACTCCGACGAAGAGACGCAAACTTTCGCGCAGGCCGGCAGGCGTCCCACGACGCCCCGAGAGTTTGAAAATCCTTGCGATGATCTGTCGCTGTTTTTGTTCGTCCCAATTGTCGTCAAGGTCCAGTCCCAGGCAGCCCGCGAGCCAGGCTAGAAACGACTTGGGAGTCGCCCGCGGATCGAACAGTGCGGCGAGCGAACCGATCTTGTATTCGACTTCGGAGAACAGGCTCTCGAAGAGGGAAAGCAGGCGCGCCAGAAATTCCTTGCAGTTGGCCGTATTGCGGTAGATCGCGGGCAGATGCTCGTCGTAACCGGGGTAGTCGAATTCGACGCGCAGCTGGCGGACGTCCGGGCTGACCGTTCCATCGCCGGAAAACAGGGCGCCGATCCACAAATATTTTGCTTTGGGGCCGCCAATGAAGAGTTCCGCGACATCAAGATTGGCCGCCGGCAGAATCGCCTGCCATTTGGGATCGGAGAATGGGTTGGCGGCTGCCGGATCTACCGTTGGCGCTTGTGACAGATCGCTGGACGCATAGGCATAAAGATCAAGGTGCGCATTCTGAGAGTTTGGCGCATTCGCCGGCACTATCGTAGTCAGTGCCTGCAGACGATGCCACACGACCGGGCGATTGCTGACCTCGAGCGGTTTATTGAGGTCGATCCAAAGCGAACCGCTGGTGCCATAGCCGCTGCGCGCAGCGAGCTGAGTCGGAGTCAGCGACCCGCCGGCATGAACCCACAGATTCCCTTTTCGGCCGAGCAGCAATGCGGCTACCGGTCCGTGATAACCAATGGCCGCGCCGATATATTCGATGTCGTCGCCGATCTGGAATCGCAATACGCGCTGGGCGGCGTTATCGCCGACATACACGGCGTCACCGGCTGCGGCCAAGCCCATCGGTTGCGTGAGGTGAGCATCCTTGATAACGAGCGGTTGACCCTGCGAGTTCAGTATCGGGTGGCCGTCGGCATCGAAAATGTAAACGGCTGGAGACGCAGTGTCGACGACCAGGACCCAGACCACGCCGCTCTCTTCACGAACGGCGATGTCGGCGGGCTGCGTCAACAGCCCGGACGCCTGAACGTTTTGCCAGAATCCCGGAACTACCTGACCGATCGCATTGAACTTTTGGATGCGCCGGTTGCCGTAATCCACGACGTAGACGTTACCCGCAGAATCGGCGGCCAGAGTCCATGGCGTATTAAACTGCCCCGGTTGCGATCCAGGCTGATTGGCGCTCGCGTCCGACTGGCCCCAGATTTCCACCAGCTGGAAAGTTTCGAGATCGAAAACCTGAATGCGGTTGTTCCCGCTGTCGACGACGAACAGTGACGGGCGAGAGGGCGGGATCAAAAGGCCACGTGGCGCGCTGAAAGTAGTGGTGCTGCTGCCTGCACCGCCCATGCACGGGGCCGCGCACACGCTGCCGTCGCAGCCAAGGATGCGGCGCACGCGGTTGCCGTCGGGATCGCTGAAGAAAAGCGTTCCGGTGACGTCGATGGCGAGGCCCGCGGGGCCATCCGGAGTGGGCGCCGACTGGATGGCCGCAGGGAGAGTTCCGGAAACCAGAGGAACAGAAGAGAGCTGAAGCGCGCCGTCCTTGCGGATTTCGAGACCGCTGTATTTGAATCCCGGCCAGCGGCCGTCGCGATTCAAAAAGACAAAATTATTTGGGCTGATCTCAGACATAAGTTCAGCTTTCAACTCCCATCCAGGTGATCTGGAAATCCTGGAAAAGCGTGTTGTCGATCGGAATCGACTCGACCTCCGTTGACCCTGACACAACCGTCAAAATTACGGGATAAATGTTGACAGTGAACCCTGTCGGCGAGGGCGCTGGCGATTGTGCGATCGACAGCAAGCCGTCCTGTATCCAGTAAGTTACTTGTCCTTCACTGCCGAGCAGTTTGGCGTCATTCTGGAGAATGTTTCCGGACAGCCTTGCGGTGTACGTTGGCGTCGCCTGAAATTGGCCGGAACTCGTGTCAACCTGCGTCGAAATGGTGATCGGTGGGTAATATGTGCTCCCCGTGGCTGGGTCATATGGAGAAATCGAGGTCGCTCCTCCAACAGGGGTTGCCGTCCACGATGTGGGATAAGGGGTTGTTCCGCAAGCGACCCTTGGCTGTTTCGGCGGCCGCGCATTTCTTCTGGGAACGGTCGAAACCTGCTGTTTCAGCTGGCAGTTGAAAATTTGCACCTGTGCCAATACCAAGAACAGGGCTTTATTGATTTTGTCTTTCAGTCTGGGATCGACCGGTTGGTGATTGGTGGGGTCATCGGTAAGCTGAACCCAGCAGAAGACTGGCGCCTCGCGCAAACTGATGACGCCGGCCGGCGTGCAGATTCCAACGCGGGTTTCGGCGGGAACCAGCTGGCTGTCGTCAGGATAGGAAACGGTCAAGTCGTAGAAGACTGGCGCTCCCGAGCCGTTGTCGGCAACGGGAGGAATCGGCAAAACCTGATTTTCGGTCAGAATGATTTCACGGCCGCAGGAGTCGATCGCGTAGCCGGGCGAAATAGTCACTTGGCGATCGCCGGTGTTGCCCACTACCTGAAATCCGCTTCCCACGCCGGCCTGATGCAGGCTTTGATTGTGTAGCCAGCGCATTTCGCGATTGAAGGCCTCAAGCGACTGCAGGTCGGAGGCAAACAAGCGCTCGCCGTTAAAGAACTGAATGCGCTCCAGGAATTGTGTCGACCCGATGATGGACATGTTTGATCCTCAGTTAAGTTTTTGCGGCGAAAGCTGAACCCTGGGTTGCGCTCACGCTATCCTGCGAACACGAACACGCTTTCCCCGGCATCTGGCAACCGATCCAACTGACGTAAAGGCCTTGCTGCTGCGCAAATTGGATAAAGTTGCTGGCGTTAACAACGGTGTAGGGAGGCGCCGCCGCGGGGGGGGTAGGCCTTGCAATTTCCGGGCCTCCGGTCGACGGCGGCGGAGCGGGAAGCACCAATTGGAACGTAAAGCCGATGATCGATGCGTCAGTGATATTCGTCAGCAGTGTCGGCAAAAACTGCTGCGCCTGTGAACTCCACAGCGGCCCTTGCAGCCAGGCGAAGTAACATGGGACATCTGTGAATCCGGCGGCCGAAGTGTCAATCCATGTTTGCACTCCGACCAGGACTGGGGGGAACGGAATGTCGGTGATTCCCGCTATTGGGTAAAATCCCGCGGTCCACAGTTCCCATGACGTCTGGCCGGGGATCGTGGCGCCGCTGGCGAGCGCCGGGCGCGAGAGAGGTTCGGCAGAAATCTGAACGTAGTTTGGATCGGGTCCAGTTAGTGCTCCTGCGCTATAGCTGACTGCCAAAACCGCAACACCCTCTGCCGGGTTTAGATTGTCGCCCGTCCTCCAAACAAACTCCGCAGTCCCTGCAATCACGGAGCCGGGAGCCGTCCAGCAGACTTCGGAGATTTCATCGGGATGCATGCTGCGCGAAGGCGGCTTGTAGCGCATGAGCAGACTCATGGCGCCGCCGAAGTTTGAAGCAACATTGCCCGGTAGAGGTATGATCAGTGTTCTTTCCAAAATCAACTCGCGGCCGAAAATGTCGTACGCCACTCCGGGTGGAACAGAGACGCCAGTGTATGGCCCGTTTGCCGGAATCAAAGTTGCGCTCAAGCCTTCTGCAATCCCGTAGGCATTGTGGATGGCGCGGTTATGCCACCAGCGGCGCTGGGCTTCGACTCCTTGCAGAGTGAGAAAGTCCTGCGCGCGCAGCATCTGGCCTTGCCAGTACTGCACTCGCTCCAACGTCCTTCTCTCCGGTCTGGACATGAAAATTTCCTTTACAAAACGGTGATCTGCTGCGTTCCCGCCTGCACCAGCCAAGTCGGTCCGAGACACACATTGCCGCACTGCGGCTGGCCACAATCGGCAAGCAGCGCCAGTGAAGTGATGTAGTCGACTCCCACCACGGCATCGATCACCTTCATAATTTCGGAGCGATAGACATCGCGACCAAAGGGCCATCCCCTTCCTTCAGGTCCGCCGATTAGCGGATCTAGAAAGTTGTTCAGAGCCTGGACGATCGCTTGTTGCAGATTTGCCCGGTTCGTTCCGGCCATCGATTGCACGGTGGCCTGAACGGCAACTTCGAGATAGGTCGGGCCCACCACTTCGACGCGGGTGCCAATGACGCGGCGGGGACGAAGATAAGCGGTGACCGCGGCTAGCAATCCGGGCGTTGGCATCGGGCTGCCGTGGGGCAGATATGGAAGGACAATTACCGTGATCATCCCGGGCGCGCTATAGCAGGGGAAATCAGGGTGCATGTTGGCAATGGCAGTCACGCGAGCGATGCGCGTTCCGGGCGTGTTTGCGGCAAGCCGCTCATAGTCGGCAAGCGTGACCGCGCGACCGCTACTGCCGACCAGTTGGTCGGCCTCGCCGGCAGTCTGGTCGATCGTCTCGGCGGCAGCTCCGCCCCACGCGGCCCGCGGATTAGTCACCGACTGCAACTCGTTCCTCAGCTTGGTCCAGCCATCGGGCACAGCCGTGGGGTCATAGAGGATGGCCCGATTGTGCGGCGAATCTGCGAGTTGGTTGATGGTTCCGGCGGGCAGATTTCCTGCCTGAGCTCGCGTAATGAGGTTTGTGGCGAAGACTTCGCAATTTGCGGGAGGCACTCTTCCCTTCTCGCCATTGCCAAAGAAGATCGCCCCGGTGGTCGCGTTCGGGACTGCGTGGAAATCCTTGCGCGTGGACGCGTCGAAGTCGCGGCGCAGTTCCCACCGATACCACGTGCCGTTTTCCGAGGTATAGACCTGTAAGCTCGATGCTTTGACCGGCAGGTTCGGCAGCGCGAACTGCTGGTTGGCGAGACCGTCGCCGAAACCCAGGAAAGCCGCTTTCCAGCAGAGCGCGCCGGGAACGGCTGCGACGGGGACCTGAAAATTGAGGATGCGGAACTGCGGATCGGTGCTTGTCCCGCCGCCAAAAGTGAGTTGAACGATGCGCGTGTTTTGCGCATCCAGTTTCATCTGCAGCGTGGTAACCGTGTTTGGGGTTGGCGGACCGCCAGCCGAATAGTTGATGGTCGCGTTGGGATCGATTACCAGTGAAGTCGCCGAAGCGACGGCCTGCTCCGCAAGAATTCCGTTGAACACCACATTCTGCAGTAGAGGCGCAGCGTCATAGCTTCCGGCCGTGAAGCGGCAGCGCACGTAGTAATAAGGTTGGGCAACGGCACCGACGCTGGGCCCGGCCATTGCTTGGGGGACGCGGAAAGTAACTGGGCCATCCAGCGTGAACGCCCGTGTCTCATCCAACACTTCCTCGTTCGCCGGATTCAGAGCGATCCATTGCAGCTGACCGCCAATGTTGGCCTGATACTCCCAAACCGTGCGGACACCGTAATGCTTCAGATAGTGGTCGAGCGAGTCCTGTGTGGACGCTGGCGGGGCGATCGATCCATTCTCTTGACAGGGATTTTCCTGGCAGGGATTGTAAGGATCTGGGTGGCAGAGTTTTTCCATCTCCTCCAGTTGCCGTACCAGGCGCTTGCGTTCAGCGAAGCCGGAGTGTCCGTCCGCAAACGTGAAGAAAAGCCGAACCGGTTGGTCAACGGGCAAAGCTGCGGTCAAGCCAAAGTAAACGGCCATGCCCGGTTGCGGCGCCGTACCGAAGGGATTCATCACGGCCTGACGGCGCCATACTGGTGTCAGGTCATGAAATCCAGCAGAATCCTGTAACTGGATTGCGGCGAGCGTACCTTGCGCCAAGGTGGACGCGTGCAGGATACGGTAGCTCGTGGTGATCCCTGAGGGGTCGATGCCGGAGAACTCGAGGCTGGTAGGCAGCGTGATCGGAGCAATGCCGGCGGCCAGCGTCACGCCAAGGATGACGTGCGCGGGAATCGGCGGCTTCGGGGCCAACCCGACCAGCGCCAGAAATTTCAGCCGCTCGCGGTCCGATATCTGATTAAGCTGGTAGATATCCATCTCCGCGACCCAGGCACACAGCTCGACGAGGGTGATGCCCGGGTCGGAGTAGTTCTGGTCCGTCCATTGCGGCCCGTAGACCGGGATCAGAGAAGTACCTTCGGCCACCAGATCAGCCCAGGTACGGTCATCGAGATTAGGGAGCAACAGCGGCATTCACTTCTCCGGGTTCAGGTTCGGGTTCATTGCCTCTTTATTTCTGAATTTGATTCTCAATTTCCAGCTTCGCGGAGCTCACGCTGGCATGTGCCTTGTAGTCGTATCCGTTCTGTCAGGCGCCAAGATCCGCAAGACAGCCTGATTTCCGACTACGCGTTGCAGCCCGAGAATTTCTCTCGCACTGCTGTGCGACAAGAGCAACGAAGAAGCGGTTGACTCCTGCACTGGCGCAGCAGGCATTTCGTGCTTGCGATCTTTTCTCCACCAGCGTTTCCAGAATTTCCATTGCATTTTTGGCCTTTCAACATGAATGCGTGCGATATATCGCTACCCGCCAACGGGCAAAACCAGACTTAGCGTGAACTGGCCGGCGACGACGATCTGCCCGGACGGCACTTGCACCTGGTCGCCCTGCAAGACTCCGTTCACGTAGAGAGCGAGATCCTGAACGTAATCCACGCCTGTGACATCTCCCAGGACAGCGGCAACGTCCGACGCATAGAGTCCACGACCGACATCCCAACCAAGACCGCCCGGCCCTCCAGTAAGCGGATTGAAAAAAGCGGCCAACGCATCGAGCGCGTCTTGCTCGACGGTTCCCGCCTGTGCGGGATTGATGGGAGCCAGGGTGGCCTTGACGTCGACGGGCAAGTACGTAGGCCCAACCACACTGATGGATTGAGCGGCCGCAACGTCCGCAGGAGCGTTCGCCAGCAGGAAGTTCAAAACATCCTGCCGCAAGCCCGCTGAAGGCGTTGGTTGGGGACTCTGACTCTGCGGGATGATCATCACGGTGATCCAACCGGGGCGCGTCACTCCGGAGGCGTCCAGGTTCGAAAAAGCACGGGCAACCGCCACGCCCGCCGAAGCCTGCTGCGCCAACGCTTCGTAATCCGCGGGTACGATGGCGCGGCCGCGGTTGCGCAGGCTGGATGGAGCACGTTGCTGGAACTGCTCCAGGGTTTCGCCATCCGCCCCGCCTTCGGCCGGCCGCGGATTGGTCACTCCCTGCGCACCCGATACGGCGCCCAGCAACTGCGTGATGGTGGAAGCTGCCACATTCCCTGCCAGCCCTCCGCCGGAGACGAACGAAGTTGCCTGAATCAGTGCTCCCAGCGGAGGGATCATTCCTTCATCGCCATTTCCCAAGAACAACCGGCCGAGTGCATGGTCGAGAACATAGACCCGGTCGTTGGGGCCAGATTCGAAGAAGTTCTGCACTTCGGCCCATTGGATCCACACGGCGGTAACGCTCTTGGTACTGTCGCGAACCAGATGAACGTTACCGATAATGATGTCGGTTTGTGGCCCTTCAGCGGCGAGCAGGGCTTCCAGTTCGGTCACGATGTCGGGATCGTCCGGGACAACCTGCATGGCCAGACCGCGCCATTCGGTGTTGGCCCTCGGCCCGCTCAGTTCCTGCACCGCAATCTGCTGGCCGGGCAAAACCGGGATCTGATTGAAGGTGAACAGCTGACTCGGCACGCCTGTGCTGGTGCCCAACGGCGAATTGGTAAACGTCTGCCACTGGTCGGCCCATACTGCATTGGTGTAAATCTGGTTGATCGTCGTCTGATTGGGCGGTCCGTCTTCCTTCAATCTTCCCCGCAGCCAATACAGGGGAGTGTCAAAGCGCGCCAGCGGTTGAGCGTCAGCCGCAGGGATGAAGGTGATCATTCCGGCGAGCGCCAGATCCGCGGTTCCGTCCTCGGCCACGGCGGGCTCCCATCCTCCGCCGTTCCAATACTCCCAAATCATCGCTGGGCCTGATGTAACGCCAGGCTGTTCGTCGACGTCGAAAAAAACGCCGAAATTGTTCACTGGCAATTGCTTTGTGAAACCGAGGTAGACGGCTGGAGTCACGTCACCAGCCAGCTGGTAGGGCGGAAACGGACTTCCCGGCCAAAGCGCGTTACTGGTGTAGTCGGTAAACGCGAAATCGTTGTAGGCGAAGACTTGTTCGAAAGGATACGGACCGTTCACCCAGGAATAGCCGAATAGAAACGAACCGACGGACGGCGGCTGGGGCACCGTGAAAGATGCGGTGCTGGTTGAAGTTGTTTTCCCCGAGGAATCAGTCGTCGTTGCAGTAACCGTCTGTGTTAGTCCGTAGCCGCCGGTCGCGAGGCGGACGCGAATCCAGAGGCCATTGTCGTTGTTTACCGTAGTTGCAGTCAGGTCGTTGGGCACAACGAACTGGAGAATTTCGTAGGCGGTGAAATCTCCTGAACCCGTGCTCGGCGACGCGCCCTGGGCTGGCTGAGAGTATTCCCCCTGAAATATCAACGTCCAAGCAAATCCATTCCAATACTCCCAGTTGAGCGTGTGGGGAAGCGCTCCGCCAGTGAGCGTATTGCCAGGATTGGGTAAGGATCCCGCCGCATAGATGGACACAGTGGCACCAGGCTTGCTCAGGACTTCCGTCTGCTTGAAGTAAAAAGTGCTGCCGGAAGTGGGGTTGGGCCCAAGCGGATTGAACGCTTTTGTCGTGTCAAGCGTCTTTGTTTCAAAGTATGCCTTGTCGGGAGACAGCCCTTCGACTTTGACGATGATCGTAATGGAGCAGGGCGCGCCCGAAAGCCCATATTGCTGGTATGTGGTGCCTGTGATGCCAAAATAAGTAACGGTGAACTGGTACATAGTACCGGTTGTCAACGTCGGGACTGCAGTGATGTTGCTGTTAGCATTCGCGTTAAGGAGGACGTTGCCATTAGATGTATCGGTGACAGTGACCGTCACGGCGTCCACAGGTGCAGACGCACTACCTGAATTCACAGTTAATAACGCCTGTCCGCTATCATCGGTGATATTGACGAACGGAACTCCGTTCATCCAATCGGAGTAGCTGACCGAGAGCTTCAGCTCGAGGGCCTGATCAATCAGCGTTGACAACCGCAGGGTTTCGGCTTCGGGCAGAAGTTGATTGGCATCCGGCAGCAGCGGCTGCGTGAGCCGGGCGCGAATCCAGTACGAATTGACGCCATTCACGGTGGTTTGCGCCGTCTGCGCCCCTTGTACATCGAGTTGCACCGAGCCGCTCGCGGTTAATCCATTGGTGCCGTCGAATCCGTCCTGAACGGGGTCGAGGCAAGTCGGCTGATTCGAAATAAATCCGCGCCAGACTTGTCCATCCCAGTATTCCCACGCCATTTCCAACTCCGACGAACTCTGCTGCGACAAGTCGAAGGTCACTTTGAGCGAGGCGTTCCCGGCAAAGGCAAGGAACTTGCTATGCGCGAGGTAGAGAATGTGATCGGTCGGCTGCATTTGCAGCGTTTGAAAAAGCGTAAAGGGCTGGCTGGCCGCCAAAGCGGCCGAATGATTCAGGTATTGGTCGGTTCCCGGCCACAGGCTGAACACCTCGCTCAGTTGAGCAGCAGCCACGGCGGCATCCTGCTCGGTGGAGAAAACGATTTGCTGCGTGCTTCCGGGAGGAGGCGGAGCGGCCACTTGTGTCCCCTCAGGGGCCGAAGTATCCGCAGAGCCTTGGCTCAAGCTGAAAACAATGGGCACGCGCGCAGGCTGCGCAGGAACCAGGCGCAACCCGAGAAGATCGAGGAATGCCAATTTGTCCTTGTTGGGAGCCTGATTCAGACGCTGCAGGATGGCGTAGATAAGCCTTGCCAGAATCGGGCCGATCGCCGCGCCCGCGGACTTGGCGCCCGGATTCCATTGCGGCAGATAACCGTGCTGCCGGTTCTGGAAGTCGTCAAGAACCGCGTTTGTATCGCGGGAGTCGACCGGAGGTGTGGTGAGCGGAATCAAGCTGCACCCTCCTCCAGGAAAAATGGGTACACCAGGTTTTGCAGCGTATTGGTGACGTTCACAAAATAGGTGATCGCAATCAGCAACGTGCCTTGATTGTCGGGATCGATGCTGACGTTGACCTGCTCGACTGTGATACGCGGCTCCCATTGCACCAGGGACTGTTGCACGCGGGTCTGCACCTGCTGCATGGTCGTCTGATTGATGGGACCAAAGACAAACGATTTCAAACCGGCGCCGAAAGTAGGCCGCATGACGCGCTCGCCCCAATCCGTACTGAGGATGATCCAGATGGCCTGGTAAACGTCTTTCTCGTAGGCGGCGACCAGGGTCGATCCGTCGCTTGCTGTGCACGGCGGAAATGCCCACCCCACGCCTAAGAACGCCTTCGCTGAGTTTCCTGCAGCCATAGTTGTCTTACCCGTCAATCATTACGGTGGGGCATCCCATTGCGATCGCATTCGGAGGTCCCACCTCCATGACCATGTCTCCCATGCGCGCCGCGGGGAACCCTTCAATCAGCACCGTCATGCTGCCCATCGCGACCACGCCGCCGACGTGCGGTACGAGTACCGTGACCAGCGGACATGCGTGAAAATCCGAGCCCACACGCCACGCCGGCATGCCACCGATGAGAACAGTGGGGCTGCCGGGCCCGGGGCCAAGCGGTGTGCCGTGACTTGTCAAATCTGCAACGCGAGCCGCCGGAGGCATAGTGTTTGTCCTTAGTTGAGCGTGATCATGTCCCCTTCTACGCTGACGATGCCGCTGGAGGAGATGTCGGTACTCGCCGAGCCTTGAATCGCGACGTTGAGCCCGCTGATCGTGATGTTGCCCGTCGGCGCGCTCAGAGTGATGTTGCCGGCTGCGGCCTGAATCTGAATTCCCGGCGGGGTGACGCCGAGTGTGATCTGCAATACGCCGCCCACTGTGCCGATCTGAATCTGCGTCGGGCTCATCGTGATGGTTTGTTTCGTGCTGGTTGTGATCGTGACCGACTGCAGCAGATCGTCGAAGACGATGGAGTGGCCGAGCGGGCTGTCCATTATTCCAGTCATCAGAATTCGTTTGGTGAGAAAGTCCGTCGGAATGATGGCCGGAGGCCGATTCAGCGTGCTCCACAATCCGCCGATGACGTAGGCGTCGCGATGATCGTTCTTGTTGAACGCCACCAGGACCTCGTCGTCGATCTGCGGGACCCACAGAAAGCCACGCCCCGAGCCGCCGCCGATGCCCACGACCCGCGCCCATGGATCCATGTCGGGGAAAGCGGTCATGTGCACCTGGACCCTGGCCTCGGAAAGAACGTTAAAATTGTCTGTGACTACACCGGGAGCGATCCCGAACCCGCTTTCTTCTTTCTCCGTTCCCGAGAACCACTCCAGCAATCCCGTTGACATGCAACTCTCCTTGTCTTGTCAATCTGCCTTTAACCAACCGCCTGCCCCTGCACGCGGAGCAATCCTCCCGGCCCGCTGGGAACCGGAATTCCTCCAAACCAAACTTCCTTGCGCACTTTGAAGTTTGTCTTGTAGCCGCCGGAATCGAACGTGTGTGTGGTTGAGGTAATTCGGTACAGGCCGCTGAATTGGCTTCCCAATCCAATCAGGTTGATGACCTTGCCGGGCTTGATGGCTGGATTGCCGATGGTGCTGCCGGTTCCGGTGAGGCGATTGTTCAAGCGCGGCAGCAATTCGGTAAGAATGTCGCGAAACGCGGTGGGAAATCCTGTCGGCTTGATGGAAACCGTTTGCGAAGCGTTGCCGCCGAGAATGGTGCTGATGTCACCCAGTCCCGGATAAATCATCAGGTCGAAGGAGGCGCTATCGTAATTCCACCCGACGACGATGACGAATTCCAGTTGCAAGGTCGAGATCCAGATGCGCGCGGAAACGCCGAAAATGTCGCCCACGGTAGTGATGCGCGGCGTGAAGTCCATCAGCGACTGTCCCCACTGCAGCGTCACGCTCGGCGAGTAGTCCTGCATCAGGAACTGGAAGCGAAGAACATATCCCTTCGGCTCGAGCGTGTGGTCGATGTAGACCTCCCACCCGTTGTCTTTGGCGATTTTGGTCAGGAAGTCGAAATCGGTTTCTCCCACTTCCGTGCGCACGGAGTGCTGAGCCTCTTGCGGCGCCAGAATGTAGCTGACCAGGCTCATGAGAGTCGACAGCGCAGCGCCGATCGGGTCGAGGTCGGGAATCAGAAGATTTCCGGCCGAAACGATTGCGGCAACGAGGGGATCGGGCAGAGGCAACGTGCCGATCGTGGGAATGTTGATGGCAAAGGCACGGTCCACTTTGCCGTGGGTGAGGCGCTGCAGAAAATCATGTGCGGTGATGCGGATGGTGGGCATGCCGCTGTTCGGAAACGATGGCTCGACGCCTGTGATCTCACCCACGAAGACGACTTCCAACGGATCGGGTGCGTAACCGATGGAAAGTGAGAATCCGTTGTCGACGGCGAGCAGCGGATTATCGATCCACTGCAGATCCTGGTTGGCAAAGGTGACCTCTACGCTGTCCGAGCCCTCGATGCCCGCCGTCCATGAGACACTGCTGATGGCTCCGCGCAACGCGGACGGCAAATTGGCGCCGTTGATCTGGAGGGTGAACATTGGCCCGAATTGCGGATAGCGCGCCATATCAGCTCAATACAACTCCGGTGCTGGGATCGGTGTAGGGCAACGGAGGAATCTGAAGTTCCTGCCCCGGTGTAATGGAACGCGGATTCACGATGGAATTGGCCAGAGCGATGGGGCGCCACTTGGTTGCGTCTTCGTAGAAATTTGCCGCGATGCCGCTCAGCGTATCGCCTTGCATGACCGTGTAAGCCTTGGTGAAATCCGGGCTCTGCAGGTTGGCTTGGGCGACCTGCGTCGCAGCATCCAGATATTCGTTGAACGTTACCGTCAGCCGCGCCCGGCCGGGGCGGCCATCGCTGTAGAACCTGAGGAACTTCTGGCTGACTTTCGCGAGCACGCAGCGAAAGTCCAGACTGCCCCAAGTGACCTGCAGGACGGGCGGCGTATGCAGGTCGGAGTCGATCGCCAGCAGGTTGAATATTTGCGAGGTTTCGGTCCGAACATCGGCCTGCGTGTCGAACGTGTCGAAGAAAAGCTCCATGTCCAGCGTCTGCAGGTTGCCGTGAACAAACTGCAGAAGCGGCGACGTGAGTCCGGGAATGGCCTGCGATGCGTAGTTGTTGTCCTTGTTCAGGCTGTATTCCTCGGGATTAAACATCGCCAGGAACTTCTCGCCCGTCTGCTCGTTCTGGATGTTCACTCGCTCAAGGGCCATGGTTTTCGTCTCTCAGATCTGTCTCTTAAATTCGTCCCACTCGTTCGCGTGCGGCGACCAGCCGGCGGTCTAACTGCTGCAGCACGGCGTCTGTGATCCGTCCAATGTTCACAGGGGGCTCGGCTGGCGAAGCGCGCCCTCGTGGTTTATGCCCGAACGGCAATTCGTCATCCGCTCGTGCACGTATGCGCAGTTGTGACTTATCGACTACGACTGGCTGCTCTGCGTTCCGGAGCGTCGGTAGCCGATCGGCAAAATCGCCAGAGCACAGAAATGGTCTCTGTTCCACGCGACGGTGCCTGTGTTGCACTCGCGCCGGAATGTCCCCGATCTCCGGATCGGATTCGGCGAATACAGAGTGCAGAGGCCGGATCGCCGATTGCACAACCGAGGACGCGGGAGGCGGCGAAAAGGTTCTCTCGCCTCCAGTGGCGAGCGGCGATTCACGAAGCGACAATCTCGCGGCAGCTTCAATGGAGCGTACAAGCTGCGTAAGAGTGACCGTCGTCGACGTGTGCACGCGGTTCTGTACGAAGGCCGAGATGGTCGGAGCGACGTTACGGGTCGGCCCGTGCGTCATTAGCTGCGGACTCAGAATCTGCAGTTTCCATTCGTGCGCGTGCGCGAATTGACGCGCGGCGGGCTCACGGCGTTCTCGCGTTTGAGGCGACAGGATAGTGAAAGCAGGGTGAGGACGTCCGGCAGCGATGTCGCGGAGAAGAATCCAGAATCGCCTCGCGAGCGACAGTGTCATGTTTTCGGGATGGATTCCACACCAGGTCATTCGGTGGGCCAGCCGCTCCGTGATGGCAAGAACCCAGTGCAGATGACGAGACACCTGCGCTGCCGCGCATGAGCGAGAAATGCCGTGCCGCTGTACAAAGCGGTCTGCTTTGCGGACGATCCCTCTAGGAAAAAGTTGCACCGAGACTGCTCTCCTTGCTTTGCTCTTTGTTCATGCGTTCGTTGATGGCCGAGATCTCCTTGACCCACCGCAAGCGGTCGCTGTGCGGCAGATTTACGATCGTCTCCGGCGGCCAGTGAAAGTGATAAGCCACGAAGGCTACCTCCTCGAACAGCGTTTGCAGGGGGTAGCCTACAACCCCCCCTCCGCGTTCAACTCCACCTGGAAGGCATGCGAGCACTGCGGGCAGATCGTCGGCAGGCTGCTCTTTCCTTCGCGATTAATGCGGTTGTAGAGCTCCTGAAGGTACGCCAGATCGCCGGCGTAGAGTCCTTCGATCACTTTCGGCGTAATTTGCCCCAGCGATCCCAGCTTGGTGATGACGCGCGAAAGCAACACCACGACCAGATATGCCTGGTTCGACTGCACGCGAGGATCTTTCAGCGGCAGGATTTCATCCCCCGCTGTGGCCAATCGCATCACGCCGTCTTTGTGCAGATTTCCCTGATCATCCACGTACCCGAAGGGCAGCGTGAATTCGTGTTCGGTCTGAAACATAAGTTCCTCCCTGCTCCATGCCAGTCGGAGCTTGTTTCGGCATCCTGATCAACCCCCAGACCTGCCTCACCCGAACCGCCGATTCCCCCGCGCCGAAGGCGCATTAAGCCTTCTCGGCGTACTCATAGGACATGGTGAGGGATGTGATCGCAAGATCGTTTCCCTTGGCGTTGTAGGCAGGCGCATCCCATTTGCTGGGCCACATGTTGTAAAGATTCCAGCGAATCTTCTCGGTTCCGGTGTCGTCAAGCTGCACCACGGAGCCATGCTGACGCGTGAGATTTCCCTTCACGATTTGCAGGTGCCAGTTGTAGAGATCCTGGTTGTCAGTCATGCCCCACTTAAGCGTGATGTCGGGATAGCTTGCCTTGCCGGGGAATTTGCGCACGTGGATGGGATCGCCGCCCTCGCGGTATTCCACGACCTCCAGGTGGGAACCGAGTGCACTGCACTCCATGAATCCCGCTTGCTGAATCCCCTGAATCTCAACGAGAAACCTAAATCCCTTGTATGGATTTTGCGGTGGTGCCATGAGCCTCCTCCTATGTAGTGGATTCCTGCAAACTCGCGCCCGTCGGGTCTTGAATGACCTGGAACACGATGAACTCGGCAGGATGGGTTGGTACGACGGTCACCTGGACAATCATCTGACCCAGTGCGACCACGGCCGGCGTGTTCAAGGATGCGTCCACCCGCACCAGGAACGCCTGGTCAGGCGTGGCACCGAACAAGTCTCCTGCGTTCCACAGGCCCAGCAAGAAATCATTGACGAGCCGCTTGACCTGTTGCCAAAGCGTGATGTTGTTCGGTTGGAACACGGCAAATCGGGTTCCTTCCCGCACGGTTTTCTCGATATAGGTCAGCAAGCGGCGGACGTTGATATAGGTCCAGGCTGTCTGGTCAGGAGGAGCGATCGTACGCGCTCCCCAGATCAAGATTCCCTCGCTGCTGAAGGAACGGATGACGTTGATGTCCTGCTGGTTGAGGGGGCCCTGATCGCTGTCGCCTAGGGTGACTTCCAGCGACAGTGCGGAGACGATGGGTTCGTTGGCGGGCGCGTGCGCGGGGTCAAACGTGTTGTCATTGTTCGCGTACACACCGGCAGTGTGACCCGACGGGGGCACGTAAATCTGTCCGCTGCCGAAGGGGCTCTGGATCCCAATCCAGGGGAAATACAGTGCTCCGTAACCGTTGTCGGAGTTCAAACCCGCGCGCTGGTTCAGGACTGGAGTGAACGTAGGCGCGCTGGCGATGGCTTCGGAAGCATCGAGAATGGCGAACCGGTCCTGCATCTGCTCGCAATGCGCGACCATGTAGGCCTGAATGGACTGCGTATCCGCTGCTTGAAAGTGCGAGGTGGCAGTGGGCCACGTGGTGACGGCATCGGGAATGCAGAGCAGATCGACGTCGACCTTCTTGAGCGTATCGATACCCGCCTGGTAAGCGGTCGGGGCGAGAGTCGACAGGTTGTCGTTCACACCGAGCGTTCCATTCGGCGCGGTGCCCAGATTCGTGGCTGCTAGAGTGGCCGGCAGGTTTAGCGGCGGCGGAGTCGTATCCGGTTGAGCGGGCGGACCGACGTTGACCGCCCCCGAATTTACAATCGTGCCGTAGTACCGGCTGTGGCGCGGATCCATCGCCAGATTGGAAAAGACCTCCGTGCCCGCGCTGGCTGAAACCACGGTCAAGGTAAATTCCATGGTCGCTACATCGACAACGGGCGATCCGCCGGACATGGGATACGCATTCGTCAGTCCGTTGGTAATGGTGATGACGTTGGTGACCTGGTTGACGACGCGCACCACATCGTAGGAATCGGGCGCAGCGCCGTTGCTGAAGTGCACATAGCTTCCGGGCTGAAATCCTGTGACGGAGGCGAGTCGGATCTGGGTCGTACCGGCGGTGAGATCGGCGGTTCGGAACGTAGAGGCGGCGGGGTAAGAATTCGCCAGAGGAGAAGTGAAGGTGACGGTGGTTCCGCTGATGCCGGCGATGGCGGCGTTCTCATGCGTGGTGGACGGAGCCGGCTGGGCAATCGTGATCGTGTCGCCGGGCTGGAATCCAGCTGCCGACGTAAGCGGGGCTGTCATTCCAGTCGACGGCCCAGTCAGCGTCGTGTTCGCCGTCGGTACCGTCGTGGAAGCGATGCTGGCTTGCGCCACCTGAACCGTGATTGCGTTGCCCGACGTGCCCTCTTGCTGCGCTGTGACCGTGAGAGTCGGCTGCTGGGGATTGGCGGGGACCACGAGATTGGCTTGATCCAACAGGTTGAGAGACGCCGCCTGTCCGTTGCCAACTCGCACAAAGAAGCACGTCTGGCCGCCCTCGTTGAAAAAGCCGTTCACCGCGTGGCAGGCGTACACGCGGTAGGGCGTCTCGATATAGCTGCCAAAGATCGTATTGAACTGCTGAATGCTGGTCAGCTGGGTGGGCTGGAGCAGCGGGCCCGTTTGTGCCGGACCAACGATGGCCGTGACGCTGGTGCTGACCTGAGGCAGCGGACCGGGCAGCGTGATTTCCTGGATGTACACGCCGGGCGCTTTGTTGAAGGTCGAGAATGTTGCCATGAAGTTGTTCCTCCTTAAGTGTTTTGCCTAGAGCGGCGTCAGTTGAATCCGATAGTCATCGGGCACTCCGGGAATGGTTACGGCTTGAACCTGCGGCTTAAAGCCTGTGGCAACCGCACGAAGCTTGTAGTTACCAGCTGCGATTTGTGAAAAAACGTAGTGCCCGCTGCGGCGTGTAGTCTGCGGCGGGGCGCTGGGCACCAGCGAAAGTGGATCGAGCACATCGACGAGCGCGCCGGCTACGCCCTGCGAAAGTGAATTGACAACCTGTCCGCCGAATTCAAGCAGCCCCTCGGGCGGAGACGACATTCCCGGCGCAAAGGCAAGGTTTTCGGTCGTCACGATGAAGTCCGTGATGTCGCTGAACACCGGCACGCTGATGGTGACGGTCACGGTCAAAGAAGCCTTCAGCTTGCTTCCTAAAGAGCTCCAGAATTCGGCCAGATTCTTGAGCGCATCGGGATGCAGAGCCACCATCGGCAATGGTGGCTGTTGCCCCACCAGGCTGCCTTGCAAGAAACTCGACGGAATCTCCGGATAGTGCGAAAGCACCACCAGCACTTCCGAGAGCAGGCGCTGTTCCTGCAACGGCAGATCAGTTCCGCCTACCGGCCAAGCGGTTGCCAGAAAGGAACACGCCAGCCGGAGCGCCGCCGGATGGGTGATGGTCTGATTGCCAGCGCGAGTGATGGTGGTCTGGTTCGAGCGCAGGTCGAGATCTTCGCGGATGTCATAGAGGAACAGATCGACGGTTGTCTTGGGCGGCGCCAGCGTGTCGCTGGGCCGGTCAAAGATGATGTCGGCTGCGGCCAGCTCGGGGAACATGGTCGCAAAACTCGGATCCTGAAGGACGGCTTTCAGGGTCTCGCTGAGATCGTCAATGTACGCGGCCTTCATCATGATGTGATCGCGTTTCTCGCTAAAGCGAATGAACGTTGCGTTCCAGCTCCAAAGCGGATTCGGCGACGATCCTGGAAAGCTCGCCCGGATTCCACGAGCGCGCCAGTTTCTGGTGTTCCCGGCGCGCTGCCTGCACCAAATGCGTGGTGCGAACCACGCCGCCGTCGCCGGCGGCGAAGAACGCCGCAGCCAGCGCCATGTTTTTGATATTTCCGCCTGCGAGGCGCACTTCGCGCGCGAGCAAGTCGAAGCGGACATCCGCGCCGACCGGCGCTTCCTTCGGAAAAACGCTTTCCCAGATGCGGCGGCGGCATCCCTCGTCCGGAAAGGGAAACTCAACGATGGCCTGCAGCCGGCGTACGAAAGCGTCGTCGAGATTCTGGCGCAGATTTGTTGCAAGGATGCTGGCTCCCTGGTATTCCTCCATTTTTTGCAGGAGGTAGGAAATCTCGATGTTGGCGTAACGATCGTGAGCGTCGCGAACTTCCGAACGCTTGCCGAATAAGGCGTCCGCTTCGTCGAAAAAAAGAATGGCGTTACTGTCTTCGGCGGCGGTGAAAATTCGATCCAGATTTTTTTCCGTTTCGCCAATGTACTTGCTGACCACCTGGGACAGATCGATGCGATACAGATCGAGGCGCAGTTCGCGCGCGATCACCTCAGCGCCCATGGTCTTCCCGGTACCCGGCCCACCGGCAAAAAGGACGTTCAAGCCTTTGCCCAGCGACAGCTTGCGGTCGAACCCCCACTGCTCATAGACAATGTCCCGGCATTCGCACTGGGCGCAGATCTCGCGGAGTTGAGCTTTCGGATCGGGAGCCAGAATCAGATCGTCCCATCCGTATCGCGGCTCGATCTTGTGCGCCAGAGCAGCCAATTCATGTCCACATTGCGCGCGCGCGGCCGCGGCCAGTTCGTCGAGCGACGGAGCGGTGGTTGCGCCGGCTGCCGGGTAACCGGAATGAGCACGCCGCCACGCAGAACTCGAGCACGCAGTGGCAACCGCCTGTGTGATTTGAAACGGAGTGAGCCGAAACCGCCCTGCCAGCATGGCCAAGTCTTCCCGATCCAAGTCCGCACCTGCTGCGCTGAGTTCCTTCTGCCAGCGCGCCTGGCGCTCCTCAAAGTGCGACACTTGAAAATCAATCGGTGTGACAATCAGCCCGGGAATTGATTGCGGCTCCCAGGCGTGCTTCCCAGCGAAAAGGGTAATTCCGTTGAAGGCAGTGGCGCTCTCCAGCAAATCGCGGCACCGAAGGGGCGCGTCGGCGGTTCGAAACTCATCCAAGGACGTGATAAATAAAATCGCATTCTGCAACTGCGCCTCGCGCATCACCAGATTCCACAGCAGGGTTGCGTTGGCGTGGTCGGGGAACCGGTCGATCCTTGCGACCAGCAGTCTGCTGCTCAAACTGTTGGCCAGCGCTTCTGCCGCTTCCCGTTTCTCGGGACCTCCGCGTCGTTGAAAATACAGGCGCAACGGCTTGTTCGAGGATCTTGCATCCCCCGCCAGGCGCAGCATTCCACGCTTCGTCTCCTCGTTCAGCGCCAGATCGTCCCACTTCATTGACGGTTCAATGAGTTCGCAAAAGCCGGAAAGACGATCGTCCAGCCCGGCTTGGCCCAGCAGCAGGCGTTTAATCTGGTCATCGAGCTTGATGTAGTGAGCAAGCGACGATGGGTCACTCTGGTTCGGGTCGGCGGCGATTTGCACCAGACGCTGCCGAATCAACTGGCCATGTGATGAGAAACAAGCCCGACGATCCAGTTTCTCCTCCAGGGAGGAGCAAAGCAGATTCAGTGCGAGTTCCACCGTTGGGCGCTTGCGCGTTACGTCGTCCTGAAGGTACGCAAAAATCTTTTCGTAACGGAGATCGATTTCCGGCGCCAGCGCCAGTAGAATCACATCCGCTTCAAAACTACCGAGGCCGAACGAACGCGCGATCCACTCGAGCGGAGACTCGTCTGCGGGCGGGCGGGCGGTCGCTTCCAGAGATTGATAGACCAGCGGAAACTGCGCCTCGCCTGGCATTTGTGACAAGAGCCGATTGACTTGCTCCCGATCGATGAAAAGTCCGCGGAAGGACACCGAACGTTGCGATGGAGCCTGGGTTGACTTCACCGCGAGGTCGAGCAACTTGTCGAGGCGAGTCAGCGCCGGCAGGAGAGCTGTTACGCGATGCCTTGCGGGCTCGGTTTCTCCCAGCCCGTGTAGTTCGATGACAGGGGCCGCCACTTACACTTACCTCCACGTCCAGGTACAACTTCCAGCTGAGTCTGGGCAAGGCTCTAGCGAATTTTCTGCACGACTTCGAGCTTCTCGACCGGAACTACGACTGTGCATCGGCGGATGACGTCGATTACAGCGAAATAACTTATCTTTGGACCCGAGTCGGAAAGGTTAATCACTGTTCCTTCTACTTTCTCGTCTGCCCCTGCCAGCGCTGTCAGGTCTTCCGCTCCAGGCAGGAAAGCATCAGAGATTGCAAATCGAACCCTGTCTCCCTTTTGCGCCAGGAGTGCCTCCCCGGAGCGGGCTCAAACCCCACTACCAGCCCTTGAACTCCTCTGCATATGAAGCGCCACTCTCATTTTGGGGATGGAAAACCGTCGAACAACTCGTCGGAGGTGTTTAATGCAGAGGAATCAAATGGAGTTAGACAGCTATAGAGAAGTTATCGTTGCGGCGAATTGTGCCGATACATTCAGTGTTATCTGCGTTTCTCTCCGCAATAAATGGCAGTAACACGAGTCCGGCGCGCACATATTTATTGCAATCTTTGTCAGTATTTGCCTCGTACTGCAACGTTGCACAATGTCTTACGGGCATGGAACGCCAGCTTACAAACATTGCAGCGTGCGCTTCACTACGGGGAGCGTGGCAGAGGAGCGTGCGGCTCTTTTGTATTATTTGTATTATTACGCTCCCGGACCTTGAATGCGGTGGGTGCGCATCTTGTAGTAAAGAGTTCGTTCGCTGGTCCGCAGCCGTTGCGCCATTTGCCGCCGGGTACAGCCGGGAATGTTGACCGCGGTCTCGATCAGTCTTCTTTCAATCCCCTGAATGGTCTCGGCGTAGGAAATGCCCCGTTGCGAAATAGCCTTCCACGCGGAGGCTGCCGCTTCTGCCAGAAGGTCTTGGCCAGCGCCCAGCGCATCCGATCCCGACTGTGCCAGCCAGTCGGCTACGCCAAGGGAGCTACCCTCGGTTTTGAGAAACAACATGCGCTGGACCGCGTTTTCCAGTTCACGCACGTTGCCGGGAAAGGTGTACGGGCGAAGCAGGCCCAGTAATTCCGGCTCGACCGTCTTGACTTGTCCATACAATGAATCGTGCCGCTTGGCGAAGGAGAGGATCAGGGACGCCATGTCGTCATTGCGCTCGCGCAGAGGCGGCAGTGACAGCTTCACTACATTCAGCCGATGATACAAATCAGCGCGGAATCGACCCTCGCGTACCAGCGGCTCGAGTGGCTGATTACAAGCGGCGATGATGCGCACGTCCACGCTGATCTCGCGGTCAGACCCCACCGGCCGAAGCGCCGCGCGCTGGATAACATCGAGCAACTTGGGCTGTATGTTGCCGGGAAGATCGTTCACATCATCCAAGAAAAGCGTGCCACGGTGCGCCGATTGAAACAGACCCTTCCGATCCTGCACCGCCCCGGAAAACGCACCTCGCTGGTGGCCGAACAATTCACTTTCGGCCAGTGCCTCGCTGATAGTGCTGCAATGCACGGTTACAAAACCAAACGCACTGCGTTTCTGGTCGAGTTTGTGGATGGCCTGGGCAAGAACCTGCTTGCCCGTTCCCGTTTCCCCCTCCAACAGAACTGTCACGTCACTGACCTTCGCTGCTTTCTGTGCGCGGCGTAACACCGGTATGATGGTGGGGGAACAGGTGATGAATCCCAATTCCGCAAAATAATCCCGTAACTCGGCATCTGAAGGGTCGTTGCTCATGATGCCCTCCACGCTTGCGCAAGTTCCGGTCCGAACTCGCAAGTTAGGGATCGTTCCTGCGCGGTGCAGACCGGCTTTGGCTCACGAGTCGTTCGTTCCAGTCCGACTGTTCGAGTTCCTGCTCGCCAGGAACTGGAAGGCCCCTCAATAAAAGCGCTCAAAATCGTGGCCTGTCTCGGGGCTTAAGCCCCAAGTTTTCCCAATGGGTCATTCCCATCTGGAGTCAACGTCTGAGTGAGTTGACGTGACGCAGATGTGCGCGCGGTCTTATTGCCGCGTTCCCCCAATCAGCATTCAATCGTCGCTAAGTTCCGCAGACTGTAGCGCGGTGCGAGTGGCCTACTTGAAACTGCGTGTCGGGCTACGACCGGAGTTGACGCCCTAGGTTTGCCCGGCGAATTGGCTAAAGATTATCCTCCATAAGCAGCTGCGATGCAACTCCCCCGTGCCGCCCATGAGGATGGGGCAACCTCCTCGATCTGCCAGTCCCTTTGGCCCCGTAGCTAAGTTCATTTACCTAGATGTTTTTCGCTGGCAGCACAACATATAGCTTCGCAGCCAACGATGAGAACTTCGCTCCGTTTGTAATCGTGAGATTGGCGCATGACGTTACGCAGAACGGCAGTGCCCGTCTGATGCTCAGGTAGCCAGCGTTAGAACCAGGAAAGAAGGTCTCGACATGAATGGGGACTG